>Ga0209060_10000614_pt1 | contig 57611 bp, 59 predicted proteins | sample Coa_R1_8_FD_187155 | JGI IMG/M metagenome (GOLD analysis project Ga0209060, IMG submission 187155) | Surface soil microbial communities from Centralia Pennsylvania, which are recovering from an underground coalmine fire - Coalmine... | ecosystem: Environmental > Terrestrial > Soil >...
GCTACCGTCCCCAGTTCTACTTCCGCACGACGGACGTGACGGGCTCGGCGAAGCTGCCGGAAGGCACGGAGATGGTGATGCCTGGCGACAACATCTCGCTGGAGATCACGCTGCACACGCCGGTTGCGATGGAGAAGGGTCTCAGGTTCGCTATCCGCGAAGGCGGACGTACCGTCGGCGCTGGCACCATCAGCGAGATCATCAAGTAAACGAAAATCGAGGGCTGCCGGTACGTGTAGAAGTTCATGGCTGGCAGCCACTCCAAACGATCTTTGAGTAACGGAAAAGAGATAAACAATGGCTGGACAGAGAATCAGAATTCGGTTGAAGGCTTATGACTACCGCGTGCTCGACACGTCCACGGGCGAGATTGTCGAGACGGCCAAGCGTACAGGCGCTCAGGTCGCGGGCCCCATTCCCCTGCCAACCATGAAGAACAAGTATTGCGTTCTCCGCTCGCCCCATGTCGACAAGAAGTCGCGCGAGGCCTTCGAGATTCGCACCCACAAGCGGCTGATCGACATTCTTGAGCCGACACAGCAGACCGTAGACGCGCTGATGAAGCTCGATCTGCCAGCTGGTGTCGACGTAGAGATCAAGACCGTTCAGAAGTAGTTATCAACCCGGCAGTGCTGAGCGTGAAGCCAGCATGATGAGGAAAGGAAAAGAAGATGTCAGTATCAGGAATTCTCGGCAAGAAGATTGGCATGACTCAGGTGTTCGATGAGAAGGGTGACGTTCACCCGGTCACCGTACTGAAGGCTGGTCCGTGCGTGATCACACAGCTCAAGACTCTGGCGAAGGATGGCTACGACGCCGCGCAGATCGGCTATGTCGATTTCGTGAAGGCTTCCAAAGTGAATAAGGCCATGACCGGTCACTTTGCTAAGTCGAATGTGCCGCCTGTCCGTGTGCTTCGTGAAGTTGCACTCGAAACGCCTGTTGCCACCGATGGTCAGGAAGTGGTTAATGCGAAGGCTGGCGACCGCGTTCTGGTCGACATCTTCTCCGATGAGAAGTTTGTTGATGTGATTGGAACCTCCAAGGGCCGTGGCTTTGCTGGCGTCATTCGCCGCCATGGTTTCGGCGGTGGTCCTAAGTCGCACGGTCACATGTTCCAGGTGCAGGGCTCGATCGGCGCATCGTCGTTCCCCTCGCGCGTTTTCCCTGGCCAGCGTATGCCAGGCCACATGGGACACGAGCAGGTGACGGTTCGCAACCTGCGCATTCGCGGTATTGATGTGGACGACAACCTGATCATCGTTGAGGGTGCGGTACCTGGCCCGCGTGATGGCTATGTGTTGATCTCGAAGGCTAAGGCCCCACCGAGAGAGCGTCGCGGATTTGCTGGTGCAGCTACGAAGGACGCGTTGAAGGCTTCTAAGAAGGCAGCACCGAAGAAGAAGTAACTAACCTCCACGGGGTCGAAGCAAGGCCCCGGGACAAACAAAGTTTTGGCCTGTCGCATCGATGACAGGCGCGAAGAGAGAAGAACGATGGCAAACATCAATGTAGTCAATCTCGGTGGGACCAAGGTCGGTGAGTTCGAGCTCGCTGACGAGGTCTTCTCCGGCGAGATCAATGACGCGCTGCTTTGGGAGTCGGTAAAGCACTACCGCGCTGCACTTCGGCAGGGAACGGCTGCGACCAAGAACCGTAAGCTCGTCTCGGGCGCCGGCAAGAAGCTTTGGAAGCAGAAGGGAACTGGTCGGGCTCGTGTTGGTTCGATCCGCACTCCTCTCTGGCGTGGTGGCGGTACGGTCCACGGACCTCAGCCCCGCAGCTACGAGTACGCGTTCCCGCAGAAGAAGCTCATGGGCGCACTGCGTTCGGCGATCGCCGCGAAGATTGCTGACGGCAAGTTCACCGTCGTCGATTCATTCGAGGTCCCCGAGGCCAAGACCAAGCTCTTCCGCACGGCGCTGAACAAGCTCGAGGCGGGTAAGACCACTCTGCTGGTCGAGAGCAGCCGCAAGCTGGACGAGAAGCTTTATCTCGGCTCGCGCAATCTCGAGGGCGTTGAGCTCGTGCTCAGCTCCGAGGTTCACCCCTACGACCTGCTTCGCTACGAGCACGCTGTCTTCTCGAAGGACGCGATCGAAGCACTGCAGGAGACGCTCAAGAAGTTCGTATCGAAGCGCAAAGCCGCTCAGAAGGAGGTTGCGTAATGCCAACCCTCTATACCGTCATTCGCCGCCCCCTCATTACTGAGAAGGGCATGGGCGTCAAAGAGACACAGAACACCCTGGTTTTCGAGGTTGCCGTGAAGGCCACCAAGACCGAGGTCAAGCAAGCTGTCGAAACTCTCTTCAAGGTCAAGGTCTCCGGTGTTCGCACTGCGACCGTCGAAGGCAAGGAGCGTCGCCGTGGTAAGTTCTCCGGCTACCGCCCCGACTGGAAGAAGGCTTATGTTCGCCTGAAGGAAGGCGAAAAGATGCCGGAGTATCTCAACAGCCTCTAAATGCGGGAAACAGGCCGCAGTAACAGATTTCAGGAACCGAAGCGTCGCTGAGAATTCAGCCGCGCAGCAGGCAAGGGAATAAAGACGATGCCGATCAAATCATTTCGACCGATTACCCCATCACTCCGCTTCGCGACGAAGCTGGTCAACGATGACATCACGACCGATACGCCGCATAAGCCGCTTCTCAGCGTGAAGCAGCGTACGGGCGGCCGCAACAACACCGGCGCGCTGACGATGCGTCACCACGGTGGCGGACACAAGCAGAAGCTGCGTCTCGTAGACTTCAAGCGCGACAAGTTCGGGATCCCGGCGACGGTAACCACCATCGAATATGACCCGAACCGCAGCTCGCGGATCGCGTTGGTCAGCTACGCTGATGGCGAGAAGCGCTACATCATTCAGCCGATCGGGTTGAAGGTGGGGCAGTCGATCATGAGCGGCCCGGATGCCGACATTCTGGTTGGCAATGCTCTGCCGCTGAAGAATATTCCGGTCGGTACGATCGTGCACAACATAGAGTTGCGTCCTGGTAAGGGTGCACAGATGGCGCGTTCGGCCGGAGCCCAGGTCAACCTGGTTGCCAAAGAAGGCGATTACGCGCTTCTGAAGCTGCCCTCTGGTGAGACTCGCAAGGTTCTCATCGAGTGCATGGCGACCATCGGCCAGGTTGGCAACACGGACCATGAGAATGTCACGATCGGCAAGGCTGGACGCAATCGCTGGAAGGGTATTCGTCCCTCCAACCGTGGTGTCTCGATGAACCCGGTTGACCACCCGCACGGTGGTGGTGAAGGTAAGACCTCGGGCGGCCGTCACCCTGTAACTCCATGGGGCCAGCCGACTCGCGGATACAAGACCCGTAACAACAAGCGGACCGATGTGTTCATCGTCAACCGCCGCAGCAAGTAGTTTGGTTCTCTCTGGAAACACCAAGTCTCGCAGCTAAGAGATTCGTCGTATACAGCATCGCAACAAGAAAATCGGAGCTCAGCAAAATGGCACGTTCAACTAAAAAAGGTCCCTTCATCGACGATCACCTGATGACCAAGATCAACGTGATGAACCAGACCAACGACAAGAAGGTCCTTCGCACCTGGTCACGCCGTTCGACCATCCACCCGGACTTTGTCGGGCACACCATTGCGGTCCACAATGGCCGCAAGTTCATCCCGGTCTACGTGACGGAGAACATGGTGGGTCACAAGCTCGGCGAGTTCGCGGCCACCCGGACCTTCAAGGGCCACTCCGCCAAGGCAGCTGAGTCTTCCGCGAAGCCGAAATAAGACTTCTTCGATAAAAGCATTGTTTAGTTTCTAAGGACTGAAAGTCATGGCTAAGGTAGCAGCAGAAAAAATTAAAGAGTTCCGCGCTGAGGCGAAGTTCCAGCGCACCAGCCCGCAGAAGGCGAAGCTCGTCCTCGACCTGATCAAGGGCCTCCGCGTGGAGCAGGCGATCAATACCGTCCACTTCAGCACCAAGCGCATTGCGCCGGTGGTCGAGAAGGTGTTGCGTTCGGCGATCCAGAACGCCAACTACGTCTCGCAGGAGCAGGGCTTGGACGTGGACGTCGATAACCTCTACGTTAAGACCGCGGTTGCCAACGAAGGCCCCCGCATGAAGCGGATCCGCCCTGCCCCGATGGGACGCGCCTTCCGCTACCAGCGCCGGCTCGCACACATCATCGTCACTGTGGCCGAGAAGAAGCCGGCTACGTCGGCAAGTGCAGTCGTTGAAGAGACGCCAGCACCGGCAGCGAAGAAGACCACGAAGAAGGTAGCTACCAAGACCGCGGCTAAAAAGCCTGCAGTCAAGAAGGCCGCCGCGAAGAAGACAGCAACTAAGAAAGCCGCGAAGTAAGCACTTTCACGGGCCTGTTTTTAGTAAAATAAAAGTTTTGCATGACCGCCCGCCGGCTCAACCGGCACAGGGCACGGAGTAAAGGGAAGCTATGGGACAGAAAGTCCATCCGTATGGGTTTCGCCTCGGCATCAACAAGCCGTGGAAGTCGCGTTGGTTTGTCGAGCGTGGCTATGACAAGCTGCTGGTCGAAGACGTCAAGCTGAAAGCTGAGCTGCGCGACAAGCTGAAGGCTGCTGGTGTTAGCTCGGTTGAAGTCGAGCGTCCCGGCAACAAGCTGCGCCTGATCATCCGCACTGCGCGTCCGGGCATCATCATCGGCCGCAAAGGCGCCGAGATCGACAAGCTCAAGGCCGACATTCAGAAGCGCACGAGCCGCGAAGTGTTCATCGACATTCTCGAGGTCAACAAGCCTGAGCTCGATGCGCAGCTTGTCGCTGAGAACATTGCGCTACAGCTCGAGAAGCGCGTCAGCTTCCGCCGTGCCATGCGCAAGTCGGTTGACTCGGCTCTCCGCTTCGGCTGCAAGGGCATCAAGGTTCGCGTCTCTGGCCGTTTGAACGGCAATGAGATCGCCCGCTCGGAGTGGTACCTCCAGGGCCGTTTGCCGCTGCACACGCTGCGCGCCGACATCGACTACGGTTTTGCCGAAGCGCACACCACCTACGGCATCATCGGCGTCAAGACCTGGGTCTATCGTGGCGATATCTACGAGCAGAAAAAGCGGCGCGACCAGGGCGTAACGACGGGCGCGTTCACGTCGTAATTGCAGCCGCCGGCTATTTGCTTGAGCCGGATGGTTGGGACAGAAAGATTTGATTCAGCTAGATCTGGCGAAGAGCTGGAAGCTAGCAGCTAATAGCTAGGGGTTTCGTTATGTTGATGCCAAAGAAGGTGAAGTATCGCAAGCAGCAGCGCGGCCGGATGACCGGCAAGGCGTGGCGCGGCTCCGATCTCTCGTTCGGCGATTACGGCCTGAAGGTCATGGAGTGCGGTTACATCACCGACCGCCAGATCGAGGCCAGCCGTATCGCGATGACGCGTTTCATCAAGCGCGGCGGTAAAGTTTGGCTGCGTCTGTTCCCGGACAAGCCGATCACGAAGAAGCCGGCCGAAACCCGTATGGGTAAGGGTAAGGGCGCTCCGGATCACTGGGTCTGCGTTGTTCGTCCGGGCAGGATCCTGTTCGAGATGGAAGGCGTCAACCCGGATATCGCCAAAGAGGCGATGCGTCTGGCAGCTCACAAGCTGCCGTTGAAGACCAGCTTCGTCCAGCGCCACGATGTCAAGGCGACCGTTGCTGCCAAGTAACTTTAGGTTTTGAAGGAAAAGACAATGGAATTCGAAAAGATTCGCAACCTCAGTGACGAAGAGCTCAAGAGCGAGCAGACAAAAGCTGCCGAGCAGCTGTTCCGCATCCGCTTCCAGAAGAGCCTCGGCAATAACGAGGGCATCAAGAAGCTGCGGACGCTCAAGCTTGACGTCGCACGCATCAAGACTGTGGCCCGCCAGCGCGAGATTGAAGCTCACAAGGCAGCCAACCCGGTGGTAGCAAACGCAGCACCGGCCAAGAGCACGCGCACCGCCCGCAAGAAAGCGAAGAAGGACTAATCATGGCAGACACAACGAACACTACCGCCGCGAACTCCGCCGAGACCACCTCACGCCGTAATGAGAAGGTAGGCCTCGTCGTATCGACTAAGATGCAGAAGACCATCGTCGTCGAGATCGAGATGCGCAAGGCTCACCCCAAGTACAAGCGCGTGATGAAGTCGAACAAGAAGTTCTACGCGCATGACGAGCAGAACTCGGCCCGCGTGGGCGACGTTGTTCGCATCCGCGAGGCGCGTCCATTGTCGAAGCTGAAGCGCTGGTCGCTCGAGGAGATCGTCCGCCGTTCTTCGCTGGCGCAGCTTGCTGATGAGAAGACGACGGCCACCGAAGGCAAGTAGCTTGGTGGAATCGCAGGCCTGTGCCTTGCGAGATGAATGAGATTTGAAACGGGGCTTTGGCCCTGCCGCTGCACCCAGGAGACGAACGATGTCAGTACAAATGAGAACAATCCTTGACGTGGCCGACAACTCTGGCGCGCGCAAGCTGCAGGTGATCCTGCCCCTCGGTGGCGGTCTCGGCAAGAAGGCCAGCCTCGGTGACGTGGTCACGGCCGCTGTCAAAGAAGCCTCGCCCGATGGAACCGTGAAGAAGGGTAAGGTCGTGAAGGCAGTGATCGTCCGCACGCGCAAGGAGAGCCGCCGCAAGGATGGCACTTACATCCGCTTCGACCAAAACGCCGCTGTTGTGATCAACGATGCGATGGAGCCGGTCGGAACCCGCGTGTTTGGCCCGGTTGCCCGTGAGCTTCGTGAGAAGAAGTTTTTGAAGATCGTCTCGCTCGCGCCAGAAGTTATCTAGTTTTCTCCGTCGCGCTTCGGTGCGGTGGACTCAAGCGGATTCCGGCTCCGACAGATTGCCGAGGCAGGAGAGGTTATTTATGGCAGGCATCAAGATTAAGCGTAACGATACGGTCGAAGTCATCGCCGGTAAAGACAAGGGTAAGCGCGGCCGCGTTCTTCGCGTCATCGCCGATAAGGATCGCGTCCTGGTTGAGCATGTGATGATGATCAAGAAGCACGTGAAGCCCAACCCGCAGCGCAATATTAAGGGCGGCATCGCTGAGCAGGAGTCACCGATTCACATTTCGAACGTCATGCTGGTCGACGCAGAGGGTAACAAGACCCGCGTCGGAGCACGGTTCGAAGGTGACAAGAAGGTTCGTTTCTCGAAGGCCAGCGGCAACGCTCTTCCTGAGAAGAAGAAGTAAGCAGTTTAACTTTGTAACAACGGTTCACCCCACGTATCGGTAGACGGGATCAAACCCAACCCGGAAATCGTGGAGAAAGAGAAGAAACATCATGGCAGCACGTTTGAAAGAGAAGTACGAAAAAGAGATCAAGCAGGCACTAGGCAAGGAACTGAACATCACCAACGCCATGGCGATTCCCAAGATCGAGAAGATCGTGGTCAACATGGGTCTTGGCGAAGCCACCCAGAACGTTAAGATCATGGATCCTCTGGTTGCTGATCTTGCCGCTATCACGGGTCAGAAGCCTGTGACGACCAAGGCCAAGAAGTCCATCGCTGCCTTCAAGGTGCGCGAGGGCATGCCCATCGGCGCGATGGTTACGCTGCGTGGCGACACGATGTACGAGTTCCTGGACCGTCTGATTTCGATCGCTCTGCCTCGTGTGCGCGACTTCCGTGGCGTCTCCTCGAAGAGCTTTGATGGCCGCGGCAACTACACGCTCGGTCTGCGTGACCAGCTCATCTTCGCCGAAATTGACTACGCGAAGGTCGACAAACTCAAGGGAATGAACGTCACCATCGTCACGACGGCGAAGGATGACAACGGAGCACGCGCTCTGCTGAAGAGCTTCGGAATGCCCTTCCGCGTCGGAGCTTAACCAAGCCGGGCCAGACGGCCCTGAACAAAGTTTGCAGTAAGGATAGAGAGCAAAAATATGGCAACGACCGCAAAACGCGTCAAAGATGCAAAGAAGCCGAAGTTCAAGTCTCGCCAGCACAACCGCTGCCAGCTCTGCGGTCGTCCTCGCGCGTTCCTGCGCAAGTTCGGCGTCTGCCGTCTCTGCTTCCGCTCGCTCGCCCTTAAGGGAGAAATTCCAGGCGTTGTGAAGTCGAGCTGGTAGAATAAAAGTACACCTGCGTATGGCTTTGGGCTGTACGTGCCTTCCAGAGACCTCATTCAAGCCAAGGCTTAGGATGCTGAAGTCTGGGAGCTTTACCGTAATAAACATTCCCGCTGGTTCTCGCGAGAGATACTTGTGAGCGAACGGGGAATGAAGGAGAATGAATGAACCTCACCGATCCAGTAGCAGATTTCCTGACCCGCATCCGTAACTCCATCCGTGCGCGTCACCAGAAGCTTGACGTCCCTGCCTCGAAGCTCAAGAGCGAGATCGCCCGCATTCTCAAGGAAGAGGGTTACATCGCCAATTACAAGCCGACCGAGGAGAATGGCCAGAAGGTCATTCGCGTGTATCTGAAGTACGGCCCGAACAATGAGGCTGTCATTCGTGACCTGCAGCGCGTCTCGCGTCCTGGTTGCCGTGTATACCTTGGCCGCGATGAGATCCGTCGCGTTCAGGGCGGTCTCGGTATCTCGATCATGACCACCCCCAAGGGTGTTATGACCGGTCGCCAGGCTCGTCGCGAAGGTGTCGGCGGCGAGATTCTCTGCGAAGTCTGGTAACTCTCTGCTGAGGTTGGTGGGCGTTTGCCTCCGACCTTAGCCTCGATTCAAGCACCAAACGGCGAATACCGCCGTCGGCTGCAGTGGAACGAATCAATCTGAGCTCACCGGCTCATTCTGTTTTCGGGACTCGCAAGCCACTCTAAGGAATTAGTCATGTCACGTATCGGCAAAAAGCCAATCCCAGTGCCCGCTGGTGTCAAGTACACCGTCAACGGCAATACCGTCCTGGTCGAAGGCCCCAAGGGCAAGGTCACCGCTCTGCTTCCGGGCGGAATAACGCTCGTCCAGAAGGACGGCACCATCGTTGCTGAGCGCGAGAACGACAAGCAGGCTGCGTTTCATGGCCTCGCCCGCGCGCTGGTCTTCAATGCAGTTCAGGGTGTTACCACCGGCTGGACCAAGGAGCTGGACGTTGTCGGCATCGGTTACCGCGTCGAGATGAAGGGCAAGAACACTGTCGTCTTTACGCTTGGCTACTCGCACCCGATCGAGTTTCCGCTGCCTACTGGCATTGAGGTCGCGATTGACCCGAAGCAGACACATGTCACCATCTCCGGCATTGACCGGCAGAAGGTAGGCCAGGTTGCTGCCGATATGCGCTCTCTCCGCAAGCCCGACCCCTACAAGAACAAGGGCGTCCGCTACACCGGCGAGAAGCTGAAGAAGAAGGTCGGAAAGACCGGAGCTAAGTAAAGTTTGGCGACCAGAGGTTAGGTGCCGGAAACCGGATAAAATAAGAAGGTTGTCTGGTTACCTCACCTCTGGTCCCTGTTCCCTGCAGTATCAACCGAACGTCGTCAGCACTCTGGCGCCGCCACTAGGAAGGAAAGCTAATTATGATCAGTCCTCGTCAACGCAACGTTATCCGCAAGCGCGTCCACACGCGTATCCGCGAGAAGATGTCCGGTACTGCCGAGCGTCCGCGCCTCAACGTCTACCGCTCGCTCAACCACATCTACACTCAGCTCATCGACGACCTCAATGGGGTCACGATTGCTTCTGCATCCACGCTGGGCAAGAAGGGCGAAGACAAGAACTACGGCGGCAACATCGCAGCGGCAGCCGAAGTCGGCAAGCTCATTGCGCAGCGCGCTCAGGAGAAGGGCATCAAGAAGATCGTGTTCGATCGTGGCGGCTACCTGTACCACGGCCGTATCAAGGCCCTCGCCGACGCAGCCCGCGAAGCTGGACTGGATTTCTAAGGACTTTCGAAGAACTTTGAGGCGCCCGGAGTGGCAGCCAGAAAGCTGGATAAGACATTATGGCAATGAAGAAAAAGATCGACGCGAATCGGCTCAACCTGAAGGACCAGGTTGTCTCCATCAACCGCGTCACGAAGGTCGTCAAGGGCGGTAAGAACATGTCCTTCGCTGCGCTGGTCGTGATCGGCGATCCGGCAGAGGGTGTTGTCGGCTACGGCTCGGGCAAGGCCAAGGAAGTTCCCCAGGCCATCCGCAAGGGCATCGAGGCCGCGAAGAAGAACCTCTTCAAGATCAACCTTACCGAGACCACGATTCCGCACCAGGTGCTCGGCCACTATGGAGCTGGCCAGGTGATGTTGAAGCCTGCTCCTGAGGGTACCGGAGTTATCGCCGGCGGTACGGTCCGCGCGGTTATGACCTCGGCTGGCGTGCAGAACGTGCTGACCAAGTCGCTCGGCACCAAGAACCCGCACAACGTTATCAAGGCCACCTTCGATGCTCTCATCCAGCTTCGCAATAAGGCCGAAGTCGCCACCCTGCGTGGCAAAGCTGAAGAAGAACTGTAAGAGGAGCCCTTAGTCATGGCCGAAACCAAAGCCAAAATCAAGCTGCAATACTTCCGCTCCAAGATCGCCACGCCGGTGAAGCATAAGCTCGTTGTCAAGGGCCTTGGCTTCACCCGCTTGAACCAGATCGTTGAGCGCGAAGACACACCGTCTATCCGTGGCATGGTCGCAAAGATTCCCCACCTCGTCCGTATCGTCGAGTAAGGATCCAACTCCCAATTTGTAAAGCTGGGAGCTAGACAAGTCACACCGCCGAGCAGAAGTGCCGGCCTAACAAAGCGAGTCGGGAGCATTTAGCCCCGGCGTTATAGCGAGGAAACAATGGCAATCCGTAATCTATCCAATCTCCGCGCCCCCAAGAAGGCGAACGAAAATAAGAAGCGTGTCGGCCGTGGTATGGGCTCCGGCATGGGTAAGACCTCGACCCGAGGCCACAAGGGCCAGGGTTCGCGTTCGGGCTCGAGCCTGATGCGGGGCTTCGAAGGCGGCCAGATGCCGCTGCATCGTCGTCTGCCCAAGCGTGGCTTCACCAACATCTTCCGCGTTGAGTACACCGTGCTCGGCCTCGATCGCATCGCCGAGATCAATGCTGCTTCCAGCGAGACCGAGTTCACGCTCGACAAGATCGTCTCCCTTGGCCTGCTGCGCAAGAAGAATGGTCTGATCAAGGTCCTGAACAACGGCGAGATCAAGGCTGCTGTCACGGTCCATGCGCACAAGTTTTCCAAGACCGCGCAGGAGGCTATCGAGAAGGCCGGCGGCAAGGCCGTCCTGATCGGCTAAAGCGGCCGCGTTGTAGAATCCAAGCAGGCGAGGGATGCGCTCCCTCGCATTGCCGTTTCACCCGAACCACGTTTTCACCCCTGAGGTCCAAGTCTCCCGATGTTCGAGAAAATCGCAAACATCTTCAAAATTCCCGACCTCCGCAAGCGCGTTCTCTTCACGCTTGGAATGTTGGCTGTCTACCGTCTCGGATCACACATCCCTACCCCTGGCATCAATGCTGACCTGCTGGCCCAGTTCTTCAATCAGAACTCCGGCTCGGCCCTCGGCCTAGTAGACCTGTTTTCTGGTGGTAACCTGCGCAAGCTTACGGTCTTCGCGCTTGGCATCATGCCGTACATTACGGCCTCCATCATCTTCCAGTTGCTCACTGTGATCTATGAGCCGCTCGCGAAGCTGCAGAAGGAAGGCGAGCTTGGCCGCCGCAAGATTACTCAATGGACCCGTTACGTCACGGTCCTTCTGGGAATAGTGCAGTCGTTTGCCATCGCGCTTACGCTGACAAGCACCACGACTGGTGCACCCATGGTCACCATCTCACGCGGGGCTTTCATTCCCTTGTGCGTGCTCACGCTGACTGCCGGTACAGCTTTCATCATGTGGCTAGGGGAGCAGATTACTGAGCGTGGCATCGGCAATGGTATGTCGCTGCTCATCTTTACGGGCATCGTTGTGGGTCTGCCCCGTGGTATTCAAGAGCTCTACATCAAGGCTCGTGACAGCGCCTGGGGAGCCTTTACCCCCATTGCGATCCTTATCCTGATCGCAGGCATGATCGCGGTTGTGGCTTTTATCGTCTACGTCGAGCGTTCTGAGCGTCGCATTCCGGTACAGTACGCCAAGCGTATAGTTGGGCGTCGTATGATGGGCGGCCAATCGACTCATCTGCCGCTCAAGGTCAACTCCGGCGGCGTGATGCCGATCATCTTTGCGAGCTCTATTCTTTCGGCTCCGCTGCTGTTCGCCAACGCGACTATCTTCGGCTACTCGCTGCGTGACTCGGCATTCTTCGGACCGATCCTCCGCAACCTTGCTCCGGGCGAGCCATGGTACGAGCTGCTTTCCATGGTGGCGATCGTCTTCTTCGCCTACTTCTATATCTCGATCGTCTTCCGTCCCGACGATATCGCGGACAATATGCGCAAGTACGGCGGGTTCATTCCTGGCATTCGTCCCGGTAAGCGCACCGCTAACTTCATCAATGATGTGCTCACCCGCATTACTCTTGTGGGCGCTCTATACCTAATTATCATCTGGATCATTCCAACGTTGCTGATCAGCGGTATTCACTTCAATCACATTGCACTCATTGGCCCGATCTTCGACCGGTTCCCGAGTTGGGTGACCAACGGTCTCGGCGTTAACTTCTACTTCGGTGGCACTTCGCTGCTGATCGTAGTCGGCGTCGCAATGGACACGGTGCAGCAGATAGAATCGCAGCTTGTGATGCGTCACTACGACGGCTTCTCTCCCAAGAGTGGCCGCATCCGTGGGCGTAAGAGCTGGTAGGAAGTGTCCACGTTGACCATCGATTCCGCAACACATAAACCGGCCCCGGCAGAGACCAATTTTCTGCCCGGGCCGGTTCTTCTTCTGGGCGCGCCGGGCGTCGGTAAGGGTACGCAGGCTAAGAGCTTGATGGTTGAGTTCGGTATCCCGCAGATCTCCACTGGCGATCTCTTACGCGGAAACATCGCGAGGGGGACCGAATTGGGCAAGGCGGCTCGTTCGCTAATGGATCAGGGGCAGCTCGTTTCCGATGATCTTGTCAACCAAATGGTGGCTGACCGGCTCGCGCAGCCTGACGTAGCTCGTGGATATATCCTTGATGGCTTTCCGCGGACTATTAATCAGGCCGAGTGGGTTGATCGGGAGATTGCGTCTAAAGCCGGCACATTGCCGATTGTTGCTATCAGCATCGTCGTTAGCTACGACCAACTGCTTCATCGCATTACTGGCCGCCGTATCTCACCTGCTGGACGGATCTACAATGTCTATTCGAACCCTCCGGCTGTTTCCGGCATCTGTGATGTCGATGGTTCCGTTCTCGTTCAGCGCTCTGACGACTCCGAAGCAGTGTTTACTGAACGTATGAAGACCTTCGAGGCGCAGACTGCGCCGGTGATCGAGCACTACCGCAAGCAGGGCCGCTTCGAAGAAGTGAACGGCGACCAGGCTGTCGAGCAGGTTACTGTCGAGATAACTGCCGCACTTAAGCGGCTTCGCGAGAAGGGCCCTAAGAGCTAGCCATGGCTATCATGATCAAATCCGCGCAGGAGATCGAGAAGATGCGGATCTCCGGCAAGGCACTTCGTCAGGTGCATAACGCTATTGCGCCTCACGTTGTTCCCGGCGCTTCCACTATGGATCTCGAGCGCATCGCCGTGGCGAAAATTGCTGAACTTGGCGCTACGGCTGCCTTCAAGGGCTACCATGGCTATCCTGCCGCGCTTTGCACTTCGGTCAATGAAGAGGTCGTCCATGGGATGCCGAATGAGAAGCGCATTCTCAAGGAAGGCGACATCCTTTCGATCGACTGCGGCGTCATCATCGACGGCTTTTACTCCGATGCTGCTGTTACGTATGCCATCGGCAAGCCAAGCGAAAAGACTCGCAAACTTCTTGATGTAACCCAGGCCTCGCTTGAGGCGGCTATCGAGCAGTGCCAGGTTGGCGGGCGTCTCGGCGACATCTCCGCGGCCGTTCAGGAGATGTGTGAGGCCGAGGGTTTTGGCGTTGTTCGCGATTTTGTAGGCCACGGCATTGGGCGCAGCATGCATGAAGATCCGCAGGTTCCGAATTTTGGGCCGGCAGGGAAGGGTCCCCGCCTGAAGGCTGGGATGGTTCTCGCCATCGAACCGATGATCAATGCTGGCGGTCCAGACGTCAGGGTTCTCAAGGACGGTTGGACGGCGGTCACGGTCGACGGGAGCTACAGTGCCCACTTTGAACACACGGTTGCCATCACTAACGACGGTCCCTTGGTACTTACTCGGTAGGACGGCGTATTGCAGATCGTTTTTAGATGGCGTACAGTGGTACCTCCTACCCCAGCGATAAGTCCTAAAGTATTGATTTGATAGACTATAAGTCTGGACTTTCCTAACAAAGGCTCCGGTAGTGGCCGCGGTCCTTGCTATCGTCCCTACTTATTAACTTAGCAGTCTGGCGGGAATTATTCGGCACCTCTATCTTACTGATGATAAACGAGATGCAGTAATTTTGGCTTGACATTCCAAATGCGAGATAGTGGAAGGGGTTAAGCCAGCACTGAATCCGTCTTTTTACGCTAGTAATCAGACAGATTCGTCGGTTTTGGGGTATTATAAGAGATGCTGTGTGTAGCACGTCGGCGCACAGATGATTCTGTTCCGCATTGATCCAGGTGCGGACCCATCATCAGTATGACAAGTTTATGGAAACAAGGAGCTTTGCTCCGGCCTTTCCAAAGGAGATCGTTTGTCGAAGGAAGATGCAATTGAAGTGATGGCAGTCGTCGTTGAGACTCTGCCCAACGCGATGTTCAAGGTTGAGCTTGAGAACAAGCATCAGGCCCTTGCACACGTCTCCGGACGTATGCGCAAAAACTTCATTCGTATCCTCCCCGGCGACCGCGTCGCGATTGAGCTCAGCCCGTACGACCTCAACCGCGGCCGCATTGTCTACCGTTACAAGTAGGCAGCGCAAACAAGCCTCCAGCTCTTAGCGTTTTAGCTTTCTGCTGGAAATCAAAAGCAAGACAAGACCACGTCGGCGCGCCTCGGGTCAAAAGCCAGGGGCGAAAAGCGGCTGTTTTAGGGAGTTTTATGAAGGTCCGTGCATCAGTAAAGAAGATTTGCGACAAGTGCAAAGTGATTCACCGCCGTGGCGTCGTTCGCGTCATCTGCGAGAACGCGAAGCACAAGCAGCGTCAGGGCTAAAAACCCACCCGGCCCCGCAGGGCTAGTTAGCCGAAGTCAAGGCTTGCGTTGAACCCTGCGGACACTGCCGTAAACCATCACCCCCGCTCCGTGGCGAAGCTTCCGGAGCCCAACGAAAAGGAACCCCATGGCACGTATTGCTGGAGTCGATGTCCCTAACAACAAACAGGCGCGCATCGGACTCACTTACATCTTCGGCATCGGCAATTCTCGCGCTGCGAAGATCCTCGCAAAGGCTGAGGTTGATCCCTTTGCGAAGATCGCAACGCTTGACGAGGACCAACTGAACCGCATCCGTCACGTCATCGAACAGGAAGGCCAGATCGAAGGCGACCTCCGCAAGGATGTTTCGCTGAACATCAAGCGCCTCATCGAAATCCAGTCCTACCGTGGTCTTCGCCACCGCCGTTCGCTTCCGGTTCGCGGCCAGCGCACCCACACCAACGCTCGTACCCGCAAGGGCCCACGCAAGGGCACTGTCGCCGGTAAGAAGAAAGCGACGAAATAAGCCATGGCGAAGACTCAGAACAAGGCAGCTGCCGGCAAGGCTGGCAAGAACAAGAAGTTCAAGAAGCGCGAGCGGAAGAATGTTCCATTCGGTCTCGTCTTCATCCAGGCTTCTTTCAACAACACCATCGTCACTATCACCGACCAGACGGGCAACACGCTCAGCTGGAAGAGCTCGGGCTCGCTCGGCTTCCGCGGCTCTCGCAAGGGAACTCCGTTTGCCGCGCAGCAGGCTGCTGTCGGCGCCGCCAATGCGGCCCGCGACCACGGTCTCCGCTCGGTCGATGTGCGCGTCTCGGGTCCCGGCTCCGGCCGTGAGTCGGCGATCCGCGCTCTCGCCACTGCGGGTATCGAGGTTCGCTCGATTCGCGACGTTACGCCGATGCCGCACAACGGCTGCCGTCCGCCGAAGCGCCGCCGCGTATAAGTTATGGCAGCCAGCTTTAGCCCGATGGCTCAAAGCTGGCTGCTAGTTTTCAACAATGGATCGTGATGAAGCGCTGCCAGCGTGTAAAGCGATCGACAACCGAAGTCAGGAGATTTAGAAAATGGCACGTTATACAGGACCCGTCTGCCGCCTTTGCCGCCGCGACGGAACAAAGCTCTTCCTCAAGGGAGCCAAGTGCTTCTCAGAAAAGTGCCCCGTCGAGAAGCGCAACTTCCCCCCAGGCCAGCATGGCCAGTCCAAGAAGCAGAAGAAGGTTGTCGGCTACGGCTTGCAGCTCCGTGAGAAGCAGAAGGCCAAGCGCATCTACTTCACGCTCGAGACACAGTTCCGCGCCTACTACCAGAAGGCTTCGAACAAGACCGGTGTTACCGGCGAACTGCTGTTGCAGCAGCTTGAGACCCGCCTCGACAACGTTGCCTACCGCCTCGGCTTTGCGCTGAGCCGCCGTCAGGCCCGTCAGCTTGTGCGTCACGGTCACGTTCAGGTCAACGGCCGCAAGGTCAACATTCCGTCTTTCCAGTGCAAGGTCGGTGATGAGATCGCGATCCGTGAGGGTTCGAAGGCTCTGGTGATTCTGGAAGAGTCGAAGAACTTTGCCAGCGGACAGCGTGCCGTCCAGTGGCTCGATATCAACCGCGACAATCTCTCCGGCAAGGTTCTTGCTCTGCCGAAGCGCGACGACGTCAACCTGCCGGTCAACGAGCAGCTGATCGTCGAACTCTACTCGAAGTAAGAGTCAAGTTTTGGTTGTCATGCCGTGGCGGCTTGAAGCATCGCGCTTCCTGCTTGCTGCGGCATGACGGCCACTAGCAACACACAACCTAATCGCAACAGGACCACCCGCCGACCGCAGAATGCTTCGCGGCCAGGACGGATAAAGGAGAAACACATGCTTTGGAGAGGTTTTCAGAAACCCAAGCGCCTTGCAGTTGATAGCGAAACTCTCACAGACAAGTACGGCAAGTTTTCCGCGCAGCCCTTTGAGCGCGGCTTCGGTACGACTATCGGCAATGCTCTGCGCCGCACCCTGCTGTCTTCGATTGAAGGCGCGGCTGTAACCGCCGTCCGCATTGAGGGCGTGCTGCACGAGTTCCAGTCGATTACCGGCATCGTAGAAGACGCGACCGACATCATCCTGAACCTGAAGCAGATTCCGTTCAAGCTCAATGGCGATGGTCCGAAGGCTCTTTACCTCCGCGCCGATCAGGCTGGCGTTGTTACGTCGGGCTCGATTGAAGCTGATGGAGATGTTGAGATTCTCGACAAGGACGTTTACATCTGCACCATCTCCGAGGGCGGCAAGATCGACATGGAGATGCGGCTGAAGCGCGGCCGCGGCTATATCTCGGCTGACAAGAACTTTGACGCGGACCTCGGTTTGGGCTTCATTCCGGTCGACAGCGTTCACTCTCCAGTGCGTAAGGTCAATTATCTCGTTGAGGCGGCTCGTCTCGGTCAGATCACTGACTATGACAAGTTGACGCTCGAGATCTGGACGAATGGCACTGTGCTACCGGCAGATGCGCTTGGTCTTTCTGCCAAGCTGCTGAAGGATCATATGACCATCTTCATCAACTTTGAGGAGGAGATGGAGACCGGTCACGATCTGCACGACGGGCCGGCTCTGCGCAACGAGAATCTCAACCGCTCTGTTGAGGAGCTTGAGCTCTCGGTACGCAGCTACAACTGCCTCAAGAATGCGAACATCGCCACCATCGGCGAACTCATCCAGAAGACTGAAGCTGAGATGTTGAAGACCAAGAACTTTGGCCGCAAGTCGTTGAATGAGATCAAGGAGATCCTTGCGCAGATGGGCCTTTCGCTCGGCATGAAGATCGACGAGAATGGCAACCCGCAGCCTGGGCCGACGTCCGTGCTGCCGGCTGCAACGCTCGCCGCCAGCTTCGGTAACTTTGACGATGATGATGACGAGGACGAAGACGACGACCTCGAGCTTCCGAACGAGCAAGAGAACTTCTAACAACACAGCGATGGCGATTCTGAACGAGTCGCCATCGCACAAACTGTAGTAGGGCGAAGCTCAAGAGCTTAGCCAACGAGATCAAATCAAGGAGATGGGCTCCGGCCCAGAAAATACTATGCGCCACCGCAATGCAGGATACAAACTGGGACGTAACACGAGCCATCGCCGGGCCGTCCTCCGCAACCTCGTAACCTCCATCATCGTGATGGACCGGGTCGAGACCACGATCACGAAGTGCAAGGCTACTCGTCCGATTGTCGAGAAGATGATCACGCTGGGCAAGCGTGGTGATGTGCATGCTCGCCGTCAGGCTGCTGCTTACCTGATGACGCCTGAGTCGGTTGACCGTCTCTTTGCTGTTGTAGCGCCGCGCTATGCTGCGCGCACTGGCGGCTACTCGCGGATCACTCGCACAGGCGCTCGCAAGGGCGATGCTGCCGAGATGGCTTTCATCGAGCTGCTCGGTGCTGAACATGAGCTGAACGAGAAGGCTCAGAAGCGTGCTGACGCTCGCGCCAAGAAGCGTGAAGAGCTGCAGAAGCAGCTTGAAGAGCAGAATCCTGGCGGCGAAGAACCCAGCACAGAAGCGTAAGCTGTTTGCACTAAACTTCAAGTCGAAAGGCGCATCTTCGGGTGCGCCTTTTGTCTTGCTGCTTGCAGATGTTTTGCATTTGGTTCCAAGTTGTCGAGGACGCATCCAATAGGATAGTTCTATGCCGTCGACGAAATACATCTCGCTCACGGAACGTCAGCACGCTCTAATTGCTCGTGCGCTGGCTGATCCGCGTCGTTACGAGATACTTGAGAAGCTAGGCAAGGCGGAGACTTTCTGCCCTTGCGGCGACATCAAGAGTTGCATGCCGATTAGTGCTGCGACGCTTTCACACCACATGAAAGAGCTTGAAAATGCTGGGCTTATCGACGTTCAGCGGGAGGGTAAGTTTGCCAACTACACTCTTCGCCGTGACGTTCTGAAGGCTTATCTTGAGCGGCTTGCCCAGATTTAGAACGCGATAGTGAATCCTTTTCAGTGACTTTCCATCAATTAGATAGTTGTCGAATTATCAACATACCTGATCTGACGGAGTTCACGGACATGAGCAAGCTTAAAGATAAAGTCGCAATCGTTACTGGCGCCTCGAAGGGCATTGGCGCATCGATCGCAAAGTATTTCGCAAAGGAAGGCGCGTCGGTCGTGGTCAACTATGCCTCCAGCAAGGAGGGCGCTGACCGCGTCGTCAAAGAGATTACGAGCAAAGGGGGCAAGGCCGTCGCGGTACAGGCTGATGTGGCCAAGCCGGCTGAGATCGATCGTCTTTTTGCTGAGACGAAGAAGGTGTTTGGCAAGCTCGATGTGCTGGTGAACAATGCCGGTATCTACGAGTTCTCTCCGATTGAGAATGTGACCGAAGAGCACTTCCATAAGCAGTTCAACACCAACGTTCTGGGTCTTATTTTCGCGTCGAAGGCGGCTGCCAATCAGTTTGGGCCCGAGGGCGGCAGCATCATCAACATCAGCTCTGTGGCCAGCACGTTTGCTCCCCCGACGTCTGCGGTTTACAGCGCTACCAAGGGAGCCGTGGATACTGCGACTAAGGTGCTCGCCAACGAGCTTGGCCCACGTAAGATTCGTGTGAACTCCATCAACCCGGGCATGGTCGAGACTGAAGGTGTCCACACAGCGGGGTTCGCCGAGGGCGAGTTCCGTGCGCAGATTGAGGCACAGACTCCGCTTGGCAGGATCGGTCAGGTCGAGGATATTGCTCCGGCTGCTGTGTTCTTTGCTTCGCCGGATTCTGCATGGATCACGGGGCAGAGCCTGGTTATCTCAGGCGGGCTCAGCTAAGAGAATTTTCGCGCGTCGATACAGCCCCCAAAGAGGTATCGACGCGCGGAGCCCTATTTATTGGAAGCTGATTACTTCATGAAACAGTTGAGTGATTTCGCTGCAGATTGTGCCATCCAGGCAGTGATCCTTTGATTCTGTTGCGCGAGAAGTGAAGAGCTGGATGTATGTCGATTCCGAGATTTGCGTTGGTAACTTCTTTTGCGGTAGCGTAATTTTTTTGCCGTGTTACAGTCAACGCGTGCGAATTCTCGGACGAACCGTCATCATTTCCTGGGTAGTGCTTGCGGGTTGTCTCTCCTCTTCAGTGGGCCAGACTAAATCTGTCGACTCTCTGACTGCTGAGATTCAGAGAGGCCAGGATCTTCATGGCCGCGCACTCCACATTGTGGAGACAGAACAGGCTCGCGCCAAACAGCCGCTCTGCCCTAAAGCCGCGACAACGTATGATGCCAACAATTGCTACGCTACTGAACTCGGGATTACTGATGGCAACTACCTCAAGTTAGTCCGTGCACTTGGAGCGCTGCTACGTTCGGGGGGTGAAGCTGATGCGAAGACTGCACCCGCCCGCATTCCCTTCGATGATGCCGAGACCACCTGGCATACCTATCGCGATCAGGCATGTAATGCTGTTGGCGATCAGTACGACGGCGGCACGATCCGACCAAGCATGGAGATGGGTTGCCGCATAACCCTCACCCGCCACCACATGGATGAACTCTGGGATATCTACTCCGACCTCGGCACTCGTTAGGGTTCTATTTCATTTGGTTTTTGTATCCCTTTGCGCCGCCCGCACCGAGGCTGTATCAAATGATCGAATAGCCTACTTTACGAACGCGAGGCTATTTTCAGATAGTTGGCTCTAAACTATGTTGCATGCGCCCTGTCTTGTTCCTTGTGTTCTTTGCTGCCTCAGTAGTTGCACAAGAACCTCTGCGGCAGCAGATTCGTAGCATTGCGGCAGAGGCTCACGGGAAGGTGTCCGTGGCTTGTTCGTTGCCGGGTTCATCGTTGAACTGCGATCTGGATCCTACTGCTCACCCTCCGATGCAGTCCGTCTTCAAGCTGCCGCTGGCGCTGGCGATTCTCCATCAGGTGGAGCAGGGCAAGTTCTCGCTGGACCAGCCGATACGCTTTCTGCGAGAGGACCTTATTCTGCCGAAGCCCTATAGCCCATTGCAGGACCAATATCCAGATGCAGGTGTTGACGTGCCTTTGCGGACGCTTCTGCAGCTGACGGTTTCGTTGAGCGACAATACGGCGGCTGACATCCTGTTGCGTCTTGCGGGTGGTACGAAGGTTGTCGACGAATATATCGCGTCACTTGGAATTACAGGGTTTCATCTTGAGGACGGGGAGCGGGCGCTGCATCGCGAGGTGGCTCTCCAATACAGGAACTGGTTTGAACCGCAGGGGGCGGTTCAGCTGCTTCGCAGGATTAGCGATCATTCTCCATTGACGGGGGAGCATACGGAACTGCTGTTGGGATGGATGCGACCTGCGGTTCCGACGAAGCGTCTTGAGGGTGATCTGCCGAAAGGAACGAGCGTGGCCCACAAGTCCGGGACCTCGGATGTGGACAATGGGGTCGCTCATGCGACCAATGACATAGGGCTTATTGCAATGCCGGATGGACGCCAACTTGCTATTGCCGTGTTCGTCACCGATTCGACTGCTGACCAAGCCACACGAGAGAGGGTTATCGCAGAGATAGGCAGAGCCGCCTATGATGCGGGTTTACGGAATTATTGATTTCGTAATGGAGCTGTAGACGGGCGCAAGCTGTCGCACACTTCGCGAATTGCTATCTTATAAGCCAAAGATGATCAGAGGCTCGTTCAGTTATCCGCCGATCAGGTTTGGGAGGTCGCGTTGGAAAATTTTGTAGAGTTGGCGCGCCGATGCATCGAGGGCGTGGCTGTCTCCAATGGCGACGTTGGCATGGATGTGCTCGGAGTTCTTGGAGGAGAAAAGCAGAATGCTTGCGGAATTAAGAAGGAACGAGGCTTTGAGCATGAGATTAGCTAGCATGCCGGGGCTGGCAAGGTCTGCGCCGATCTCTGCAGACCAACGTTTGCATTGTTCGGGTTGAGCCTGGAGTAGGGCAATCAAGGCCTGGAAGTGTTTACTGAGAGCGCGGTGGTGAATACGGAAATAGGGAGTTTCGGGGATCGAGGGGTTCAGGACTGACCATTCGTATTGAGCAACCCGGCAGTATCCGGGATGCTTTGCGATGAGGCCGGGGATGCTTGTGCGCTCGCTGCCTACTCCAAAGGTGCCGATCTTGCCTTCACGAACAGCATCTTCAAGAAATCGAAGCAGGGAATCGTGAGTGAGGTCGATAGCGTTGACTTCGTGAAGCAGCCATACATCAATGCGTTCAGTTTTTAGTGCGGTGAGGCTGGATTCTAGAGAAACCCGCGCTTGATTGACGGAAAAGATTGGGTTGGGAGTTTGCGGAGCTGTTATTACGGGTTGGGCGGTGCGCTGGAGGCGCTTCTTGAGGGCAGGGAAACGCTGCACTAGAGGACCTACAGCTGTACGGGCTATCCGGATAAGGGGTCTGTTTTTTGCTGCGGGGATACCAAACTTGGTTGTGATCGTTACCTGGTCTGGGTGACGAGCCATGAAGTCTCCGAGGCAGCTTTCAGCGTCGCCGTATCCATACATCGGTGCGGTATCGAAGTGACGAATTCCTGCATCGAAGGCAGTTTCGAGTAGAGCGAGTGATTGCCGGCGGCTGAGAGCACCCATGATGCTGGAGCAGCCGAAGCCGAGACGTGAAGTGGTGCGGCCGGTGGATCCAAGGGGTATGGATTGCATAATTCGTTCGGTGTCCGATTGCGTTGAATTAGGACTTATTACTGGCTGAGGTGGTCGGCAAGGCGAACCGAAAGGGCGAGCACGGTGTGGGTAGGGTTGGAGAATCCTGAGGTTGGAAAGACAGCGGCGGAGCAGATGTATCCATTCTCGATGCCATGAAGTTTGAGATCGAGATCCACGACGCCCTTGTTGGGCGAGACAGACATGCGCATGCCTCCCATGTGGTGGTATCCGTCGCCGCACTTAGCGCGAAACCGATCTGGATGTATCAGGTCGGGATCTGGAATAACGTTGGCGATCTTTTGGAGCGATTGAGCGGCAAGGTCCACGCAGGTTCGGATCGAGGCGATCTCGAGATCGGAGACATGCCAATCGATCCGGGTACGGAGCATCCCGAGCTGGTCGCGGGTTTCGGCGAGCGTGATTGAACTGGCTCCTTCCGGCGGCTGTTCACAGTGGATGCCGAGTTCAATGCGCGCGTCGTGAGGAACATAGGCGCGGTGACCGAAGGTGTAGCGCCAGCTTTGACGTGCCAGCAGGGGAGAGTTGCGGAACATGTGGAGAAGTTCCTGTCGGGAAATCTCTTTACCTCGGCCACGGAGGAGCTTTTTCACCGTTGCTTTTATCTCGCCTCCGACGATGTCGGAATCGCTATTGAAGAAGATCAGGGCAGCAACATTCAGGGTGCCGTGTTTCTCCTGCTGAGACCGGTCAAGTCGAATCTTGGGCTGGTATTTGTAGCCCCGGCTGAATACATTGTCGAACGCAGCGTGGAAGCGGGAAGCGTCGGTGGGCTCGATACGGGCGGCAGAAGCGATGATGTGGTCCTGAAAGTGGCGACCGAGCAAGCCGCTGCGGTGCCATGGCATGGCGGCCAACTCCGGCTGAAGGAAAAAGCGCGAGCTCTCGATGCCACCCATGCACCACACGAATTGGTCTGCGTAGAACGTGCGCTCCACGCCGGTGAGCGTTTTACAGCGGACGCCGCGAATACGCTGTCCTTCAAAGACCGGACTCAGTGCATTTGCGTGTAGCCAGACCGTTATCCGTGGATTTTCTTCGAGAGTCTTTCCATGAAGTCTGGCGAAGTTCGTCTCCGGACACCAACGCGAGAAGAAGGTTTCGAACTCAGGGAACTCGGGAACAGGCAGGCCGATTTCCTGCCAGACACACGTGTCATCAAGGGTGGCTTGGCTGAGGCCTGCCAACTCGATGGCGCGTTGGTAGAACGGGAGAAGATGTTGCTTGGCGATAGGCCAGCCGCTGCCGGCGATCCAGGGGCGATGCTCAAAGTCCAGTTCGTCAAGCTCGAGTATCTGGCCGCCCCAACGTGTGGTGGAACCTCCGTTTGATCTGAACCGACCGATGTGGACTCCGTCGTGATTCAAGCCGGCGATCTCACTTCGATAAGGATCCTGCGAGTCCTGTTCGACTTCAGGGCCACCGCCTTCCAGAATGGTAACGCGCTTTCCCTGGCGGGCAAGTTCAACGGCAAGAACTATACCTGCAGCCCCAGCGCCAATAATGCATATATCCGAAGGTTCTGATGAAACCGGGGCACCCTTAACCAGATCACGAATCAAACATTGTCCCTTAACAACGCGTTTAGTATACAAGGATCATTTTCTGGAACTGATGCTGGATGATAGAGTTGCGGGTGTAACAGCGAGGAATTAGGTTAGGCTGCCGCTGTGGACCATGACTCGGTTTTTGCCTGCGCGCTTGGCGGCGTAGAGGGCTTCGTCGGCTAGTTCTACGAGCTGATAGCCGTTGAGGAGGGACTCGTTCATGGCGGCCATGCCCATGCTCATGGTCACGGCGCCGTTTTCCCAGGCTTCTTCGGCTACTCGTTGCATGAGGCGGCGGGCGAGACCCATGGCGCTTTCTTCCCCGCTTTCGGGGAGGAGAACGATGAACTCTTCTCCGCCGTAGCGCGCTGGAAGGTCGGGTAGGCGAACGGTGGTGCGAAGAATCATGCCGAGGCGGCGGAGGACCTCGTCTCCGGCGGCGTGGCCGAAGCGGTCGTTGATCATCTTGAAGTTGTCGACGTCGAGGAGGAGCACCGCCAGTTCGCGCTTGCGGCGGCGGGCCATGGAGAACTCCATGACGAGTCGCTCTTCGAAGGCGCGGCGGTTGCGGAGGCCGGTGAGTTCGTCGGTGACAGCGAGGCGCCGGAGCTGGTCGTTTGCTTCTTCGAGTTCGCGGTGGTAACGCTCGAGCTCGGCCTTGTGGGCGACCTCTTCGGAGACGTCTACGGCGACTCCGGCGAGAAGGACGTTTCCTGCGGAGTCGTGACAGGGGAATTTGAAGGAGCGTAGGGAGCTGATGGTGCCGTCGGCTCCGCGGATGTGTTCTTCGGTCTCGACCATGCGACCGCCGGCCATGACCTCGAGGTCGTGGGTTCGGACGGACTTGGTGAGCTTGCGGGACCAGAGCTGCTCGTCGGTGCGGCCCAGCCAAGCGTATTCGCTGACGCCGAAGCGCTGGGCGAAGCTACGGTTGTAGAAGAGGAGGCGGCCAGCGGCGTCCTTGATGTAGCTGAGGAAGGGGCTGGCGTTCATGAAGGCGCGGAAGAGCTCTTCGCTGGCGCGAAGGCCTGCGGTGGCTTTTTCCTTCTCCTTGACGACCTCTTCGAGCATCTTGCGCTGGACGCGGAGTTCGAGGCGGGCGCTGACCTGGCGGCCGAGTACGGCTAGGGCTTGGGCTTGCTCGGCGGTTAGGATGCGGGGGGTGGTATCGATGACGCAGAGGGTGCCGAGGGGGTGGCCTTCGGTGGTGTGGAGGCCGACGCCGGCGAAGAAGCGCAGGGTGGGTTCGCCTACGACTAGAGGGTTGGCTCCGAAGCGGGCGTCCATGAGGGCGTCCTTGACGACGAGCATCTCGGGCTGGCGGATGGCGTGGACGCAGAAGGCGATTTCGCGGGGGGTGTCGCCGAGCTTGAGGCCTTCGGAGGCGCGGAACCACTGTTGGCGCTCATCGAGCAGGGTAAGCAGGCCGATGGGAGTGCCGCAGATGGCGGCGGTCAGACGCACGAGTTCATCGCACTCCGGCTCGGGCTGGGAATTCAGTAACTCACGAGTCCAGAGGGCTCTTGCTCTTGCTTCTTCGGACTCTGATCGACGAACACTCATCATTCACCGTGGAATCGTTAGGATAGCGTGCACAAAGGTCTTAATACCATCGGTTTTTTCTTTTTACTGACCAAAGTAACTGCACCTTTCGCGGCATATCGATGGCCTTCTGCTCAACTCAGAGGTCGTCGGCAAAACCGCCTGAGAGAGCCTTGGATTTGTCTATGAGGCACCTGGGAAGGGGGATGGGTCAATCACCCAAAACTTGCATTACCAACGAGTTAGAACGGCCCGGAGCCTGCATTCCTGCGGCTCTTTTTACGGGATCGTAGTACGTATGCTGAACGAAGCTAATGTTTGATGAGCCACATCAGCCAACTGGCTGCAATCGTACCACCAACGAAGAGGACGAAACAGAAGGCTCCGAAGCGGATCATCATGCGTGGGTCGGAGCGCTGGGTGATGCCGAAGATCACGGAGGTGAAGAGAGAGAAGAGGAGGACGGCGCCGAAGTGCGAGATGGTCACGATGCTTTTCTCCCGGTTGCCAGCGAGTGGGCATCGACGGCCGAGATGATGTTCAGGAGGCCGGCTACCACGATGAACTTGGTGCCGTAGTCGGCGATGGCAACTTGTACGCTAGCCTGGCCGAGATCGAAGACGCGGGCGATGACGTAGAGGAGTCCGGTGCCGAGGTTGCCAGCGAAGTTGAGCATGTCAAGGAGCTCGGCTGTGTTGGGCGAGTAGATCTTGCCCTTGAGTGCGAGGCCGATCCCAAACATCGAGACGATGGAGATGAGGATCAGGGAACCGCGGATCCATTTGCGGAGGAGGAAGTGACCAGCGCCTGGAACCAGCCATCCAGCCAGCAGAATCAGCGCCGCCGGCATCGTTGTCGTCTTGCCAGCGGTGCGTGCCGGCGCTTGTACGTTGCTCGTCATTTCAATCCTGATGATATCAGTTGCGGTGTACTTCGTTGGAAACCGCGTGAAATTACTAGATTCGGACGAGTTCGTTTTGCATGCGCCCGGTGACCTCGGCTTTGCCGGGGCGGGTAATCATGTTGATTTCGTTGCGGACCCCGAATTCGCCGGGGAAGTAGAGACCGGGTTCGACAGAGAAGCAGGTGTTGGGAAGGATGAGGCGGACGTCGTGGGTTTCGAGGTTGTCTAGGTGGGCGCCGTTGCCGTGGAGTTCTGTGGCGATGTTGTGACCGGTGCGGTGGGTGAAGAAGTCGGCCAAGCCTGCTGTGCGGATGATGGCGCGGGAGGCGTCGTCGGCTTGCCAGCCTGCGATGGGAGTGTTGGTTGTGAAGGCTTCTTTGATGACGGCTATCGATGCGTCTCGGGCGTCGCGTACGGTGTTGAAGATGAGTTGCTCGCGGGGGGTGGGTTCGCGGTCGACTACACCGGTCCAGGTGATGTCGTACCAGATGGCTTCGGGGCGGTTGGCTAGCTTGGCCCAGATGTCGATGAGGACGAAGTCGCCGCGGCGGATGGGTTTTGAGGTCTCGGCGGCCGGTTGGTAGTGGGAGTCGGCGGAGTTGGGGCCTACGGAGACGTTGGGGCCGAACTCGGTGATCATGCCTTCGCGTTCAATGGCGCGCTGGAGGAATTGGACGATGGCGTACTCGTCGGTGCCGCCTGCGCGGACGCGTGTGCCCATCTCGCGCCAACCTTCGGCGAGGATCGCGTCGAGCTTGCGCTGGGCCTCGTAGTGGGTGGCGATCTGGGCGTCGGTGAGGACGGCTTCGAAGTGGCTGATGAGGTCGGCTGAGGTGACGATCTCCTTGTTGAGGGAGCGGAGGAGCTCGACGGTGCCCGCGTCGACGAGCGAGACGTACATGATGGCGTTGCGCGGGGAGTACTGCATCGCGATGCGCGTGGCGCCGGTCAGCATGGCTTCGAGTTTGGCTTCGAGCTCCTGCCAGGAGGAGTATTGGTCTTTTGAGCCGGGGAGTAGGTCGAGCTTGCCGGATTCGATGCGGTGGACTAGTTTTTTTGGCTCGCCTGTGGCCGGGATGAAGTAGTACCAGCGGCGGGTGATGTGGCCACCGGGGATTCCGAGGATGCGGTAGGTGAGGGGGTCGCGGTTGTGGTGGTCGTAGAAGAGCCAGCCGTCGAGATTATTTTCGCGGAGGGCAGATTGGATAGCAGTCAGGTCCATGGGTTTGGTCTCGAAGTTGGTCTGCTCCCATGGTACCCCCACACGTGTGCTTAAGTACGCAAAGTCTTCAAAACAGGAGACATGAGTCCGGACTTTGGTGTCATGTCTGACTGGCTTAAATGTGAAGACCCGGCGGTTGGCCGGGCTTTTGTTCCTAGATTTAAGGTTATCAGGGGTGTCAAGGATTGGCTGTGGAAAGATGGCCAAGCCAGTTTCCTAAACCGGCTCGAAGTGCGAGAACATCGTCTGAAATTCGGGGATGTTGGACGGCGTCTCGTAGGTGCATACGGTCTCGAAACGCTTCCATAGGTCGAGGACTGCGGGATTATGGTGAGCACCGGCGATTGCTTCCTGAGAGATCCATTCGAAGACTTCGATGATGGTTCCGTCTGCGGTGCGCATCACGATCGATGGGCGGTCGGTAACGAGGCCCTCGGCACGGAGCGGCGGGAGGTGGTTTCGAACCAGTTCAAGCAGCGCCTCTTCGCATCCGGTTCGTGGCTTATAGCAGGCTACCGAGATGGATCCCATGGGTTCGCCTCCGTGATTGTGGGGGCAGTATACCGCCTGATTTCTATCTATTTCGCGGGAATACTGGCCGGGTTTCGGCATTGCTCGACCCGAGCATTCGTGGCCCGGAAAGCAGAAGCAACAAATCAGTCGTTTCGTCCTTCGGACTTCACTCCAGCCTTCGGCAGAGTGGTAGGCCGCTTCACGGCACGTATGGCACGGCTGAAGCCGTGCCCTTAAGCGAAACGGATCGCGCTTCGCACGATTGCCCACTCATGCGATGAAACCGCATGAATGGGGCACCTGGCAAGGCACAATTTGAGTCGTGCTATTGCAGGCCGGGAAGCACTTCAATTTTCAGACTGGGCTGCGTCGTCTTCCACTTGCCGAATAATAACCGAGGCCAGATCGGTCATATCTGGCGGAAGGCGCGCCGCGAGGAACACGAGATCGGGGTCCGATCCGACAAGGATAGCAACTCCGCGAATCGGGTCAACATTCTTTTGCAGCATTGATTGTGTTCCTAATCCATCTGTTTGGGCAGGAGTTTGATATTCGACGATCTCCTTGCTCTTGTAGACGAGATCGTCTTTCGGGTAGGGACCAGATGGAAAATCATTTGCCTGTGCGAATCCGTTCGCGATTACATCATGAACAAATGCAATGTGAGAAGGGAAGACACGCGCAATCGTCCGAGCGACGCTGAATCTCCCAGACGTGCCTCCATATTCATCGGTAAGCTGAACAACAGTACCGCTAAAGCCCTTCCAGTTGGAAAAGACGATGGCCGCATTTATCGGCTGCGGGCTGACATACAAAGAGCTACCACTGGAACCGTACGTTCCAAAGCAATGCCAACCACGAGGCGCGAGGACACCGAGTCCCTCTTCCGCTTTGTAATAGGCAAGTTGTTGAGCTGCTTCTGACGGCATCTTTATTACCTTGGTGGTGCCCTTTGGCGCTTCCAAGGGGCCGACCTGACCGTCCGATTGGCAGCCTACGAAGGGTACAGTTGCTGTTGTAGTGGCAGGGGCCTTCGCCACGGGGGCTGTCTGCGCGTGGGCGGGGCAGTGTGTGGTGATTGCAGATGTAAGAAGAAACGCAGCGCTGATGGAGCGTGGGGCAGATCTGGATTTTTTGAACATGCTCGTGCTGATGTTGCCTTTGTGTTCGAGTTCTTTCAAGCAAGAGCATACCTTAGGTCTTCAAAAGGGAGACGTTCCGGGCGTGGAGTGCGCATCGATATGGGGACGCGGTGTGAACGCCTCGTGAGGTATGCTGGTCGACCATGATGAGAAGTGAATTGAATCGGCGGCAGTTTATACAGGGAGTGGGGTCGGCTTTGGCGGTGGGGACTGTGATGCCGCTCGGTGCGGGTGCGCAGCAAGGGGCGAACGCGGAGGGGAAGATTGTTGCTTCCTGTGTGACGACGACCAAGGATGCGGCGTGGCAGGTGCAACCGCTGGCTGCGACTGGGTGGCGGTGGGATACGCTGAATCTTAATGTGGATCCGTCGGCTACGGCTCAGACGATGGAGGGGTTTGGTGGTTGCTTCAATGAGCTGGGATGGACTTCGCTGGGGAAGCTGAGTGAGGCGGATCGTGAGAGCGTGATGCGAGAGTTGTTCGATCCGAGTGCAGGGGCACGGTTCACGTTGTGCCGGATGCCGATTGGGGCGAATGATTTTTCTGTGGGGCCTTATTCGTATGACGAGACGAAGGATGATTTCGAGCTGAAGCAGTTCAGCATTGAGCATGATCGCGCTACGCTGATTCCGTTTATCAAGAGCGCGCAGCGGTATCAGCCGGGGCTGCGGCTGTGGGCTTCTCCGTGGACGCCGCCTAGCTGGATGAAGAGGAACGGGTTTTATGCGGAGGCTCCGGGGCGTGCGGGGATGAAGGAGAACGGTATTCGTCCGGACCAGGTGGGGCATGAGGGCGAGGATATGTTCATCCTCGATGAGCCGCATCTGCGCGCGTATGCGAAGTATTTTGGGCGGTTCATTGATGCGTATCGGGCGGAGGGGATTCGCGTGGGGATGGTGATGCCGCAGAATGAGTTTAATTCGGCGCAGAATTTTCCGAGTTGTACGTGGACTCCGGCGGGGTTGGCGAAGTTCATCCGGCATCTGGGGCCGGAGATGTCGGCGCGGGAGGTCGCGGTGTTCTTTGGGACGCTGGAGAGGGGCGATCCAAAGATGTTGGAAGCGGTGATGGCTGATCCGGAGGCGGGGCGGTATATCAGCGGTCTTGGGATGCAGTGGGCAGGGAAGAATGCGCTTCCGGCGGTGCATCGGAAGTTTCCGAAGCTGACGGTGTATCAGTCAGAACAGGAGTGCGGGGATGGGTCGAATAGCTGGGAGTATACGGGCTATTGCTGGCAGTTGATGAAGCACTATATCCGGTCGGGCGCGAGTGGGTATATGTACTGGAATATCTCTCTCGACAAGGGCGAGGCGAGTACGTGGGGGTGGTTCCAGAACTCTCTGGTGAGCGTGGATGATGCGGCGAAGAGCTTTCGCTATAACCACGATTTTTATTTGATGAAGCACCTTAGCCACTTTGTGGATGTCGGTGCGAAGAGAGTGGAGACTACGGGGACTTGCGACGATGCGCTTGGGTTTGTGAATCCGGATGGAACGGTTGTGCTGCTGCTGCGGAATGCGTCGTCCCATGAGCAACGGGTGGAGATTCATGCGGGTGGGAGTGTGGTGACGGCGCAGCTTTTGGGGGATTCGATCAGTACTGTGACGTTGAAGGTGGGGTAAGTGGAGATGGTTGGGATGCGGGGCTCATCCCCATCGTTGTCGATGGAGCTGCGACAAGGGTGGACACCCAGGCAAAGTCCTATAAAAGGAGACATGTGTCCGGACCTTCCGAATCGAGTCTGCTGGTTTAATGCCGAGGTCAGGTGGTCGACCGTGTTTTCTTCTAAGTTGTTCTTGCAGTTCAAGAATTCGGATGCTATGAATGTAGCCACGTTTCCGTCCCAACCATCAGATTCTGCAACTGAGAGGTCCGTCTGAGGATATGTATGCCCGAAGTTGAAAAACCAGCGAAGCCCCGTCACAATAAAATCGGTTCTATAGCCTCAGGGAGTTTCAGGCACTTTCGAGTGCTCCTTGCATGGTTATCTCTGGCGATCAAACGGCTGCTCTCGGCTGGAAAACTATTCGAAAACATCGCATTCGCTACATTCGTTGTTGTGATTGTGATTCTCGTGGCGAGTTGCGTAGCGCTTCTAAAAAGGCAATTTTCACCCGCGCCACAGATTCTTATTGGTAGCTTCGTCGTTGTATCTCCAGATCAGAAGACCCAAGGCGACATTGCGCTCGGGACTACGGTTGCCAATATGGTGTCTGATTCGCTGGATGAGATTATCGGGGCGGGCGTTACATATAAAGGGAATTCCTATTCAAGCCAGCAGCAGCTCTTTCGCCCCATCGAGATGCCACAGATTCCTGTCAGCCGCCCCTTCGACTTTCAGTTGAAGGGGATTTCGTTAAGTCAGGTGATCACGGTATGGGATTTAATTCGCCACCGGCAACTGCATATTTCCGGCGAGTTGTTGCCGGCGAAGGGGGCCAACACTTCGAGTCCAACGAAGTGGGTGCTTCAAACGCGGCTGACCGCTGAACATACAATAACGTGGACGAGTGAGCCGTTCGCAATGGAGGAAGGTGCGTTGCGAGCTGTCGTCTATGACATGGCATTGCGGATCATGACCAGCATCAACCCAGAGATTGCCGGGCGATATTACCTTGATCAAAGAGATTACCGAAATGCATCTCTAACATTCAGCCAATGGCTGGAGACAGACCCCAACAACCCGGCGCCGAATTTATGGCTCTCGAGATCTCTGGCGATGAACCATGATTTCGAGGGAGCCGAAAATTTTGCAAATCGTGCTTACAGCGAAATACCGCCGGAATCATGGAATCTTTTGGCAAATCGGAGAAACAAAAAGTATAAGGAGCAATCGCTTATCGTAATGGGATATTCGGAACAGAATCTGCACGATGTCTCTGAGGCTGCCGACAAATATCGTCAAGCGGGAGAGAACGGAAATGTAGGTGCTTTAAATAATCTGGGCGATCTGGAGCGCGGTGAGTTGCAAAAGCCGGATCAGGCGATTACCGACCTTCAGACGGCGATTACGCTGGAGCCAAGTTACGTCGGAGCCCGCGTGAACAAGGCTCGGGCGTTCAGGGACGAGGGCAAGTTCAATGATGCCAGCGATGAACTAAAAAGAGTATTGGCAATCGACCCATTTTTCCAAGATGCCATGCAGGAATACGTTGATCTTCAATGGAGTCTTCACAATACCAAGGAAGCGGCGTTCTATTGCAGACGCTGGATACGTCCGATGGCGATAGGAGAGATGCCGAATAAGGCGAATGGCGCAACATTCGGGCTATGCGTAGCAGCCGAAAATGAAGAGGCGGTTCCTGATATTCCACTTATAGGGACCTATCTTCAAATGTTATCGCCAGCGACAGCAGAGCCACTTCGCCGAATCAAATTGGGTCAGATCGCTACTAAGTTATGTGATCCTAAAAATCCATTGCCAAACAATGCTGAGCATCCGGCATTAGAGCAAGAAGACGGTCTGAACGCTATAGCCCTTCTCTTGAAAAATGAAAAGCCGGACAGTCTTACTGGCAGATGTGTTCAGGCGAGCGAGAGGAAGTCAGCGACTGTGCCAACAGAGTTACCCTCGATGATCAATTCGGTTGTGCGAGCAAAGCCTATCGAGAAGAGAGGCTCTGGCGATTGACGATGTTATGAGAATTGCACGATGAGATGAAAGGGCTGAGAAAGAGAAAGGCCGGGATTGCTCCCGGCCTTTCTTGTTTTGGTGGTTGAGATTATGCGTTGACCGAGGTTTCGGAGGCTTCCTTTTCGCGGGCGGCTTTTTCGGCCTTGCGGGCCGCGGCCTGGTTCTGGCCTAGCTCGGCGGCGAGCTTTTCCGTGGTGAAGGCTTCGATGAGGTCGCCTACTTGGATGTCCTTGAAGCCAGCGAGGTCGATACCGCACTCGACGCCTTGGCGGACTTCAGAGACATCGTCCTTGAAGCGCTTGAGTGAGGCGATCTTGCCCTTCCAGACCTCATCACCGTTGCGGAGGACGCGTACCTGGTACTCGCGTTTGATGAGGCCGTCGGTGACAACGCAGCCAGCGATCTGGCCGACCTTGGTGATCTTGAAGACGTTGCGGACTTCGGCGCGGCCGGCGTAGTTCTCCTTGAAGACTGGTTCGAGGAGGCCGTACATCGCCTTGGTGATTTCGTCTTGCAGCTCGTAAATGATGGAGTGCAGGCGAATTTCGACGTTTTCGCGCTCGGCGATCTCGGCGGCCTTGCGGTCGGGCCGGACGTTGAAGCCGATGACGACGGCGTTGGAGGCCGAGGCAAGGAGGACGTCCGATTCGGTGATGGCGCCGACGCCTGCACGCAGGACGCGGACGCGAACCTTCTCGGTCGACATCTTCTCGAGGGAGTCGGCGAGGACTTCGACTGAGCCCTGCACGTCGCCCTTGAGAATGAGGTTGAGATCCTTCATGCCAGCCTGCTTGATCTGCTCGGCGAGGCCTTCGAGCGAGACGCGGGAGCTCTTGGCGAGCTGGGCTTCGCGCTCCTTCATCTTGCGGTACTGGGCGATGCCCTTGGCCTTGTCGCGGTCTGCCATGACGAGGAAGGTGTCTCCTGCGTCGGGCATGCCTTCGAGGCCGAGGATTTCGACCGGGGTGGAGGGGCCAGCTTCGGTGATGGCGCGGCCACGGTCGTCGAACATGGCGCGGATCTTACCGAAGGTGTTGCCGACGATGTAGCTGTCGCCGGTACGGAGGGTACCGTTCTGGACGAGGATGCTGGCGACGGCTCCACGACCACGATCGAGTTTGGCTTCGATGACGGTGCCGACGGCGGGACGGTCGGGGGTGGCCTTGGGGGCGCTGATGTCGGCTACGAGGCAGATCATCTCTTCGAGCAGGTCGAGGTTGATGCGCTTCTTCGCAGAGACGTCGACGAAGACTGTGCTGCCGCCCCAGGCTTCGGGGACGAGGCCGCGGTCGCCGAGCTGCTGCTTGACGCGGTCGGGGTTGGCTTCGGGCTTGTCGATCTTGTTGACGGCCACGATGATGGGCACGTTGGCGGCCTTGGCGTGGTCGATGGCCTCGAGGGTCTGGGGCATGACGCCGTCGTCGGCTGCGACTACGACCACGACGATGTCAGTGACCTTGGCTCCACGGGCACGCATGCGGGTGAAGGCCTCGTGACCGGGGGTGTCGAGGAAGACGATCTCGCGACCGAAGGCGGGGGAATCAGGCTTGGTGATTTTGACCTTGTAGGCGCCGATGTGCTGGGTGATGCCGCCGGCTTCGCCTGAGGCTACGTCGGTGGAGCGGATGGCATCGAGCAACGAGGTCTTACCGTGGTCGACGTGACCCATGACGGTGACGACAGGCGAGCGGTTGATCTCGACCATGCCCGTGGTGTCTTCGAGGAAGCCTTCGATGGCTTCGTTCTCGAGCTGCTCTTCGACGGTGATGATGTTGGCGTCGGCACCGAACTGTCGGGCGACGTCCTTGACCAGCTCACCTTCGAGCGACTGGTTGACGGTGACGAAGACTCCGCGCATGAGGAGGGTGGCGATGAGGTCTTTGCCGCGGACGTCGAGCTTTTCGGCGAGGTCCTTGACGCTGATGCCTTCGGTTACCGTGATGGTCTTGGTGATGGGGAGAGGCTCGCGCGAGATGGGCGCACCGCCAAAACGTGGCGGCGGCTGGAAGCCCTTCATCGGGCCTTCTTTGGTCTTCTCGTAGCGCTGACCACCACGACGCTGGCCCGGACGGGCCGCTGGACGCATGCCTGTTGGGGCTTCGCCGGGTGGCAACATGCCCGGAGCGCCGGGGGCTCCGCCTGGACGTGCACCGAAGCCGGGGCGGGCTCCGAAACCTGGACGCGCTCCGCCTGGAGCAAAGCCGGGACGGCCGGGTGCTCCGCCGGGGCCACCTGGGCCGCCGGGGAAGGTGCGGGTGGGGTGCATCGGACGACGTGCACCGGGTGCCATTGACGGCGGACGGGAGCCGGGAGCGCCGGGAGTCTGCGGGCGTGGCCGCTCAAAGATGGGGCGTCCGCGCTGAGGTGTTGCAGCGGCACCGGCTGGAGCGGTGTAGATGGGTCGCGGGCCGGTCTGCGGCATGATGACGCGGCGGACTGGAGCTCCGGGCTGGACTGGTGGTGCGGCTTCCGCGGCGGCTGCCGGTGGGGCTGCGGGCGTTGGCGCTGCAACCGGCGCTGGTGGCTCGGAGGCGGTCACCGTGGGGACCGTGGGTGTAGGAGTTGTTGCGACCGGGGCCTCTGCTACTTCAGCCGGTGGTGCGGCTGTTACGGCTGCGGGCTTTGGCGTGGTCGGTGCTGCTGCAGGAGGAGCAGCCGCTACTGCCGGACGCTCGTGAACGACCGGGTGGGCGGATGCTGGTGCACCGGCAGGAGGACGCGCGATGACAGGGCCGACCGGAGGCTTGCTGGCGATTGCCGGAGCTTGCGGAGGAGCGACGATATTCGCTCCCTGACGCGGCAGCGGAACGATGCGGCGGGGTGCGGGAACAGTCGACGCTGCGGGAGTTGATGCAGCGGGTGTAGCGGGAGCGGCTGCTACGACAGCGCGGTGTGGCGCGGCGGCAACGTGTCCTGCGGACGGTGGGGCAACCACCGCAGCGGGGCGGGCGGGAGGAGCGGCCTTGGCGGCGGCTTCGGCCTGTTTGCGCTCGAGGATTGCCTTGAGCGCGTCGCCGGGCTTGGATACCTTCGAGAGGTCAAACTTCGGCTTCGCCTCGACGACGGGCTTGCTCGCGGTCGAGCCTCGGTTTCCGCTGAAGTACTCGCGTACCCTCTCTGCCTGGTCGGCTTCGATGGAGCTGGAGTGGGTCTTTCCTGTCACGCCGATTGCTTCGAGCGCGTCCAGAATGGGCCTGCTCTTTACTTCCAGTTCTCGTGCCAGATCGTTGATTCGAACTTTGCTCATCCGTCCCTTTTCGCTTCCCTGCGCCCTTAGCTGTTCATATCAGCCTCATCGAGGTAGGAATCGTTGTTATATGTATTATCCCTGAAATTGCCTTCGCGACTCAGGGATCGTTGTCCAGCGTGGCTTGTCTTGCTAGCCACGATCGTTTCCTTCGTTGTCGATGCCCTCGTCGGAGACTTCCTGGGCTTCATCGACCAGGGTGTCTACGGCGTCGTTGTCCAACTCAATCTGTTCTTCGCGTGCGTCGGCGTCGCTGAAGGCATCGCTGGCCGAAACTTCATCTTCGGCGTCTACGATGTCTTCCGTCGAAATGTTGTGAACCTCTTCAACGCGGCCGTTGCCGGCTTCTTTTCCGATCTCTTCAAGAATTGCTTCCGGCGTCTTTGCCATGGCGATCTCTCCTGATTCCTCAGATGCAGGTTGCGCTGCTGCGACTACGGGACGCTCTTCGCCCTCTTCGTACTGGCCGAAGTAGTGGCGCACAGCGACCGAGATCTTCTCGACGGTCTTTTCGCCGATGCCTGGGACCTCTTCGAGCTGCTCGGGGGTCATGTCGGCGAGTGCTTCGACGGTTGTGATGCCGGCTGCGATGAGCTTCTCGAGGACGCTTTCGCCGAGCTCGGTGACCTGCTCGATTGGGGTCGTCGGGCCGCCGGACATAGCCTGCATCTGCTGCTCGACTTCCTGGCGCTTCTCCTCTTCACTCTTGATGTCGATCTTCCACTGGAGGAGCTTGGCGGCGAGGCGGACGTTCTGGCCCTTCTTGCCGATGGCGAGCGAGAGCTGCGTGTCGTCGACGATGACTTCGATCTGCTTCTCGCCGAGGTCGGTGATGGAGACGCGGCTGACCTTCGCGGGCTGCAGCGCCTTCTCGGCGAAGGTGGTGATCTCTTCGGAGAATTCGATGATGTCGATCTTTTCGCCGCGGAGCTCGCGGATGATGGACTGGACGCGCATGCCCTTCATGCCGACGCATGCGCCGACGGGGTCAACGTCCTTGTCGCGGCTCATGACGGCGATTTTGGTGCGCTCGCCAGCCTCGCGGGCGATGGCTTTGATGCTCACGGTGCCGTCGTAGATCTCGGGGACCTCCGACTGGAAGAGGTTCTGGACGAGCGCTGGAGCGGCGCGAGAGACGATGACCTGCGGGCCTTTGGCGGCGCGGTCGACACGGAGGAGCACGACGCGGACGCGCTCACCTACGGCGAATTGCTCGAGGCGGCTCTGCTCGCGCTTGGGCATGCGGGCTTCGGCTTTGCCCAGGTCGAAGATGACGTCCATCGGCTCGAGGCGCTTGACGGTGGCGGTGAGGACTTCGCCGGCGCGGTGGTTGTACTCGTTGAAGACGGTGTCGCGCTCGGCTTCGCGGACCTTCTGGAAGATGACCTGCTTAGCCATCTGGGCGGCGATGCGTCCGAGGGGTGTGGTGTCTTTATAGAAGCGGAGTTCACCGCCGACTTCGACCTCAGGGGCGAGTTCGCGCGCCTGATCGAGCGTCATCTGGTTGATCTCATCTTCGAGCTGATCTGGGGTTTCGACGACGGTTTTGAAGACGTAGGCGCGGATTTCGCCGGTTTCGCGGTCCATCTCGGCGCGCATGTTCTCCTGCGTCTTGTAGTACTTGCGGGTCGCGAGGGCGATCGCGTCCTCAACGGCTCCAACGACTACGTCCGGTTCGATGCCTTTGTCCCGGCTCAACGTCTCGATTGATTGATACAAAACACTTGCCATCGCTTATTTCCTTCATCGTTGGTTCGAACTGCCTCGAACCTGTTGTTACACGCGTCGCGTGTCGAAGCTGTTAAATTTCCGCTACCAGGTTTGCCTTTTCGACGTTTGCTAGAGCGATCTCTACGATCTGCTCTGTCGCCGCCTTCTTTGCCTTACCCTTCTGCTTCACCGCGGAGAGGTCGATTGTGAGAACCCCGTCCGCGAACTTCGTCAAACGACCTTGCCACTGCCGGTTTTTGTTAACCGGCGAAAACGTCTGCAGCTTGACCAGGCTGCCCTGGAACCTCGTGTAGTCGTCGGGTCGCAGGAGCTTGCGCTCGAGGCCCGGAGACGAGACCTCGAGGGTGTACTCGGCGCCCGGAATCAGGTCTTCGACGTCCAGTACGGTGCCGAAGTCCTGGGCGAATGTGGCGCAATCCTCGTGGGTTACGCCGGAGAGCATCTCGACCGGCACACCCTTGGGCAGGTCTTCCGCTTCGCCGGACTGGGCGACGGAAGCAAGCTTGGCACGCTCGGCGGCATTCTTTTCGACGAAGATCCGCAACGTGCGAAACTTCGCGCCGCCTTGGAACTCGATATCGACGAGGTCCAGGTTATGCGATGCGGCGATGCGCTCAGCCGTGGCCCGAATTGTGTCTAACTGCACTGCCATAACGGTAAGTTCACTCGTTTTGCTGCTTGCGCAGAACGTCTTTTGGAGCAAATAAAAAGTGGGCGCTGGCCCACTCATCTCCTCCGCCAAATCTGCCGGTGCGGTCACGGCTTTCCGTACGACGGAACAAAATCGTCTGCAATCCTGATGTTACACCGATTTTCGCACGAATTCAATGGGGCGTTCTGGCTGTAGCGTAAGACGTTAGCTCGGCGAACAGGAGATCCATTTGCCCTGCCTCCCGCGCGACTCTACAATCATTCAAACCCGTGGCAGCCGCCCGACCCATAAAAATATGATCGAAATCCCCGTTCCCGAAGCTCTTACATTTGATGATGTCCTCCTGGTTCCTGCCTATAGCGACGTCGTTCCGACCCAGGTAAGCACCCAGACCCAACTGACCCGCGATATCACGCTGAATACGCCGCTGATGTCGGCCGCCATGGACACGGTGACCGAGTCGCGTCTGGCCATTGCCATGGCGCAGCAGGGCGGGATGGGCGTGGTGCATCGCAATCTCTCGATTGAGCAGCAGGCTGGGGAGATCGACAAGGTGAAGCGGTCGGAGAGCGGCATGATCGTCGATCCGGTGACGATTGCTCCGGAGCAGACGATTGCGGCCGCGCTGGATGTGATGCGGCGGTACAAGATTTCAGGCGTGCCGGTAACGAAGAACAAGAAGCTGGTGGGAATTCTCACGAATCGCGATCTGCGGTTTGTCTCGCGGACGGATCTGTCGATCGATTCGGTGATGACGAAAAAGAACCTGATTACGGTCCCGGTGGGGACGACGTTGGAGCAGGCGGAACAGATTCTGCATCAGCATCGGGTGGAGAAGCTGCTGGTCGTCAATGACGATTACGAGTTGAAGGGGCTGATTACGGTCAAGGATATTCAGAAGAAACTGAAGTATCCAAATGCATCAAAGGACTGGCAGGGACGGCTTCGTGTGGCTGGTGCAATTGGCGCAACGGGAGATTTTCTGGAGCGTGCCGCGGAGTTGGTTGCGAATCGGGTGGATGCGCTGGCGATTGATTCTGCGCATGGACACTCCTCGCGCGTGTTGGAGGCTGTTGCTGAGGCCAAGAAGAAGTTTCCGGAGATCGCTGTGCTGGCGGGTAACATCGCCACGTATGAAGGTGCGCTTGCTTTGATTAAAGCGGGTGCGGACGCGATCAAGGTGGGGATTGGACCGGGGTCGATTTGCACGACGCGTATGGTTACGGGTGCTGGTATGCCGCAGATTACGGCGATCTCAGAGGCGTATCGCGCGGCGAAGCAACATGGGATTCCAGTGATCGCTGACGGCGGCATCAAGTACTCGGGTGACGTGACGAAGGCGATTGCTGCGGGCGCGAGTGTGGTGATGATGGGGTCGCTGTTTGCTGGGGTGGATGAGAGCCCGGGCGAGACGATTCTGTATCAAGGGCGGTCGTTCAAGGCGTATCGCGGGATGGGGTCGCTTTCGGCGATGGCGCAGGGTTCGGGTGAGCGGTACTTCCAGGGCAAGGATGACATGGAGGACGCAGCCAGCACAGAGCGGCCTTCTCTTACTGCGCGGGAGAATGGTAGCTCGAATCGGCTGGCGAAGTTTGTGCCGGAGGGAATTGAAGGACGGGTTCCGCATCGTGGGCCGCTGGAGGGTATGGTCTATCAGCTGGTTGGCGGACTGAGGTCAGGCATGGGCTATCTGGGTTGCGCTACGATTGCTGATTTGCAGACTAAGGCGCGGTTTATCCGGATCTCGAACGCTGGGCTTCGTGAGAGCCATGTGCATGATGTGATCATCACGCGTGAGGCTCCGAACTATCACGTTGAGTAGGGACAGCGGAATGCGCGGGTAAGGACGATGGCGTCGAAGCGGGAGCTGTTTTATTGTGCAACTCTCTCCCTAGTGGTTTAATGGTCGCGGGAAAATCGGTCCTTCATCTTTTCGGCCACTCCAGACACAATTCCTAAAAAGAACCTGCAGCTCTCTGAAATGCTTCGCTGCGTTTGATCCACGATCTCGTTGATCCACGATCTTACGAGCGATTCGACAGAGTATGGGCCAGTTCCTTCTTTGTAAGCGTCACGACCACCGGTGCCTGATAGCGAAGACTCTGCATTCACGAGGAGGTTGTTATGCCATCCATCAACTGGCCCTGGGCGATTGTTCTTTGCAAGTACAACGACATGCCCGTCGAAACGCGGCCCGCTGACTTCTACGGGGATATGTTCGCGCGGAACGGAACCGGTGGCATGTGCGATTTCTGGCGAGTTATCACAAGTGGCGCGATGGACATATCGAGTTCGGCGGTCTTCGGATGGTTCACCATGACGCACGCGTCGGCTGAAGCGAAAGCTCTGCAATATCCTGCTGGTCGCGCAACGCTCTTTCAGTGGGGTCTTGACGCGGCCCATGCGGCGGGTATCAACCTCGCGCCCTTCAGAGCCATACTTGTTCTCCAGAACTTCGGCGTCGACCACGGTGCCGTTATAGTCGGCGGAAACCCTGGCGAGGTCGTCATTGTTCACGCCGATCCGAACGTATTTGAATGTGGCTTTATCGGCCACGAGATGGGCCACGGGTTTGGACTTCCCCATTCGTGGTCTGCAAACCCGGACTTTCAGTACGGCGACGGTTGGGATCTCATGAGTTGGCAGACCTCGACGTTCAACTTCAACGTCACATTCGAGGGAGCGTCCGGCCTTGCAACGGTAGGGCTTAACGCACGCAATCTCGAGGCTCTGGGAGCCGTACCGCCGGGACGAGTGTGGCAGCCGGCGCCGGACTTCAGTGGAACCGTCACGCTGGACCCGATGAGTCAACTTCCCATCGGAAATCACGGGTCTCTGTTCGCGAAGATTCTGCCCACTTCAACGCGTCCCGTTCGTGCGAACGGCAGCTCATACACGGTCGAATTTCACCAAAAAGCGGGATGGGATCAAGGTATTCCGGCAGACGTGGTCACTATTCACGAGATCCGGACAGACACACTGTCGTACCTGCAACCAACCAGAGGAAGCAGCTTTATCCAGGGCCAGACCTTCACCACGCCTGCCCCCGCCGTCTCGGTCCTCGTCACGGCGATCGACTCGACGCTCGGTACGGCGACGGTTCGAATATGGGATCTGCCCGACGGGTCACTTCGCAAGGAAGATTCAACACCGAACGTATATTTGATTCAGAATGGCACCAAGCGGTGGATCACGTCGCCTGCTGCTTTATTCGCGCTTGGAAAGACATGGGCAGATGTTCGTGTTGTTCCGGACGGAGCTCTCGCGGGCTTGCCGGCAGGAGCGAATATATCTGTTCTTAATGTCTCTGTGACGCCGTTCCCGGTCGCCGTCGGTCGCGCGGTCTCGGTCACAGTTAAGGTCACGGTGGATAACAACCCGGTTGCCGGCGTGGTGAAAGTCGACGGGGTACAGGTGGGCACGACAAACACTCCGTTCACCCACACGTTTAATAAGATCCGCAAAATCGGCCCGCCACCTGATCGCGAACCCTACTTTGTCTACCCGTCCGGCGACGTCGAAGTTCCCGGATTTCCCGCCACGGCAATCGATTTCGGCTTCCCGGATATCTGACCACTGGAGGAGAACAATGGAACAACATCATCGCCGGCGGGGGACTGTGCTTGAGGTCAGGGGTGGGCTTTGTCGAGGACCATGGCGTCGAAGCGATGCCTGGTGTAAAAGCCCACGTTCTCGTATAGCTGCACAGCCTGACGGTTGGCCTCGGTCACGGTCAGAGTGATTGCAGCGAATCCTGATGCTGCGAGGTGGTTCATGCAGTGTTTCAGGAGAGAGCTTCCGAATTTGTGGCCCCGATAGGCGGTCGCTATGCAGAGTTGCGTGATGTGAGCAACGTTTTCGGCAACGCGGGAGCATAGGACCATTCCGATCAGCGAGCCGTTCCGTTTGTCTCGAAGGACCCATGACTGGTCGGCGTCGAATACGCCGCAGCCAGGGAAACGGACGATGTTGTGGAGAAAACGGAGTGAGCCATGCAGGGAGCAGTATTGGTCGTTGATGAGGGCGTCGATGTGTCCGACGTAAGACTCGTGGATGAGCTCTGCGGCTGGCTGGTAATGGGCTGGTGACCATCGGGAGAGCTCGACGTGATCGGGTAGCTTCGACGCGAAAGGGCTTTCTTTATAGGCGATAGCGGGTTTGGCCGTGGGGAAGTCGTACTCCATGTAAAGTCGCGGATGCATGACGAAGCCGGCCTGGAAGAACGGCTCTTCGATGGAGCCGGCGCTGTAGAGAAGGAGCTGCGACTCGATTCGGTTGATGTTAGGCGAGTGCAGGAGCAGATCGAGAAGGGGGCGTAGCAGGGTGTGGGTGATGTTCAGGGCTACGGATGGATCGTCGGCTACGGCGTAGGCATCTCCGACGACGGCTTTGTGTCCTTCGTAGACGCAGAAGGTGAAGCCGCAGACGCGTCCGCGGTCGAGTGCGACGAAGCCGGGAAGGATGCGCGAGTCGAGGTATTGCAGCAGCAATTCGGTCGAGCTCTGGTAATTCCAGCGCAGTTGCTGCTCCCAGACGCGAGCCTCAGTCTCGAGCAGCGGACGGAGTTGACGTGCAGAGAAGTGCCTGAGGTCGAGGATCTCGAGTTGGGTGTCGACGGCCATTGCTTCGTCAAAAAGTATTCGTCGAGCTTATAGCAATCGTGGCGGCGCAGGCACGCGATCGGACAGCCGGTGTCTAACTACTTACGGGCGAGCATAGACTCGGTAGACTTCGAGGCCTTGCGAGTCGTAGAGGAATAAGGATTTATAGACTCGGCCTGCGAGCCAATGATCGAGCGCGGCGGTATCGTTGGCGCGGATGACGAGCAGATGCTCTTCATCCGGGACGCCGTCTTTGCTGTAGTGGATCAGTGGTTCGTCGCGGTAGAAGGCGAGGCCGTAGTCCATATCGCGCTTGACGCCTTCGATGGCGAGGGGCTTCACTTCCGGTGCGAGTCGCTGGATTTCCTGTGCGAGAGGACGTGCCGAGTAGTTCAGATCCAGATCCCGGCCGTTGAAGCCGAGCAGGAAGACCAGCATTGCGATCACAGGAAGCAGGGTCGCAGTGCAGATCTGTGAGATGCCCCAGCGACGGACGATCAGGAATACCGTGATGCCAAATGCAATGGCCGCGACAGCTGCTATTGTCAGCCACTGTGCGGAGGGGACCAGCGTCTCGTACTTCATGTGCTGCGGGGCCAGCGTGAGAACGAAGACGAGGATGGCGCAGATGGCGGCATGGGACCAGAGCAGCCACTTTGGTAGACCCTGGCGGCGAATGCGGTTCAGATAGTCGGCTGTAAGGATGGTCAGCGGTGGGATGGAGGGCAGGATGTAGCCGGGGAGCTTCGATCCGGAGAAGGAGAAGAAGAGGATGGGGAAGAGCGCCCAGAGGACGAGGAATTCAGGGAACGCATCGCCTGCGCGGGAGTGGCCGAGGTAGCGCTGGGGGTTGTGGCGGACCTTCCACTCGGCGATAGAGACCTGGATGGAGTCGACGAGCGCGCGGATAGAGATGATGGTCCAGGGCATCAGGCCAATGAGCAGAATCGCGAGGTAGTACCAGAAGGGCTGATGGTGCTGGTAGCGGTTAGTGGCGAATCGCTCCAGATTGTGCTCGAGGAAGAAGAGCTTGTAGAAGGTGGGGTTTCGCCTCTGAACGGCGATGTACCAGGGCAGCACCATGAGGAGGTAGAGCAGGATGCCGGGGAGCCAGATGGTGCGGCGGAGGAGGGACCACTCGCGGCGGAGACCGGCGAAGAGCAGGATAATGGCGAGTGCAAGGAAGGGGGCGACGGGGCCTTTGGCGAGAGTAGCGGCGGCTCCGAAGAAGTAGAGGTCGAAGAGCCAGAACTTCTTGCCGGTTTCGTACCAAGCGTACCAGCCGAGCATGCCGATGCAGAACGGGGCTGCGAGCTGCATGTCGGTGGAGGCTCCGCGGGAGAAGCTGACGATAGCGACGCAGGAGGCGGTGATAAGCGCGGCGTCGAGGTGGCCTCCGGGGCGGAAACGCCGCATGTGGAGGAAGATCAGGATGATGAGGACGAAGGCTCCGGAGGTGGATGGGAGTCGGGCGGACCAGTCGTAGACGCCGAACTCCTTGAAGAAGCCCATGGCGCGCCAGTAGTAGAGAGCTGGCTTCTCGAGCCAGGGCTGACCGTAGAGAACTGGAGTGATCGTGCCTCCGGCGAGGCAGTGGAAGGAGTTCCTTAGATCGGTGATGCGGAGGCTACGGGGGAAGACTTTAGCGTTGACCTCGTGACAGGCGGCGGAGTGCGCGGTGAGCATCTCACTGGCGATCTGGGCGTAGCGGGGCTCGTCGGCGCCGACGAGGCCGAGCTGGTCGCCGCCGAAGATCGGGACGAGACCATAGAGCAGAAGGAAGCCGCTGACGAGGATGAGGATCGCCATCTCGCGAGACGCGGTCGCCTCGGGGTGCTCCCAGAAGCGACGCAACCAGGCGAAGCGTGCATGATTTGGCGGCGCGCCGGTACCGGCGGATTGTTGAAGGTCGTTCATTTCATTCGTGGAGCGAGACAAGGCTAACAGAGTCCTGTTCTAAGCTGTGCGAGGATTCTGTCGGTGGCTTCGGTGAGGGGGCCGTCCAGAGTGCAGCCGCTGGCGCTGCGGTGGCCGCCGCCGCCAAAGCCCTCGGCGATCTGGGCTACATCGACCTTGCCTTTGCTGCGGATGCTGAGGCGGAACTGATCGACGGAAGGGAGCTCGCGGAGGAAGACGGCGGACTCGATTCCGGCGATGCTGATGAGGTAGTTGACGACGCCTTCGCAGTCTTCGGCGCCGGCGCCAGCCTGATCCATGTCGTCGCTGGTGACCCAGCTCCATGCCAAAGGCCCGTCGCACTGGAGATTGGAGAGGGCCGTGCCAAGGAGGCGGATCTTGCTGGCCGGGTTGGAGAAGTAGAGGTCGCGGGCGATCTGGCTGGGGTTGGCACCACGGGCGGCGAGGTCGTGGGCGAGGGCGAAAGTTTCGGCATTGGTGCTGGGGTAGGTGAAGGAGCCGGTGTCGGAGAGGATTGCGGTGTAGAGACAGGTGGCCATCGAAGGTGTGATGTCGACCTTAGCGGCGATGGCGATACGGTAGACCATGGCGGCGACGGCGCAGGCGTGCTCGTCGATCCAGTTGAGTGCGCCGAAGGGACGGCCGCTGGCGTGATGGTCGATGTTGACGAGGGTTCGATTTTCGAGGCCGAGGAGACCGGTGCGGGCGATGCCGTCGCACTCGAGGAGGATGGCGGGGGCGGTTCCGGTGGGGTCGATGTCGTTGGCGGAGGGGGTGTGGTGGATGCGTTGGATGTTGGGGAGAGTGTGGTAAATGAAGGGGCTGGAGTCGGCCAGAACGATGTTGGTTTGACAGCCTAGCTGGTCGAGGATCTCGGCGAGGGCGAGGACGGAGCCGATGGCGTCGCCGTCTGGGCGGGCGTGGGAGGTGAGGAGGAGGCGACGGTTGGAGCGGAAGAACTCCAGGAGCGCTTCGATGTTGGCTTCTGGGGTCATGGTTTGGAGATGGGTGTGGTCGAGACCGGGGTGGGTTCTGGTTCTGCGGCTGTGCGCTTCTTGTCGCGTTTGCGCATGCGGCCGAGGAGCTCGTCCATGCGTCCGGTCATTTTTTCGGAGCGGTCGATGGCGAAGGTTAGTTCGGGGACGTGGCGTACCCCCATGCGGTCGCGGAGCTGGGAACGGATGTAGGCGCGGGCGGCGAGTAGGCCTTCGAGTGTGGAGGCTTCTTCCTGCTCGGTGCCGTGGACGGCGACGAAGATGCGGGCGGACTTGCCACCGGGTGCGAGGACGACATCGGTAACGTAGCTGGGAGCGATGCGTGGGTCGGAGAGTTCGCCTTCGAGCATTGCGCCTATCTCTTCGGAGAAGGTATTGGCGACTCGGTTGCGGTGGTACGTTCTGGCTCTTTGCTCGGGCATGTGCTTTCTACTAGGGTGAACGGTTGAGGATACCAAAGTATGGGAATTCACTCTAGTTTAATGTGAGCCGTGGTGAATTTGCGGGGTTTGCGGGCTACTCGGGGAGGATGTCGGCGTAGGAGTCGGTAATTTCGGCGCCCAGGGTGTTGGCCAGACGGTGGACAGCGTTGTCGATTTGCTGGATTTGGCCGGTTAGGTAGCTGGTGGAGGAGGAGATGGCGGCTATGCCGAGGGTAGCGCGGTTCCAGACGATTCCGTCGTCGAGTTCGGCGATAGAGAGGTTGAAGCTGTGGCGGAGCTTGTCCTTGAGGGAGCGGATGACCTGACGGCGATCTTTGAGGGATTGCGCGTGAGGGATTTCGATCTCGATGGTTAGTTTGGCTAAGGGCATTTTTTGAGGGGTGTGTCCCCAGATATGTTTTGGTACTAAAATATTGATTCTTCGATGGTTGAGTTTGGACTTATATCGCGCCCGTTCAAAACAATCCATTTAGTTCAACTATTTCTATTGTAGACAGTTGAGTGGGGTGATTCGGCCAAATTTTGGTGATCTGTAATCCTTTTATTTTCATATTGATACGTCGAATTGAAGGCTTTGGATGGCTTGACAAGCTTTTTATGGGGTTACGACCAGCGTGTAGGGGATGGTGTGAGTTACTCCGGAGTTTTGGGCGGTGGCTGTGATCTGGAAGGTGTAGCTGCCGGGGGCGGTTGAGGCTGGGTACTTGCCGCTGCAGCCGGTCAGGGCGGTTGTGGTCAGGGCTGCGAGTAGGAGCAGGCCGAGGAGTGAGCGGGTTAGGCCGAGGGTTCGGCGGCGGAGGGCGAGGCAGCCGAGGATCGCGGTGAGGGTCAGGGTCGGCTGGGTTGGGAAGGAGCCGGATGGGTGTGCGGGGGCGAGTGGGTTAGCGGGTTGGTGGAGGCGGGCGTATCCGATGACGTCGGAGGTGTCGACGTAGAGGTTGAGGGTGAGGGTGGAGTTGGCGTTGAGGGTCCCGTTGATGGGGAGGCAGGTGGCGTGGGCGGGAAGGTTGGAACAGGTGAGGGCGATCTGGTCGGAGAAGCCGCCGAGGGAGGTGGCGACGACCGGGAAGGTTCCGTGGTGCTCGGTCTGGAGGGTGATGCTGGGGTTGGGCGTGGTGAGGGTGTAGTCGGAGACGTTGACGACGACGGAGATGGGTACGGATGCCGAGGGAGAGTAGTTGATGTCGCCGGAGTAGGAGGCAGCGATGGTGTGGGTTCCGGGGGCGAGGTTGGAGATGGGGATGGTCGCGGAGCCGTTGGTGAAGGGAACGACTGGCGTGATGGCGGCGCCGCCATCAAAGAGGATGACGGAGCCGGTGGCGGGTGGGAGGGTTGTTGTCCCAGTGGGTAGCGCGGCTCCGGGGGCGCTGATGGTTGCGACAAACTGGATGGTGGCGCGTTGGGCGGCAGGGTTGGGACCGGCGGTGATGCTGGTTGCGGAGGGTGCGGGATTGACGGCGATGGTGAGTGGGCTCGATGTGTCTGTACCGTAGTGGGCGATGAAGGTTGCGGGGCCTCCGACGAGGACGACTGTGGCAGAGCAAGTGGCGGTGACGTCAAGGATGCAGGTGACGGTGACGGGGCCGCTGAAGGTGATCTGACCGGTCGGCGTGGACGTGTTGGTTGTGGCTACGTGGGCTGTGAGTGTGATGGGGTGGAAGGCCTGGGCCGGGTTCGGTGCGGCGGTGAGAGTGACGGTGTTTGGACTGGTCGGCGTCGTGGGGTTGACGACCTGGATCACCGTGTTGGAGGTGGCGGCGGCGTGATTCGCGTCTCCAGCGAAGGTGGCCTGGACAGGGTGGGAGCCGACGGTAAGGGAGGTGGTGGTGAAGGTGTAGGCTCCGGCGGCGTTGGGCGTGTTAATGGTGGCGAGGGGGGCACCGTTGTCGGTGAGTTGGATTGGGCCGGGGTTGGTTCCGTCAGTCGAGGTGCTTGTGACGGTGAAGGTGACGGATTGGCCGAGTTCAGAGGGGTTGGGGGTGGAGGTCAAGGTGAGAGTGGTCGGGTAGGGGTCGACGAGGACGTAAACCTTGACCGAGAAGGCTGAGTCGACGGCTCCCGTGCCGGGGTATTGAGCAATGTAGGTGTGAAGGCCGGGAGTGACATTGTGGAGTGTAAAGACGGCGGTATCACTGCTGGTGAGCGAGATAGTCGGAGTAAGTGGCTGAAGATCCTGTTCGAAAGTGATAGGCGTGCCAGACGGTATGCTGCCGAATGTATTGTTGATCGTTGCCGTAAGGGTGAGGTCAGCTCCGGCGGCGAGGTGATTCGATGATGCGGTCAGGAGGATAGAGGAGGGATCGGAGAGCGTTCCGGCGCGTTCGTAGGCTCCGAGGTCGATGATGGCGTAGGGCTTGCCGGTAAAGTTCTGGGGACGAGTGATACCGTCGAGATCGGTGGGGTAGAGGGCGCTGTTGTTGCCGACGTCGATGGCAGGCGAGGTGTTCTGGAGGTGGAAGTCGCCGGTGGTGGGGGAGTTGAAGAGTGGGTCGGCGGCGATGTTGCCGTAGGTGTTGGAGGTGTAGTCGCAGTAGGGGGACGGGACGGGTGCGAGGGCGGCGTTGAAGACGTCGTTGTGGTCCCAGACAGAGGGGTCCGTGGTGGGGTTGGTGGGGGCGAGGCAATAGATGGTGGGATTGGCTGTGATGCCGACGACGATGTTGTTGACGAGGATTGGCGGGACAGCAGGAGCGAAGAGGGAGATCTGGGCTCCGATGTCAGTGAAGGGGATGGATAGGAAGGTGGCGTTGCCGTAAAGGGTGTTGCTGGTGATGCTGGTGGCGGCGCTGGGCTCGTAGAAGGTGATGCCGGTGGCGGCGTTGTTGTAGATGAGATTGTCGTCGATGTTGAGCTGTCCGGAGGTTGAGCTGACGATGCCGTTGCCGTTTGCGTAGCCCCCGAAGTAGACGCCAGGCGGGTAGTAGCCAGTGGAGTTGCGGATGATGTTCTGGAGGATGGTGGCGGAGGCGCTGTTGGTGACCATGATGCCGCCGAACTGGTTGCCGTCGATGGTGTTGTGCTGGATAACAGGGCTGGTGGCGGTGGCGGTCTGCTCGACGAAGATGCCGTAGGCGTTGATCTGACAGTTGCTGCCGGAACCTCCGTCGAATTTGTTATTCGTGATGAGGTTGTTGGTGATGATGGCGTTGCCAGAGCGAACGTAGATGCCGCAGGAGGTGTTCTGCTGAATCTGGTTCTGCTGGATGGCGGCATTGCCGCTGACTACGATGCCTCCGCCGAGAGATTGGCGATTAGAGCCAGGGCCGCCGTTCTGGATGATGAAGCCGGAGAGGACGGCTTGTGCAGCGGAGGCAGGGATGACCATGGTGACGGTGGTGGCGAGGCTGCCTCCGTCGATGGTGGCCTTGGGGCCGGTGAGGTCGGTGGTGACGGTGATGGATTTGCCGGTAAAGTCGATGTTTTCGTTATAGGTGCCGGGGGCTACGAGGACGGTGTCGCCTGGGTTGGCGGCGTTGATGCCGAGTTGGATGGTGGGCTGGTCGGCGGGGACATGAATGACCGTGAAGGCGTGGGCTGGAGTCAAGCTAAGCCCGAAGATAAAAAAGAACAAGGAGCAGAAAAGTCTCGAAGGGTGCATGGATCACCGCCGGTCTTTTTGCTTGCTGGGGGCCCTGGTCGATATCTAGCTGAAGACGGGAGGTTGGATGCAGGATGGCGGTAAATGGTGGGATCGGGATGCTTTAGGTCCTTAGGCCTATTTCCATTTGGATTGCGAAGGAAAAGAATAAATCGGTTGACGGTTGCGGACAGGTAACGGCAAAGGGCAAAGCAGATCCCTCCGGCTTTGCTCAGGGCAGGTTCTTCGTGGATGACAAGCAAGAACGGCAAATGCAGGTCGTCGCAGCGACGACAACACAATCCGTGATGGTGGGTTGAAGAATGGATAGTGAATTTTTGATTGGGGCGAGAGGGAAAGTTGACGCTAGGTGCAGGGTAGTCCTAGTGTGATTCAACAAGCTATCGGTTCGAACGTTGAGATGAGGTGATGTATGGCCGACGCTGAACAGGTTCGTTTACAGGAGAGCAAGGATGGGGTGAAGGCGTGGAAGCAGTGGGGTCCATACCTTAGCGAGCGGCAGTGGGGGACTGTCCGGGAAGACTATAGTCCGAATGGGGATGCGTGGAATTACTTTACGCATGATCAGGCGCGGTCACGGGCTTACAAGTGGGGTGAGGATGGGATCGCAGGGATCTCGGATAACAAGCAACATATTTGTTTTGCGCTGGCGATGTGGAATGGGGTCGATCCGATTCTGAAGGAGCGGCTGTTTGGGCTGACGAATTCGGAGGGCAATCACGGCGAGGATGTAAAGGAGTACTACTTCTATCTGGACAGCACGCCGACGCACTCGTACATGAAGTATTTGTACAAGTATCCACAGGGTGCATACCCATACGAAGATCTTGTGGAGACGAATCACAAGCGCACGCGGCTGCAGCCGGAGTATGAGCTGATCGACACGGGGGTGTTCGATAGGGATGAGTACTTCGATGTGTTTGTGGAGTATGCGAAGGCCGATGTCGACGACATCCTGGTGAAGATTACGGTGGCGAATCGCGGGCCGCAGGTGGCAACGCTGCATCTGTTGCCGACGGTGTGGTTTCGGAATACGTGGTTTCGGGATCGCGATGCGAAGGTGCCGGAGCTGCGTGCGGTGAAGACTAAGGGCAAGAACAACGCTTCGGTGATTGCTGCGCAACATGAGACGATGGGGCAGTTTTTTCTGTATTGCGAGGGCGGGGTTCCGCTGCTGTTTACGAACAACGAGACGAATGAGCATAAGGTTTGCGGCGGGACGAATGGTTCGCCTTATGTGAAGGATGGTTTCCACGAGTTCGTTGTGCACGGGAATACGGACGCGGCGAATCCTGAGGGTGCGGGGACGAAGGCTGCGGCGCACTATCAGGTGACGGTGGGGCCTCGTGAGAGCTCAGAGGTGCGGGTGCGGCTGACGCGGGCCGATGCGTTGAAGGGTGGAGGATGTGGTTCGGACTTTGATGCGGTCTTCACGGATCGGTTGAAGGAGGCCGATGAGTTCTATGCGTCGGTGATGCAGGTTTGCACGACCGAGGATGATCGGAGGATCGTGCGGCAGGCACTGGCCGGGATGCTTTGGTCGAAGCAGTTCTATTACTTCGACCTGGATATCTGGCTGAGGGAGCATGGATATAACGCGACAGGCGTGAAGCGCACGCAGACGATGCGCAACGCGCCGTGGTTCCACATGCTGAATGAAGATGTGATCTCGATGCCGGATAAGTGGGAGTATCCGTGGTATGCGGCATGGGACCTGGCGTTTCATACGGTGGCTCTGTCGATGGTGGATCTGGACTTTGCGAAGGAACAGCTGCGGCTGATGGTCAGCGAGTCGTATCTGCATCCGAATGGGCAGCTTCCTGCGTATGAGTGGAATTTCGGCGACGTGAATCCGCCGGTGCATGCATGGGCGACGTTGTATGTGTACCTGACGGAGAAGAGTATCCGGAAGGCGGGAGACGTCGACTTTCTGAAAGAGTGTTTCCGGAAGCTGCTGCTGAACTTTACGTGGTGGGTGAACCGGAAGGACCGCTCGGGAAAGAACGTCTTTGAGGGAGGGTTCCTGGGGTTGGACAATATTGGAGTGTTCGACCGGAGTGCGGCGCTGCCGGAGGGAGGGTTTCTGGAGCAGGCCGATGGGACGGCATGGATGGCGATGTTCTGCCAGAGCATGTTTAGCATTTCGCTGGAACTGCTCGCGCAGGATCCGGGCTATGAGCAGATTGCGGACAAGTTTCTGGAGCACTTTTTGTGGATCGCGGGGGCGATGGACCCGGCGGGCGATTCCGAGAATGAACTTTGGGATGAGGAGGATGGTTTCTTCTACGACGTGCTGAACATGCCGGGCGGGAAGGCATGCCGGTTGAAGCTGAAATCGCTGGTAGGGTTGCTGCCGCTGTGCGCGGTGTCGATCATTCCGCCAGAGATGATAGAGAAGTATCCGAAGCTGATGAAGCGGGTGCGGAACTTTTTTGAACGGAGGCCGGAGCTGGCGGCGAATCTGCACGATCCGGAGGTGGAGGGGGAGAATGGGCGGCGGCTGCTGTCGGTGCTCGACCGGGACCACTTGAAGCTGGTGTTGTCGCGGATGCTCGATGAGAAGCAGTTCTTCGGGACACACGGAATCAGATCGATCTCGCGGGAGCACCTGAACAAGCCGTATGAGTTCGATATGAATGGGCAGAAGTATACGGTGCAGTACGAGCCGGCGGAGTCTTCGACGGGGTTGTTCGGTGGGAATTCAAACTGGAGGGGGCCCGTGTGGATGCCGGTAAATGGGCTGATCCTGAAGGCACTGCTGCTGCTGTATCAGTACTACGGGGACACGTTCAAGATAGAGTGCCCGACTGGCTCGGGAGTGGAGAAAAATCTGTTTGAGGTCGCGAATGATTTGTCCGACCGGTTGGCTACGATCTTTCGCGAGGACAAGGATGGAAGGCGACCGGTTTATGGAGATACGGAGAAGTTCCAGACGGACCCGTACTGGCACGATCATCTGCTGTTTTATGAGTACTTCCATGGTGACAATGGTGCAGGGATTGGGGCGAGTCACCAGACGGGATGGACGGGGCTGGTGGCGCGGTTTATCCATCTGTTCAACAGCGTGAAGGCGGACGACCTGATGAAGGAGGGCTTGGCTTCGCTGATCCGGTTGAGGCCGTTGGCTGGCGCTGAGGCGCATGTCGCTGGTGAGGGTGGGCCGGTGACAAGGGAGCCTGCCACGGTAAGTAGGTAAGCAATAAGTGCAGATCGGGGATGAGTGGCCGAATGCGGGGGTGGTGTGCCTGTAATTTGACAATGGAATGACGAGGCCGAGACAACTGTAGCCTGAGGTTGGCGTAGTGTGGAGTCGTCCGATCAGGGTGACCGCTTCGCTTGGAACGCGGGGTTGCCGGGAATATGCAGAGGAAGGACAAAGGTTTATTTGGCGATGGGGAAAGTCTCCCAGGTCGACTTTCCCCGTCTTTTTTTGCGCTATCGGTACTACGGGCAAAAACAAAAAGTACTGGGTTAAAGATTTCCTGGTTTTGGCGCAGATGTTTTATTCGGGAGGATCGAGGCTGCACTTAAGTCTTGAGACGAGATCGAGGAGGTCCTGTTTTTCGCGCTTGGCTTCGTTGATGTCCTGGATGGCGAGGACACCGCCAGCTACTTCGCCGTTTTGCCCGCGAACGGGTGCGGCGGTGGCGCTGAGCCAGGTGCGTGAGCCGTCGTGGGATTGGTAGAGGAATTCTTCGGCGCTCGTTGTCTCGCCTTGCAGGATGGCGCGGGCGAGGGGGTACTCGCCGGGTTTGAGCTCGTGGCCATCGGAATTGATGGATCCTGACCGGCGGTGGGAATCGATCATCTGGTGCGGGATGACGGGGTGGCGGAGGATTCTTTCGGCTTGGGGATTGCCCATAAGAATGCGGCCGGTGGGAGCTTCGGTGATGATGATGCCGACGGGGACGGCATCGAAGATGGCCTGGAGGCGAGCTTCACTACGGCGCAGGGCCTCCTCGATGCGCTTGCGGTCTTCGATGTCTTCGACGGAGCCGTACCAGCGGATGATCTCGCCGATTGCATTGCGGCGCGGAGCTGCACGGGCGCGCATCCAACGCCAGGAGCCGTCGCGACGCCGGGTGCGATACTCGACGTCGACTGGCTGGCCGGTGCGGAGGGAGACGCTCCAGGTGGCGAGGGTGTGCTGGATGTCGTCGGGGTGGAGGACTTTGATCCAGCCGTCACCGAGAGTTTCTTCGCGGGAAAGGCCAGTGAGCTCCTGCCAACGGTGGCTGACGTCGAGGACCATGCCTTTGGAGTCAGCGGTCCAAGGGACCTGGGGGTTGAGCTCGACGGTGTGACGGTAATGGTCTTCGCTTTCGGCGAGAGCTTGTTCGACGCGCTTGCGGGCGGTGATGTCGACGACGGCGACGGAGATGCCGATGACCTCTTCGGCCTCGTCACGAGCGGGTTGATAGGAGACGAGGCGCGTACAGTGTTTGCCGGGTTGGTGGGGATCGGGGCCGGTGAGTTCGAGTTCGGTGATGACTTCGCCGTCGAGGGCGCGCCGGAGGTAGGGCTCGAGACGAGCGGCGAGGCCGGGGAGGACCTCGGAGACAGTGCGGCCAAGATGGCTAGCGACGGGGATGTTGTTCATCTCGGCCAGACGCTTGTTGACGCTGACGTAGCGGAGGTTGCGGTCGAGGAAGCAGAGGCCGACGGGGGCACCGTCGTAGATGGCGTGGAGCTGAGCGAGGCGGTGGGTTGGAAGGGCCTCGAGGCGCAGGGGCATGGTGGCGTCTGCGGGGGTGGGTGGAAGATCGGGCGCGGGGGACGGCATTCTTTGGGCGAGGGTCGCGGGGAGGTCTTCAGCGGGGGCGGCGCGTCCGTAGAGATAGCCCTGGCCGATGTCGCAGCCGAGCCAGAGGAGCATGTCGGCGTGGTTCTGGTCTTCGATGCCTTCGGCTACGGTGAGCAGGCCGAGACTGTTGCCGAGGCCGATGATGGCGGCGGCGATCTTGCGACTCTCACGAGTGAAGGTCATGGAACGGACGAAGCTGGCGTCGACCTTAATCTCGTCGAAGGGGAGGGCCTGGAGCTGGCGGAGGCTGGAGTAGCCGATGCCGAAGTCGTCGAGGGCGAGGCGAGAGCCTTGTTCCTTGAGCTCGTGGGCGATGAGGTAGGCGAGTTCGGGGTTGCCGAGGAGTGCGCTCTCGGTGATTTCGAGGATGAGGCGGTCGAGAGGAAAGTTGCTTTGCTGGGCGGCGGTGCGGATGTGGTGGGGCAGGGTGCGGTCGGTGAGTTGGGTGAGGGAGATGTTGGCTGCGAGGGTGAGGTGCGATGGGATGACAGCGGCCGCGGCGAAGGCAGAGCGGAGGAGGTTGCCGGTGAGCTGGCCGATGAGGTCGGTCTGCTCGGCGAGGGGGATGAACTCGTCGGGGTGAATGATGCCGCGTTGAGGATGCCGCCAGCGGGCGAGGATTTCGAAGCCGGTGAGCTTGCCGGTGCGCAGCTCGACCATGGGCTGGAAGTAGGGGATGATCTCGTTGGCGTCGAGGGCGCGGCGGAGGTCGAATTGTTTTTCGTCAGCCATCGTCGTCAGTCACCGGACTTCTATCGCTGTCAGGGGAATCTTACGCCGTGGGGCGAGGTTTTCGGAGTGGATTAGTCGGGTTTAACACGTTAAAGTGGGCGAAATTGGGATTGTGCTATAGTTTCGCTCACTTTCAGGCCAACGATTCCGTTGGAGGTGCGATGGCGGATCTTCGCGTTCAGGGGCCGGTGCGGCGTGGCTTCGGGCTGGTTGCAGCGATGGTGGCGATGTTCGCGGTGCCCATGGCGGTGACGCTGCATACGGTGCGGGTGTCGGCAGTGGTGGATGTGGCGGCAGAGCCCAATCCTTCGCCGTTTGGATATACGGTGAGCCTGCTGCTGTTTGTGGTTCCGATTGTGGCGATCGCCTTCTGGTTTGTGCCGCTGGACGGGGTGAAGATCTCAAAGAAGGCGTTCTGGTGGACGATTGGACTGCTGTTTCCGCTGGGGGCGGCGCTGGATTTTTTCTTTGCGCACCTGTTTCTGACGTTCCCGAACCCGAAGGCTACGCTGGGGGTAAAGGCTCCGGCGCTGGGCGGCGGGGTTCCGGTGGAGGAGTATCTGTTTTATTTTTTGGGGTTTGTTGCGATTTTGCTGGTATATATCTGGCTGGATGAGTATTGGCTTAGTGCATATACAGTTCCGGCGGAGGAGCGGGTGAACTTTACGAAGCTGCTGAGGTTTCATCCGCAGTCGGTGGCGCTGGGGGTGGTTTTGGTGGGTGCGGCGGTCTTTTATAAGTGGGTGATTGCGCGGGAGGCTGGGTTTCCGGGGTACTTTACGTTTCTTGTAGCTGGGGCACTGGTGCCTTCAGCGGCTTTGTATCCTTCGGCTCGGGCTGTGGTGAACTGGCGGGCGATGAGCTTGACGCTGTTCATCCTTGTGCTGACGAGTGCGCTTTGGGAGGCTACGCTGGCGGTGCCTTATGGGTGGTGGGGGTATCAGCCGCGACAGATGATGGGGCTGGGTGTGACGGCATGGGATGGGTTGCCTATCGAGGCAGTGACGGTGTGGCTGGCAGTTACGTTTACGACGGTGATGGTGTACGAGGTTTTGAAGCGATGGAAGGCTTCAGGGTTGTCGATGCGGGCGGCTTTGATGGGCGCTTGAGAGCTCGAGTAATGGCGTTCCCGTTTCTCCTGCAAATTTGAGGTGGGTGGGTAACTGCAGGTCCTTCGACTACGCCTATGGCGATAAAACCGCCATAGGCTTCGCTCAAGATGACACCTTCAAACTAAGAATCAAACACCCTCGCTGGGTCTGCGTATCGATACGCTCTAGTTGGCATGGTGTTTTTCGAGTTCGCAGGCTTGTTGGGAGTATGGGGATTGGGTCTGGTTGCAGACGGCTTGGAGGAGCGTGGAGGCTTCGGAGGAGTGGGCAGCTACAGAGGCCAGGGCGTGGTACCAGGCGGCGGCGTCCTTTTGCGGAGAGTGGTTTTGCTGTGCGAGAGTGTCGGCGCGGTTTAGTGTGGTCAGGGCGTGGGCGTTGTCCTGTTGGAGGAGCTGGGTGACGCCGAGGTAGAGGAAGGGAAGTTCGGCGCGGGGGAATTGATCGGCGAGTTGCGTGAAGCGCTGGGTGGCCAGAGGGTAATCGTCTTTAGCGTAGGCTTCGAAGGCGGGAGACAGCTGGTCGGCGGTGGGTTGCTGGGTGGAGGCTTCGCCACGGAGTACGAGGCCGGGGGCCATGCC
>Ga0209060_10000617_pt1 | contig 56993 bp, 53 predicted proteins | sample Coa_R1_8_FD_187155 | JGI IMG/M metagenome (GOLD analysis project Ga0209060, IMG submission 187155) | Surface soil microbial communities from Centralia Pennsylvania, which are recovering from an underground coalmine fire - Coalmine... | ecosystem: Environmental > Terrestrial > Soil >...
ATTATGCCTACGGGTATCAGCTTCAGGGTTCAGCGATGGTCGTACCCAAGACGCTCCAGATCTATACGGGAGGCTCGGAGATCATAGGCCAGTTCGGTCGCCCGTGGGACTTTCGTGCGGGCACAAACTACTTCCCGTTCAAGAACAAGGTCGTGCGATGGAACTCCGAGTTCCTCTACTTGTACAGATCTCCTGTCGGCTACACATCCGTTCCTTTTCCACTGGGAGGCACCGGACCGATCTTTCATACAACTCTGGAGCTAGCTTTCTGAAAATGTAGGGCTAGTCGACTGACGATGTAAATGAATCAACGACGAATGAAAAAGGAGGCTCTGTGAAACGCACTTCGGACAATCTGCTTCATCGGCTCGTTTTGGGCTTATGTCTATGTGTGTCGCTGTGTTCTACATCTGGAACTGCACAGACTAATCCTCCTAATCAATTTGAGCTGAACGATTCGCACTTTCATCTTACGAACTACATTCAAGAAGGCACTGATATACATGAATTCCTGAAGATCATGGGCACAAAGGTCGGGCGCGTCGCGCTGTTCGGAATTCCTCTGCAGCAGCAGTGGTCTTATCTGAACTCCGGTGATACTGCGCCCACGTATTACCTACAGACCGACTCGCCTCTCTACTACTACTCATTTACCGATGCGAATATCGCAATGACATATCGGTCACTCTCCAAGGAAGATCAGGCGCGCTTCGAACCCATGATCACAGGCTTCAACCCTACCGACATGTATGCGGCTGACCACATTCGTCGCGTCCTGCAGACCTTTCCGGGAGTCTTTTCGGGAATCGGAGAGTTCACGATTCATAAAGAGTTTGTTTCCTCCAAGATTCCAGGAGAAACTGCCAATCTTCAGAACCGCGCTCTCGACAGGATTCTGGACTTTGCCGGTGAGGTCGGACTCGTTGTCATAATCCACAGCGACATGGACGTGCCGTTCCCTAAGGAAGGTGCGCCGCCCGCATATCTTGATCAAATGAAGGCACTCCTTAGACGGCATCCTAATACCACAATCATTTGGGCACATACCGGCTTAGGCCGAGTGGTTCGTCCTATCAAGGATCACGCTGCCAATCTAGCATTGATCCTGAGCGATCCTGCATTCAAACATGTCTATTTCGATATCTCATGGAACGAAGTAGCTAAGTACGTCGTCGCTACTCCTGAATCTACCCAGACTAGTGCCGACCTCATCAATCGTTTTCCGGATCGCTTTCTGTTCGGCACTGATGAGGTCGCACCTTCCAGCCAGGAGTCGTACTTGAAGGTCTTCTATCAATACGGTCCTCTTTGGAAGTTGCTTACACCGGAAGCAAGCGAGAAGGTACGTAAAGGAAACTTCGCGCGTCTTTTCGACGAAGCTCGACCCAAAGTAAGAGCGTGGGAAAGCACCCACGCTAGCGGAAAATAGATTTAGAACGATTGTGCGATTGTTCTAAAAAAGAAACCGCGCCCGAGATCTGCAGCGAGTATCCTGCAGAGTTGACCTATTCGAGAATTCTCAAAAATACTTGAAGCCCGGGCTCACCTTTCGCGCTGGCAGCATTACGTTTGAAGCGAATTCTTCGCCCGATTCGATGTGATCGTTGGCCCGCTCTTATCTGTCGTCTGCCACTGTTGGTATCTTCCATTCTGGAGTTTGAAATATCCCTCTTTGGGAATGGCCATCGCTCCTCCGAAGATCACAGGCTGCGATAGACAGAAAGCTACGTGAAGCCAACGAAGACCGAAACTAGGAAAGTCCCCAGTGAGTCTCTTGGTTGCACCACCTGCAAATCCTGATCTTTTTTAGTCGTCTTCCACTGGAGTCCAGGTTTTATCCGGATTGAAGCGTTCCATCTTCTTGAATTCATCGAGCGTAGACGGCCCTAAATCCTTTTCGTACACAACACCGTCGTTGTTCACGATGAACGTTTTCACTCCGGTGACGCGGTACTCGGCAGGGGAAGCTACAAGGGCAAAGCCACCGATCATCGCACCCTTAATCACGTAGTCCAACTCCCCCAACGGTGCGGCGGGGCCCTGTCCCTTTAGTACTTTGAAGAAGTAGCCATGATAAGGCTCCGCTTTGTTGGTGTAGCCCTGTGCGATTGCCTCAGCCACCTCTTCACTGAAGGGACCACCTAAGGTACCGTCTGCGTTTCGCCACGACAGACCATCCTGTGTTCCAGGGGTGCTGATAATACGTTGGGCGTATTGATTCACATCGTAACCTTCGCGCTTTTGCAAAGCGTATTCCTTCTGCGCCTCTACGTATTCATGAGAGATGTTGATGGCATCGAGTTCATTCGAGCCGATGCGGCGGTTCAATATCTCCTGCCTGCCCGCGTTGCTGTCGAAAAACCATCGATTGCTCCTCTTGACAATCGGTACCGGAAACGGCCAGTCCTCGTTGCCTACAAGGAGATAGGCCCATAATCCATTCTTCGGCTCAACGGAAACTTTCGTCTTTTCGCGTGCTTCCGCTGCGAACTCAGCGGCACGTTGCCGGTCCTGTACGACATCTCCGGTGAACGCAATGTCGTGGCCATCTGGGCCAAAAATCTGTGCAAGTGCAGTCTCGTCAAATTGGTCGGCTGCACGGACCAGCGCATCAGCAGCCTGCTGAGAGGTATCAAAGGTTTTTACGCCCGCCGGAATACCCCTTGTCGTAGAGGAAGCCGTTGTTGGTGATTGCTGAGCAGTGCAGAGAATTGGCACGGACAAACATGCCAAAGACGCAACACTCATAACCCAAGCACATGGGGAGAGACTTCTAACCGTAGACGTTGGTTTCATCGCAGTGCTCCTATGTTTGCTTTCCATGCTTACCGCCGCCTTCCACCGCCACGACTACCACCACCACGGCTAGCACCACCACCACCGCGAGATCCCATGCTAGAGGCGCCTCGGTTGCTACTGGCGCGTGCACTTGATCCGCTGAACCCTCCAGATCCACCTCCAAATGCGCCCCGGTTTCCACCGCCGCTGCCCCGCGAAATATCCCGACTCCCCGCACTGGCTCCGCCTCCGCCAAGTCCTCCGCCTCGTGCGCCTCCACCAGTTCCTCCCCCTCGATCGCCTCCCCCAAGTCCTCCGGATCGATTGCCCAGACCGCCTCCTGCCTCTCGAGTGCTGGCTAAATTGCCGCCCTCTCGGCCAATCTGCTGCCTTGCGCTCGCTTGACGATTAGCCAGCGAGTCGCCCCGAGCGGAACCGCCAAATCGATCCGCCGTTCCACGATCCCCATAAGGAGCGCCACCGCGATGTTCCGGGTTATGCTGCCACTTGTTGCCTGCATTGCCACCTGCAGGCAGTTGCGACGGTCGGTTACCAGCGCCACCAACACCACCAACACCTCCAACTCCACCGGCGCCACCAACACCTCCTACTCCGCCAGCGCCACCTACGCCACCGGGACGACCAGCACCACCGACACCTCCAGCACCACCTACGCCGCCGACGCCACCTGCACCACCGACACCTCCAACTCCTCCGGCACCTCCGCGAGAGGGAAGTTGGGAAGGTCGGTTGCCTCCGCCAATATTCGTGTTGCGATTGAAATTATTGTTGCGGTTGATCGTGATGTCGTTGTTACCACCCCAGCCGCACCCCCAGCCCCATCCGCCACCCCAGAATGCGCCCATCGCTATACCAACGCCGAAAGAGATCGCCATCCCCGCGGCATAGTATCCCGGAGGTGGATAGTAAATAGGAGGGTAGGGATACACCGGTGGTCCATACACCACTACAGGATTGTAAGAAGGCACGTACACCACTTGAGGATTCGCCTGCTCGATGACGATCGTGCTCTTGCTTTCGATGACCTTGGTCTCTACTTTTTGCTGCTCACTCGACTTCAAATTGCCGGTTTCCTGGGCCTTCTTACGCATTCGCTGGACTGCATCCATCACATCGCTCTGCTGTGCGAGAAACGCGTTGCCGAGGTCCGTCGTCCACTGGATATCGTCCGCCAGGCGCTTGACTAGGTCGGGCAGTCCGGCCAGAGCCTGGACGCTTGGATCCCATGTCTGCTTGGCCACAGCATCGGCGAGGGCTTTATCTTTCAGCCCCGGATTTTTCGCAAGCCACTGTTGGAGTTGAATAATCTCAAGCGGATACGTGGAGGCGGCAAGGGTTTGGGCCAACATCGGATCTGGAAAGAGCGCAATCGGTGCAACCAGTGAATCCAATTGGTCCGAAGGAATCTTGGTAGCCGGTGCAGGCGATGTCGTCGATGCCGCCGGTGGCGGAGAAGGGGACTGCAACTCCGCCACTGTGTCACCTGGCACGATAACGATGGCGCAGAGGACCACCATCAAACGTCGAAGTCCTCCTGCGAATGTTTCAGTCTTCGGATTCATGGGTAACTTCCCTCCGTCTTAACAATCTTTCGGGAATCCCTTGAGGTCCCCCAGAGCGTGTCCATCTTCCGCTTGGCTCGCGTCGCAACTCCGCTCGCCACGGAATCGCAACTTTGTGATCCTCAGGGAGCCTACCTCAGGACGAAGAGAACCGATACTAGGGAAAACCCTTATACACCGCAGAGGTGGCAGCAGTGTCTGTAATTAGGGGCTGATCCGGTGCAGCCAGCGACGGGAAAACTTGTTATATGGCAAGATCGCGATGGCAGTTGGGTCAGTTTGTCTGGCTCGGCAATACTCCACTGTGCTCAGAAAATAATTTTGATAGCCCGGGACAACAGTTCTTCTAGCGGCATGATAGTCAGGAGCAAAGGCAGGAGTGGTGCAGCCGTCGTTACGGCGAGCCGGAAGACGTCATCCAGAGAAAAGGGCACGAAACGCATCTCCCGTACGAACCCAAAGCTGTTGCCGAGGTCAGCTAAGGATTGGATGTCGCCGCTTCCGAGCAATTCATCGCCGTGATCGTCGCTTTTCTGGTTGCCGGTAGGCAGCCACTTCTCTTCAAATTCACTGACGTAACTGGACGCGAGCGTCCCGTATTCTCCAAGACCCCGGCGTTTCGCGGCGCTCAATTGTGGCGTAAATACCACAAGCGGACCAAGAATGAATACGACAAAGACAGCGACGAAGGCGACGATGTTAAGTTTATAAGACAGCAGATTATGGCCCTGATAGAGGATGCGGTTAGCGATAAGTCCCGCCAGCACCACACCCTGCGCGAACAGGATCGGAGCGAACGCGTAGGAGCCCACACCCAGAAAGCCAAGGCCGCCCGCGCGGTCTGGATGGGCGGGCAATAAATGCAGGTCGAACTTTGAAATCCGCCACAGGAATTGGAACCAGATGAAAGTCCGTATATACCAGCGCAGCAAGATGAATTGAAAGATCGGCAAACTGACAAAGGCGTACCAATATCCCGGCAGCGTCAACCCCAGGTGAACTCCCTCTGGCGTGCGATACCAACTCGCCGTTTCAAGAGAAGTCTGGCTGCGCCAAAACCATTGCCCGACCGTATAGATGAAAATTAGCAGGGCAAGTTCGAGAGCTAGTGAGTTGCGGAGTCGCGTAGCAGCTTCGATAGCATTGTGGAATTTTGGGATGTCCCCTGGTCTGACAATGCCGCGCTCGATGAAGCGTTTTACCGTGATCCGCAAGCGTCGATGGATAATGAGTTCGGCTCCGATGAGCACTGGAACTGCGATGAGGAATCGGACATGGGCCTCAATATCGTGGAGGAAGGTGAGCTTCACGCCGGATGAATTCCCCGCAATCAGGGTCAACAGAGCCAAAGGCAACCAGGTGATCAGTGCAAAGAACAGAACGCGGCGCGGCAACAGTTCGAGCGCCGGTCCCTCTAACCGAGCCCGTCGCAGGACCTGATATAACGGCCCACCGAGAACTAGAGAGAAATCGGGCTCTTCCTGAAGAGGTGATTGTGTGGTCATGAGCTTTGTCCTTTCAGTGCGCACGGACAATTAGGAAAATCCCTAACGGGTTCGAAATGTCGTGGCTGCGCTAAAGGAACGAGCAGGCAAGTTATGTCAGAAAGGCTAAAAGACACGTCACTGAATTCCAGCGATACCCTTGTTCTGAAGAATCCGCACCACGACGCGACGATTCTCGGCTTCCGAATCATTCGCATTGCCCGAGTCCACTTGCCGGCTTTCGCCCATCGCGCCGGGAGCCAGCATTCTCGAAAGTGGGACATGGCCCTCCTGCTGGAGGTAGGTAGCCACAGCATTGGCACGGTCTTCGCTTAGTTTCTGGTTCAGTGCGGCGCTGCCGGACGAGGAGGCGTAGCCTTTCACCTGGATCACGTAGCCGTTCACGGTCTCGGCCTTTTGCGCCAAGGCCAATAGGGGGGCATTGTATTGTGGGTCGAGCTTAACCTTGCCGTTTCCGAAGTAGACTGTTACCTCATCGTAGATGTAGTAATCGTCGAGTTGGCCGAAGCGTGCGGTATTGGCGGCGATTAAAGCCTTGTGCTCGGCCAGCTTTTTCTGCTGTTCCGTCAGCTGTGCCTGCTGTTCTCTTAATGCCGCGTTCTGCTCCTCAAGCTCCTTTTGGTTGGCAGCCGCTTGCTGGGCTGTTTCATGCACGCCGGCACTAATAGCTTGGGCTTGTTCGAAATCGTTGCCTTTGAATCGAATGGTGTTCGCCACGAGTTGGTTCTGAGCGTCATAGCTCCCCTCTACTCGAATCGGAAGACCGGGGATCAGAGCAGCCATCGACATTTTCTTGTTGCGCGCTTTGAGCGCACCTTGTAGTTGGCCAACATCGGTGCTCTCGGTCAGCAGAACGACGACTTTGGGTGAGTTAGATGTCTGCAACTCGAGGGTGTCACCGCTGCGCGCTTTTATGATGCCTTCAATCTTCGTGTTCTGGGCGTAGACTGCACTGCTAAGGAACGCCAATCCCATAAGCAACAGGGCTGATACGGATACGATTCTGCGTGATTTGCCTTGCGTCATAGCATCTCTCCAATCGGCCGCGTTTAACATGCGACCTGGTCTTCTCATCATCGAGCTGATTCTGAAAACCCTGCTGCACACTGTATGTTTAGGGGATCGTCTGAGATTGGCAACTAGGGAAATCCCTAAAACGCGGGGATCAAGATGAATCGTTACTGATCCCGTCGCCTGTTCATGCTGTCTGATTGCAACTTAGTTGATCGGTAGACACCTATGCCGACCCTCACCCCGCTTGTTACGCGAAATTCTACTCACAGCACGCGTAACGCTCGGACGCTAGGGATTTCCCTAGTTGTAGCTCTGGACTGTTTACTTTAGAAAAATAATTGAGAATTTACTGCTCCAACTGCGAGACAGAAAAAGCTTGCGGTAGCTTGATTAAGACCCAACCGCAGCAACGAGAGACGCGATGGGGCGCTAATTACAGCAATCGAGAGAGGAGAACAACGAATGAAGAAGCTAATTCTGTTGGCATTCGTTTCATTTTTCATGAGCACTAATTGGGTGGCGGCGCAAGATGTACGTTATAACTTCGACAACAAAGCCGACTTCACGGCATTCAAGACCTATAAGTGGGTTGAAATTAAAGGGGCCGATCAAGCGAATCAATTGGTAGATAAGCAGATTAAAGACGCTTTAGATGCCGAACTGGCGACAAAAGGCCTACAGAAGACCGACTCGGACTCGGCCGACCTTTACATTGCATACCAAACTGCCATTGGTTCGGAGAAGCAGTTCACGTCCTTCAACACGGGATGGGGCTATGGCCCGGGTTGGGGTGGCGGCTGGTATGGCGGAGGCATGAACTCAGGCATGACCACAGGTTCAACATCGACGATCTATGTTGGGCAATTGGTTGTTGATATGTACGAGCCGGCTAAGAAAGATTTGGTTTGGCGTGGCACCGCTAGCAAAACCCTTGATCCGAAGGCGAAACCAGAAAAACAGCAAAAGAACCTCACGAAGGCTGTTAAGAAACTCCTAAAGAACTATCCGCCGAAGCCAAAATAGAGTGTTTCAGGCAAGGAATGTCCAGGATTTATTCGTTTCGTTGCGGTCGCATTCAGCTGATGGATCATTGGCATACCGCGGGAATGTGCAGATGGGACTGTATGGAGCGATGGTGGGAATGTTTGTCTACTCAATCTCTTCAGCAGGCCGCGTCAACTCGCCGTGACATCGACGTCTTCATCAGTGGCCATGCTTGCCGCTGGTGTGACTCCAATCGTTGGCGGCGACCGGCGCAATACGCATGGCTGCCTTTAGTGGCCACTCTCGCGACAGGCGAGGGTTTAAGCGGCGTGAAATGACTTTATTTAGGATGCGACGCGCTATGAAGATTGCAGCCGTAACTGTCTCCTGCGTACTTCTCGTGACTACCTCTCTTTTTGCGCGCGACAAGTCGGACGTGCTCGTAATGAACAACGGCGACCGCTTTACCTGTGAGATCAAATCCCTTGACGCGAGCGTGCTCTATGTCAGCTTCGATTACATAGACGGCACAGCCTCGGTTGATTGGTCCAAGGTGCGTCGCGTGGAAAGCAAGCAGTTGTTTTTCGTAAGAACTCAGGATGGTTCAGTTTACACCGGAACGCTCTCCACAGTGATGGACGGAGGAGCCCGGCCAGTGCAAATCAAAGTAGCGGAGAAGCCAGAGACAAACATAGTGCTCGAACAGCAAGCGGTCGTGGCCATTAATCAGACATCGAACCGTTTTTGGCAGCGATTCAACGGCAGCATCAACTCGGGGCTGATTTACTCCAAGGGCAATCAGACGACTCAATTCACTTTTGGAACGCAAGCCCAATATCCTCGAGAGCGGTGGCGCGCAGGCGCGTCTTTCAATTCCACACTTTCAGGAAGCACCGGGGCTACCACTTCCACCCGCAACGACGGATCGCTATATGCCCGCCATCTTCTGAGCTGGAACAATTGGTTTTATACAGGCGTTGGCAACTTTCTGCAAAGCTCGGAGCAGAACATCCAACTTCAGTCGAATCTTGGTGGGGGCGTCGGACGCTATTTGAAGAACACGAATCATGCGATCATCGCTGTCACCGGCGGCCTCGCATGGCAGAACACGAGATACGATCAATCCGCCGAACTGCCAGGGGCGCAAAACGTTGCCGCTGTACTGGTCGCTGCAGATGTGGAATTGTTCAAATTCGACAAGACGAATCTGACGATCCGGGGCAGTGTTTTCCCTGCTATTTCGGAGCCTGGACGTGCCTTCACTAGCACCAACATGACCTACTACGTAAAATTCTGGGGCAACTTCACCTGGAACCTATCCTTCTACGGTAACTGGGACAATCAGCCGCCGGCTCATCTCTCCGGCTCCGACTACGGGGCCAGTTCAGGACTGGGCTGGACGTTCGGCAATCCATAGGGACTTCGAGCAACCGAACAAACTTCGAATGAAGACTCATCAGTATGAGCAAGAGGCTTTCTATCTTGTCGCCTGCGCGAAACGTTATATTGAGATGACAAACCGCTTCGCGAACTATAGCGCTGTGGCGTTCGCGATATCGGAGTGTCCTCTCGCTCAAGCGAAAATCTACTCCGAAAGCTCGGGATAGAGTAGACGCGACCGGCCCATCCAGAAGCTATTGCTGCTGCGTGTGAGCGGCCCTGGAGAGCGGCCGTATAACCGGGCCTCGGCCTCATGAAAAGGACCGACAAAACGCACAGAGCGGGGAACGCCCGGATATAGCAGAGGCAGCAGGCGAGTAGCCGACCGCAATGCCTTTTCTTCCCGTGCGCCGAAAGATAACTCAAAAGCGGTACGGAGTCGCGGCGGCATCCAAAAGGCGGTGAGTGCTCGATACCAGCATGGAGGACGAACCCAGGTGCCGGCACCGGACAGAATGCTGTGGCCCAACAGGCGCGCGTTCTCGTCAACGCCCAACAGCGGCGATTCGATCATCTGTGCGGTGTATCGGACAAACGCGGCCCAGTCTGTCGGGAGTGCCCCTGCGGGTATGCCAAAAAGCGCAGCTATTCGCTTGCTCTCACAGTAGTACTGCTCACGCTCATCTGACGAAAGCGGCGGCAGGACAAATTCGTAAGCCAAAATGGCACTCTCGGCCAGGGTAGCGTAGACCCAGCAGAGTGCCTTGATTTCATTAGCTTCGTAATGCTCGCCGAGCGGGCGAGCCCCGACTGCATGAGGCAATTCACCGCTGATGCCAGTATGAAGCCGGTAGACCCGTCTGGACGCTGCGATGGCTTGTGCGCGGCTACCGAATAGCATCGTGTAGATCACGCGAAAGGTTGAGTGAAAACGGCCGATGGCATCGTTCATCAGGTTGGAGTGATGGAGGAGCGAAGCCGCAACCCAAGGGTGAGCTAATTGCAATAAAGCCGCACGTTCGGCGCCGAGAAAGATGGCAGATTCTCGGTTCACTCGCCAAGTCACTGAATTTGGCCCGAAGAAACCGCAGCGAGGATCACCGGGTAGTTGTTCGAGTTCGGAAATCTGTTGCTCAATGTCTCCGTGGGAGACATACTGCGGAGATTCGCTTTCAGACATCATGTCTGCTTAGATGCGGAGATCAGTCAGCTCATCATGGTCTGCCTGCTTAGAACGCCATCTCCAAATTTGAATGGAATACAAATCCGTGGGCTCCCACTGTGAACGGGGCAGACGAATAACCCACGGGAGAGTTATAGAGGTAAAGCCCCTCGTTATTCCACCGGACAACTCTGTTCTTCCAGGGAAACCAGTTCACTCCGGCACGAACATCCCATGGATGCCCGTACTTGCCGAAGACCGTGGACCCGCCAAAGTACAACTGAACAGATTTGGGTACCACCATTGTCGATGTTTGCAGTTGAAGGCCATGGTCGAAGACCTGGGGCAACCCGTCGGTACCGGGCCCGACGAAGCCGTTTAGCCATCGAAAGTAATACTCACCCTCCACTGCATATCCGTGATATTTCACCCCACTGTCGATAGAGGTCATGTGATAGTTCACATCGTTGACCGTGATGCCTGGGCCAAATAGGTTGGGCGTAAAAATAATGCTTCCGTCCGTAAGCCGGATTTGTGTGTTTGCAAACTGATCGGTGTTCGGCTGGCTCTGCTTGGTCTCATGGCTCGTGGTAAAGTGAAACCCCAAACGAGTCGCGATGCTTTCGTGATTTTCAAAATCGCCAAATCCCCCTCCAAATTCGCCTGTTGAGGGAGCCCAGACCACCGCGGTTGAGACAGTGTTAAGACCGTTGTCGAGTTGGAGCGCGCTCACGCCGAGTTGGCTCAGGTTATTGCCGAGCATGACCATATATCTCAGTTTGTTGGTGATCAGGCCCTTGGCCCAAATTCCGGACGTGTAGGAGGGCCGGAAAAACTCGTCGGCGATGTGGCGTGTGTCCACGCTAAGCCAATTAGGAAAGTTGCCTTCGAGAGTCCGCACACCCGGCAGGGCATTAATACCTCCAGACAGCGTGATGTATTTATTGAAGGTATAGTTCAGGTTCCCGGCGACCACCACCTGAGCACCTTGACCCTGCGAGGCATTAGAAGTCCATGTATAGAGGAAGTAGCGAAGCTTGGGAGTCATGATCCAGCCCAGAAACTTTAACTGAACCTTCAGGATCTGAAAATTGTTCTGCTTTATGACTGAGTTGGTATTACCAAAGTAGTTGGTAGTCGAATCGGAGAGCGCCAGCTGGTTGAGGTAACGCACATAGGAATAGAGGCTTATGTTCATGTCCCCATAATTGGTGTCCGCAACCTTGAAGCCCATCTGGGGAGTGTAGGTACCCCACTTCCTTCCAGCCTCCGCAATCGTCTGGGTATCGGCAGGGCGATTCGATTCACCCGATGCTGGGATGGAAGCTACGGCTGAGGTGAGGGCTTGCGGCTCCTCAGCTTCGTTGGATTCCGGAACCTTCCCCGATGGCGTGACAAGTCTCTGGCGCAGAACTTGAATCTGATCAATCAGTTCTTCATTCTGTTTTTCGAGTTGCTTGTTCTGTTCGACCAACTGGTCAACTTTATTGAGGATGTCGGATGTACTCTGCGCCGGCGCGTTTGCGACGTTCGCCCCATTCGGCTGAGTTTGGGCGTTTACAGCACTCGTCCCACTCGCCAAAAGGGCCAATGTCAGAAGAGAGTGCCGTGTTGCTCTGCTAAATAGCTGTTTCACTCTAACCTCCTCACGTGTTTCTTTGGGTGATGTTTAAATCGTCTCGGCGATGTTCTCCAATCCAAGTGTCAACAATGCAACCGCTGGCCAAAGTCAGCGTGGAGTTCCCGGGGGCCGGCCACGCTCCTGCTCTTGTGCATGGATCGAAGAATTGAATTTGGTGATTTGGATTGCTTGTTAGGTTGTAGATAATCTCGCGAGTAATCATTGCGACGGCAAGATGCTCTCGCTCACCTTGGGGAAGGTCAGGATGTTCTTGCGGGCCGGACTTTTCGATGAGGCGTATGGAGTCCCGACAATCGAGACTAACGACACGAAACAAACCCAAACAATATTGGAGCGCCATCGGCCGAAAGTGGCTTCCTGACATGCTGCAACGGTGTCCGAGCATAGCCCTCTCAGAACGGTAGAGACGTATACGTTGGCCCGTTAAATACCCTTTACGCTACTTTACGCCCGTTTCAAACTTACTCCGCGTCAACAAGTGCCACATGGTAATCACTTACGGTACATGGGTCGTTTTAACAGATAGAAAGGTAGCTGTATAACAACTCAGGTGCGATGAAGATTGTGCTCAGCCGCCTCAAGATAGAAAAAGTGACTGCAACCCTTCTCTCCAATCAGGACCTGGATCGTGGCATCGTGGATTACCAAAGGCGGGATGGTCTATGAGTTTGTAGCGGCATCGCTGCAACACAGTAAAATAGTCTTATGACCATCAAAACCACCGGCTACACCGACGACCACGCCAAAGCCGGCCTCGATACTACGTTTCCAGCAATCGAAACTTGGCAGAACCAGTTCAAAGCCTACGAAATCCTCGTCGACGATCCTGAGTTCACCAGCGTCTGCCCCAAGACCGGCCTGCCCGACTTCGGCCGCCTCACCATCCGTTACATGCCTCGTGAGCGCTGCATGGAGTTGAAATCCCTCAAGGAATACCTCTTCGTCTACCGCAACCTCGGCATCTTCCAGGAAAACATCGTCAACCAGGTCCTCGACGATGTAGTCAAAGCGACCGACCCTGTCTGGGCCAAAGTAGTAGGCGACTTCCGCCCCCGCGGAGGCATCTCGACCATCGTCGAAGCCTTCTATCCTCGCCCCAAAGATTCCAAAGGCCCCCGCCCCTAGCGGATTTCGATTGAAACCGGCATCGAGATAGGTCAGACTACGGGAGCACGTTGCTCAACTTGTATCTCCACTCCGTATCGAGAGGTGATTTCGTTGACTCCAACCCTCCGTACCATTGCACTATCTCTCTTGCTGTCCAGCCCTGCCATTCTTATCGCTCAACCACCCGGCTTCACCAACAATCCTTACACTGCGACGAAGAAGACGACCATTCTTCAAAAGCTTGCGAACGGCACGACCATCACCCTCGTGAACACAACGATGGAAGCGCGCGATTCTCAGGGTAGAACCATGCAGCAGCATTCAATCCAAGGACCAGCCGGCCGAGAGACCATCAACACCTTCGTTACGGATCCACTTGCTCGCACAACGACGATATGGTTATCTACCAGCAAACAAGCCACAAGGACGTATTTGCTGGAGCCTAGGCGGATGCAACCGCCATCAGGATCATCGATGGGCAATGGATCCGTCTCGGGTCATGTCTCCGGCATAGGAGCCGTCGAACCTTCATCAGTTGCGGTCCTGATTACAGGCAGTCTAGGAAGCAGTGCAGGAATTGGAGGGTACACAGGCGATCCCAGCCTCCGTCCCACAACTCAGACCGAGAAATTGGGAGGCAAATCAATCGCCGGAGTCTACGCCGAAGGGATAAGAACCACCGTTACATATCCAACGGGCTCCTTAGGAAATGACAGGCCGATTGTCGTCTTGAATGAGAGATGGACATCTCCCGATTTGAAGATCATCGTCCTGACCATCAATGACGACCCTCGCAGCGGCACGCAGACAACCGAGATAACGGATCTCAACCGCGCCGAACCCAACCCGGCGCTCTTTCAGGTTCCGGAGGGTTACACCATCAAGGACCAATATCCCGGATCGAACTTGAGCGTGAGATAGCGGAGACTCCGATGAAGTGGTACCACTACCTCGACTGCTACTTAGCTGGAGTCTTTCTCATCCACGTCGTCCCGCACGTCATGAACGGCATAAGCCTGATGAACGTCCTCGGCATCGTCGTCAGCCTGGGGGGAGGCTGTCTACTTCTATGGGCGGGTAAATTCTCGTTCAAAGATCCGCTGGCAGTCATCCTGCTTCTAGCCGGCATAGCCTCCGTGCTGATCTTCAACGTGATGCATTATCACCACCCGCACCTTCACACAACAGCACCTTCAACCGACTGAACGCGGCGGGGCATCGCACACAACCTGAACCGCACATCTACTTCAAAACATAAATCCGATATCCATTGGGCCATTGCTGGCGACTCCACCAGTGATCCGGACGGCTTGGACTCCAATCAGTTTTCAGCGAATAGTTTCTGGAAAGATAATCCGCGAATTCCGGCCACTTTGTCAGCTTCATGTAGTTATCAGGCCCATCGATATGGAGCCAACTGCTCACAACGATAACCTGTGGAGCATTGGCGGCCATTGCCTTGCCAAATTGTTCACGAGTCATGTGGACAATGGGCGTTGTGTCTGGACCGAAGAGTAGGAAGTCAGAGAGCACTCCAGTCGATTGGACCAGTCGCATCTTGTAAAGGGTCGAACCACACCCGGAGATAGAGTCGATACATTGAATATGCCCTGAAAGCTTTGAACCGCCAAGCGCTTCGAGATTCTGATCGAGCGAAGAGATGAAGTCCGTGTGTGTCTCGTAACGATGGATCAAAAAGGCTGAGACCGGAGCGATGATTAGCGCCCCTGTCACAAAGCCAGCAGCAGCGATAACTCGAATCGCCGGTGCCAGCTTTCCCGACGTCGATCGCCACGCAGCAGTGAAGTCCAACGCCATAAGCGGAAGCAAAAACACCAGCAATGGGTAGCGATAGTACGGATAGCCGCGCGCCTGAACAACATAAGAGATAAGTCCGAATCCAACCCCGCAAAACAGAGCGGCTCGCTCCCAGTTCAGCCGAGGCCTCTGAACCGCAATCAAAACAATCCAAATCAGCACAAGAGGCAGCAGCGGCGAGACGCTGTGGAGAAGCAGAAAGCCCAGCGGCTTATGCCCGAGACTTGCGTAATACGGAACGATCCCGAACAAGCCACCGACAAAGGCCGCGATGGCATGTTTCTCCCAAAGAAAGACCAGAGCCATGATTGGCCCGACGAAAAAAGTAATCGACGCGGACACAGCGTGCGTATAAACTGTCTGTCCCCGTCGTCGCAAAGTAAAAATGGCCATCAGCAGCAAAACCGCTCCAAACGGCAGAATGGTCGGCTTAATCGTTGCCGCCACTCCGGCGAAAAGCCCGAACAGCGCAGTAGACCAGGGGCGGTTTCTCCGCACTCCATGGAGAAGGAAGGCCGTCGCAACCAGGAGGCAGATAGCCATCGTAAAGTCACGCTGGCCCGCCTGCCCCAGACCATCCCGCCCGTGGACTAGGATGAGCAGAGCGGCAGCGAAGCATCCGGCAAACCAGTCATATGGCAGCGTGATGGCAAAGATGGCCAGGGCAGCGATGACCATAAGAGCGAAGTCAAAGACACGCCACGCCAACTCTCCTCCGCCGAGCGTGTGCATCACAGCCCACTCGATCATGTAGGCCCCGGGCATATTCATATCGCCCAGGTCACGATACGGGGCCATGCCATGGTCCATCAGAAAGCTGATGTAATGGATTAGAGATGCATCCCCAACCAGAGGCCAATGCCGGCTCCAGAAGAAGAACAACACAACGCAGAGCGCCATGCTGCAACACATCACCAGCTTGGGAGCGCGTTCAATCGACCGCATGGCTATAGAGCCTCGCAGCGAGTATAGTGGCCACCGTCCTCCGCCACTAGCAAATTTCTTGGCCCCAATTACGAATCGGGGAATGGCCATTTCACGCTGATAGACTTACCAACTATGAAGCACATGCCGAGATGGGTTTTGTTCGTTGCGTCTCTTTTCTGTTTCGTGGTTTGTTCTTTCAGTCAAACGCCTTTGCAGCCTCCGGCGAACCCAGCCGCTACTTGGCAGACAATCAAGCCTGAAGATGCCGGGTACTCCAGTGCCCGACTCGAAGCCCTCCACTCCTGGCTTCAAACCGGCCAGACTTCTGCCATGATCGTCGTCGTCCACGGCAAGATCATCTTTCAGTACGGCGACCTCGCACATGCCAGCAAGATCGCCTCCATGCGCAAGAGCGTCCTCGGCATGCTCTATGGCAGCTACGTCGTATCCGGAAAGATAGACCTCAGCAAAACCGTCAAGCAGCTTGGCCTCGACGACAACGAGCCCTTCCTCCCCATCGAAGAGCACGCCACGCTCGAGCAACTCCTCGCCGCACGCTCTGGTATCTATCTTCCATCTGGCAACAAGAACCTCGATCAATACGCGCCCAGGCGCGGCTCCCAGTATCCCGGCACCTTCTTCGACTACAACAACTGGGACTTCAACGCTGCCGGAACTGCCTTCGAAAAACTTACCGGCAAAAACATCTACGATGCCGTCCAGACCGACCTCGCCCAGCCGCTCCACATGCAGGACTATGATCGCGCCGCCCAGCACAGCATCCCCGCCCCGCCCTCCCGGCACGCCGAATACGCCATGTCTCTCTCCGCGCGCGACCTTGCCCGTCTTGGCCTACTCATGCTCCGCCTCGGCAACTGGGACGGCAAGCAGATCATGTCGCCCGACTGGATCCGTTACATGACAACCCTGACCACTCGCTTCGAGCAGATGTATCCAACTTCGTTGCGTGAGCCCGGCCTTCCTGAACGATGGGGATACGGAGTTCTATGGTGGGTCTGGGATGCGCCGGTCTACCCTAGCCCAATCTACGCCAGCCCCTTCGCGGGTGCCTACACAGCCCGCGGTTCAGGGGGCCAGTTCGTCACGGTCCTTCCTTTTTTCGACATGGTCGTCGTCCACACTGTAGACATCGACAAAGACCCGGAAGCAAATGTCTCTGTCCAAAATGGAGATGCCATCCTCAACATGGTTCTCGCCTCAGTCTGCGAGGGCCCCTGCCCCCAGCCCAACTTAAAGGCGCTGGCACACTGAGATACTCGTCAATCAGGCAACCCATTCCCATCCGTCTTCAACGTCTGCGTAGAAAACTTACCCAGATAAGCCGACAGGCTCCCATCGCTCCTCAGGATAAACACGCACCCATCCTGCCAGATTCCATCCAGAGCCCGAAACTGCCCCGGAGGATCTCCCTGGTTGCAATGAATATCATGCACACCCTTCCCGGTCGTATACGGAGCTCCGAACACATAAACCTTCGTGGAACTCTTCAACAGCGCAACCAAAGCCTCACCCGCCTCATTCCCCGTGACATTTATCCACGTCGGCTTCAGCGCCTTCGTCAGGATCGGACTGCGGGCATAGTCCATCGCCCCCGAACTCGCATTCGACTTCAGGGTATGCCACCCATCCGTCAGCTTCGAGTCCACCGCAAACAGAGTGTGATCAAGCCCATTCAAAATCTGATACTGAAACAGTCCATTAGGCTCATTCACATCCACCGCGGCCTGATACTTCACCCCGGCAGCTTCGACATTCATGACCACATGCATCCATTTGCCCTGCTCCGTCGAGTAGCTCCCAGACTGCCCGATGACGACGCCATAACTCGGAAGCATAATCCCTCCTAACTCAGTCGCCCACCTCAGCGCCGATCATACTGCACACCCTGACCACACATGAAACCACCCGTCTCCATTGCAGATCCGATCCTTTTCCACAGTCCATTCCTTGACGCCCCTGTTAGTCTTAAATCAGAAGAGAACCACGAAAGCCCAGCCACAAACTGGGCTTTCGCATTTTAACCACGACGCAAAGATCCAGACCGAAGTCCAGACTTAAGTCTTATCTTTCGAATACTTTGCATACTTTAATGTAGGAGGGGGAGTACCAGCATGGAACACAAAACCATCGACCAGCCAGTCCCTGCTATCCTTCCCCAAAGATGCCCTCCGCAACCAAACCCACCCGCACCGCCTCCGTCGCCGGAGCGACGACTGCTCTCGTCCTCCTCACCGCTTTAAACTTCGTCAACTACATCGACCGCTACATCCTCCCCGGCGTCCAGGAGCAGATCAAAGGCGAGTTCCACCTCTCCGACGAGCACATCGGAGCTCTCACCTTCTGGTTCATGGTCGCCTACATGCTCACCTCGCCCATCACCGGATGGCTGGGCGACCGCTTCCCCCGCAAGCCCATGATCGTCATCGCCGCCCTCTTCTGGAGCGGCATCAACTTCTTCACCGCCAGCGTCCACTCCTACAACTCGCTCAACATCCGCCACGCCGCCCTAGGCATCGGCGAAGCCAGCTTCGGCATCTTCGCCCCCGCGCTCCTCGCCGACTTCTACGAACCCGACCAGCGCAACCGAGTCCTCACCATCTTCAACATCGCCATCCCCGTCGGTGCCGCCCTCGGCTACCTCGTCGGTGGAACCGTAGGCGAGCGCTACGGCTGGCGCATGTCCTTCATCGTCTCCGCCATCCCCGGCGCCCTCATAGCCCTCCTCATAGCCTTCTTCATGAAGGAACCAGCCCGAGGAGCCAGCCAGCACGAGAAAGCCAAACTAGAGAAGGGAACTATCCTTTCCCTCATCAAGAACAAGGCCTACCTCACCTCCATCCTCGGCTACGCCGCAGTCACCTTTTCCCTCGGAGGCATCTCCTGGTGGATGCCCTCCTTCCTCCAGCGCGTCGACGGCCGCAGCCAATCCTCTGCAGCCTTCCTCATGGGAGCCATCACCGTAGTCACCGGCCTCGGCGGCACCATCACCGGAGGCATCATCGCCCAGCGTTGGTCCCGCAAGACCTCGAAGGCCCTCTACTTTGTCCCTGCCATCAGCGCCGCCCTCGCCGTCCCACCGGCGCTGGTCTGCTTCTTCGGCCCCAAATCCCTCACCATCCCCAGTCTCGCCATCGCCATCTTCCTGATCTTCCTCGGTACCGGCCCCGTCAACGCAGCCACCGTCAACGCCGTACGCCCCGAGATCCGCGCCACCGCTCTCGCAGGCCAACTCCTCGTCATCCACGCCCTCGGCGACGCCCTATCCCCCCGCGTCATAGGAGCCGTCAGCGACCGTAGCACCCTCAACCTAGGCCTCGGCTCTACCCTAATCACCCTCGTCCTCGCCTCCATCATCTTCTTCATCGGCTCCCGTTACGCCCCACCCCTCCACGCCGACGAAACCGTAGCCGCTGCATGATCACCGCACTCAAACTCTTCGCCTGGCTCACAGCGCTGGCCTGGCTTTGGAAGGCCATCACTGCAGCCCGAGGCCTGCCCCGAATCCCCAATCTCTGTGACTCACAACACAACCTGACGCCCGAGGGTAGTCCGACCATCACCGTCATAGTCCCCGCCCGCAACGAGTCCGCCGACATCACCGCTACCCTCGAATCCCTCCTCAACCAGGACTACCCCAACCTACAAATCCTCGCCGTCAACGACCGCTCCACCGACACCACCGGCGATCTCATGGATGCTCTCGCCGTCCAGCACCCGCAAAAACTCCGCGCGATCCACATCACCGAACTTCCCGCCGACTGGCTAGGCAAGACTCACGCCATGGCCCTCGCCGCACGCCACGCCGTCGCCATCCACCACCCCGACTATCTCCTCTTCACCGACGCCGACATCACCTTCCACCGCGAAGTCATCCGCCGATCCCTGGTCCACGCCGTAGCCACACAAGCCGACCACTTCGTTACCTTCCCCACCCCACTCATCAAAACCCCAGGCGAAGGAATGCTCCTCGGCTACCTTCAGGTCATGGGCCTTTGGGCTACCCGCCCGTGGCGAGCCGCCGATCCCAAATCCATCCGCGACTCTATCGGCATCGGAGCCTTTAACCTCCTCCGCATCCGCGCCTACCAACAACTCGGCGGCTTCGACTCTCTCCGCATGGAGATCCTCGAAGACCTAACTCTCGCTCGCCGCGTCAAGCTAGCCGGCCTCCGTCAACGGGTAGCGATCGCCCCCGGCATGGTCTCCCTCCACTGGGCCCCCGGAGCTATGGGAGTTGTCAACGTCATGACGAAAAACCTCTACGCCGTCTTTCGCTTCCGCACCTCGCTCGTGCTGCTCACCTGCCTCTGGCTCACCCTCTTCTGCCTCGGCCCCATCGCCTACCTGACCGTCCCCGAGACTCGCATTCCATCCATCCTCACCCTGGCCGCAATCGCCATTCTCTACATACTCTCCAGTCGCCACTCCCGAATCTCCCCCTGGTACGCCACCCTCTTCCCAGCCGGAGCCACCCTCTTCCTCTACTCCATACTCCGTTCCGTCATCACTACCCTCAAAGCGGGAGGCGTCACTTGGCGAGGCACCTTCTACCCCCTAGCCGAACTCCGCAAAAACGCCACACCCCTCCGCTAGCCGGAATGCAGCTGTCTTGGTCTTGGCTTTTTTTGTCATCCCCGTAGGGGATCTGCTTCTGTTTTTGCGGTTGCGCCTACAACTTTTCGTCCTCAAAAGCTGTCAAGCCCATAAATCGAGCATCTATAACAAAATAAACAACATCCTACGTGGCCGAACAATTCCATCCAATTCGTTATAATCGATACAGGGTTGAAGAAGAAAGCTATTCATAAATAATACTTTACTTGTAAAGTATCTAGAATGAATGCTTTACGAATCGAATCAAAAGGTAAAGCATTTATTTATAATACTTTGCACCAAAACATCCTGGTGGGAAGGGAACAGATACAGAATTTAGATCGAAAGCAAACTAAGCCTCGACCAGCACTCGCCCATACCGCTTCTCGACATACTCATCCAGAATCGCCTGGAACTCCTCAACGATCCGATCGCCTTTCAGCGTCGTGAAGAGCTTCCCATCCACATAAACCGGAGCCTTGGGCTCTTCAAACGTTCCCGGCAGAGAGATGCCAATATTCGCGTGCTTGCTCTCGCCCGGCCCATTCACGATGCAGCCCATCACAGCCAGCTTCAGCTCCTCGACGCCCGCATACTGCTTCTTCCACTCCGGCATCTGCTCGACCAGATAACCCTGAATCCGCTCCGCCAACTCTTGGAAGTAGGTCGAAGTAGTCCGCCCACACCCGGGGCAGCTAGTCACCTGGGGCATAAAGCTACGAATCCCTAGCGATTGCAGAATCTGCTGCCCACACCGAACCTCCTCCGACCGGTCACCACCCGGAGTAGGCGTCAAACTAACCCGGATCGTATCCCCGATTCCCGAAAGCAGCAGAGGAGCCAGCCCCGCAGCCGAAGCCACAACGCCCTTCATCCCCATGCCGGCCTCAGTCAGCCCAAGATGCAGCGCATAATCGCAACGCCGAGCCAACTCGGTGTAAACATCAATCAAATCGCGAACACCCGAGACCTTCGCACTAAGCACAATCTGGTCGCGCCGCAGCCCATACCGCTCTGCCGCAGCCGCATTATCCAGCGCCGAGACCACCATCGCCTCCATCATCACATCGCGAGCGGGAAGGGGATCGGCCGACTTCGAATTTTCGTCCATCATCTTAGTCAGAAGCGCCTGATCGAGCGAACCCCAGTTCACCCCAATCCGCACCGGCTTCTGGTGCTCCACCGCCACCTCAACCATCGTCCGAAAATTATCGTCATCCTTACGCCCGATCGAGACATTGCCAGGATTGATCCGATACTTCGCCAGCGCCCGGGCCGTCTCCGGATACTTCTTCAACAGCAGATGCCCGTTGTAGTGAAAGTCGCCAATGATTGGCGTATTCCAGCCCTTCTTCGCAATCCCCTCAACAATGTAGGGAACAGCCTTAGCCGCATCATCGTTGTTTACGGTCACACGAACCATCTCAGACCCAGCACGAGCCAAAGCCGCCACCTGCTGCACCGTGCTCTCGACGTCCGCAGTATCCGTGTTCGTCATGGACTGCACCACAACCGGCGCACTCGACCCTACTCGTACCCCACCAATATTCACCGTTACCGCACCACGACGCTGTATCTCAGGCATAAACTCTCCACCCTCAAGTTTATCATTCGAAGGCCCACAACCCTCGCGATACACTAGCTCAGATGGCCCGGTAGCTCAGTTGCATAGAGCAGCGCACTCCTAACGCGAAGGTCGCAGGTTGGACTCCTGCCCGGGCCACCACAGCCATAAATGCTGACCTCGCGCTTTGCGTTAGGATTTCTGCCCGGGGCTACACATGCTACCCACAAAAATGAAAATTGTCGGACCTGGCGAAAGGGCAGCGCTTAAAAGCCTGCTATTTCAGAGACACTATCGATTGAGGGCGGCTAGGACTTCGGCGGGCTCGGGGCGAACGCGGAAGTCGGCATTGGCTTGAGAGAAGAGGATAGTGTTGTTCTGCGCGATAACGAAGACACCGGGGATGGGGAGGCGCCAGCTGGCTTCGGTGGCGGTCTGGTAGTTTAGGCCGGCGTTGTTGAAGGGGATGTTGACGAGGATGGACTGGTAGTAGCGGCGGTACTCGGGGGGGACGGTGTAGGCGAGGCCGAACTGTTCGGCTACGGTGGCTCCGGGATCGGCCAGTAGAGGATAGGTAAGGGCGTGCTGCTGGAGAGCGAAGTTGTTCTGGCGGGCGGTCTGAGGGGAGATTGCGACGAGAAGTGCGCCGCGCTCGCGAAGTTGTGGGTGGAATTCGCGCCAGATTTCGAGCTCGGTGACGCAGTAGGGACACCACCGGCCACGGAAGAAGTTGATGACTAGTGGGCCGAGGGCGAGGAGGTCGACGGAGTTGACGGGTTTTCCGGTGCGAGCGTCTTCGAGGGTGAAGGCCGGGGCTTGAGTGCCGACGGGGAGGATGCGGTTTTCAATGCCGCTGGCGAAGAGGTCGGAGACCATTTGTTCGGAGACGGCGAGACGCTCAGGCTGGACTAGGGCGCGGGTGTTCTGGGTGATCTGGTCTAGCTGGTCTTGCAGGGATAGGGTGCGAGAGGTCACTTGTTAATTATAGGTGTGGAGAGATTTTGCACTTTGCGCGACCCACTCATGTCGCGATAAAGCTGCGCCATGAATGGGCACCCAAATTTGTGGTCGTTCCAGCCGCTTCAGATTGCCGCGGCTTTGGCGGTATCGTGGCAGGACGGGGCGGATTTAGTTGTTGAGGACTTCTTTGCCAGGGTTTTGTTGCTGGTGGTGGGGATGCTCGCGATCTTCATGTCTTTGAGGAGGGAGACGAGGCGTTTGAAGCCTTCTTCGCGGGCGGTCTTGTTTCCGGGGACGGTGTTGCTGGGATCTACGCCGGCGCGCATGAAGCCGTGGCCGGCTCCGTCGTAGGTGACGGGTTCGAATCGTTTGCCAGCGGCCTTCATGGCTGCGATGGTCGCGGGAAGAGTAGCTCCGATGCGGGCATCGTTGCCGGCGTAGAAGCCGAAGACAGGAGCGGTGATGGTGCTAACGTCAGCGGGGCCGGGGCCGTAGAAGACGAAGGCTGCGGAGAGGTCGTGGCGGTGGGTGGCGAAGGCGAAGGATTTGCCTCCACCCCAGCAGAAGCCTACGGTGGCGATTTTGCCGTTACCGGCGGGGATTTTTTTTGCGAAGTCGGCTACGGCGTCGAGGTCAGCGGTGACCTGATCGGGATCGAGACCGGAGACGGCTTTGGTGATGGCGTCCTGGCCAGTGAAGGAATCGGTGCCACCGTTATTGGGGCCGGCGCCGGAGAGGAGGTCAGGGGCGACGACGATGAAGCCGGCGGCGGCGAGGTCGTCGGCCATGGATTTGGCCCAGTCGGAGAGGCCGAAGATCTCGTGGATGAGGATGACGACGGGGACTTTGTCTTTTACTTCAGGATAGACGACGAAAGTTTGAACGGTGCGGTCGCCGTGCTTGATGGGGACGTACTCGCGGTGGCGAGGAGAGGCTTCGAGGCGGGCTTTGGCCCAGTCCTGTGCGTTGGCGGCGAGGGGGAGGATGAAAAAGATGGTAGCGAGGAGGCGGAGAGTGGCGCGGCGCATGGGAGGAGTTTAGTCCCGCGTTGGATTGTGAGACAAGGAAGAAGTAACGCCGTCGTGATCCGTGCGGATGTTGGGAATGAATGCTGGCTATACTGCCGGGATGGAGAGCTTTCGTCTGCGAGTGGCTACGACTGAGGACATGGCGGAGATCCGTGGAGTGATTAACGCTTCAGTGAGAGGATTACAGGCTAGGGATTATTCGGCTGCTCAGATTGAGGCGGCGCTGGCTACCGTATTCACGATTGATAGTCGGCTGATTGCGGATGGGACTTATTTTGTTGCGTTGACTGAGAGTGGCGAGATGGCTGGGTGTGGTGGGTGGAGTAAACGGAAGACTCTGTACGGTGGGGACAATCAGGTAGAGAAGATTGTGCCTGAGCTGCTGGACCCGGCGGTGGATCGGGCGAAGGTAAGGGCGATCTTTGTGCATCCTCGGTTTGCGAGGATGGGGTTGGGGAGTTTGATTTTGGAGGCTTCGGAAGGGGCAGCTTTGGCGGCTGGGTTTAAGCGGTTTGAGATGGGGAGTACTTTGACAGGGGTGGCTCTGTATTCGCTGAAGGGATATGTGGAGGTGGATCGTGTGGCGGTGCCGGTGGGGCAGGGCGAGACGATTGAGGTGGTAAGGATGGTGAAGGAGGTTGTGGCCTGACGCCCATTCCTCACGCGGCGAAGAATGGGCACCCGGCGTCCGATTGCGAAGCTAGATGACTTTTAGGAGGAGCAGGATGAGGACGATGGTTAGGATGAGGCTGATGCCGCCGCCGCCGTAGTAACCGAGACCTGGTCCCATGCGATATCCGCCAAAACCGAACACCAGAATCAGAACGATCAAAAGGATAAGCATCTATCTTTCTCCGTTGCGCGAAGATTCGCGCTGGAGAGTGTGATGCTGTTTTTCATCGGTCTGTAACGATTCGAAATATTTAGTTTTGCGGCGCTTTACAGGCTGCGGATTGCATCAAAGGGTGCGCTGTGCAGCGGTTTTCGAGTGCTGAAACGCGATTCCCGCTTTGAAGTTCTGGGCTATCCGTTGTGACTTCGTGATAACGATGGCGGCATGGTCCGGGGATAAGACTTCAGTAGCGGTCTCGGCGAAGAGAGCGAGCCAGCGCTCGAAGTGGTCGGGATCGAGGGGGAGCTGGAGGTGGGTCATCGGGTCGCCTTTGTAGCGGCAGGTAGTGAGGAGGACCGTAGACCAGAAGTCTTTGAGGGTGGCGAGGTGATGGGGCCAGTCACCGACGATGGCGTTGAAGATGGGGCCGATGTCAGGATCGAGGCGGACCTTAGCGTAGAAGTGGTCTACCAGATTGCTGATCTCTTGCTCGGTGATCTTCTGTTCGGTGTTCATGGTGACCCTCCTGCGGGGTTAGTTCAATGTGGTGTCTTCTGGCAAGGGCTTGCCGATCTCCCAGTGGTGGCCAAAGGGGTCGACGACGCGGCCTATGCGCCAGCCGTATTCGTTGGTCATGTTCCAAACGATGGTGGCGCCTGCGGCGACCGCCCTTTTGAATACGGCGTCCGGGTCTTCGACCGTCAGGATGATGCGGACTGTGCCGCCGCCGAGAGATTCGGGGCTGAAGTTCTTGTGTTCGGGAGATTCGTCGGCTAGCCAGAAGGCGGCCCCGTCTACGGAAAGCTGCGCGACTACCGTTCCGTCATCGGCGTCCAGGCGGAATAACTCGGTGGCGTCAAATGCTGCTTTGTAGAAGTCGACTGCTTTTGCTCCGTTTCGGACTGAAAGCATCGGCGCTATGGTGGTCTTCTGATTGTCTGTGGTTTTAGAGAATTGGGTCATCGGAAAATGTCCTCTCGCGGCAGATTCCTAAGGCGACGCAGGGAATTTCAGGTTATCCCATACCGTTGCCGGCGACATTTTCATGACCCTACCCTCCCCGTACTAAAGTACGCAAAGTATTCGAAGTAAATACTTTAGATCCGGACTTCTGTCTGACTTGCCTGCAATGAGAAAAGCCCGGTTTGAGCCGGGCTTTCTTCTTTTCTACTAGGTCTAGTTTAACTGTGGTGTCAAGGTTTTCGGTGTGGAAAAGGTTGTTTCGGAACCGGTTCAGGGAGGGTGTTCAGATGTGAGCCATCCGCCGTGCTGCCGGAATTCAGGAGGAGAGGCCCTTCTCGACCATGAGAATGAGGCGTTCGCTGAGGGCTGCGATCTCTGCGGCCGTGGCGGTGTGGAGCGGGCCGTCGATGACGAGGAAGGCGAGGCCGTGAACGGCAGACCAGGCGAGATACTCGGCGCGGGAGCGGTGGCGCGGGGGGAGGAGGCGATGGAGGACCATGAGGTCGAGAGCGTGGCTGAGGAGCTGGAAGGGATTGAGGCCGCTGGCACCTGTCTTCGCTTTGTCGGAGTCGCCAACAACGGGCTGGGTGTTCGAGAAGGCGGTGCGGAAGAGGCCGGGCTGGTGGAGCGCGAAGGTGAGGTAGCCGATGCCGACGGCGCGGAGGTGGGCGCGAGCGAGAGCGGCTCCGCGGCGACGGGATGGGATGGCGGCGATCTCGGCCTCGATGGCGCGGGCTAGCTGTGAGAGGGCGTGGGCGCGGACGGCGGCGAGCAACTCGGCGTGGCTGGAGAAGTGACGGTAGGCGGCGTTGGGGGCGACGCCGGCGCGACGTGTGGCCTCTCGGAGGATGATGGCCGCGGGGCCTCCTGTGCGGGCGAGCTCGACCCCGGCGGCGAGTAAGGTGCGGTGGAGGTCGCCGTGGCGGAAGGTGGTTCTTGCGGGGATTGCCTTCGGGGTTTTTGCGGGCATCGGCATCGGTAGTTGTGGACAGTGTACAGATGGTTCGGATACATTGCTGCATGTGAACGGTGTCCACATTTTGAGAGATGGCGACCGGAGCAGGTGAAGCGACTTTTTTCTGGAGGCTGGTGCGATGACAAATCGAACGGTTGGAACGATGGTGCTTGGGACCGTGCTAGGTGTGATGCTTCTTGGTCTGGATGGGGTGGGGTGGGCCCAGGGAGCGAAAGCGCCGTATCCGGTGATGGCTCCGCTAGAGCAGTACCGCGTGGCGAGTGTGGCGGAGGAGGTTGCACTGGCGCGCAGCGCTGCGCCTGACTCTGTGAGCCGCGATGCGGAGGTGCTGGCGCTCGGGGAGCACGGCTACGATACGGCGGCGAAGGGGACGAACGGTTTTGTCTGTGTGGTGGAGCGCTCGTGGGCGGACCCTTTCGACGACCCGGAGTTCTGGAATCCGAAGGCGCGCTCGCCGCAGTGCTTCAACGCCGCTGCGGCGCGGTCGGTGTTGCCGGTGTACCTGAAGCGGACGGAGTGGGTGCTGGCCGGAGCGACGAAAGAACAGATGCAGGAGCGCACGAAGGAGGCGGTGGCAAAGAAGGTCATCGCGGTGCCGGAGTTGGGGTCGATGTGCTACATGCTGTCGAAGCAGGGCCATCTGAACGATAAGGCAGGCCACTGGCATCCGCACCTGATGTTCTTCCTTCCGACCACGGCGGAAGCGAGTTGGGGCGCGAACCTCAAAGACTCGCCGGTCTTCGCGGCGCAGTCAAACCCCGAGCCGGTGACGACGTTCTTTGTTCCGGTGGAGAAGTGGTCGGATGGGACGATGGCGGAGATGGAGTGATGGAACGAAGTGTCCACATCTGAGGATGGACCGACGGCTTTGGCGTTCAATTTTGCGGAGCCGTTCGATTACGAAGGAAAGGCTTGTGTGCTCGACCGCGAGGTGGTGAAGGCTAAGGCTGCACAGAATGCGCATAGTTGAGGGAGGGCGACACTCGCGCCGATAAATCAGAGATGTTGGGGGAGTGTGATAGTCTTTGCCACATCCACCGGGCTCAAATAGAAGTCCTCATCGAGAAGGGATCAACTCATGATGCACAAAAGCAAGCTCGCGATTGCGAGAGCTGCGGTGGTGCTCGTCTTCCTTGGCGCCACGGCCGTTTATCCGCAGGAAAAGTACACGCTGGTATCGCCGGGCGGAATCGCGTTCTCCGACTTCAAGGGATATGAGGACTGGGCGGTGGTTTCCTCGGCCCGGACCGACGAAGTGCTCAAGGTGATTGTCGCGAATCCGATCATGATTCAGGCGTTCAAGGCCGGCTTTCCTGGGAACGGTAAGCCTTTCCCGGATGGTTCCAAGATCGCGAAGCTCCAGTGGAGTCCGAAGAAGAGCACAGAGGCCCCTTTCGTCGTGGATGTGCCGGATATCTTTAAACAGGCTTTCGTTATGGAAAAGGACAGCAAGAGATTTTCTAAAAGTGACGGCGGATGGGGCTATGCGGTGTTCAATTACGACGCTGCAATGGACAAGTTCACGGCGGATTCCAGCCCGGTGAACTGCGGGACCAAGTGCCATGTGGCCGTGAAGGCGAAGGACTACATCTTCCACCCGTACCAGAAGCGTTGAACCTCACCTGCCACCGCCACGGTCGCGATCATTTTTTTGTTATCGGCGGCGTGTGGTGGGTTTTTAATTGTGCGTATTTTTTTTTGTGTGGTGGCTAGTGGTAAAGGGCCGTTTTTGTGGGGGTTTTGGGAGGCAGCGCGCGCAAAACGTGGTGGTTGATGGTTACTTCGTGGAGAAAAGTGTGGCTAGCGTGGTAAGTGGACGGCGGTTTCCGGGGTTTGAAAAACATGCCACGTTCTTAAGATTTTTCTGTGGAAAAGTTGGGGAGTGCGGTTCGCGCTTTGCGCACCCAGAGTTTGGCAGGTCGTTATGTATGGGGCACCCGCCGCGCAGAATCCTGCAAACCTTTAGGAGAAGTCCAGCACGACCTTTTCCTGTCCAGCCTCACCGTCGGCCAAATGTACTGCCTCTTGGAAGTCCTTCAGTGGATACCGCACGACAGCTGGAGGCGTAAGCGCTCCGTTCGTCAACATGGTGAGAAGGTCGCTCGTCGCTGCTCGCACTGCGGCGAGCGGCTGGGAAGGTATCCAACGCGGAAGCCACCAGCCGCGAACCGTCGCTGTCGAATAAATCAAACGCGGGGCGAAGAGCGGCATGAGGAATTTCGCGGGGTCTGTCTGCCGATGACTGGAGAGGGCTCCATAGACGAGCATGGTTCCAGCGGGAGCTAGGTTGCGGGCGACCTCTGCGCCGACGTCTCCGGCAACGCAATCAATCGCTCGTTCAATGCCCTTGCCATCGGTCAATTCCTGCAGGCGTGCCCTGAGGTCCTCGTCGGCTGTGCAGATTACTTCGTTGCCTCCGAGGTTGCGAATGATTGCTTCCTGCTCGCGCCGCCGGATGACGTTGATTGTCTTGAATCGATACTGCTGCGCGAGTTGGAGCACGAACTTTCCGACGCTGGATGCAGCCGCTGTCTGCAGGAGCCAGTCGCCCTCTTTGAGTTTGTGCGTTGATGATGTAGGAAGCTGCGGCGGCGGCATCGTCCAGGCCATCTGGAACGGGTACGAGTTTATCTGCCGGGCAGACGATCTGCTCGCGCCAGGTGTTCCATGTGTCGATGAAGACTACGCGAGTTCCGACAGTGGGACTTTGCACGCCCGGGCCTACGGCCTCCACAATCCCGACGCCTTCAATGCCCGGGCTGGCTGGCAACTCCGGCTGATAGCCATAACGCCCGCGCACCATGTGCAGGTCTGATGCGTTGATGGGGCTCAGCAGTACTCGGACGAGCGCTTCGCCAGAGGCCAAAGGCGGAGTCGGGATCTCTTCCAGCTTCAATACGCTCTTTGGTTCACCGGTTTCGCGAAAAGTTAATGCTTTCACCGATAGCTCCCGGGCCTTTAGGTGACGGCTGATTCCGGCAGTGGATATTCTACGACTTCGGGGACATCAAAACGGGCAGTGATGGCGGGTGATTTTAGGGTATCGGGTTCACGCTTTGCGCGAATGCCCACTCATGCGGTGAGACTGCATGAATGCGACACTCGCATCCGAGGGGATGGTGATTTTTGTCGTGTGGGCCATCCGCCGGTTGCCTGCCCAACATAGAATAGGAAAATAGCCGACAACCAATGCCCCAATTTTATTCCTCCTTTTCGACTTTGCTTAGTAACCTGCATGATTTGTATCGTCGGCTGTGCAAAATGGTTGTTTCATTCTTGCAAAAACCGCGTATCAAACGTTTGTCGCGCTGGATACGAACGCAATTTACGTTTAAGAAAATCTCGATCGCCATAGGAAGTTGCCTACTGTATGTCGTCTTTACAGAAGCTCGACATCGGGTGATTATCCTTGAACCGATTGTGGTTCCAAAAGAGCTTTCAGATTCTGGGCTTACTTCAGATGTGATGACACTGAATGTAAGGGAAAAGCTAGAAGAAATTCAGAGAACGCAGGAATCTGCCTCTCCAAAAGATCAACTCTGGATGTGGTCGGACAGCCCACTTCCTGAAATCCAAATTCCTGGCACTCGGCTTTCTACCAAAACTGCCGATGACATTTTTCGGAGACTTCTGCGTACCGAAGCAAGGCATCTGTCCGCAGAGATAGCCTATTCCGCGCCAAATTCAAAACTAGTCATTCAGAGTCACGTGTCGAAACGTGGCGCATATGTCGAGTCAGGATCGCCGCGCGAGGTTGATTTAGTAGATGCTAATAAAATTGACGGATATATAGCTCAACAACTCACTGAGCTAACGAATCCATATCTTCTGGGAATGTATTTGGCGAAAGGCGGAGACTTCGCCGGCGCGTTGAACATTGCAGACAGCATGTTTTACAGTCAATTTGACGATGACCATCTGTATGCTAAAGCACATCTGTTAATAGGTTTCGTCGCTTTGAAACAGTATAGATTCGACGATGCAATAATCCAGGATAATATTGCGATCAAGAGTGAGCCGCACTGGGGTGTTCCACATTTAGCTTTAGGAAATGCTTTATACAGCCAGCACAGGCTCGATGAAGCTTCCGCGGAGTACCTAACTTCTATTCGTCTGGATTCACGAGCCGTTGCACCCCACATCAACTTAGGGAATATCTTCCAAGACGAGCAGAAACTAGAAGAAGCAGCGGTGGAATATAAAAAAGCGATTGATATTGACCCTAATTTCGCGCCAACACACTGTAATTTGGGGAATACTTTTTGGCGCCGCCATATGCTTAAAGAAGCTAGGGCGGAATACGAAGATGCCATTCGCCTTGATCCCGAGTTAGCGATTGCGCACGACGACCTTGGTGTTTTGCTGCATAACCAAAATAACTTGGCTGACGCCGAGGCGGAGTTTCGAAGGGCTATCCGCCTTGATATAGCCTACGCTGCTCCTCACAACAATCTTGGCAGTGTTCTCTATGATGAGCAAAAATTGGATGAAGCTACCAAGGAATATCAAATTGCGATTCAGCTTGATCCCACATTTGCTAATCCTCACGCTGGACTAGGAAGGATTTTGCAAGATAAAGGTGAGTTAAATCAGGCTGCGGTGGAGTATCAAACGTCAATTCAGTTAGATGATTCCTCTGCCCCAGCTCACAATAGCTTAGGGGCTATTTTTTATTTCCGCCAAGAGCTAAATGAAGCCGCTGCGGAGTTTCGCATCGCTATAAAGCTTGACCCAAAGTACGCCCCACCTCACAGTAATCTAGGGGCTCTGCTGTACGAGCAGCAGATGTGGGTTCAGTCGGAAGCTGAATATCGACTGGCTATTGAGTTAGATCCTCATCGGGCTATGGTGTATAGCAATCTGGGTATGGCCTTGGATGCGCAGTACAAATTGGATGACGCAGCTCAGGCATATCGAAAGGCCATCCAACTTGATCCTCAATATGCTCAAGCTCACGACGGTCTAGGATCTGTGTTGTTTAAACAAGGAAAGACCGACGAGGCCTCGTTCGAATTTCAGAAATCTATTCAAATTGACCCGGGACTTGCCATCGCTCACAGAAATCTTGGGGAACTCTTGCGAGAACAACGTAGGTTTGATCAAGCATCTGTACAATTTGAGATCGCGCACCGACTAGATCCAGCTCATTTCTAAAGAGGGCACTCGGAGCCTTCGGTAATTCCAAAACTTCGGGGAGGCGGCCCCTTGCAAAAAATGATATTACCTGCCGAACTTTTGGCGGCCTTGCATTTGGCTCATCATGCGTTGCTGGGCTTTTAGGCCGCCGCCGCTGCCCATGGTTTTGAACATCTTTCGCATCTGGGCGTATTGGCGGAGGAGGTTGTTGACGTCTTGAACCGTCGTGCCGGAGCCTTTGGCGATGCGCTTGCGGCGGTTGCCGTTGATGATCTCGTGGTCCAGGCGCTCTTTTTGCGTCATCGAGTTGATGATGGATTCGACGCGGGTGAACTGGCCTTCGTCTACGTTGTCGATGGCTTGCGACATGCCCGCGAAGGGGCCTACCGAGGGGAGCATCTTGAGGATGGACTTCATGCTGCCCATCTTCTTGATCTGGCGGAGCTGGTCGCGGAAGTCTTCGAGGGTGAAGCCGTCGCCGGAGAGGGCCTTCTTGGCGAACTGCTCGGCTTTGCCGCGGTCGAGGCGCTCTTCGGCGCGCTCGAGGAGGGTGGCGATGTCGCCGTGGCCCATGATGCGGGAGACGATGCGGTCGGGGTGGAAGGGCTCGAAGGCGTCGGGCTTTTCGCCGGTGCCGAGGAACTTGATGGGCGCGCCGGTGACGTGGCGGATGGAGAGGGCAGCGCCGCCGCGGGCGTCTCCGTCCATCTTGGTGAGGACGGCGCCGGTGATGGTGAGGGAGTCGTTGAAGGCCTTGGCGGAGTTGACGGCGTCCTGGCCGGTCATGGCGTCGGCGACGAAGAGGATCTCGGAGGGGTTGAGGAGCTTTTTGAGCGCGGACATCTCGTCCATGAGGGCGGAGTCGATGTGGTTGCGGCCTGCGGTGTCGACGATGAGGATGTCGCAGCCGTAGCTGGCGGCTTCGCGCTTGGCTTCGCGGGCGAGGCGGAGGACGGCGTCGGTGCCGGGGGTGGCTTCGGTGACTTTGCCCTCGTAGAGACTGGCGTTGATGGAGCGGGCGACGATGGCGAGCTGCTCGCGTGCGGCGGGACGGTAGACGTCGACCGAGACGAGCATGGGGCGGTGGCCAGCTTTTTTGAGCCACTGGGCTAACTTGCCGGAGGTGGTCGTCTTACCGGAGCCTTGCAGGCCGGCCATGAGGATGACGGATGGCGGCTGGGAGGATTTCTGAAAGCGGGCGGTGTCGCGGCCGAGGACGTTGACTAGCTCGTCGTGGACGATTTTGACGATCTGCTCGGTGGGGGAGAGGGCGGTGGCGACTTGCGAGCCGAGGGCGCGGGTGCGGATGTGCTCGATGAGCTCGGTGACGACGTCGAGGTTGACGTCGGACTCGAGTAGGGCGAGGCGGATCTCGCGGAGGGCCTCGGAGATGTTCTCGTCGGTGATGGAGCCCTGGCCACGGAGGTTCTTAAAGGATCGCTGGAGTTTGTCGCTGAGGTTTTCAAACATGACTGAGCTTCATTTTATCAGCCGGAGGGGGTGGCGCTCCGGCATCGGGCAGGGGCAGGCTAGGTCGTTTTTGGGCCAGCTGTCTGTTTCGCTCGGCGTAAGAAGGTCATGGAGATGTAGGCGCCGATCCAAGACCCGATGGCGGCAAAGAGGACGTAGATCCAGTTTTTTGTGTAGCTGATGACGGCGAAGGCGGAGAGCAGGTACCAGATGCTGCTCCATGTGGCTGCCGGGACTCGCCGCCTGGAGGATACGGCGGAGTTGAACTGGACGTAGACGGCGTCGGTGGCGGCGGTGGATGCCAGCACACCTAGTGCCAGCCAGGAATCAAGGTGTGCCATGATCCGTACCCCCCTTGATGGAGCTATTTTCTTTGCACTTATCTTATTTGTGCTGTGGGATTGAGGGTTACGGATGGCGGGCGCCTACCGGCGCAGGGTTCCCATGAGGGAGAGGTCGATCTGGACTTCTTTGTTGACCTTGATCATGAAGGTGCTGGGATCTTTGAGGCCCCACTGGATGTAGGGGACGGCAAAGGTGCCGATGGCGTGGAGCTGGTCGCCGTTGACCTGCATCTGCATGGGCACGTCGATTTCGTGAGGGGTGCCGAGAAGGGTGAAGGTTCCGTGGACGGTGACGGTGGAGTCGCCGGTGGCGTTGAAGGTTCCGGTGAAGCGGGTGGGGGCGAAGGTGATGGTTTTGAAGTCGGGCGCTTTGAGCTCGTCGTTGGTCATGCGGTGGTCGCGCATGGAGTTGCCGCTTTGGCCGCTGAGGGCGTCGACGACGATGGAGCCAGAGGCTTTGCCGGTGGTGGGGTCGAAGGCGATGTCTCCCTGCTGGATGTGGAAGGTGCCGTGAACGACGTGGAGGGTGTCGGTGAGGGTGAAGTGGACTTCGCTGCGGGTGGTGTCGAGGGTGAGTTTGTTCTGAGCGTGGAGGGCTGTTGTGGCGGCTGCCAGCAGGAGTGCGGTTCGCAGGAGTTTGCTCGAGATGGAGGGGCGGGGTGAGCGGAGGATTTGGAGCATGCGCGGCTTGGATTCCTTAGGGATCGGGGTTTAGATGCGGACGGCGCGTTGAGCGAGATTGATAGCGTCGGACCAGAAGCTGGTGGAGGAGTGGACGGTTTCCATGACGGCTTCGATGGCGTCGAGGTAGTGGTCGAGCTGGTCTTCGGTGATGACGAGCGGCGGTGCGATTTTGATGACCATGAAGTTGTTGCCGCACATCTGGGAGAGGATGTTGTGGTGTTGGAAGAGTCGCATGACGAGCATTTGGCCGAACATGCCGGGGTGGATGGCGCGGAAGGTCTGGAAGGGGATGCGAAGGCGGAGAGAGGTGGGCGGCTGCATGACGATGCCGTTGAGCAGGCCGAGGCCGCGGACTTCGGAGAACATCTCGAAGCGGCTGAGGCGCTGGCTTAGCTGGGCGCGGAGTTCGGTGCCAAGATATTCGGCGCGGGCGGCGAGGTTTTCGGATTCGACGACATCAAGGGTGGCGAGGCCGGCGCGCATGGAGAGGGCGTTTTCGCTGAAGGTAGAGGTGTGGATGATAGATTTTTTGAGCGAGCCGTAAACGGATTTGTAGATGTCGTCGCGCATGAGGACGGCGGCGACGGGGACTAGGCCTCCGCTGAGGGCTTTGGCGAGGACGACCATGTCGGGTTGGACGTTGTCGCGGTGGCCGGCGATGAAGGTGCCGGTGCGTCCGATGCCGGTTTGGACTTCATCGAGAACGAAGAGGGCGCCGTGCTTTTTGCAGAGGCGCTCGACAGCGGCGAGGTAGCCTGGGGGCGCGGGGACGATGCCGGCTTCGCCCTGGAGAGGTTCGAGGACTACGGCAGCGATTTTATGTTGCTGCAGGGTGGCTTCGAGGACGGCAATATCGGCGAAGGGGACTTCATAAGTTTCGGGGAGCATGGGGCCGAAGCCTTCTTTCCAGAAGGGGTCTCCCATGAGGGATAGAGCGCCGCAGGTGAGGCCGTGGAAGGCTCCTTTGGCGTAGACGATGCCGTTGCGTCCGGTGAAGACGCGGGCAAACTTGATGACGGCTTCGACGCCCTCGCTGCCTGAGCTGCAGAAGAAGGTTTTGGTGAGGTGAGGGCCGGTGAGGGAGGTGAGGCGCTCGGCGAGGGTGCCGGCGGTGTAGGCGATGTTGCTCTGCAGCATGACGGGGCCGGAGGTCTGGAGTTCGCGGATGAGGGCTTCGACGATGTATGGGTGGTTGTGGCCAGTGTTGTGGACGCAGTAGCCGGAGAGGAAGTCGAGGATGGTGCGGCCGTCTTCGGTGTAGAGCTCGGTGCCGAGGCAGCGGCGGTACTTGATGTTCATGCCGAGGAGTTCGAGGAGGCGCGCCCACTCGGGATTGACGAACTGGCGGTATGTGGAGTCGGTGAGTTGGGGCGATGCGAGATCGGATTCGGATTGGAGAAGTTCTGTGGACATATCCTGAGTTCCCTTAGCACGTAGGACTCGGGTGCGGCGTTTCTGTTGGCAGGTTAGTGGAAAAGGATGGAAAAAACGAGGGTGGTGTTGTTGGAGTTTGATTACCTGTGGGTTGGGAAGTGGCGATGGTGGTGCTAGCTAGGTGGGTACGGGGTTGGTGGTAAGCGGGTTTTCATGTGGGGAGGCGCGGATAATTGGACTATGCAGGCTGCTGGTCAGACTTCGGGAAATGTGCAGATGGTGCGGGAGTATGGAGTCTATCTGCGCGTGGAGAAGGGTCTGAGGCCGGCGAGTTGCGAGTCGTATCAGCGGGATCTGGAGCAGTTTGCGGAGCATGTTGAGGGGCGGGATGGGTTGCTGGTGGGGGCTACGCAGGCTGATGTGAGTGGGTTTATGGAGGGGCTGCGGGGACATGGGGTGGAGTCGCGGTCGATTGCGCGGAAGCTGAGTTGTCTGCGGGGGTTTTATCGCTGGCTGCTGATGGATAAGCGGATTCAGCATGATCCTACGGTGAATGTGGAGACTCCGGCGAGTTGGAAGGTGTTGCCGAAGAGCCTGGCTGAAGGCGAAGTGGGCGAGATGCTGGAGCGGACGGGAGTGGCGGCGAGGGCGGCGGATGCGGATGGGCTGGCGCTGCGGGATCATGCGATTTTGGAGTTGCTGTATGCGGGTGGATTGCGGGTGGGGGAGATTTGTGCGCTGCGGGTAGAGGATCTGCATTTGGATATGGCTCGGGCGCAGGTGCGAGGGAAGGGCGATAAGGAGCGGATTGTTCCATTGGGGCGGAGTGCGGTGGAGGCTCTGGAGCGGTATCTTGCGCTTGGGCGGCCGGGGCTGGTGAAGGCTGGGGTACAGCGGGCGCTGTTTCTGAGTGTGCGGGGGAATCCGCTGACTCGGCAGTGGGTTTGGGAGATGGTGCGGGCTTCTGCTCCGCTCGGCAATAAGGTTAGTCCGCATAAGTTACGGCATAGTTGTGCGACGCATATGGTCGAGCATGGGGCGGATTTGAGGAGTGTGCAGACGCTACTGGGGCATGCGGATATTGCTACGACTCAGGTGTATACGCATGTGGCGTTGGGGAGATTGAAGCAGGTGCATCGGGAGCATCATCCGCGAGGGAAGCGGCGGGTGGTAACGTCGTGAAGATGTCAAGACGAATCGCGGTCTCGGCTGGACTGGCGGGGGTGATTGCTGTTTTGGCAACACTTCCGATGTTTGGTGTGCGGGGGCCTCTGACTGGACTCATCGTCTTTGCTCTTCCTGGCATGAGTCTCGTCTCGGCGCTGCTCGGGGATCTGCATACGCATGTCGCGATAGTGACCTTGATTGCAACGTGGATTATCTATCTAGCGATCTTCTTAGCTATAACGAAGATTTGGAGGTTGCTTCTTGCAAAATGATTTGACCGGACGAAACTTCAGTTGGCTAGCGGAACAGTTTCTGGCGATGCTTGCGAATGAGCGTGGAGCCTCGGAGCATACTGTGCGGGCTTATGCGCGGGAGGTGCGGAGTTTTGCCGCTTATTTGCAGGAGACGATGGGTGAGGGTGCTGGGGTTGCGGGGGTGGAGCATCTGCATATTCGGGCTTATCTGGGGCTGCTGTATGAGCGTGGGTTGACGAAGGCTAGTGCTGCTCGGGCGCTGGCTGCGGTGCGGAGCTGGTTCAAGTGGCTGGCGAAGGAAGGGAAGGTGCAGCAGAATCCGGCACTGCTGGTGAGTACGCCGAAGCTGCCGAAGCATCTGCCGCGGGTGCCTAGTGTGGAAGAGGTGAATCGAGTCTTAAATTCGCTCGATGGTGAGGGTGCGGCCAAGAAGGATGGGCGGGATGCGGTGGCGTGGCCTGAGAGGGATCGGGTGATTTTGGAGTTGTTGTATGGGTGTGGGATTCGAAATTCGGAGCTGGTGGGGCTGGACATGGGTAGTGTGAAGTGGCGGGATGATGCAGTGCTGGTGCGGGGCAAGGGGCGGAAGGAGCGGCTGGTTCCGCTGGGGGATGAGGCTGCTGCTGCTTTGCGGGCTTATCTGCCGTTGCGGGAGGCGAAGCTTTTAGCCGCTGGTAAAGGGGCTTTGGTGTATGAGGGGCCGCTGGTGATGAATCTGCGAATGCGGGGAGATTGCCGGTTGACTACGCGGAGTGTGGGGCGGATTGTGAAGGCGATTGCGCTAAGCCGGGGGCTGGCGGCGGATGTGCATCCGCATACTCTGCGGCATGCTTTTGGGACGCATATGCTGGAGGAAGGGGCGGATTTGCGGGCGATTCAGGAGATGCTGGGGCATGAGCGGCTGTCGACTACTCAGCGGTATACGCAGTTGACTGTGGGGCAGGTGCAGCGGGTTTATGACGAGACGCATCCTCGGGCGAAGTGATTTTTTTGAGGATGGTTTTTGTGGGATTTGCTGGAAAAATGGTGGGTTGCTGTGGTGTTTTGGTGGTTACTTAGCGGTAAAAAGTGTGGGAAGTGTGGTTTGTTGCGCGCCGATATTAGTGGTTGGCGGAGGGTTTGCCGGCTACTTTGAAGGGGCGGATGAAGAAGAGGATGGGGACGGCGAGGAGGGTGATCCAGCCGATTAGGCGGAAGCAGTCCATGAAGGCTAGGAGTTGGGTCTGGTGGGAGAGTTGGTTGTAGTAGAAGAGGGTGGCGGCTCGGACGGAGTCTGCTTGGGAGTAGCCGCGTTGGGTGAGGTAGGCGGCGGTGTTGTGGATGGCTTCCTGAAGGGTTGTGGAGGAGTGGGTTAGGTTGGCGCCCATGACGGATTGGTGGAAACTCTGGCGGCGCTCGCTGAGGGTGGTGATGAAGGCGATGCCGAAGCTTCCGCCCCAGTTACGGAAGAGGTTGGTGAGGCTGGAGGCTCGGTTGTTCTGGTCGGGGCGGAGCTGGGAGTAGGCGATGACGCTCAGGGGGACGAAGAAGAAGGCGTAGCCGAGGCCCTGGAAGGCTCGTGCTGAGGCGAAGTGAGCGTAGTTGGTCTGGAGGTTGAAGCCGCTGTAGTAGAACATCGACGCGGCGACGGTGGCGACGCTGATGATGATGAGAATGCGCGGATGCACGATGTTGCGCTGGACGAGTTGCGCGCCTACGGGAGCGAGGAGCGTGATGACGAAGGCTCCGGGCCCAAGGACGAGGCCGGCGTCGATGGCGCGGTAGCCGTAGAGGGATTGCAGGATCTGCGGGATCATCGTGGTAGTGGCGAAGAGGCCGAAGCCGAAGATGAAGTAGAAGGTGCAGGCGATGGCGAAGTTTCGGTCGGCGAGGAGGCGGAGGTCGATGATGGGGTCATCGTGGCGAAGCTCCCAGAAGATGGCGATGGACCAGCAGATGATGGCGATGACGAACATCGAGGCGATGAAGGAGCTGCCGAACCAGTCGTCGATCTGACCGCGGTCAAGGAGGATTTCGAGTGAGGCTGAGCCGAGGACGATGAGTGAGATGCCGATGTAGTCGATGCGTAGCTTGCCGCCGGTGCGGGCGGATTCGCGCTCGGCTTTGAAGGCCTGTGGGTCGTGGACGAAACGCTGGGTGAGAAAGAGCGAGAGTATGCCGATGGGGATGTTGATTAGGAAGACCCAGCGCCAGTTGTAGTTGTCGGTGATCCAGCCGCCGAGGACGGGACCGATGGCGGGTGCGGTGACGATGGCGACGGTGTAGAGGGCGAAGGCGGAGGCTCGTTTGGCTGGCGGGAAGGTGTCGACGAGGATGGCTTGTTCTACGGGAGCGAGGCCGCCGCCGCCGATGCCTTGCAGGACGCGCGCGAGCAGCATGATGTTGAGGCTGGGGGCGATGCCGCAGAAGAAGGACGTGATGGTGAAGAGGGTGACGCAGGCCATGTAGTAGTTTTTTCGGCCGAAGACGCGGGAGAGCCACGCGGACATGGGGAGGACGACGGCGTTGGCTACGAGGTAGGTGGTGAGGATCCAGGTGACCTCGTCAAAGGAGCGGCCGAGGCCTCCTGCGATGTAGGGGAGGGAGACGTTGGCGATGGAGGTGTCGAGCAGCTCCATGAAGGTGGCGAGAGTGACGGTGAGGGCTATGACCCAGGGGTTGATGGGTTTTCTTGCGGTTTTCCTGAGTAGGTCGGTTTGATTCGGGATGGCGAGTGTTGTCGACATTTATGCTAATAAAACCGTTTGGTCTCTTTTTGATGCTGGGGATTGGAAAAAGAACCGTTTGGTCTCAATTTTTTTGAGGGTAGTAGAGAAGCTTGGCTTCTCTACTACAGGGGGCAAGGCAAGAAGCAAGGCATACCCCAGGGGCTGAAGCCTTGGGGTACCTAGAGGCGGAGGCAGAGACGAAGTGCAACGGCAACAGCAACAGCAAATGCAACAGCAACTGCAAATGCGGGGGTTCTTCGCTTCGCTCAGAATGACAAGCAACTGCAATTGCAATTGCAACTGCAACTGCAACTGCAACTGCAGAAGCAGAAGCAGATCCCTACGGGAAGAAAGACGAGGACAGAAGCCAGTTCTCTGCGGAATGACAAGCAAGAAAGACAGCGGCTGAAGCGGCGAGCCGTGGAAGTCTTGCGTTAAAGCTTTTTGGCTGTGTGGTGGATGGGTTTGCGGACTTCGGTGTCGAGGTAGGTGTCGAGGTGTTCGAGGGCTTGGTGGAGGGGTTGGTCGTTCTTTTCGATGCGGCGGATCAGGAGAGCGCCCTCGAGGACAGCGATGATGAGGTTGGAGACTTTGTTGATGTCGATGGTAGGGCGGATGGTTCCGGCGGTGATGCCTTCTTTGAGGATCTTTCGGAGACTGGTTTGCCAGGTGTGGAGGGCTTTGCGGACGCGCTCGCGGAGGACAGGGTTGCCGTTGTCGGAGTCTACGGCTGTGTTGAGGAGGGGGCATCCGCCGGGGACGCTGGAGCGGATGATGAAGTTGGCGATGTGCTGTTTGAGGCGGTCGACCTGGTTGGGGATGGAGTCTAGCTTTTGAAATCGAGTGGAGATGGCGAGGTGCCAGGCATGGTCGAAAGCCTCGGCGGCTAGTTCTTCTTTGCTGTCGAAGTGGCGATAGATGCCGCCCTTTTCGAGGCCGGTGGCGGCCATGATGTCCTGGATGGAACAGCCTTCGTATCCGCGCTGGTTGAAGAGAGGAGCGGCTTCGGCGATGATGCGGTCTCGGGTTTGCTGGCCTTTGGTCATCGAACCTGCTGGACGAAGGAACCGAACGGTCTCTAATAATATCAGGTATCAGGTATCAGGTATCAGGTATCAGGTATCAGGTATCAGGTATCGGGTATCGGGTATCGGGTATCGGGTATCAGGTGTTAGGCGTCAGGGGTGGGTGGGGCAGGGGTGGCCTAGTTTTGTTAGGCGCTCGAGGATTGGGGTGGGTGGGTTGGAACGGCAGAGGGCTTCGTGGGCGTCTTTGGTGTTGTCGTCGTCGCTTTCGATCAGGGTTAGGAGCCAGTTGTAGGCTTCGTCTTGGCGGGTGAGGGCGATGGCGGAGAGCAGGGCTGTGCGGAACCATGGGTCGCGGGAGCGGGTGAACGATTCTTTGAGTGCGGTGAAGGCTTCCGGGGTGCGGGTTTCGGCTATGGCTATGGCGGCTTCGGCGGAGGCGTCGTCCTGGTGAGAGAGGAATCGTGTGGCCCAGGGGATGGCGGTGGGGCCTTCGAGGTGGAGGACTCCGCTGTAACAGGCTCCGAGGAGTTCGGGTTCGTCGCTGGCTAGTTCGGCGCGGAGGCGGAGGAGGAGCATGGCGGAGTCAGAGCCGATTTGTTCGACGGCTCGGGCGGCGTTGACGCGGACGGGGAGTTCTTTGTCGGCGAAGAGTTCGGTGAGGAGGGAGAGGAGGCGGGTGCTATTGAGGTCGCGGCATTGGACGAGGGCGAGTGCGCAGGTGCCGCGGAGGTTTCCGGCTGTGTCGGCGGTGCCGCCCCAGACGGGTTCGAGCTGGATGTGGCGCATGCCTTGAAGGAAGGGCTCGTGCTCCTGGTATTCGAGCGAGGCCAGGGATTTGGCGATGGCGTTTTTGGCCCAGCATTGCGGGTCGGTTTTGATGGGGTTGTCGAGGAAGCGGGCGAAGGCGGCGGCTAGGTCGGGAGTGAGCTCTGTTAGAGAAAGGTCTGCGGCTAGCTTCGCTGCGCGAGAGACGATGTAGTTGTTGCGATGCTGAAGGGCTTTGCGAAGGCTCGCAGTGGCGACGTCGGGTGTGGCGGATCGGAGGGATTCGAGGTCTGCGGCTTGTTGTTCGACGTCGCGTGCTGAGGCCATGGTTAGTAGCGGGGGACGGTGGAGTCGATGCTGCGGGACCAGGCGTCGATGCCGCCGGCGAGGGATTGGGCGTGGTCGAAGCCCTGGTTGCGGAGCCACATGGTTACGCTGAGGGAGCGGGCTCCGTGGTGGCAGAGGACGACGATGGGGGCGTCGGGGTCGAGCTCCTGGTGGGCACGGGAGGCGACTTCGCCCATGGGCATGAGGAGGGAGTTGGGGAGGTGGGCGGACTGGTACTCCCAGGGCTCGCGGACGTCCAACAGAAGAGGGGCGTTGGGTTGCTGGCGAAGTTGGGCGAAAGATTGTGGCGAGATTTCTGGCTCAAGCATGGGTTTAAGGATAGCGCAGAGAGGAAAAGCTCAAGTGGGGGACTAGGAAGTAAGGGCAAGTAAGTTCACAATAGAGAGTGAAGATTTTTTGCAGAGTAGGTTTGCCCGACGAGACTGGACGCGGTTTGGCGCTGAATTTATTTGGGTTATCCCCAATAACTGTGGTTAGATGGGCAGCATCTTACGGGGATAAGACGCGATTTGCTGCGCTATGAGTCAGGAATGGAAGGGTGATTGCGTTGGAAAAGGTGTTGATCGTCGAAGATGAAGTTCACGCGCGAAGTGGCTTGACGGAGCTGATCGAGAGCTGGGGCTATCGTGCGGAGAGCGCGGCGGATGGAGTGGAGGGACTGGAGCGCGCGGTCCAGTGGGGGCCGTCGATTGTGGTGACGGACCTGAAGATGCCGCGGATGGATGGGATGGAGCTGCTGGAGCGGATTGGGGATCTGCCGCAGCGGATTGCCGTGGTGATGCTGACGGCGCAGGGATCGATTGATTCGGCTGTGGAAGCGATGCGGATGGGGGCGTATGACTACATCCCCAAGCCGGTGGATCCGGTGCGGCTGCGGACGATTCTTCAGAATGCGAGCCGGCAGCATGAGTTGGATGAGCAGACCGAGGTCTCGCCAAAGGAGGTTCGGCAGTCGGCCGGGGTGGGAGCGCTGGTGGGCTCGTCGCCGCGGATGAAGGAGATATTTTCGCTGATTGAGCGGGTGGCTCCGTCGAATGTGAGCGTGCTGGTGACGGGCGAGAGTGGCACGGGCAAGGAGCTGGTGGCGCGGGCGCTGCACGATCTGAGCGGGCGGCGAGGGAAGCCGTTTGTTGCTGTGAACTGTGCGGCGATTCCGGAGACACTGATCGAGAGCGAGATCTTTGGGCATGAGAAGGGCGCGTTTACGGGAGCTCTGGAACGTCGGGCGGGATGCTTTGAGCTTGCCGAGGAGGGGACACTGCTGCTCGACGAGATTGGCGAGATGCCGGCGGCGACTCAGGCCAAGCTGTTGAGGGTGCTGGAGGACAGGAAGCTGCGGCGGCTGGGTAGCAAGATGGAGACTCCGGTGGATGTGCGGGTGGTCGCGGCGACGAATAAGGATCCGGAGCAGGCGGTGGCGAATGGCGATCTGCGCGGGGATCTTTATTACCGGCTGAATGTGTTCAATATCCAGATGCCGCCGTTGCGGGAACATGTTGAGGATGTGGCGAGGATCGCGGACAAGATGATCGCCGATATGAATGAGCGGCATGGGTGCACGGTTTCGGGGATGAAGGACATCCTGTTGAAGCGGCTGGAGGAGTACAAGTGGCCGGGAAATGTGCGTGAGCTGCGGAATACTATTGAACGGGCGGTGATTCTGGCGGGGTCGGGGTTGTTGGGAGTCGAACATCTGCCGCCGCAGTTTGGGAGTCCGGGATTTGCTCCTCTGGTGAAGAAGAGCGGGCAGTATGCGGCGCGGGAGATTGCGGCTGCGATTGCGGAGGCGAATAGCTCGGGCGAGGTGAAGCGATATATCGAGGACCAGAACACCGTTCGGGTTGAGGTGGGGACGACGGTGGATGAGGCCGAGCGGCAGCTTATTTTGAAGACGCTGTCGTCAACGCATAATAACAAGACGAAAGCCGCTGAGATACTGGGCATCAGCTCGAAGACGTTGCAGAATAAGTTGAAGGAATATCAGAACTCTGCTTCTTCGGCTACGGAGTAACGATGCGTCTGACGACCAAGCTTGTGCTGTCGGCAACAGGGCTGACGTTTGCCATCGTGTTTGTGCTGTCGTCGATGTTTGTTGGGGAGCTGCTGCGGCAGAGGATCGAACAGACGGCGGAGGCGAACGACGTATTGGCACGTGAGGTTGTGCTGATGACGCGGCAGGCGGTGGAGACGGGGCTGCGGGCGAATCCTCCGGCAGACATGACCGATGAGGCGCTTCATGCGGCGGTCACGGATGCGCTACGGAGTCATCAGCCGCTGGCCGATGTGATGAAGGGAATCATTCGCTACTCGAAGACAGTGCAAGATGTGAGCGTGACGGATGCGCATGGGTTGACGCTGGTCAGTACGGACCCGGACGCGTTGAATCAGCAGGCGACCTACAGGATGAGCCTGGAGAGTGTGCGCGAAGGCAGCATTCTGTACCAGGCTCGGCAGGTGTTCGGTAAGCAGCGGCTTCTCGACATGTCGCAGCCCCTGGAGCGGAATGGGATGCCGTTTCTGGTGGTGCATCTGGGGATCCAGTCTACTTTTTTGCGGAGTACGTACGTACCGTGGTTGAAGAAGGCGATGTTTGTTGCGTTAGCGGCGGCGTTTCTGGCAATGGCGGCGGCTGCGCTGCTGGCGAATGTGGCGCTGCAGCCGATCGAACAGATCAGCAGACAACTGGAGCACCTGACGCTGAGGGCTGCGGGGCCACAGCCTCTGCCGGGACCGGATTCCGGAGCCCATGATGCTGTGGTGCGGGTGACGAAGACAATCGACCGGTTGGGCGAACAGATGCGCAGCAGGGAAGAGGGCTACACAGCACTACAAGCCAACCTGGACCAGATGCTGGATACGCTGAGGGACGGCGTGCTGTTGTTCACGGCGGATCAGCGGGCGGTGATGGTGTCCGATGCTGTGGCGTACTTTTTGAACAAGCCGGAAGAGGATCTGGTGGGTCGACGGCTGGAGGAGATATTTGAGCCGGAGACAGCGCTGGGCGCGGCAGTGCTGGGGGCTTTCGCTAGTGGCGAACCCGTGAGCGCGGAGGGCGTGACGCTAGAGGATGGACGGCAGGTGCAGATATCGCTGGACCGGATCGATGATGGACTAGGCGGGAGCGGCAATATGGGCACATTGCTGACGCTGCGGGACGTCGAATCGATGATGCAACTGGGGCAGGAGCTTGAGATTGCGCGAAGATTGGCTGCGATTGGACGGCTGACAGCGGGTGTCGGGCACGAGGTCAAGAATCCGATCAATGCAATGGTGGTGCATTTGGAGCTGTTGCGCGGTAAGCTAGCTGGCCGTGAGGGAGAGATGTTCAGCGGGGCTCAGCGCCATGTAGAGATTCTGTCTGGGGAGATGCAGAGGTTGGATCGAGTTGTGCAGACGTTGGCCGACTTTTCTCGTCCAATGGAGTTAAAACTGAGAGAGCAAGATCTGCGGCAGGTCATTAGCAGCGTGGTCGAGCTGACCGCAGCCGAGATGCGGGAGAATGGTGTGCATGTAACTGCGCAAGGGCCGGCGGATCCCGTGATGGTGCGGGTGGATCCGGAGCTGATTCGGCAAGCTTTGCTGAACCTGCTGTTGAACGGGATGCAGGCGATGTCGGAGGGCGGCCAGTTGTGGGTCAGGACGCATCGGGACCATCAATTTGCTGTTGTGGAGGTTGTGGATGAAGGAAAGGGTATACCAGCGGAGTTATTACCGCGTATCTTCGAACTGTACTTCACGACCAAACCAAGGGGGAGCGGGATAGGGTTGGCGATGACCTATCGCATTCTGCAGATGCATGGCGGTGCGATGGATGTGCGTTCGAATGCCGATCCGGCGGCGGCTGACCGGGGTACGACATTTACGCTGAGGCTGCCGTTGGCCTCTAGCGCTGCTGAGGTTCGAAAGGGCGTTGCGGCAGGAGCCGTACGCAAAGGGTAGGGAGAGACGATTGAAGCAACAGAACGACATGAGGCGAAGAGTAGCGGCTGCGCTGTTGTGCGCCGGACTCGGATTTGGCGCGGAAGGGTGCCGCAAGAAGGTGCAGGTTCCTCCTTTGCCTCAGATTCAGGCCCCAATTGCGCTGGAGACGCCACCTCCGCCGGAACATCCGCCGATGATTGAGCCTCCGGTGGTGAAGCTGCCGCCGGTGCCGGTTGCCTCCAACGGAGCGAAGCCAAAGCGGGAGAGGAGAAGGCCCGCGGCCAAGACTCCCGCGCCTGAGCCTCCTGCGCAGGTGGCGAGTGCGGAGGCCGCAACAGAGGAGACTGCAATTGGCGCGCTGACTTCTGGCGGAGAGGCGAATCCAAAGTCGCAGCAAGAGGCTGCGGATATGATTGCCGCGAATGAGAAACGGCTGAATGGGTTGTCGGCGCAGATGTCGGAGGAGCAGAAGGCGCAGATCAGCAAGGTGAAGAATTTTCAGCGGCAGGCTCAGGAAGCGCTGAACTCGGGGGATGTTGAGGGGGCGAAGACTCTGGCGACCAAGGCGAAGTTGTTGCTGGATGATTTGTTGAAGTAGGTGCTGGGTGGCAAAAAACAACAGGAACGGCGAAAGTCGTGTCTCTCCACTACGCTGCTCACGATGATGCCGTGAGCAGCGTAGTGGTCTAGATGATTTTTTTGGGGTTGACGAGAACAGTCAACTGCAAAGACAGAAGCAGATCCCTACAGGATGACAAACGAGAAGAGCAGCGGCAACCACAGAGTCGTTGATGAGTGGGTTAGGCTTCGGCACCGTGGCATTTTTTGTATTTCTTGCCGGAGCCGCAGGGGCACAGGTCATTGCGGCCTACTTTTTCTCCCGTGATGCGAGGGCCGCTGCCGTTGGTTGCGGCGCTGGAACCGGCTGAGCGGGCTTGCTCGAGTTCGCGCTGCTTTTTCTTCTGGAACTCACGCTCGAGGGCGTCGATGGTGGTCGATGGGGCGCGTGTTGGGATGGGGATGGGTGCGTGCTGCTTGGTCTCTTCCTGAGGAGCGGCTGAGCCGGAGGAGAGGCTGGGCTGCGACGAAGATTGACCGACCAGCTCGGGTGGCGGGGTTTGGCGTGGCAGCTGATCTGGGGTCTCGATGGGGGTGCCGTCGGGGCCGATGATCTGCATGCGGAAGAGATGGCGGGCCGTGTCTTCCTGGAAGCGGAGCATCATGGCCTCGAACATCTCGAAGGACTCTTTCTTGTAGGCGACGAGCGGGTCTTGCTGCGCGTAGCCGCGGAGGCCGATGCCTTCCTTGAGGTGATCCATGGAGAGGAGGTGATCCTTCCAGAGGCCGTCGAGGACGCTGAGCATGACGATGCGCTCGTGGTAGCGCATGGCCTGGGCGCCGAGGATCTGCTCCTTGACGTCGTAGCGGGCGCGGAGTTTTTCGAAGATCTCTTCGCCTAGTTCGTGGCGGTTGAGATGGGCGGCGTCGATCTCATTTTCGAGGTGGGCTCCGAAGACGTCGAAGACCTGCGAGAAGAGGGCGTCGACCTTCCACTCTTCGGGGTGGGTCTTCTCGGGGGCGTTCTCGTCGAGGATGTTGGAGAGGATGGTGGAGACGTAGTCGTCGGTGATGAGCTGCTTCTGGTCGACGCCTTCCATGAGCTGGCGCCGGAGGCCGTAGACGGCTTCACGCTGCTTGTTCATGACGTCGTCGTACTCGAGGACGTGTTTGCGGGACTCGAAGTTCTGGGTTTCTACGGCCTTCTGCGCGGCTTCGATGCGGCGGGAGATCATGCCGGATTCGATGGGGACGCCTTCTTCCATGCCGAGACGCTGGAGCAGGGTGGAGACCCATTCGCGGGCGAAGATGCGCATGAGGTCGTCTTCGAGCGAGAGGTAGAAGCGCGAGGCTCCGGGGTCGCCCTGACGGCCGGCGCGTCCGCGAAGCTGGTTGTCGACGCGGCGGGATTCGTGGCGCTCAGTGCCGAGGATGTGAAGGCCTCCTGCGCCGACGACTGAGTCGTGCTCCGTCTTGGCGGCGGCTTCGTGCGAGGCTACTGCAGCGTCCCAGGCGGCTTGTGTGGTTTCGAACTCCTGCGACTGATAGTAGAAGCGGAACATACCGGGACCGGCGACGGGGGAGATAGCTCCCTCGGCTGCGGAGACGGCGCGGGCCTGCTGCTTGCGGACGAGGTCCTGGCGGGCCATGAAGTCGGAGTTGCCGCCGAGGAGAATGTCGGTACCGCGGCCTGCCATGTTGGTGGCGATGGTGACCATGCCGAGGCGGCCTGCCTGAGCGACGATCTCGGCTTCCTTCTCGTGGAACTTGGCGTTGAGGACGACGTGACGGACGCCCTTGCGCTTGAGGATCTCGGAGAGTAGCTCGGATTTTTCGATGCTGGTGGTGCCTACGAGGACGGGCTGCTTGGCCTCGTGGAGGCGGGCGATCTCGTCGGCTACGGCGAAGTATTTTTCTTTCGCGGTGCGGTAGACGACATCGGCGTTCTCGATGCGGAGCATCTTGCGATTGGTCGGAATGACGACAATCTCGAGCTTGTAGATCTTGTCGAACTCGGCGGCTTCGGTCTCGGCGGTACCGGTCATGCCGCTGAGCTTTTTGTACATGCGGAAGTAGTTCTGGAAGGTGATGGTGGCAAGGGTCTGGTCTTCCTTGCGGATGTTGACGCCTTCCTTGGCTTCGACTGCCTGATGGAGACCGTCGGACCAGCGGCGGCCGGGCATGAGGCGGCCTGTGAATTCATCGACGATGATGACTTCGCCGTCTTTGACGACGTACTCGACGTCGCGCCTGTAGAGGGAGTGGGCCTTGATGGCGGTCTCGACGTGGTGCTTGAGGTCCCAGTTTTCGGGGTCGGCGATGTTGCCGATGCCGAGGAGGCCTTCGATCTTTTCCCAGCCCTCGTCGGTGACGGTGATGGAGCGGGTCTTTTCGTCTACGACGTAATCGCCGGACCAGGTTTTGGTCTCGAGGGTCTCGATGAGCTCGCCGAGTTCGAGCTTGGGGATGATGACGTTGACGCGGGCGTACTTGTCGGTGGTCTGGTCGGTCGGGCCGCTGATGATGAGCGGGGTGCGGGCCTCGTCGATGAGGATGGAGTCTACTTCGTCGACGATGCAGTAGTAGTGGCTTCGCTGGACCTGATCGGCGAGCTCGAACTTCATGTTGTCGCGGAGGTAGTCGAAGCCGAACTCGTTGTTGGTGCCGTAGGTGATGTCGGAGCCGTAGGCGGCGCGGCGCTGGGCGTCGTCGAGGTCGTGGACGATGACGCCGACGGTGAGGCCGAGGAAGCCGTAGATCTTGCCCATCCACTCGGCGTCGCGCTTGGCGAGGTAGTCGTTGACGGTGACGACGTGGACGCCTCGACCGGCGAGGGCGTTGAGATAGCAGGGCAGGGTGGCGACGAGGGTTTTTCCTTCGCCGGTCTTCATTTCAGCGATTTTGCCGGAGTGGAGGACGATGCCGCCGATGAGCTGGACGTCGAAGTGACGCATGCCGACGGCGCGCTTGCCGGCTTCGCGGACGACGGCGAAGGCTTCGGGCAGGATGGCGTCGAGGGCGGCCTTTTCGGCGGCGATGCGCTCGTCTTTGTTTTCGGGGGTGTCCTCGATGCCTTTGACGGCGTCGGCGATACGCTGGCGGAACTCGCCGGTCTTGGCGCGGAGTTGGTCGTCGGAGAGTGCTTGTGTGGCGGGCTCGAGCGCGTTGATCTGCGCGACGATGGGCATTAGGCGCTTGACCGCGCGCTCGTTGCTGGTACCAAAGACTTTAGCTATAGCTGAGTTGAGCAAACCTGGTGTCCTTCGGGGGCGCAATTCGACCCAGTATCTAGTGTAAATGGTCTGGGGGAAGAGGTGGGGGCGGGACCGTGTGGAGATGGTTAGAAGTTAACTCGATGAGATGGGTTTAACTTGCCGAAAATCGACTTTTCGGGGAACAGCAGGCAGGTGGGCGGGATCGCCGCCGTAAGCAGCTTTTAGATTGAAGTAACCTTTTTTGCTATGGAGCCTATTCGCACGCTGTTCGCAACTCAACCCACTGAGCCGTCAGGAGCGGTCCTTCCTGAAGGTCTTCGCGCCAGATACGACGGAGATCTTTCTTTTCCGTCCGCTCCGGAAGAGCGTCCCTATTGCGTCGCAAACTTCGTGTCGACACTCGACGGGGTCGTGAGCTTCAACATACCGGGTCAGTCGGAAGGAGCTCAGATCAGTAATTCGAACGAACAAGACCGGTTTATCATGGGCCTCCTGCGGGCTTCGGCAGACGCAGTGTTGGTGGGTTCGGGGACGCTTCAAGCAGTTGGTCCGCAGGGCACCTGGTTGCCGGAATCTGTCTATCCAGCAGCGAAAGATCTATATCAGAAGTATCGAACCAAGGTGCTCCGAAAGCCGGAGTATCCACTCGTAGTGATTGTCACGGGAACGGGCGGACTGGACCTCGCCAGCGCCGTGTTTCATACACCCCGAACCAGGGTGCTCATACTGACTACGGAGCGAGGCAAACGGATCGGAGGCGCTCGCCTCAGTTGAGGTGAAGGTGCTCTCTACGGCAGAGAACCGCATCTCTCCTTTCGCGATACTTACGTTGCTCAGACGGGAGGCCGGAGTGGAGTTGCTGCTTCACGAAGCCGGTCCGACACTCTTTGGCGAATTTCTCGCAGGTGGGTTTATGGATGAACTTTTCCTGACAGTGGCGCCGCAGATTGCGGGGAGAGACGCAGGGCACCCCAGGCCAGGCTTGGTTGCCAACGTTCAGTTTTCTCCCGCGACGGCTCCCTGGTGGAAGCTTCTCAGCACAAAAAGTGCAGCAGATTACCTCTTCCTGCGTTATCGGGTGGGAGGTCGGAAGGCATAGAAGGTTTGGAACGGCGTGTGAGCGTTGGGGTGATCGAGTATTGAACTTCCTATCACCGGCGGTGCGTGTCGGGTGCATCTCGACTAAACTGAACGTCGTATTTGAATCGAGGTCGATTGTGTTTGAAAGACCCATCGTCATTGGGCAGCGCCTTCGCTGGAGGTATGCCGACAGCAACGAGTCCTCAGAGGACGCCGTAGTTGTCAACGTTCGAACTGACCGCGAGGAAGGCCTCTCGCCCGAAGCAATGGACTATATGGCGCTTTGGATAGAGGCAAAGTACGAGCAAGACTCACCGACGACAAGACACTTTACGATTGAGCTCGGTACGGACAAGCTGACTTACATTGAGGGCAAAGAGGTCATCATCGAACTCCTCTAGCCCTGAATCCACCGTCCAGGTTATTGGGGTTTGATGTAAGGGACCAGCGGGGACTGGGCGTTGCGGAGGGCTGTGACGACTGCTTGGGCGTTGAGTTCTGCGCCTTCGGGGCTGGTGTGGGTGTGGTCGATGGGGAAGAGGGTGGCGGTTTTTTCGGGGCCGAGGGCTTCGAGGCGGTCGGCTTCTACGGTGGCCATGTCGATGAAGGCTACGTGCTGGTCGGCGGCTAGCTGACGGATGTCGGCGTCGTAGCCCATGTCTCGTTCGATTCTCGGTTTGCCGTCCGCGTCTGGCTTCCAGATGTTGCGGATAGTTAGGGAGAGCAGGATGGGGGTGGCTTTTTTTGCGCGGGTGTCGGCTATGTATTTGCGCATGTACCAGCCGTAGGTGTGGACGGTTTCGGTGTGGCCGTCGGGGAGGATGACGTCTTTGGTCTCGTCGCCGAGGCCTTTGATGGAGCCTCGGGGTTTGGTGCCGCCGAGGTCGCCGCCGTCGTTGTGGCCCATCTGGAGGAGGACGAAGTCGCCGGGCTTCATTTCGGCGAGGACTTTGTCCCAGGAGCCTTCGTTGATGAAGGTGCGGCTGCTGCGGCCTGCGTGGGCTCGATTGGCGATGTTGATGCGTGTGGTGTCGAAGTAGTGGGCGAAGTGGTCTCCCCAACCGAGGTCGGCCTGGTTGCGGGCGGTGGAGTCGCCGACGATGAAGACGGTGGGTAAGGCTGGGTTGAGTGGGGCGTTTTGGGCGACGGAGGTTTGAGGTGGGGCGTCAGGGGTCGTGGGAGTTTGGGTGAAGGCGGTCGCGGTTGCGATCAGGAGGAGACAGAGGACGCCAATCGATGCCGGTCGCTTCATGGCGGCAGCGTAACACCATGCGAATGACAATGTCATTAGGAAAACTATGTTTCTTTAGGAATATGCATCCGGGTTGGACGGCGACGATGTATTAGTGGCCGCCCATGGCCTCGGGGTCGATTTTGGTGTTCTTGCTGGGCAGTCGCATGACGAACGGCAGCGGCACCAAGCAGAAGATGACGATGGAGAGGATGAAGAAGGCGTTCTTGTAGCTGAGCATAGTGGCCTGACGGAGCATGTCCTGATAGGCGCGACCGATGGCTACCTGTGAGGCTGTGGCGGTGGGCATTCCGTGGGAATGCAGGTAGTCCGCCATGCGGTTGATGTAGAGGCGGTACGGAACGCTGTTGGGAACGACATTCGCAGCGAGCGTTGCCTGATGGACCTGTGAGCTGCGAGCGATATAGGTGGTGAGCAGGGCGGTGCCAGCGCTGCCGCCCAGGTTGCGGGCAAAGTTCGAGAGGCTGGAGATCTGGTTGGTCTTGCTCATCGGGACGCCGACGTAGTTAAGGGTGCTGATGGGGATGAAGACGAAGGGCAATCCTATGACTTGTGTCATACGCCAGATGGTGACCGTGCTGAAGCTGGTGTAGAGATCGAGTCGCGTGAGGTTGTAGATGCCGATTGCAGTGACCGTGTAGCCGAGCGCGGTCATGAGGCGCGGATCGAATTTGCCGAGAGAACGGCCTGCGACGGCCATCATGATCATCATGACGAAGCCCGCGGGGGAGAGCACCATTCCTGCTCGTTCGGCGGTGTAGCCGAGAAGGACTTGCAGGTACTGGGGGATGAGGACGGTCGAGCCGAAGAGCACCATACCAAGGATGAGCTGGAGGAAGACAGCAGTGCCGAAGTTTCGGTTTTTTAGGAGCTTGAGGTCGACGATGGGGTCGTTGTGGTTCCACTCCCAGATCGCGAAGACGATGAGTGTGATGGCTGCTAGGGAGGCGAAGGTGACGATCATCGGCGAGCCGAACCAGTCCTTCTCCTGGCCCTTGTCGAGGGTGAACTCGAGGAAGCCTACGCCGGTGGCGACGAGGCCGAGACCCATGAAGTCGACCTTGGAGTGCTTGGCGGCTTCGCGGCGGACTTTGAGGTGCGGTGGGTCTTCGACCATGCGGTTGCTCAGATAGAGCGAGAGCAGGCCGACGGGGATGTTGATGAAGAAGATCCAGTGCCAGTTGAAGTTGTCGGTGATCCAGCCGCCGAGAGTGGGGCCGATGGCGGGTGCGACGACGACGGCCATGCCGTAGACGGCGAAGGCTTGGCCGCGCTTTTCGACGGGGAAGGTGTCGGCGAGGATGGCTTGCTCGCTGGGGGCGAGGCCGCCGCCGCCGGCTCCCTGCAAGATGCGCGCGAAGATGAGAAGGGGTAGGGAACGGGCGAATCCGCACAAGAGCGAGCAGGCGGTGAAGATGGCCACGCAGGTCATGTAGAAGCGCTTGCGACCGAAGCGATTGGAGAGCCAGCCGGAGATAGGCAGAACGATGGCGCTGGATACGAGATAGCTGGTGAGTACCCAAGTGGCCTCTTCCTGACTGGCGCCGAGGGTTCCGGCCATGTGGGGAAGGGCGACGTTGGCGATGGAGGTATCGAGGACCTCCATGAAGGTGGCGAGCGTGACCGTGAGCGCGACGGCCCATGGATTGTGATGGGGCCGCCAGGCGGGTGGGGTAAGGGCGGGGGCTGTCGCGGTCGCTGCCATATCAGTCTCCTGATATGATATCAGCTAGCTGATATATGTCGAAAGTCAAGGACGAGACACGGCAGAAACAGACGAGGCAGGCGGCCCAGCTGATGAAGCGGATCCTGATCCATTTTCGTGGGCAGATGGATGAGCTGCTTCGTCCGCAGGGTGTGACGATAGCGCAGCTACAGGTGCTGTATGCGATTCGCAGTGCGCCGGGGAGCTCGGGGGCGCAGTTGGCGCGGTCCTGCTATGTGACTCCGCAGACGGTGCAGGCGCTGCTGAAGCATCTTGAAGAGGGTGGATTTATCGTTCGCGGCAAGGACAGGGTGAACGACCGGATCGTTACGGCGAGTTTGACACTGGCTGGCGAACAATTGATGGAGTCGGCGGAGAAGACGGCTCAAACAATTCAGGAGAGGCTTTGGCAGGGTGTTGCCGATAGCGATCTCAGCCGGTTGAATGAGTTGTTGATGCAATGCCTGGGGAATATTGCGCCGGAGTCTGTGGACGAGATCAGCAGCGGCCGTTAGGGTTTCGCGGTCGCGTGGAAACGCAGGCGTACGTAGTCGGCGACCCAGTTGCCGTCGGAGTCGCGGAGAATTGGTTCGAGTAGAGCTACGGTTCTGGAGAGAGCTGCGGTGCGGTCGTTGGGGGAGAGGCGGTCAAGGACGCCGTTGCGGAAGGTGTTGAGCCATGAGTCCATTCCGTTGGGTAGCGGGGTGGGGCGGGGGATGAGCTCGATGGATTGCACGGTAAAGCCTGCGGCTTCCAACAAGCGGCGATAGACGGCGGGTGCGGGATAGAAGGAGGCGGCGTGGGCCTCGGCGTCGATGCCGTAGGGGGCGAGGACGGTTTGGAGTGCGGTGCGGATGGCGGCGATGTTGCCCTGGCCGCCCATTTCGGCGACGAAGCGTCCGGTTGGACGGAGTGCGCGGTGGATGCCGGTGAGGATGGCTGGGTGCTTCGCGGCGGGGAGCCAGTGGAGGGCGGCGTTCGAGAAGACGGCGTCGAATTGGTTTTCGTACGGTAGGGCGTCGGCGCTGTGGAGTTCGACGTTGAGGCCGCGGGTGCGGGCGGCTTCGAGCATGGCAGGGGAGTTGTCGACGCCGGTGACGATGGCTCCGGTGGCGGCGAGCTGTTCGGTGAGGGCTCCGTCGCCGCAGCCGACGTCGAGGATGGTTTCGCCGGGCTGGGGAGCGAGAAGATCGACTACGCCTGTAGCCAGAGTGGCGACGAAACGGCCGTTGGCGGCGTAGGCTGCGGTGTTCCAGGTCTGACCTTTGGGGGTGGCGGTGGGCTGGGCCTGCGTGTCTTCCATAGGCTCATTGTTTCGCGCGGGTGTTGCGATGCGCCAGCAGGATAAGCATTTTCTAGTGGGTCATAAGCGAGACGGCATGATCGCGCTTTAGTGTTGCAGGAGTTCCTGGAGGACGATTGCGTCGTTGTGCTGCTCGTCTTTTGCGCCGTAGAGAAGGGTCACTGGGCCTTTGGCTATTGCTTGTTTCAGGACTGCCAAATGCTCGCTGTTGTGTTTGAGCTCGGCGTGGTAGCGGGTTTTGAAGTCTGCCCATTTGGCGGGATCGTGAGCGAACCACTTGCGGAGCTCGGTGCTGGGTGCGATCTCTTTCAACCACAGATCGACGCGGGCCTTCTTTTTCGATAAGCCTCGCGGCCAGAGGCGATCGATTAGAATTCTGGTTCCGTCGTTGGCGTTTGGTTCGTCGTAGACGCGTTTGATGGTTAGTTTCATCGTGTGCGGACGCTAGGTACCGTAGCCGCGGTGTTTCATGGCCAGCAGCTCCTGTTCGCTTGGCCAGGAGATGGTTAGTAGGAAGGCGGAGTCTTCGAGGGCCTCTATTTCGTGCCTGATCGAAGCACCAAGGGTGAGGAGATTTCCAGTTGTCAGATCACGGGCCTTGCCTTTGACGACAAAGCGTATCTGCCCCTTGAGGATCTGCACGGAGATGGTGCCGTCGGCGTGGTGCTCCTTCATTTTCGCGGAGGGCTCCATTGTGATCAGCACGGTTCTGAAATCGGGTTTCTTGAAGAGAGTCTTTGCGTAGTGGCCGGACGGCCAGGGCTTTTTACTTTCACACTCCGCGATCTCCTGTATGAGATCGAACTGGGCGACATGGTCGATCATGTTGCCGTCATCTTTTGAGGTGGTCATCTCTGTTAACCTCCCGTCCGCACACATCCTATGCCTTATGGGGTTTCGCTGCACTTCGGCTGGTGGTTGAGTTGCATATACTTGTGTTTCGCTTGTACGTGGCGTGGCGAGCGGAATGAACGAGTTCAGGAGTGGATACATGGCGGAGATGATGACGGCAGCGGTAGAGTTTGCGCAGAAGAATCGGGTGCGTTTTGTCGATGAGTTGAAGGCGCTGTTGCGGATTCCTTCGGTGTCGACGCTGCCGGAGCATGTTGGCGATGTACGGCGTGCGGCGGAGTTCGTTGCGGCGGAGCTGGAGCGGATTGGGATGGAGAATGTCCGGCTGATAGAGACGTCGACGGATGAGCGGGTGATCGCGGATGCTTCGGGACATGCGCTGCTGGTTCCGGCGCGACATGGGCATCCGCTAGTCTATGCGGATTGGCTGCATGTTGAAGGTGGTCCGACGGTGCTTTGCTATGGGCACTATGATGTGCAGCCGGCTGAGCCTCTGGATGAGTGGAAGTCGCCGCCGTTTGAGCCGACGGAGCGCGATGGGAACATCTATGCGCGCGGTGCGGTGGATGACAAGGGACAGATGTGGATGCATGTGAAGGCGCTGGAATCGCTGTTTGTCGCGGGTGGCGGGAAGCTGCCGGTGAATGTAAGGGTGATCGTTGAGGGTGAGGAAGAGGTCGGCGGCGAGGGGATTGCCCGGTTTGTCCGTGAGCATGGGGATGAGCTGAAGGCAGATGTTGCGCTGGTGAGCGATACGGAGATGTTCGCGCCAGAGCTGCCGACTTTGTGCGTCGGGCTGCGGGGGATGATTTATACGGAGATCGAGGTGCGGGGGGCTCGGACGGATCTGCACTCGGGGATGTATGGCGGGGCGGCTCCAAATCCTTTTGTGGCGCTGGCGCAGGTGATTGCGAAGCTGAAGGATGATGAAGGGAAGATTTTGATTCCGGGCTTCTACGACAAGGTAGCGAAGCCGACTGCCGATGAGTTGA
>Ga0209060_10000622_pt1 | contig 56809 bp, 42 predicted proteins | sample Coa_R1_8_FD_187155 | JGI IMG/M metagenome (GOLD analysis project Ga0209060, IMG submission 187155) | Surface soil microbial communities from Centralia Pennsylvania, which are recovering from an underground coalmine fire - Coalmine... | ecosystem: Environmental > Terrestrial > Soil >...
TACCGGAAATACCTCCACCGCGATACTCACGGTCATTAGTCCTCCTTCGATCACGAAAGCGTTCAACCCGACAAGCATTCCTTTGAATGGCACTTCAGGATTGACGTTTATGATCACCAATCCGAATTCGGTCAGCACTCTGAATGGCATTGCCTTCACTGACAGCTTGCCGGCCGGCTTGGTTGTAGCGACGCCGAACAATCTGAGTTCTACGTGCTCCACCAGCCCATCTGCTGTTGCGGGCAGCAGTTCGGTAACCCTCTCTGGCGTGTCTTTAGCTCCTGGCACCTCATGCACGGTGAACGTGAATGTAACGGGAACAACAGCGGGTGTACTCACCAACAGCGTGAGCGTGTCGTCGACGAATGGAGGCACGGGTAATACTTCCACGGCGACCATCACGGTGGTAGGCCCGCCGACAATTCAGAAGGCGTTCGGCGCTGCCACGATTCCGCAGGGCGGCTCCACCTCCCTTAGCTTCACGATTGCAAATCCGAACACCACGACTACCTTGAGCGGAATTGCGTTTACAGACACGCTGCCCGCGGGCTTGACGGTCTCAACGCCGAATGGATTGACAGGAACGTGCGGTGGCGGAACGATTACGGCAGCCGCTGGCGGAGGCTCGATTAGCTTGTCTGGGGCCTCATTGGCTGCCAGCGCAAACTGCACCTTCTCGGTAAATGTGACCGGGATAACTCCAGGCGTGCAGAACAACACGACAAGTGCGATTACCTCCACCGAAGGTGGAACGGGGGGAACCGCAACGGCGTCGGTTACCGTGGTAGGTCCGCCCTCGATTGCCAAGGTATTCAATCCCACAACGATTGCTCTGAATGGAACCAGCAGTCTGTCGTTCACGATCACGAATCCCGCGGGCAACACCGTGGCTTTAACGGGAGTAGCCTTCACAGATTCTTTGCCGGCCGGTCTGACTGCTGCCAATTCCACGTCCACGGTTTGCGGCGGAACACTCACGATCAATGCGAACGTCATTAGTCTCTCTGGCGCAAGTGTAGCGGTAAGCGGCACGTGCGTCTTCAGCGTTACGATCACCGGAACAACGTCCGGCTTGTTTACCAACACCACCGGAGCTGTAACCTCGACCAATGGCGGAACCGGGAATACCGCCACCGCCAACCTGACGGTAGCGGCTCCTCCCAGCATCACCAAGCAGTTTGGAGCGGCGACAATTCCGGTGAATGGTACGACCACGTTGAGTTTCACCATCGCCAACCCGAACGCTGGTGTTGCGCTGAGTGGCATAGCGTTCACCGACACTCTGCCGAGCGGCCTGGTGGTTGCAACCCCCAATGGTGTGAGTAGCACCTGTGGAGGTACAACGACTGCGGTGGCTGGGGGCGGTTCCGTGTCGTTGAGCGGAGGAACGCTGGCGGCTGGAGCTTCCTGCACGGTTACATTGAACGTGACCGGAACGACGGCGGGAACTAAGAACAACAGCGTTTCAGTGACATCAACCGAGGGAGGGGCGGGCAACACATCTACGGCATCGTTGACAGTGGTAGCACCGCCGTCGATTCAGAAGGTGTTTGGAGCGGCGACGATCCCGCTGAATGGTTCTACCTCCTTGAGCTTCACGATCGCCAATCCGAATCTTGGAACGGCCCTGACTGGAATTGCCTTCACCGATACATTGCCCTCGGGCCTGACGGTCTCGACGCCGAATGGACTGACTGGAAGCTGCGGCGGTGGAACAATTACGGCTGCCGCGGGTGGAAACTCGATCAGCTTGTCGGGAGCCTCCTTAGCCGCTAACACGTCCTGCACCTTCTCGGTGAATGTGACGGGAACAACGGCAGGCGTACAGAACAACACGACAGGTACGATTACCTCAACCGAGGGTGGAACGGGGGGAACCGCAACCGCGTCGGTTACCGTCGTAGGACCGCCTTCGATTGCTGAGGTCTTCAATCCGACAACGATTGTTCTCAACGGAACGAGCAGCCTTACATTCACGATCACGAACGCCTCGCCCACAGTAGCCTTAACGGGAGTAGCGTTCACAGATCCCTTGCCAACGGGTTTAACTGCTGCCAACACCACGTCCACAGTTTGTGGCGGTACGCTCTCCATTAATGCGAACGTGATTAGCTTGACGGGAGCGACTGTAGCCGCCAATGGAACCTGTGTGTTTAGCGTCACCATCACCGGGACCACGTCCGGCGTGTTTACCAACACTACTGGCGCGGTGACTTCAACGAATGGTGGAACTGGCAATACCGCCACCGCCACCCTGACGGTAGCTTCGCCTCCGAGTATCAACAAGGTGTTTGGGGCGCTGACAATTCCGTTGAATGGAACCACATCGCTGAGTTTCACGATTACGAACCCCAACTCCGGCGTTGCATTGAGCGGAGTGGCATTTACCGACAATCTGCCGGCTGGTTTAGTGGTGGCAACTCCGAACGGAGTCAGCGGTACTTGCACCGGCACGACAACGGCGGTGGCGGGCAGCGGTTCCGTGTCGTTGAGCGGAGGAACGCTGGCGGCGGGAGCTTCTTGCACGATTTCACTCAACGTAACTGGAACAACCGCGGGAGCCAAGAACAACAGTGTTACTGTGACCTCGACCGAGGGAGGTACCGGCAACACCTCGACTGCGACACTGACAGTGGTTGGTCCGGCTTCGATTCAGAAGGTGTTTGGAGCGGCAACGATTCCGCAGGGCGGTTCTACGTCCCTGAGCTTCACGATTACCAATCCGAACACAAGTGCCAACCTGACCGGTATTGGATTCACCGATACATTGCCTGCCGGTTTGGCCGTTTCCTCGCCCAACGGACTGACGGGAAGTTGCGGTGGTGGAACGATTGCGGCCACTGCGGGTGGAAACGCGATTAGCCTGACAGGAGCATCACTGGCGGCCAACGCCTCTTGCACCTTCTCCGTGAACGTAACGGGAACGACGCCCGGTTTGCAGAACAACACAACGACAGCGGTAACCTCGAATGAAGGAGGAACCGGCAACGCAGCCACCGCTACGATTACTGTGGTTGGTCCGCCATCGATTGCTAAGGCCTTCAACCCGACATCGATCGCTCTGAATGGAACTAGCACTCTCACATTCACGATTACGAACGCCTCGGCGACTATCGCCCTGACAGGAGTCGGCTTTACCGACACATTGCCCGTCGGCCTGACGACTCCCAATGCCACAGCGACCGCTTGCGGTGGCACGGTGAACGTGAATGCGAACGTGATCACTCTCGCCGGTGCAACCGTACCTGCGGCCGGAACATGTACGTTCAGCTTGACTATTACGGGCGCTCAATCGGGAATATTCACGAATGTTACCGGCAATGTGACGTCAACCAACGGTGGAACCGGAAACACGGCAACCGCGACACTTACCGTCGCTACCCCGCCGTCGATAACGAAGCAGTTCCAGTTCCATAGCATTCCATTGAATCAATCGACCGGGCTGACGTTCACGATCACCAATCCGAATGCCGCCTTTACGCTGACGAGCGTCGCTCTCACGGACAATCTACCCAGCGGCTTGGTTGTTGCGACTCCGAATGGCTTGGGTGGTACATGCAACGGTACTGCGACGGCAGTAGCTGGTAGCTCTTCTGTAACGTTATCGGGCGCAACGCTTGCCGGCGGGGCCTCTTGCACGGTGGTGGTGAACGTCACCGGCACAACCGCGGGAGTAAAGAACAATACGGTAACGGTAAGCGCGGGCGGCGGTCTTACAGGAAACCCCGCTTCCGATACGGTCACCGTCGTAGCCCCCCCTGTGTTAGCGAAAGTTTTTGGTAGCCCTACGCTCAATCTGAATGCAACCACTTCGCTCACCTTTACTGTCACGAATCCGAATGCAACCAGTGCGCTTACGGTTACCTTCTCGGATACTCTGCCCGCTGGACTCCTCGTGGCTACACCAAGTGGTTTAACGGGATCTTGCGGAACCGGTAGCAATATCAGCATCAATACGACGGCGAATGTCTCGACCATTACTCTGGTTGGCGGTACGGTCGCGGCCGCAGGCTCTTGCACCTTCTCCGTGAACGTGGTTGGTACTAGCCCCGGCAACAAGGTGAATACCACGGGGAACATCGTTTCTCTGGAAGGCGGGCCAGGTAATACCGCCACGGCAAGTATCACCGTGCTGGCGCCCGATCTTGCCATCACCAAGACACATGCGGGTAACTTCCGCCAGGCGCAGACTGGAGCAACCTATACGATCACGGTGAGTAACGTGGGTACTGAGGCGACTGTCGGCCAGGTAACGGTTACGGACACCCTACCCACCGGCCTGACTGCTACGGCAATTGGAGGCAATGGCTGGACATGCCCAACTCTCACCTCCTGCAATCGCAGTGATGTGCTGGCGACAAACCTTAGCTATCCCCCCATTACGCTGACAGTGAATGTAGCCAATAACGCGCCCGCCACGGTCACGAACACCGCCACGGTTTCCGGCGGGGGCGACGCGAACCAGACAAACAACACTGCCACCGATCTGACCACTGTGGCGCAGGCTGCCGATCTGACCATTACAAAGACGCACCAGGGACACTTCGATCGCGGTCAGAATGGCGCTACCTACACAATCACGGTGAACAACATTGGCCCCGGGCCGACCATTGGCACAGTGACGGTGGTGGATACGCTGCCCAACGTCACCCATACATTGGTCGCTACTGCCATCGCTGGAACGGGCTGGACCTGCACCTTGAATACCCTGACTTGCACGCGGAACGATGCGTTGGCGGCGGGAGCAAGCTATCCGCCAATCACGTTGACGGTGAACGTGCCGCAGAACATTCAGGCGAACGTAACGAACACGGCAACGGTTTCGGGCGGCGGTGAACTCAATACGGCCAACGATACAGCGACCGATCCAACACACATTGGACCGCCGCTAGAGATCACCTCGAACGACTCAGGAGCTTTGAGCCTAACGGCCGGCGCTTCGGGAACATTGAGCTTCTCCGTGGATACCGATCCTGCGACGCCGTTGGGAACGATCTTCCTCTCCTGCAGCGGATTGCCGGCAGGTGCACGCTGTGGCTTCAATCCCGCAACCGAAAATCAGGTCTCAGCGCAAGTCACCATGACGATTACAACTACGCCGCGGCCAACTGCCTCGGCCCTGCCTCAGGATCGGCCCTCGAACCCCAAGGGTGGAGCACCGCTGTACGCGTCCTTGATGCTGCCGCTGTTTGGATTGGTGTCGATTGTGGCGGTTGAGGGAAGACGCAAGAAGGTAAACAGGATGAAGCTGCGTTGGGTTATGCTGTTTGCCGGATTATTGCTGTTGATGGCCCTGGTTGGGTGCGGAGTTGGACAACACCAGCAGCAACAAACCCCGACTCCCGCTGGAACATTCCAGGTCACGGTCACGGCGGTGAGTTCTAGCGCTCCGCCGGTTACCGCAAATGCCACGGTGACGCTGACGGTCCAGTAATTACGATTGGCAAAGCAGTAGAAGTTTTGAGAACAGTAACGACTTGGTTCCTGCTGTGACTGGTTAAAGAGTGGCAGCAGGAGCAGCAAGAGTAGAACGCACAGAAGGCCAGAAAGAGATTTCATCGGTCTATGATCCTGGCGATTAATAGGAAGCCAGGATCAGGCTAAGGTTTACAAACTGAATTTCTAGTAGCGGCGGAGGAGCCACGAAGATGTCACAACCGTTCATAGGCGAAATCAGGATGTTTGCGGGAAATTTTGCTCCAGTGGGTTGGGCCTTTTGCAATGGTGCGATCATACCTATTGACCAGAATGACGCGCTATTTAATTTGATTGGTACAACGTACGGGGGCGACGGGCAAACGACCTTTGCGCTTCCTAATCTGCAGAGCCGCGTTCCAGTGCATGTAGGCCCAGGATTTGCGTTGGGCCAGTCCGGTGGGGCGGAAACAGTCACGTTGACCACCAGCCAGATTCCGGCTCACAGCCACGTGCCCCAGGCCAATACGAACCAAGGAAGCCAACCTAGTCCCGCCGGCAACGTGTGGGCCTCGCAATCCGCCCTCACACAGTTTTCCAACACCGCGCCCTCAGAGGCGATGGACCCAGCCGCACTCGGTTCAAGCGGTGGCTCCCAACCCCATGACAACATGCTTCCGTTTCTCGTGGTGAACTTTATCCTTTCGTTGTTTGGAGTTTTCCCCTCGCAGTCGTAAGAAGAAGCGAAAGACGCGCTAAAGAAAGATAGAGAACAAACGGTCGGAGCTGCTTAAAACTGCAACGACCGCCAAACAAAACCACAGAACAACTTGAAATCTTGAAGAGGAGACAAGTATGTCAGAGCCGTTTTTAGGGGAAATCAAGATCATTAGCTGGAATTTTCCGCCGAAAGGATGGGCGTTCTGCAACGGAACGCTCTTGCCCATCAATCAAAATCAGGCGCTATTTTCGATTCTCGGCACCACCTATGGCGGTGATGGCAGGCAGACGTTCGGTTTGCCGAACCTGCAAGGCCGGTCGCCCTTCCACGTTGGAAACGGGATCGTCTTGGGCGAGCTTGGCGGAGAAACGACGCACACGCTAAACATCTCGGAGCTGCCGGCTCACAATCACGTGCCGGTGGGTAGCACCACCGCGGCCAATCTTGGCACTCTGCTCGGCCAGTTATGGGCACAGCAGGCCTCAAATCCGTTTTTCCCCACGCCGAATACAGCCATGAATCCCGCTGCCATTCTGCCGACAGGAGGCAATCAGCCGCACGAGAACATGTCTCCTTATCTGGTCTTGAACTTCGTCATCGCCCTTCAGGGGATTTTCCCCTCGCCAAACTAGACTTGCTCTGAGGAGAAGGATTTCTATGTCGAATCCATTTTTAGCGGAAATCAGAATTTTTACGGGGAACTTCGCACCTAAGGGCTGGGCGCAGTGCGACGGCCAGCTTATGCCAATCAGCCAAAACACAGCCCTGTTTTCGCTGCTTGGAACGACCTACGGTGGCGACGGTAAAAGCAATTTCGCGCTGCCCAACATGCAGGGGTGTGCCCCGATGCAGGCTGGGCAAGGGCCTGGGTTGACCTTGCGCGACCTTGGCGAAACCGCCGGAGAGCAAACGGTAACTCTCTTGCAAACCGAAATGCCCGCCCATTCTCACACCGTTCAGGGCGCTTCTGCCACCGACACCGTCGTTCCTACAAATAATGTATGGGGATCGGGCGGTCGGTTCCGGCCTCACACCTATGCTGCATCGTCGCCTACCACGAATGTGCAAATGAATCCCTTCGCTACATCGATCGCCGGTGGTAATCAGCCGCACAACAACATGCCTCCGTTTCTAGGATTGATGTTCATCATCGCACTTCAAGGAGTATTCCCGGCCCGCTCGTAACCAGCTCGTAAAGATAAGTGACCAGTTTCGTGGGACGCTGTTGATGCAGCGTCCCTTCTTATTCGTAGGTCGTTCCGAGGCTAGTTCCTCGATCTCCCTCTTATCCTTCTCATCCTCAGCGCGATTCGCCGCGTCTCTGGTGCTCCAATATACTGTTACCGCAAGGCTTGTATCTCTCAAGGATCACTCGACCCGATGTCAAACGGAATTAAGACGTTATTTCTTCAAGGGCCGGCTGGCCGCCTGGAAGCGATATTCAACGAAGGTGCCGCGGATGCCACGCACGCGGCGTTGGTTTGTCATCCTCATCCCTTGTTTGGCGGCACCATGCACAATAAGGTCGTATTCCATGCGATGAAGACCTTGAATTCTTTTGGATTTCCAGTCTTACGTTTCAACTTTCGTGGCGCCGGGCTGAGTGAAGGCCAACACGATCACGGAAACGGCGAGGTGGACGACGTCCGCGCGGGTCTAGATTGGCTCGCTTCCGAGTTGCGCCTTCCTGTGATTTTCTGCGGGTTCTCATTTGGAGCTGCGACTGGGCTGCGCGCTTCTTGTCCCGACGAGCGGGTAGTCGGCTTGATCTCCTTGGGCACGCCCGTAGCCGTGGAAGGGCGGACGTACACCTACCAGTTTCTCGAGAGCTGTTCCAAACCCAAACTCTTTGTCAGTGGCTCTCGCGATCAATTCAGCCCCCAGGAAAACTTGGAAAGAGTGGTCGAATCGGTTCCGGATCCCAAGCGCCTGGTTTTGGTGGAAGACGCGGATCATTTCTTTGAAAAGCACCTCTCGGAAATGCAGGCGGCCATCCACCAATGGGTGGAGGAGAACTTTAGGGCTGCGCGGCCGGCGGAAGCCATTTGATTGTGGAGGGCCGCGACAACAAGTCCATTGCGCGTAAGATCTTTCTGAGGGCATTGGCCGAAGTGGACATCGGCAAGGCCTTCGATCGCCAACTTGACTACCAGCGCGGCGTCTTGCGTGTCTGCGAAGACCTTTACGACTTGCGATCGTTCTCGCGAGTTTTCGTTGTTTCTATCGGTAAAGCTGGAAGGCGCATGGCGGAGGCGCTAAGCCAAAAGCTCGGCTCAACCGTTCAAGGCATCGTTGCCGATCCGGATACTGAGATGTCGCTGCTCCCCGGTTATCGCCATTTTTCTGGTAGCCACCCGCAGCCAAACATCGAATCGATTCGCGGGGCGGAAGCGATCTTGAAATCGCTTTCGTCATTGGACGACCGAGCGATGGTTCTTTTCATGATCAGCGGTGGTGGTTCGTCGGTAGTGGAAAAACCGATGGATCGTCTGAGCATCGATCGCCGGGGCATCGATCGCATGGGTGACGCCGAAGCCGAGGCCATCAGTCTTGACGATCTGATTGCAACCTATCGCGTCCTTGTACTCTCCGGAGCGCCTATCGCGCAGATCAATGCCGTGCGCAAGCACCTCTCTCTAATAAAGGGAGGGCGCATGGCCGCTGCTGCTGCCCAAACGGCACAGCAGGTCTCAATTCTCGTTTCAGATGTGCCGGAAAATGCTCTGGATTTTCTTTCATCCGGGCCTACCATGCCTGATTCCAGCTCGGTGGAAGATTGCTATCGCATCGTGAACGAGTATGGAATACTCGAAGACTTGCCAGCCTCGGTTCGCGAGATCTTTTCACAGCGGGCTTTGGAGGAAACTCCCAAGCCCGGAGATCCTGCGTTTGCGCGTTCCCGCTGGTGGAAGGTCCTGTCGAGTGAAACTGCGGAAAAAACCGCTGCCGAAGCTGCGGCTCGTGAGGGTTTTGCCGTGGAGATCGATCATTCTTGCGATGATTGGGACTACGTCAAAGCCGCCGATTATTTGTTGGATCGTCTCCGCCACCTGCGTAGTGGCGTTTCAAAAGTATGCTTGGTCAGTGGAGGCGAGGTGACCGTGAAAGTTGCTGGAAAGTCCGGTGTTGGCGGACGCAACCAGCAGTTTGCGCTCTATTGCGCCGAAAAAATTGCGGGGGAAAACACCGTCGTGTTGAGTGCTGGGACAGACGGCATCGACGGAAACAGCCCAGTCGCTGGGGGCCTAGCTGACGGCACAACACTGGATCGTGCTCGCAACGCTGGGCTGGATGCCGCCAACCATCTTAGAGAATTCAACGCGTTTCCGCTGCTGGAGACGCTCGGTGATATCATTCACACCGGCCCTACAGGAACCAACGTGCGTGACTTGAGAATTTTGTTGGCCTATTGAAGCTCGCCTATTTTTTTCTGGCTACAACCTTGAGTCCTTCCGCCGCCAAAATCTTCCTTATCTGGTTCCGGGCATGAATAGACCATGGCCCAACGTTATCGAGTTTGGCGTAAGTTTGCCAATGGGGAAGGGCTTTTCGTGGTTGACGGGCTTTTTCGTAAGCAAGGGCTAGATTGTAGTGAGCGTCCGCGTAGGTCGAAGCCAGGGTGATGGCGGCTTCGTAGGCGCGTATTGCTTCCTGAAGGCGTCCCGTCTCGTCTAAGACATTGCCCAAATCGAAGTAGGCGAGGGCATATCTCGAATCGACCTCGATCGCTTGCCGATAATAACGCTCGGCCTGCGCAAAATCATGCCGGTTGTAATAAATGGTTCCCAGGTTGATGCACGCTGCGGCATGAGATGGATCAAGCTCAAGACATTTGTTGTAGGCGGCGATGGCCTCCGCTTGGGTGGCGGGATCTTCTTCCAGCGATACGCCCCGGGCAAAGAACTCGCTGGCGGTCTCGTCGGAACGCATGGGACGAATCTTGGAGGGCTGGATGATGCCGCGCTCGGTAAAATCCATTACAAACTGGCCGTCAAGGGGCTCAACTGCCGCTCCCTGGTGCCGAAATGCCACGCGCGACTTGCTGGCGAACGCCCCTGCTTCAAGCAGCGGATTTTCCATGCCCGCTACCTGTTGTTGCATGGCGCGCAAAGAATCGCGAATCACTGCCGGACGGACTCGCTTGGCGCTAAGCTCGCGCAGCTTTTTCAATTGCAGGAGGTCGAAGAAAGAATACGATTCGCCGGCAGCGATCAGGCCTGATTTCTCCCAGCCAGCCAACTGCCGCGCCGAAATGCGTAAAATCCGCAGGACGTCCGCTCGTTGATATCGTTCCACAGGTGCCCTTTGGGACGCGGTTTCTCTTACAGAGCCACCATCATTATGCGCAACACCCCGGCTGGTTGGCAAGGCCAAAGTTGCTGAAACCAGAGGAGTAAGGTGATTTTGATGTGGAAAACTGGACGAATTCTGCCGGGTGTGGGTCCGCCCGAGCGTCCCTTGTGCGGCTACCGGTCGGTGCGTCGAAGATCTCAAGAAAGGATGGAAATCATTAGCGGCGGCTTTGTTTGAAACGCTTGGTTTCGCGGGTAACGTGATAGGCTCTGCTTTATCCCCGCACCTAATTTCTTTTTCAGGAGCTCTCTCTGATGTGGTCCCCTGGACTCAACACCGGATTTTCCAGCGATCCAAAAGTTATGTACGAAGCACGGTTGGCCCAAGCCAAAGCCAGGGTCGATGGAGGGGGAAGGCTCTTCTTCATGATCGCCGGTTTCTCAGTCGTCAATTCTTTACTCTCGCTTATGAGCGCCGGCTTTCGTTTTATTATTGGCCTGGGAATAACTCAGTTCGTTGCGGCCATTGCCAGGGAAAGTTCGCGTGGCACGGCTGTGATGGTCAGTCTGGCAGTGACCGCGCTAGCCGCCGGTTTCTTTTTTCTCATGGGCGTCTTTACGCGACAGGGACAAAAGTGGTCCTTGATCCTCGGCATCGTCCTATATGCGCTTGACGGAGCCCTCCTCCTCTTGTGGAAGGACTGGTTGTCCATCGCATTTCATGGCTATTTCATCTATTGCTTGATTCAGACCTTGTCCGCAATCGGTGAATTGCAAACAGTGAGGCAAGAGGCGGCCGCGCACGGCATGCCTCTCAGCTAAGCGGATCTCATAACCATTCCCAGGCATCCCGCGTTCGTGACGGGCGCCTGCGAAGCCATTTCACTGCGTGCCTTCTCCTTCAACGAATGCCTTGAGCCGGAGCAGCGTCTGGTCCCATTGCTCTGAAACCAGATCAAGATATTTCTTGGCGCCCTCAATTGGGGCTGGGTCGAACTTAAAGAGGCTCTCGCGGCCTTCATGAACGCTGTGAACGATTCCGGCATTTTCCAGCACGCGGAGATGCTTGGTAATTGCCTGCCGCGTGAGCCGCGAACCTTTTGTAAGCTGCGAGATCGATTGCGGCTCTCCGGTGCAGAGTTTGGCCACCAGTAGCAGCCGGGGTTCGCCACCCAGGGCCGCGAAGACCCTCGCGCTGGTTCGTCGCCCCGCGGCGATGCCACTATGGTCTTTGTTCGACATGGCTCTCGATGTTTTTCATTTGTTGTATCCAGCCGCCGTCGTTCTTGCGGAAAGCTTCAAGCTGGCGGTCGCTGGGAATTTTATCGAATCCCGATTCCACGAGCAGGAGCAAGGTTCCTTTTGGAATTGGTTCCAGAGTAAATTCCACCAGCGTGGGCGTCTCTTTCGAGTAATCGACTTTAGGGTCCACGGCATAAGGGTGCCATGTGTAGGAGAAATAGCGTTCAGGCTCGATTTTCTGAACCACCGCCTCCCACTTTAAATGTTCGTAGCCGGGCCACGTAATGTAGCCGTGTGAGACCTGCCCTGCGGCAAACGGACCCTCCAGCTTTACTCTGAACCACTCGCCAAATTCCCGATAGTCGGTCAGGGCGCGCCACACCCGCGAGACCGGCGACTTGATCTCAATTCTCTTCTCGATGCGATTGTTTTCCATTTAAAGCAACCTCTGAGTTGCATATTAATCAATGCCGAGAAAAAGAGCAACCTGGGTGTTGCATATTCTACCGCAGGCAGGACTGGGCGATGGCGGAAGCGCACTGGTGGAGACGAATCAATCCCTCGTAGGGGGACAAAAGTCAGCCAGCAGGTGGCACGACAAGCGAAGAACTACAGATATCGGCGGTATCGCTATGAAAATGGTATCGACGAAGAGGAGCAGTAAAAGAATCGCGTCAAGTCAAATATGCTCGCGGGTCGAGCATGTGTTTGAAGATTCAATTCGGGTCTCATGGGCGATACCACGCCAGGGCCAGGCCTTCCCCCAGACCCTTGTTATGCGATGCGTACTGCTCTAACAGTTGTCCTCATTTAGGGCTTCCCTATATACGCCGCACAAAGCTTCCTTCTATGGGATCAACATATCGCAGCACAGCCAAACTAACATGGGAAGAATTCGCGATCCCAGTGGCTTCGTTCAAGTTCTTTTCTACGATATGAGTGCGATGTCAAAGATGTGGTAGGGATTGGCGGGTACCGCCGCACCTTATGCTGATTAAATATTGCTGCGCAGATGGGCGCACAATCGTTTCCCCTTTTGGAACAGAAGAGGCGAAATAGTTCGGCTCCCGACTCAGAAAGTGTTGCGATTGACTCTCTGAGATGTGAAGATTCGTGAATATGGCTCGAAGGAAGTGTTTTTGGATCTGTTTCTTCGTCGCGATGTGGCTTTTGCCTGTGGCTCGGGCGGCGGAGACTGTAAGCAATCCTCAGTTCCGCGTGCAGGTGACATTGACGATATCGGCAAAGTGGATTGAGCATCCATCTGACTCCAAAGTACCGCCGCATTTCGTAGCCGATTTAAATAGTGTAAAGATGTCTGTCGTCGTGGGAGCCCCTGGAAATCCAAGGCTAAAGAGTGAAATGGAAGCCTGGCTATCAAAGCTTCTCAAGATCATGCAATCGGGTTCTCTGTCTGAGTTTGAGGCGGCTGGTATCCCGCCTAACACGTCAAAAGAGTGGATTGTCGTGCCGGCTCAGATTCCTGTGATTCCTCTCGATGCTTTCCCTCGGGGAGCGCTCGTGCAGAACCTCCTCACTTTTAAGGGACAGCCATTTCAGATCCGTAATCCTCGTTCCGGCACTGGTGATAAGAGCATGACCATCTTGCTGGTCGGAGTTATAGATATATCTCAAATCCAGCAGATACACATTTCCGTGAACAAGCCCACTATCGATGGCCAAGAGCCGGTTACTTTTAGCATAAAGGAACTTTCCAATAGGATTCCGAAAACGGGGCCTGAAGGAAACATTACTATCGAGTTATATCTTTTGAAATCTCAATGCAACCGTCCTTCGCAGAGTGCAGCGGCTCAACGCTCCGCCACTGTTGCTGTACGCCTTTATGAACAGCTCTATGACAAAGGCCTTACTCTGAACTCTTTCGATCCTGTACCATCGCAATACAACGACACGCTTCTTCAGTGGGCTTCCTCTTTCCGAAGTTCTGCTCGCGCCTCTCAGACTGTGACTCAATGGAACAGCCCGAAAGGCGAATTGGAGATCATGGATCTACCCATCGTTTCCGACGTCACCTTGGATCTCAATCTAGGGTCCGCGACCGACTTTAGGTCGTTGCAGGATCGCTTGTATTCAAGAGGCTGCCAGCTTCTTGTCGGTTTACCTCTGACTTCGCGAGGGCAGGCAATGTTTGAATATCTCGCAAAGCAGGATCCCGCGATAAAAGACGTTACCAGTTTTTACACGAATGGTGACTTCGAGCTTAAGGTCACTCCTCAGCCGACCTTGGCTGAGTTAGTTAACACCGGGGGCATCTCTTACAGCAATGGAACTGGTTGGACAGGCAAGCTTTCCGCTAGTGGCCAGGACTTGATCCGGACTGAGAAATTCTATGAGCTAACCAATACAGTTCTGGCTTCCTATCAGGGCGGTGGTTCCTATCAGAATGCCAGCGTTACAGCTTCAGTAACAAAGCCGAGCAGGGACCCATTGGCACGCCCGGAGTTCTATTCCTTCATCATTGGCGGTAATTTTGGCCAGAATCAAAATCAGCGGTATGGCGGACAGCTCCCCGGAGAGACGCTCACCACGTCTGAGACCCAGGCGACGGCAGCTCTCAAGGTGGCTTATGATTCGTTTTCAATATTCGACGAATCGGACGCCTTGAATGTAGCTCCGCCAGGACGCAAGCGCAACCGGAATCAGATTGTGGTGCAGACCGGCTTCGTGTACGACCGGTTCTCTGTCTTTGGCAATCATAGTGCCTTCCATGAAGGGGGTAATATTCTTCAGTTCTCGGTAACTCCTGATCATCTATATACGCACGACTTCGAACATCAAGACAAGGCGCGTGGTTGGAGCGAACTGGATGTTGAGACAAGAGTAGAGCTCATTAAAGGTCTCAGCGCTGGCGGATTTGACGGCTTTGATCGGTATATCGGGACTGTGACTGCATCTGCCTTTCTTGGTTGGCGAAGCACGCGTCAATTCCTGGTGCGCAACCAATACGGTCTTGGATCGCTAAGCGCAGGTGGGCCGCTTGTACGGGCGTTCCAGCTCGGTGACACTCAAACAGTACCTGGCGTACAACTCGGTGAGTTTTCCGGACAGACACTTGCCTTCAACCAGAGCGAGTTTGGTATTGATCTGCCGTCGGTCATGGCATTGTTTCACTGGAAGGTGCCATCAGAAACAAAGATCTTTGACATCCGACGTTCATATCTCAAACTCGAATACAGTCAGGCTTCCGTCAGCCAGAGAGAGTCGATAGCTGCCGTTGCCGGTTTGAGTCCTGCGGTACAGTCTCTTGGTCCCGCACTCGAGGTCGGACGGCTTCAGAATTTCGATTTGACAGCTGGGTACATGTATTCGCCACAGTCGAAGCTACACACTCGCGGAACCTTTCTTTTAACCGTGCATGTTAACGACATCAGGATGAGGTGATTTATGGATGGCTTGATCTGTCAGATTGATGGCAAGAACTACACGTTGAAGGCCGATGCGACCGTCTTCGACGACTCACGAGCAAATGTTGGGACCTGGAAGAACCTACAGAACACGCCTGCTGCGAATGGTATAGTGGTTTCGCTCACAAGTGGTGATCGCACTATACCTGTGCGATACGCGTTCAATTCCAGCAATCAACTACTCGTCTCTTTCCAAAACTCGAATGGTACCTCGACTCCTCAACAAGTTCTAAATGGCCGTTTGGTGCTTCCTGATCATCAAAACATCGGTTATCAATTGGTAGACGACCAGGGCAACGATCTGGCTGGGATGCTGACCGTCTACGGCAGCTTGCGTCTGGATGCTAACAATGACATTACCATCACTTTTGCGGATGGCAGCCTTACCGTCATCGACGCAGACCAAATCGGCCATGATGCCAACAATACCGGTGCCGCGGGTTCGGACGTCATTATCGTGACAGCCACAACATTTGACTATGACGGTGCCCTCATACAGCTTGCTGATATCTCACTACCCGGGTCATTCAAGCCAGTTGGAAACAAGCTGGTGTTCGAACTCAATGGACAGACCGGTGTGAACCTTACCTTCGATGGCACATTCAAAGGAACATCCATCGGTATTGAATACCACCAGGGGAATGGTAGTGGTTCAACCCTGGTTTTCAGTGCCAGCGGAAGCTACAGGTGGAATGGCGGCAGCGCAAATTTTACAGTGTTCCTAGGCAACTCGACCAATGGATTCAGTGCCAATGTGGCATTTAATGCCAACCTCCAGCCGCCGGGTAACAAGGGCCGTTTGCAACTGTCCGGTAATCTCGATTTCGGCCCCTCGGGCGCGGGTGGTACTACTATGGACCTGAATCTCGAAGTTCAGCAGCAATGGGACGCCAATAAGAGCGTTACTTTTAATATTGTCGATCAAAACGGACAAATCAGTTACGACCTTGGAGTTGAGGGTACGGCAACAATTGCCGGAGGCAAGCTGACCTTCGCCTTGAAATATAGCTCAACCGGCACCCTGAATCTGAATCTGGGATATACCGGCGAGGGGCTCACTGCAGCAGTGAATGTGACTTTCAACCAGAACTTTACGGACATAAATGCTGGAATCAACCTCTCGGTTCAGGTCTCATGGCAAAACGGTAATAGGGTGACTACGCCAGTTCATTCGTCAGCGGCAGCGTCATTACTCAATGGATAGGCTCTGATTTGGTATCCGACTGTTCGGAAATCCTTATAACAGTGACCTGGGCAACCCAAAGTCTTATCGCGTAAAAATTGTTCGCAGGTAACGAGCCAATCGTCATTCATCGGAGAGACGGAACCGCCTATTCTCCTACAGTTTCAAAGGGGATCATCCGAGCCATTATCGGTGCCGCAGCATTTGCGGGACTTCGAGAAGGCGGTCTGGTGGGAGGATGACAATGGTGAAGTGCTTTGGATTCGGCGCTCTGTGTGGCGCACGACCGTAAAGGATGACACCAAAACTCAGGAAGACGAGGAAAACCCAGGCGTTGTTCCAATTATTCGACCGCTTCGCCTGCTCTTAGACGGCATCCTTCCAGATCCTGCGATAGGCTGGATTTTTGGCAACCGAGCCGGGGGCGCGTTGTATCTCCACAATCTCTCTGAACGAGTGATTAAGCCGATCTTATTGGCTAACGAACTGCCATGGAAATGGTGGCATGCGTATCGCGGGGGCTCGCAACAAAACTAAAAAAACTCGGCGTCGCCGATACCACCATTCAGGCAATTCTTCGCCACAAGAGCGTTGGCACCACCCGCAGTTCTATATCAAAACCGCAAGGGTCGATGCAGTGGACGCAATGAAGCAGTTGGAACAAAGAATAAGTTGTGCAGCAATCGTGCAGCAGGTCCTGGTGAACTGATCCGCTAAGTTCTTGAAAATGTGGAGCCGACGATCGGAATTGAACCGATGACCTGTCGATTACGAATCGACTGCTCTACCAACTGAGCTACGTCGGCCCTGTCCTATTCATTCTAAAAGAGGATCGGGCGGTCGTAAAGTTGAGTTTTTTCCGCAGCATCGAGCCATTGTAAGGAGGGAATTGCCGCCAACGGTACTTCATCCGCACGTTCCATCACGACCCTCGCCCATAGGGAGGTTTATGGAATAACGCGTGTATCCATAGAGTCTCTTAGCCCAATTTCGCCAGCCGATAGAAACGAACCGCGTTCTCGTAAAAAATATCGCGCTTTTCTGAAGGTGTAAGGAAGGCTGCCGAATCAACTGCCTCCACCGACATGCCAATCAATTCGGGCCAGTACATATGATCGGAGCCGAACATCACGCGCTTGCCGAAACCCGCCCGTACCAGAGCGCCGAGGTATGCGTTGAACTCCGCTCGCGGAAGGCCCCAGCCGAGGGCTCCGAGATCCGCGTTGACCTGCGGATAAACGGTCATCAGAGCGAGTACCTCTTCGAGATAGGGCCAACTGGCGTGCATGAGGTTCACCCGGAGCTTTGGATGCCGATTCAGCACCTCCTCAATGAGGGCAGGATTCCCAAGTCTGGCGCGGAACCCCCGGCAGCAAGGATCGTACGAGGTGCCCGCCGGGCCCATGCCGGTATGGAGGGCTACCGGGATGTCAAGCTCCTCTGCTAGTGCCAGGTAAGGCTCGTATGGGGCGTCGCTCAGGCTGAGGCCCGCATATTGGGCCGTCACTTCTCCTAAGACACGCAGCCGTCCCTCCTGGAAGGCTTTGCGCAGTATCCCAAGGTCAGGCAAAGGCGTGTCCTCGGAACCCCGCACTCCCGCTGCTGCGATCAAACGGTTGGGGGCCGCATCGTGCCAGTGCATCGCCGCCCCAAGCCGGTCACCACTCCCACCGCTTACGATGCCTTGCACGATGTTGAATCGATCCATCTCTGCCAAGCATGCTTGCAAATGCGCCTCGCCGTTTTTCAATCCTGTGACCTTGCCGGTCGCAGGACTGGGCAAAGATGGGAGAATTTCATCCGCCGGGTAGCAGTGCATGTGCACATCAATGATGGGGAAGCGGTGTTTGGGCGCATCTTTCGCGGTCTTAGGCAGCTTGGAGTTTGCTGCGGATTGTGCGTAAACGATTCGGGGAAGGCTCGATGAGGCTGCGGCCATCAGGGTTAGCCCCAAAAAATCTCTACGTTTCATGGCTCCATCTGACCACGAGGCGCACTGAGATGCGCGCACGTTCGGATGGCTCAAGCACAATCGGACAGCGGAATTTTAGAGTTTGGCTGAAGTTTCGGAGAGAATCCGTTTAACCATCAATGGGGAAGCACCCAAGATGCGGCGCATGTGCCGCGCCAGATGGCTCTGGTGCGCGAACCCTGAGGCCGATGCAACCTCAGCGATCGATAGGTTTTCCTGCAAGAGCAGTGATTTGGCAAACTCTACTCGGCGCTGGATGACATATTGGTATACCGGAACGCCCATAGATCTTCTGAATACGCCCTTCAGGTGCGATGGACTCACATGGGCTACGGCAGCGATCTGCTCAAGCGAGAGATCCTTGGCGAGATTATCTTCGATAAAAGAGAGAACCTGCTTGAGACGGCGATCGGTAAGGCCATTCTGGGCTTTCGAGTATTTCGCGAGCGAGCTGTGATACGTCAGCAGCCTGGAAGCCATGGCTACGCCCAGGCCTTCCAGGTAAAGTCGCCCTGAGGGGCATCCCAATTCCAATTCGTTCTTTACCGCCAGACTGATCGTCTCCAACTGGCTGTCCCTGATTTGGAAGCGGTTGCGAATCTCAATCTTAGTTGGGTCTACGTCAAATTCGCTGGCAACGGCAGCGATGAGCTTTTGCGGTACGTTCAGGACCAGCGCCAAATCATTGTCGTCAAACATTTCCCAGCGCATGGAGACATTGGCGGGGATAATCCCGACGTGTCCCCGGAGCGAAGTCCCGATGAACCTCTCCCCACCACGGCGGCATGCCATCTTTGCAGGCGCTCCCATATGAAGGTCAACCACAACGTCTTCCGATTCTGGAACCTCCACGATACCTGTGGCCTTTAATATTTGGAACGAAAGCCCAGAGGGTGTTTGAACGTGGGCGAAGATCTTGAGTGATCCGTCCTGCAAAATTCCTCTCAAGGATGCGGCTGCTGTCCTTCAAACGAGAATAAACAATCGGTGCTTGTTTGAACATCCCCGATTTGCAGGGGCCGCCGCCCGGGTCAAAGCCGATATTTCTTGATAAATCGGCTCCAACCCGTGGAGATAGCTTCTAAAAAAATCAGATCAAAGAACCCAATAACCAAGCTACTGCCAGCCGCCGCCGAGCGCCTGATAAAGCTGGACCATCGCTGTCAATTCGTTACCCTCGGCCTGAGCCAAAGCTAACTCGGCTGAGAAGTAGTTCGTATTGTTCGTCAGGACTTCCAGATAATCCGTGGTTCCAACCTTAAAACGCACCTCGGAAAGATGGGCAGCATCTTGTGCCGCCTCCACCAGATGCTCCTGCTGAACCCTGAATTCCCTATCTTTGCGATACGCAACCAACGCGTTGGACACATCACGAAAAGCTCCCTGCACCGTCTGTTCGTAAGTCAGGAGAAACTGTTCGCGCTGAGCCTCGGTGAAGCGCACATTGGACTTGAGTCTTCCGCCCTGGAAGATCGGCTGTGAAATACCTGCGGCCAGGCTCCACAGGCCGGCGGGGCCGGAAAACAAATTGGTCAAAGCCGTGCTTTGGTATCCACCAGATCCGGTCAACGTGATCTGCGGGAAATATGCGGCTCGGGCGACTCCAATCTGTGCATTCGCAGAAACCAGATTTTCTTCGGCTTCAAGAATGTCCGGTCGCCTTTCCAGCAGCGAAGAGGGAAGCCCAACCGGAACCTCCGGCGCATGGGGCTGCTCGGTGAGCTTCAACCCCCTGGGAATCTCTCCCGGATTATTTCCCAGCAGAATGCTGATCGCGTTCTCTTCTTGTGCTATCTGTCGTTCGAGATCGGGAACCTCTGCCGCCGCCGTATACACCAACTGCTCGGACTGGCGCACATCCAGCAAGGAGTTGATTCCGTGTTGCTCAAGGGTCTGTATCAACTGCAGAGAATCGCGGCGCGAGTTGAGTGTTCGTTTCGAGATTTCCAGTTGCAGATCCAACTGGCGGAGAACGAAGTAGCCCGCCGCAAGATTGGCGACGAGCGTAGACATCACCTCTTTTTGTGCCCACTGCGTCGAGAGCAGATTGGCCCGCGCGGCCTCCGTGGCCCGCCGGAATTTCCCCCAAAAATCAAGGTTCCAGGAGCCGACCGCGTTCACCTCACCGGTCGCGATCTGAAAGGCGGGAATCGGGCCGTTCACAGCGCTGCGCGTGCCGGTGATGTTCCCGCCGACACTCAGAGATGGAAGCTGATCGGCCCGGGTGATTCCAAGCTGAGCCTGCGACTCCTGCACCCGGGTCGCCGCGATGCGAACGTCGTAGTTGTTTTTCAGTGCCGTGCGGATCAGATCTTGCAGCTGCTTGTCCTGAAAGACCTCCCACCATTTCGCCTCTCCGAAAGATGGTGTTGCATCCGGAGCCGAAGATCCTGAAGCGCTGGCGGGCGTTGTTTTGTTCGGCGAACTTGCTGGTGCCTGAGCGACCGGAGCGGGCGATGCCTCCGGCGGCTGCCGAAACCCATCGGGAACATTGACTGCAGGTCTCTTGTAGTTAGGGCCGACAGCACATCCGGAAACAAAAGCGACCAGAGCGAGCCAAAGCGGCAAGTACGTAAATGATTGATAACGTGCTCTGAATTGAAACATGGCCTTAGTCTCCATCTTGCATCGCGAAAACGCGCTGCGCGGTCGGAACTGCAAGACGGTCCGACCGGAAAAACGAGAAGCGGTTAAGCACTTTCTCTTGAAACTCCTCCAGATAGAGGTAGATTGCTGGGGTAACAAACAACGTGATGAACTGCGATACCACCAGTCCTCCGATCACCACCATTCCCAAGGGCTTGCGCGACGAGCCGTCCGCGCCGTAGCCAAGAGCAATCGGCAGTGCGCCGAGAATTGCGGCCATGGTTGTCATCATGATGGGACGAAAGCGCTGGATGCTTGCGTCGTGAATGGCTTGGTCGTCGGCAACGCCCTGGCGCACTCGCTGGTCGGCAAAGTCGACGATCATAATTCCGTTTTTCTTCACGATGCCCATCAGCATGAACATCCCGATATAAGCGTAGAGAGAGGCTTCAGCGTGAAAGAGCCACAGCGTCAGCAGGCCTCCCACCAGCGCAACCGGCAGCGAAGAAAGCACGGTCAACGGATGCAGGTAGCTCTCGTACAGAATGGCGAGAATCACATACATGACAAAAACCGCCACCAGCATCAGCACGGCGAGATCGGAAACCGTATTGCGGAACGTAAGCGCCTGTCCCTGAAGGCCTCCCTGAACGTCGGAAGGAAGGATCTGTTTTGCCGAGCTTTCCACGAACTCGGTTGCCGGTCCAATAGAAGCTCCCGGCTTCAGGTTGAAGAACAGAGTCACGCTGGCGAACTGGTTGATGTGGTTGACGGACTGCGGCCCAATCACCGGCTTCCAACTGGTAAGGGCGTTGAGCGGAACCATACGTTGGCCGTCGTCGCTCTTGATGTAAAGCCGGCTCAGGTCTTGGGGATCGGCGCGCTGCGTGTCGGCAACTTCCAGAATCACCTGGTACTGATCGGTTGGCTGCTTGATCAGATAGCTGTAGTTTTCCGAATACGCATTGTGCAGCAAGTTCAGGATTCGGCTCTCTGAGACTCCATAAAGCTTTGCCTGCTCGCGCAAAATGTCGATTTGCAGGCTGGGCGTGTGATTGAAAAGGTCCGAGTTCACGAACAGGAATCCCGGATATTGATACATCTTGGCCAGCATCTTGGCCGCCGTGCCGTAAACCTGGTTGGCGTCGATCCCGGAGAGTGTGTAGGCAAACTGCCCTTGCACGTTGGCGGTCGCGCCTGTGCTGATTTCCAATGCTGGATTCGGCTGCATGAAAGCCAGCACGCCGGGAATCGAGTTGGCGATGGCTCCCATCTCCTGCCCGGCCACAACATCAATCGGTGCCCGCTCCGCAGGGTCTTTCAGGAACGAGATCAGGAAAGCCTGATTCGATGGCAGAAAACCGCTATTGCCGCTCATGGTGAATGTGCTGCGCACCGCGGGGTTGGCGCGGATGATGTTCTCCGCCTGGGTTTGGTAAGCGTGCATCTGTTCGGGCGAAGTTCCTTCCTGCGCGATGAGTACTCCGCGAATGAACGAACTATCGCCAACCGGCAAGAACGACTTGGGCACCTTGTAGAACAGGTATCCCGTTCCAACCAGGCAGACTACCCACACCATCGCGGAGATCCACCGCTGGCGAAGAAAGAACCACAGCGTTCGCCCGTAGAGATTGAGAACGCGGCTTTCGACCGCTCCAAAAGCGCGTTCCATCCAGGTCTTCTTCGAGCCCTCACCCCTTGCACCTAATAACCTGGAGGTCATCAGAGGCGTAAGCGTAAGCGACACCAACCCGCTGGCAATAATGGAGATCACGATCGTGATGGAGAATTCCCGGAAGATGCGCCCCATCAGTCCGTTCATGAACACCAGCGGGATGAAAACTGCAGCCAGCGAAAGCGTCATCGCCATAATCGTGAAGCTGATCTCTTTGGCTGAATTCAGGGACGCTTCTATTGCCGACTGCCCCTGCTCCATAAGGCGGACGGTGTTCTCGAGAAATACAATGGCGTCGTCAACCAGGAACCCGATGGCAAGCGTGATGGCCATCAGCGAGAGATTGTCCAGGCTGTAGCCCAGCATGTTCATCGCGATAAACGTCAACAGCAGTGAGAGAGGCAGAGCGACTGCTGGGATGAGCGTATCGGTGGCCCGGCCCAAAAAGATAAAGATAACGAGCACCACCAGACCAAAGGCGATATAGAGCGTGAGCTGAACGTCTTTGATGCTATTGACGATGGTCTGTGACCGGTCATAAGCGGTCACGATCTGAACCGAGCCGGGAAGCTGTGCTTGAATGCTCGGGAGAAGATCCCGGACGGACTTAGCGACCTCAACAGCGTTCACTCCAGCCCGGCGATAGACGCCGATGACTACGGTCGCGTGAGGCTGCGGATATCCACGGACCCAAAAGCGCATGTCGATACGTTCGTCCTGTACCCCCTGCGTGGCATGGGCCACATCCTTCAGATACACCGGCGAGCCGTTGTCTTGCGCAACGATCAAATTGTTATATTCGTCGGCGGTCGCAAGTTGTCCTTGGGGCTGGAGAAGGAATGTGCGTTGCGGTCCATCGAACTGGCCTGCCCCCGTATAGTTGGTTCCGTTCTTGATCGCGCTCGTCAGATCGTCGAGCGTCGTATTGCGTACGGCCATCGCCGAGGGGTCTGCCTTGATGCGAATTGCTGAGCGCGCTCCAAAGACAGAAACCTGGCTGACTCCCGGCAGGATGCTGATGCGCTCACCAACCTGGGTGTTGGCGTAGTCGTAAAGCTGTCCCTCGGTCGCTGTGTCGCTAACCAGCGGGATGTACATGATTGGTTGATCGTTCGGATTGGTCTTTGTGAACGTCGGTGGACTGGGCAAATCTACGGGGAGCTGTCCTTGCGCGCGGGTGATAGCCGCCTGCACATCCGTGGCTGCCCCATCCAGGCTCTTCGATAGATCGAACTGCAAGACAAAGGCGGTGTGTCCCTGAATGTTGTTGGAGGTTACCAACTCCAGGCCGGGAATCTGCATGAACTGTCTTTCCAGAGGCGTGGCGATGTTGTTTGCCATCGTATCTGGCGTGGCGCCCGGATAACTCACCTGCACCTGGATTACGGGATAGTCAATGGCCGGTAGATCGCTTACCGGCAGCCGCAAATATGCCACAACTCCAAACAGAATGGCCGACACCGTAAGCGCGATCGTCATCACCGGACGGCGAATGAATGGTTCTGAGAGATTCATGACTGACCTCCGCCTTGGGTGTTTGCTTTACCTTCGGCATTGGTAGGCGCCGCCCCGGAATCCGGAGCCACTCGCACCTTGCCGCCGGGTCGAACCATGAGTTGGCCTGCCAGCACCACGCGCTCGTTGGGGGCGAGCCCTTCCTCCACCACAACGTCCTGGCCCTGCCGCTGCCCCAATTTGATGGGCCGCAGCTCAGCCGTATCATCGGCCTTCACCACATAAACAAAAGATCCTTGCTGGCTGACCTGAGTAGCCTGATTAGGGATCAGCACCGCACCCTTCTCAGTCGCTAACACCAGCTTGACGTCCACGAACTGCCCTGGCCAGAAATGGCGGTCGGAGTTGCCGAGAGTTGCGCGAAGGTTGATTGTCCCGCTGCCGCTCTGCACAGAGTTGTCCAGAAATTCGACCCTCCCCGTCCTGGCCGCGTGTTCCGGGTCCGAAGGAAGCCGGATCAACGCCTTCAATTCACCCCTGCCGATTTGTTTCTGAACATCCGGAAGGTCGCGCTCGGTAATAGTGAAGTTGGCGTAGATGGGATCGATGCGTTGGATGGAAAGCAGAGAACCGTTATTGGCTTGCACAACGTTGCCTACATCGAATAAGCGCGCCCCGGCGCGGCCATCGATCGGCGAGTGAATGTAGCAATACTCCAAGTTAAGTTTTGCCGTTTCCAGGGCCGCTTCTGCCGCTTGCACCTGTGCCTGGCCCACATCCACTGCATTTTTCTTGGTGTCGTAGTCCTGTTTGGAGATGGCTCGCGTGCCGATGATCTCTTCATCGCGCGAGAATTGAATCTTGGCTAGATCGAGCGCGGCTTTGTTCTGAGCTAGCGTGGCTTGGGCCGAATCGAGCTGGGCTTTGTAAGGACGCGGGTCGATTACGAAGAGCAGTTGGCCTTTTTTTAGATTCTCTCCGTCCTGGAAATGCCGTTCCACAATGCGTCCGCCCACCTGCGGGGTCACGTTCACCGATTCGTACGCGGCATTCTTGCCTATTTCATCGAGGTATCGCGGTACATCGTGCGTTCCGGCCTGAATCACGGTAACCAGCGGGGGCGGCATAAGCGGGGCCGCCGCCTGCACATTGCCTCTGCTGCATGCACATATCGCCAGCGCCGCCAAAGAGGCGGCCGCTAGGCCGAGCGTGCGAATATTCCAAAGAGCACTTCCCTGTTTGTTCGTCATCGTGTACACCTGACCGTTTCTTTGAAGCTTCCCGGTTCCTCTTGCGGATTTGTCTTATGCCACGGTCGCCCAACGCTGGGCGAGTTCGATGGCATTCGGGCGGCCATCCTTTGCGGCGAGAACAACTCCAGCCTGCAGAATGTTGCTTGTGGAGGCCGCATCTTTAAGCTGCTCTAACGCTCTTAGGCGCGCGGCCACCAGGGTCTCGCGCGTGCAGCCAAGAAGCAGCGCGCTATCGTGATCGGAGTAGCCCTCGCAAAATGACATCACGAAAGCAAAGCGTTCCTTGGCCGGGAGCAGCAGGAGCGCGGAAATCTCCGGAGATAAATGGAAACCGTCCGGCATGGCCGCCGACTCGGCAATATTCGCGTCATTCGGAAGCTGAGCAATCGTCTCCTGCGAAAGGCCCGGCGCAAAGCTCCGAATCGCATTGGTGATGACCACCCGGCGAGCCCAAGAACGGGCCCAAGCCTTGAAGACCTTGTTGCCGGAGGCACAGTCGTCGAGTCCGGCGACAAAGCACTGTTCCGCCTTCTCCGGCGCCGCGGTCAACACCAGCGCCAACAGGTAGAGGCTTTGCATGTCATCCTTGAATATCCGGCAAAAATCGCCGTCAGTCGCGTATAGGGTTTCCCGTCCATTTGCACTCTTCTTCATGGGTGAAAGCTCCTTCTTCATCGGTCCTTGGAACATGCCTGATCGAGGGCACGGTTCGTCAGTGCCCGGTGTTTCTGTGCAATCCGTTTGACAACGTGCTTCGTGAGCACGCCGCTGCAGCAAAACGCTGCCCCTTCCCGCATAAGGTCAAGAATCGCCTCTTCGCCTTCGTCATCGATAAGGGTGACATTGGCCAAATCGATGACCCTCTTGTGGCCCTCAGGCAACTCGCTGGATTCACGCCAGGTCTTACGAAGTTCGGCTACCCATGGCTTGGTCAGGGTTCCTTCTACGACCATCTTTTGCTCAGTCGGCGCTTCGATAATGGAAATCTTGAACATAGGGCGTACGCTCTGAACAAGTGCACGCCGATTGCCAAGATTTGTCTGTCCGAGAATTCTGCGAATCCTTGAAAATTCAAGGAGTTGTCTGTTTGACGATTAAGGCAAGTGTCGAAAGTGACGAAACATTGTTCGACACCTGTCGAACTGTCAGAGAGTCATCGCAGACACTCTCTTAGTGAAGACGATCAATGGCTTGAAATATTGTTCGCCTCGCCTCTACGACGGTCGAGCAGCGTACAAATCGACAGAAGAGGACTTTCTATCGCTCGAAAGTTGGGTATTTTCGGAAAGTGGGTATTCTGGAAACTGGGTATTTTGGAAAGTTAGGCTACGCGGCAAAGATCGAGCGCGAAAGCCTACGATACCGATCGAGGTTGAATACCAAGCTTTTTCATGCGTGAAAGAAGCGTGGTTCTCTTGAGGCCCATACGTGCCGCCGCGCCGTCAGCGCCGGCTACGCGCCCTTTGGTTTCCTTCAGAATACGCAAAATCGCATCGCGCTCCGTCGCGTCACTTTGGACAGGCGCTGCCTGTTCGGTCTTATTGTCCATCTCCCCGACCGGCACTTGGAGCGTGGAACCGTGAGCGAGAATGACCGAACGCTCGATGAAATTCTCCAGTTCGCGGATATTACCCGGCCAATGCCAGCTGGAAAGCTTTTTCATGACGCCTGCTGGAATCGACTCAATCTGCTTTTCCATGCGCCGCGCATATTTCTGGGTGAAGTAGCGCACCAGCAGGGGAATATCCTCGGGACGCTCCCGCAGGGGAGGAATGCGGATTGGGAAAACATTCAGCCTGTAATACAGGTCGCTTCTGAATTCCCGATTCGAGATCATCTGTTCAAGGTCGCGGTTGGTGGCTGCCACCAGCCGTAAGTCGACGCGCTGCGTGCGCGTGCTGCCCAGGCGCTCGAATTCACGCTCCTGCAGGGCCCGCAGCAGTTTGGGTTGAATCTCAATGGGAATGTCGCCGACCTCATCGAGAAACAGCGTGCCCAGGTGCGCCAACTCCAGCCGCCCGGTCTTTTGGGTAATCGCTCCTGTAAAAGCGCCGCGCTCGTGTCCAAAAAGTTCGCTTTCGAGAAGCCCTGTCGGGATCGCGGCACAATTCATCTTGACCAGGGTTCGGTCCTTGCGTCGGCTGCGATCATGGATCGCGCGCGCAATCAACTCCTTGCCCGTCCCGGTCTCTCCCAGTAGCAGAACCGTGGAATCGCTAGGCGCTACGGTTTCCACGAGGCTCAAGACATGACGCAAGGCGGAGCTTTGGCCGACGATTCCTTCAAAGTCCATCTCACCGCGGATTTCCTCCTCAAGGTACAGCTTCTCCTGGGCGAGCTTGTCTTTGAGAATTGCGATTTTGCGATACGCAGTCGCATTTTCTATCGCGATGGCCACCTGGTTCGCAACTTGGGTCAAGAAATTGACCTCATCCTCTTGGAAGGTGTCTTCTTCATGCCTGGCCACGGCCAACACCCCAAGCAGCCGCTTGCGGCTCATGAGCGGCAGGTCGCAAAACGAGTTCATCCCTTCGGCTTTCGCCTTCCCATACATCTCCCAACCAATGACCTCAGGGTCTAATCGGTTAATCACGATTGTTTTCCCGCTTGTAAAAGCATCGCCGGGCAATGTGCCTTCAATGTCAAGTAGCCCGCCTTCGGTAAAAACTCCTTTACTGGTTGGAAAGTCGAGCGCATGGACTCTCAGGTGTTTTCCTTCTTCATCGGGCAGCATCACCGCCGCCGCATCGCAGCCCATCACCTGCCGTACACTGGCCGAGATCACATGGAGCAGTTCGTTGAATTCAAGATTGGAAACCACCTGATTGGTGAGATCGAGGATCAACTGCATCCTGTCTTGTAGAAGTTCGGATGAATACAGATTGACGGCAGCATCGAACACCAGCGCCAATTGATCGGCGACGAGCGTCAGGAAGGAAACCTCATCCTCCGGGTAAGAGCCGGAAAGAACGCTACCGAACGTAACAACCCCAAGACGCCGTGCTCCCCTTACCAGCGGCAAAGTGCAGGTCGAGACGACCCCCTGGCCGCACAGAAATTCTCTAAATTCCATGAAGCGTGTTTCATCGCGCCAGTCTGAAACCACCAGCTGTTCGCGAATTTCGAGCGCCCAAGCCGAAGGCATGTCCTGCAGTGAATCTTTGCGGCCGCAATGCTGTGAATTCTCCGATGGCGATTGCAGTATCTGCCATGCCGGGGCCTCGCTCTTCTTGTCAAAAGCAAGAATATGGAGATACTCAAAGGGCGCGATCTCCCGCAAGTCCTTTAAGAGTGCGCTTTGGGCGGCATCACAATCGCGCGCAACATTCTTCCCCAAGCGGAGCACCCTGGCGATACGATCCGCTTGGACCTCCGGGCTGACGGCAAGCACGCTAGACATCCTCCCTAACCCCTTTGGCTGCGTTGTATGGATGGACGCTCATTCGATAACCTTCTGATGTTGGCCAGCTCCGGAAGGGCTCAAAAAGTTGCCTGGCGCTGGCGACCGATCATCGGTCTAAGGCATAACACTCAGGGATAAGACTAGCCCCGGCTTGGAAGATCGGTGCGGAGTGCCTCTCCGGTACTGAATGCCTATTCAGTCAATGTGACTGATACCACCGCGATAAATTCGAACGGAACACCGGAAGAAATACTCGGTTGGCTCGTTCCACAAGCTGTTCTCCGATATTATCAGCTAGCCGGATACACTATGCCAAATCGGGCTGTTGGTAATAGTTTATCGGATGATTGCATCGAAGATTGCGCCGAGTGGCGAATGGATAGGATGGGGAACTAAGGTTTTCTTTGGAACAATGTATTCCTGCGTCGGCAAATAAGCCGGGGCATTTCTTCCAATGGCTGTCTCTCTGGGATTTCCGCCGGATCGGGTTATCCGTGATGCGCCCGCCTCTTTGGACGTGCCATTCCAGAAGCTGTTGCTACATCCATTCCAGCTTCGTGAGGCCCGATTTCTTAGCTGGGGCGAGTTGGCGTCGGGCCAAGTCAGAAGGAAACGCAAGGTAAGGGCGAAACAAGACTACCTCAGATCGATTTCCTCTCGAACTCGGCCCGGTCATCGGGGGTATTACAAACCCAAGCCAGTCAAACATTTCTGAATGCCTTGCGCCACTGAAAGGCGACCTCTCTGTGTCGTCGGGTTTTTCCTCTGTGTCCTCTGTGGTAGCGCCGCAGGCAGGTTTTGGTTTTGCTGATCGCTGTCGGCTGAATGCTTCTACAAATCGTGAAAGCTTCTCAACCATTCTTGTCAGTGAAGCGACTTAAGCCCCGGCGGCTGCCGATCGCTGGCTATGGGCATCGCTCAAAGTCGGGTAGTCCGTGTATCCCTTGGTGTCGCCGCCATAGAATGTAGACCGGTCATACTGGTTCAAAGGGGCGCTTCCGCTCAAGCGCGCTGGTAAATCGGGATTAGAGATAAAGAGCCGTCCAAACGCCACGGCATCGACCGTACCGGCCAACACTGCTTCTTCAGCGGATTGTTGAGTAAAGCCGCCCGCACCGATCAACACGCCCGAATAGAAGGGGCGAAACAGGCTTGCAGTTGGCGCGGCGCCGTTGCCCAGAGAAATGCCCTCGAGAGGTCCTTCCTCATCTCCCCGTGCCTCAACCAGATGGACATAGGCCAACCCTTTCTTATCCAGGTTTCGCAGCAAGTGGCCGAAAACGCCCACCGGATCGGAATCGCGCATGTCGTTGAACCTGCCAAGTGGAGACAATCGAATCCCCACACGATCCAGGCTGAAGACCTCGCTCACAGCATCTAGTACCTCGAGAACAAACCGTGTCCGATTCTCGAAAGATCCGCCGTAACGGTCCGTGCGTTGGTTCGTGCCGTCCCGTAAAAACTGATCGACCAAATATCCATTCGCGCCGTGAACTTCCACGCCATCAAAACCCGCGGCCAGGGCGTTGCGTGCGCCGATGCGGTATTCGTTGACCAACGAAGGAATTTCCTCAAGCCGGATTTCTGCCGGAGTTTCAAAAGGCTCTTGCTGCCAGGCGGCGGTCAAAGCTTGCCCTTTGGGTTTGATTGCCGATGGCGCCAGAGGCAGCGCACCGTCCGGTTGGTGGGAGCGATGCGAGATGCGCCCCACATGCCATAGTTGTAGGAAAATCAAACCGCCTTTTGCATGAACGGCGTTCGTAATGAGGCGCCAGCCTGCGATCTGTTCCGGCGTATGAATGCCCGGCGTCCCGGGATATCCTTGTCCTCGCTGCGAGACCTGGGTCGCTTCCGATACGATCAGGCCTCCCTCGCTGGCTCGTTGCTCATAGTACTTCGCATTGATTTCGTTTGGAATATTCCCGGGCTGCGAGGAGCGCATTCGCGTGAGCGGGGCCATCACAACGCGATGTCTCAGTTGTTGCGATCCCAGGGTAAGAGATGAAAAAAGATTAGACTCTGGCACGATTTGTAGAACCCTCCGAACGGTTTTTGGTTCAGTTCGAGTAGATGAATTGGACCTTGGTGCAGCTTCATTAAAAGTGTGGCAACACCGGTAGGCGATGGAACTTGGCTCAAATAACCTGGCTCAAATTTCAACCCGCGATGCTTAGTCCTCTGAGATCTCCCATGTATTGGCTGCCCCGATGCTGACCTTGTACAACCGGTCATACCCTTCTTCAAGCACCGGTGGCTCAAGCCTGCGGTGCGTCGCCCCAACACCTTGCACCGGTATGAATTGCTCTCCGGTGCGCTGGCTATTTCGTTCGAGGGCTGCTTCCAGCTCTGTAACAAAATAGTATCCAATCACCTCAAATTGCGCCGCCTTTGCGGCGGCAATGTAAATCGCCCGTTCCTGGCGAAGCACGTTGGTGTTGTCAATCACAAATCGCTGTCTGGTAGATAAGCAGGCGTTCATCAGGACACCCTGTCTGTATCGCGTCTTGAGTAAGTCCAGACTCAGGCGTAAATGCGTATGAAAGAAATGGTCCCGATAAAAAGACGTCTTTCCCGATGCCTGGATCCCAATGAAGATAACCGCCTGCATACAACCTTCATTTGCTCGTTGGGCAAGGTGCCCACACTAGCGTGAGGCCGCCGAAGCCTCTGCGCGAATTTCATCTGGAATGCCTGCAAGCTTCGCTGTTTCCTGCCATAGTCGTTGAGCTGCCTGATTGTCTTGAGCTTCGCTTGTCGGATTGGCGGTTCGGCATTTGTAGAAATATCCGCCGGTAGTTTTGGCGACCTCTTTCGATGAAGCAAGGTAGATGATCGTCTCCGCGCCCTTCTCCGTCGAAATGGCGAAGTTCTTGGCCACACGAATACCGAGCGAAAGCAATCCGCCGCTTTGATCGCCAAAACGGGTTGCGACAAAACCCGGATGCAGGCAGTTGGCTGTCACGCCCGTTCCTTCCCATCGCCGCGCCAGTTCGCGGGTGAAAAGAATATTGCAGAGCTTGGATTCGCCGTAAACCTTGAACCCGCTGTAGTTGCGCTCGGATTGAAGATCGCTGAAGTCGAGCTGATTACCTTTATGCGCATCCGAGGACGTGTTGATCACACGTGACGGTGTAGCAGCCTGCAGAGAGCGCCGTAGGCCGGCGGTGACCACAAAATAAGCCATGTGGTTGGTAGCAAAAGTCATCTCCAGGCCGTCTTCGGTCACCTGGCGAGAGCCGAACAGAGCACCCGCATTGTTGATGAGGACATCAATGCGTGGTTCGGCGGCGGCAATAGCGGATGCCACTTTTTTCATCTCCAAAATCCGGGAGAGATCGGCGTAATGAATGCTGTGTGTGCCGGAACCACCGGCCTGCCGCAGTCGGGATAGAGCAGCTTCGCCTCGCTCTTTGTCGCGGGCCACGAGCACCAGGCGAGCGCCCATGCCGGCCAATTTTTCCGCCGCTACTTGCCCTATACCCGAAGTTGCTCCGGTAATGACAACGACTTTTCCCTGCATATCGCTTGGTCCTCGGCGAAATAGCTTATCATTCCAATAGAATCACGGCACAAAGCTTCGTCTCGAAAGATTCCATTGAAGGGTTGTAGTGGTGTGGGAATCGCAAAGCGCGGCAGGCCCTATATCGTTTGCACGGGAATCGTCATCCTCATTCTAGGAACGTGGTTGTTGACCCGCCCTATGGCGCAACCCTCTTCCTCGGGCGCGGCGCCTTCCGGTATTGAGCGCGATGCTCACCGATTCGATGCTCACAGATTAAAGACAGGCCAATTTACATACCGCATGTCCGATCGCGGCGTACCTGCGGGCACCGGAATGATCACAATTCGAGAGGCCGAGCCTTTGGGAAACTACGATTTCTCCGCGGAATTTGACGGGTTTGGCGGCCAGCAGTGGGAAGCAATTGCGACCTCTGCTTTTGATCCGGTTTTTGCCACGCTCAGCGCAGGCAAGCCTGGAGCCGTCGTTCCCATCTTTCGTCTGGAATATGCCTCCGGCAAGGTGAAGGGATTTGTCATGAACCGCAAAGGGCCTGAAGCCGGGACGCAACGGCGAATTGATGATGCTGTACCTGTGAATACGGTAGATCAGAGAATTGATTGGGCCGCAGTTCTCTCCTATCCCCTATCCAGCGGGAAGCGGTTTGAATTCAACGTTTACGATCCCAGCATAGGAATTAGCCAAGTGATGGTGAGCGTCGGCAAGCTTGAGCGGATCCAGGTTCCAGTCGGAACATTTGATGCCTATAGAGTTACGTATACGATCAAAAAAGCAACTGGAACGGAACAATATCAAGTGCTGGCCACCCGCGATCTGCCTCGCATCCTGGTTCGCGAGGAGTTTCCGGACGGCGTCGTGAGTGACCTCATCGCCACTAAATGAAAGCCGGGCAGCAGAGGAGCCGAGTCGTAGGCATTGAATTGCCAACAAATACGTCGCTCAGGCGTTTTTTCCCAGGATCTCCATCATGATCTCCTTCACACGTTCCGCGCTGATGCCTTGATGATATTCGTGTGAAAGAGGGTGATCTTCGCGTTCGAGCCTGAAATGCGGGCGCAATCCGGGCTCCTGGATATGAGCGAACATCTTCAGGCTCAGCGTATCTGGATAACCAGGCAGCTTAGTGCTCAACCAGGAAAACATGTGGGGCAGGTCGACGCATTCTGCCTTGCCGTCCATCTCCCGAAGCCGTTTGAAGTTTTCGCGGCTCAACGAGCCCCAAACGCCCCAGCGGAGGGTTTCAGCGGCACCGATGATAGGGAGATGAATCACTCCACGAACAAAGAAGTCGTTATCGTCAACGGCGCAGTAATCGCTGCTCAGAAAAGTCCTTTGCTGTTCTTCACTCCAACCTGGCAGAAGGGATGCTTTGCGGCTCTCCTCCTCATGCTCTTTCCTCCAGTAATAAGGGGAACTGTATCCGAAGTCCAGGCAGGGGCCGGTGTGCCACTCCTCGCAGTCGCCGCACTTCCAACGAAGGTCTGCCAGATCGGCCAACGTCACTGTGGTGCGCGTGTGCAGGATGCGTGCGCGCTCATAGCAACCCGAACATAGGACCACGATTTTTACCAGCTTCTTCGACTCTTCATTCCATCCGCCGTGCGTCGCCAGGATGATCTCGCAGTTATCGCACCACGCGTCTGGAAAGGGATTCTCGTCATCCGGTATATTGCTGTTGAAACCCAGTCCGGGCGTAGCCTCAAGAAGGTGAGAACAAACGAACGCCCGATCGGATTCGCCATGGGTGTCACAGTGGATTTTTTCAGCCATCGCCGATTATCGTCTCGTCAATGGCAAAAAAATGAAAGCAAAAAAACAAAGTTTGTATTAAGAGTCCAGATTTCCCATGACAGACTTGAAGCATCTGAAGTTCAGGCTGTGAACAAGTCCTTATAAAATTGATTGGCGAAGGAATTTTTTCTTTCGGAAAGGTGTTCCGGCTTAAAAAAAAGTGCCGCCACCGCGCCTCCTAAAACTGTCGAATAAGTGGTCATTTCAGTTCATTAATTTGCATATTTCACAACGGCCCGAAAATCACTCAACCATAGCAGATTCTGGTCCTGCGCCACGTTGTCTTGCAGCCGCAAAGCCGCATCCTGAGCATAGCGGAGCTTAAATGAATGATAAAAACGGCCTTGTAATAATAGTCAAATCGAGATTGAATTTTATTAGGCAAAATCGCGAATTGTATTTTCTTTTATTAAAAAATTAGATTTCGGAAAAATTGGGAAGAATCGGCTTAGAAAACATCTCGCCCATTTTGCAATCACGTCTAGATAGGAATCAATCCGCGTTTGATGCCCTGGCTTACTGCCTCCGTCCTGCTGGTAGCGTGCAGCTTGCCTAGGATGGAGCTGATATGAAATTTCACCGTATGCTCCGAGATGTTTAGCTGCCCTGCAATCTCTTTGTTGCCCAACCCGCCGCTGAGCAGCCGCAGCACCTCTTGCTCGCGTCCAGTCAAGTGCTCGATTTCCAAGGAATCGTCGGGGAGGTCTTTGGGAGCTTGCGACATCAGGCTTGCCGCTGAAGTTGGATGAAGCAAAAGAAAGCCGGCATTGGCGGCCATAAAAGCCAGTTGTAGATCGTCCGCCGATATGTCCCGCGAAAGAATCGCGTTGACCTCCGCAGCCAGTGCGCGGGCAATCCAGCGGGTGCCCGGATGATCGATCAGAATGACTGCTCCTGTACCGCCCGGAAGCCCCTCCGCGATTCGAATAGCCGCCTCAGCCGCTGATGGGCCTTCGGCGTCGATCAGCACGATCTCCGCTCCCGACTGGATCGCGCTTTCGAGAGTCGCGGCTGAACTAGAGGTTATCTTGGAGGGGAATGCCTCGCTGACCATCTCCGCCAACTCGGCGCGCCGCGCGGACGAGGCGGCAATCGCATGTACCCTGAACGGATTGTCGCCTCGTGCTTTCATCGCTGTGCTTCTGCCGCGTGCTTCGCGTGGCGTGGCCATCGTATTACCGGGCAGGTCTTGCTTCCAGCTTTACCGTGATTTTGGCCGCTGCTCCCGCTCTCAGCAGGTTTATTTCTGCGTTTTCGCCGGCTTTGGTTGTTCGCAGTATCTCCTGCACGGCATCGGTGTCTGCGACTGGCTTTCCTTGGAGCTCAATCAGGACGTCGCCTAATAGAACCCCTGCCTTTTCCGCGGGACTGCCCGGCTCAACGTGCGCGACCAGTAGTCCTTCGCTCACAGTTAGATTCAGTTTGGTCCGTAAGGATTCCGGCAGCGGAACGGACTGCATGGCCAGACCCAGATAAGGCCGCTCAACATGGCCCTTTTGCAGCAACTCGGCGGCCACTCTTGTGATTGTGCCCGCTGGCACCGTGATTCCGGAACGATGTAGGCCGGCTGTGTTCAGGCCGACGACCTCTCCGTCGGAACTTACCAGCGGCCCGCCCGAAAACCCTGGATAAAGGTTCAAGTCGGGCCGAATGAATTGATCGATCTGGCCGCCGCGCCAGGTTCGCCAAGGCCCATGGATCAGCCCTGAGATGACCCCGGAGCTTGCGACCACATTGCCCCTCCAGGAGCGGGCAAGCGCCAGCACCAACTCTCCCACCCGCAACTTCGACGCATCCCCCCACCGTGCGGCCGGAGCTTCAATCGGCGACTGCAAACGCAGGACCGCCAGGTCGGTGCCGGGATCGCGGCCCGCCACGCGTGCCGTGGTTTTTTGCCCCGGAGAAAGAATCACGGTAATGTCTTCATCGCGTCGCAGCGAATGGCTTGCCGTAACGACAGCGTCTTTGGACCAAATGATGCCACTGGAAGGATGCCGCCTTCCATAGACCGAAACAACCGACTTGCCGGTCTCTTCTGAAGTTTGTGCTAATTGATTTGCGAGTGATTTCCAAACGTTCTCTGCCATAAACAACTCCCTCAAATATTCCTGACTTAGCCACTATGAATCACGCAAGCCGAGGGCGGCATCCGCCATCTGGCTAGGTCTGCGAGAAAGATCTCCAAATCGACTCGTGGCTGAACCTGTAAATGAACCCAGTAATCCCAAATCCGTCGATCCGTTTATCCTTAAACGCCATGAAAAGCGCCATGAACGCCCCTGCATTTCTCACCAACGTTTTTCTCATCAATGTGTTTCTCATCACTCTGCCTTTTGTCCAACTTGTGTCTGCTCAAGCTCCGTCTCCGGACAACCTGCAGATGCAAGGCTCTCGAATCGTTCAGCATCTGCAGGAATTGTCACAGTTTGGCAAAAACCCGGGAGGCGGTGTCAGCCGGGTAGCCTATAGCGACGCTGATCTTCAAGGACGTCAGTACGTAACGAGGCTGATGAAGGAGGCGGGGCTTGCAGTGGCTCTGGATGCCGCTGGAAACATCATTGGCTCGCGGCCTGGCTCCGATCCGTCGCTTAAGCCTCTGCTCATCGGCTCCCACATCGACTCGGTTCCCGACGGAGGCAATTACGATGGCGATGTCGGCTCTCTGAGCGCCATTGAAGTGGCCCGAGTCTTGAATGAGAGTCGGAGAGCGTTGCGTCATCCTCTGCAGGTCATCATCTTCCAGAACGAAGAGGGAGGCACCGTCGGCAGCCGTGCGATTGGGGCCGGATTGGATGACAAGCTGTTGAACTCCGTCTCTCAAAGCGGGAAGAAGGTTTCCGAAGGCATTCGCTTTCTTGGCGGTGATCCTGCTGCGCTCTTACAGGTGCGGCGGCCTCAGGGAAGCATCGCCGGGTATCTGGAACTGCATATCGAACAGGGTGGAATCCTCGAGCAGGAAAAGCTCAACATCGGAGTGGTCGAAGGCATCGTGGGCATTCTCCACTCGGATGTCACGATCGAGGGATTTGCCAACCACGCGGGCACCACGCCCATGAATCAACGCCAGGATGCGCTCCTTGCAGCCGCTAGGTTTATCGAGAAAGTCAACGAGATCGTTACGAGTGAAGCTGGACGCCAGGTGGGAACCGTAGGCTGGATCAGGGCGCAGCCGGGAGCCTACAACGTAATTCCCGGAACAGTAACTCTTGGTTTGGAATTGCGTGACCTCGATGAAGCAAAGATCAATCGCCTTTTTGATCGAATTCGCCGACAGGCCGACGATATTGGCCGGCGGAATGGCACCCGCTTCAGCTTCAGCGAACCAATCGCGATTCACCCGGCCCTGACCGATCCACATTTTCAAAAGGCGATCGAAGAAGTGGCTCGGAGCCGAGGATTAACCACCAAGGTAATGCCAAGCGGTGCGGGGCATGATGCTCAGGAGATTGCCAGGATTGGTCCGGTGGGAATGATCTTCATTCCCAGCGTGGGTGGCATCAGCCACGCTCCCAAAGAGTTTTCGCGTCAGGAAGATATTGCAAACGGAGCCAATGTCCTGCTTCAAACATTGTTGAAATTAGATGAAGAACTGCTGTAAACGGAATGCACTGCGGCGATAGAAATCCGGTTAGCCAGGGCTTCCCCCGGCGACAAATTCTGCGGGGATGGTGTACGATTTTTAGGTTAGGAGGAAAGACAATGGTGGACGAGAAAGAAGATAAAACAATTTATAAAGTCGTGTTGAACCACGAGGAGCAGTATTCCATTTGGCCCGCGCACAAAGAAAATGCATTGGGCTGGAAAGACGCAGGCAAGAGCGGCACCAAAGACGAATGCCTCGCCTACATCAAAGAAGTTTGGACCGACATGCGGCCCCTGAGCCTCAGGAAAAAAATGGAAGAGATGGAAGCCCAAAGGCAGAAATGAACTGGCGCGACGTACGGTAAACACGCAATCATTCCCCATGGTAGAGCTCTTTCAGCGCCGTCCCCTAGGGAGCCTTTGGTCCCCGAAATGGATGAAGATGAATAGGAGAGTGAGCCATGTTTGAGATTCTTGGTGGCAAGTGAGATGTGAATGCGCGACATGTGAATGGGTGACATGTGGAAGAGCGGCCCTTTAGAGTCTGCGTGAGAACTAGGTTTTCCTGATACAGGTTGTTATGGTCGCCCGTCTTCGAACACAATCTGTTTGTTGTGATGAAAGACGATTTTGGAGTTCTCACGCAACACTCTCTACTGTCTCTACTGCAAAAAATCTCGGATCACTCCAGGTCTGGTCGAGGCGCGTTGTGATGAAAGACGAGCTGGCGTGGCTTTCCTTGAAATGCATTCAAAGCCAGAACAGAACAGCTGCACGGAAACGGCCATCGGGACATAGCGGGTTGAAAACGGGACTATGCCGAGGCTGCCGTGGATTGCGTCTTGGTTGCTACTGGCTCAAGATATTTTTCTATCTCCACTGCGGCCGCCTCTCCCATGATCTCGCCCAGGGCGCGATAACTTTCAAACTGGCGCTCGTCGAAAAATTGATCCAGAGTGCTCTGGTGCGGGTAGGCCTGTTTCTCCGATGCGTAATGCAACAGATCGAGTGGCAGGTCGCGAGCGAGCGAAGGCTTTAGGTAAATGAGTTTGCCTCGTGTGCCGTCGGCAAAGCGGACCTCGCCTGTAGCAAAGTGAGCGTCGCTTACCCGTGCGAACTCATCGTCGTCTCCAAGTTTTTGGCCCGGCTTCAGCTTACTTACGTCAATCTTGATCTCTGCCCCAAAATCGATGCGGCAGTGTTCGATGGCATGGGCAAGGTCGCGAAACGCAAATCCGGGATCGGCGGCTGCGTCACAACAAATAATGAGCCTGCACTTTCTTTTAACGAGTTCATACAGGCCAAGATTTTCAAAGTGGCCGCCGTCCGAAACGTATACTTCGCGTGCCGAATCTGAAGTCCGCGCCGTCAATTCGTTGAGTAGGCATTTCAGCGATGAGCGTGGAAACGGCGACATCCATTCTTTCATGTAGCGGGGGTTTCCAAACCACCATCCCAAACGCACGCTAAAGAGCGTCAGAAGAAAGGAGAGCGCGCCCCGCGTATGATAGCCAAGGTTGCTGCTCAGGGCCGCTCCGGAAGCGGCCATCGCTGTGCCGATGGTAAGGCCTTGTTGAGCCAGCGAGCTTTCAGCTCTTTCGCTGCGTGTGTCCAGGGCCCTTCCGTAAAGCTCGGTTTTTACGTACGCCGGTTCGCGATCGATTTTCCTCGGTCCTTGGAAGCGTTTCTTGAGCAGGCTCTCTAGTTCCTCCCGCACGCCCTTCCTGAAGGTCATGAGATGCACCTGCTCCGCGTGGTCGAGCCTGGAGACGCTGTGCTGTTTGACCAGGTCGTAACCGCAATAAAGGGGCGTAAAGATAAACGACTTGCCCTTGCGCGTCTGTAGCGCCAGTTCTTTACCGCCGGTTATGTTCAATGTCGCGTTCATGATCAGGTAAGGAGCTGTTAAGCCCTGCAGATCTTTCATCGCCAGGTTGTCGTGCTCGCTGAAGCCTGTAAACGGCTGCGGTTTTCGATTGGGGTTCGAGGCGCCCATATAGCAGCGCATCAGCCGGTTGCGGTAGGAGTTATGCAGCGAAAACTCATTGACGTCGACTCGTGCGCCGAAGAGCCAGGTAAGCAGCAAGAGTCCCGCCGTCATCACCAGCAGCCGGCCATCGATGGTCGAGTCGACAATGTGCCAATAATAGGGGGAAATGAGCGCCGGTTCGTGCTCGCTACTCGTAGCCGCCTGTTGGGTTGTGGTGACTGTTGCCTGTGTGGCCGTGGGTGCCGTTGCAGGGGATTTTCTTTCTATCTCAATGCGACGCCAGCCGTGTTCTTCCTGCTGGTGGATTCTCTTCAGGAAAATGCGATCTGGCTCCGGTTCGACAACGGGATGCAGGACCCCGCGCATCATTTTTTCCAGAGTGGCTGTTTCAGGCTCATGAATAGGAGTCGCGGCTACGCCGAATGGATTGGGAAGGTGAGGCAGCGTTAGGTGCAGAACCACCGACATGAGCGCCAGGATCAAGAGAACAAAAGCGGGTGGCGCAGCCATCGTCCACAGCCGTATTTTTCGTTTTTGTTCCTTATCGCCTCCTGAGGTTCGTGCGGCTCTCAAACCGGCCGCGATCGTCGCGATCGACGTGCTGACCACGCTGATCAATCCCGGAAGTTTCGCCCAATTAAGGCTGATCGAGCTTGTTAGGTGAAGATCAGTCGTCAAGTATTGCTCGATCGATAAAGGAAGATAAATCGACATCAGGCACAGAATCATCCAGGTGATGGCGCTCAAGACCTGAATGCCGCCAACTCGTGCCCACCATTCGCGGACGCTATCGGGAAATTGCCTGCCAATAAGGCCCAGAAGAACGATTCCCACGAGCAAGATCCCCACCGTCTGGATTGGCACGGCGAATGTGAGCACATGCCAGACTGCGGAGGGGCGATCCGCCGGGAATCCCTGAAGCAGTTTCACAAACAGGCATAAGAAACCGCCAGCACCCACCGCTGCAATGGGAGACCATAAGATGATGGCCTGCGATGTTTCCTGGACGACGTCGATGCCTTTCGTGGCGATGCTCTGTTTGAATCTCGATCGTATTGCGGAAACAAAAGAATAAAGATAAGTTCCTGCGGCCGCTGCGCCCAGCGCGACTAAGAGTCCTCCCAGCAAAAAGGGTCGGCCCCTGAAAAGCAATAAAGAAACCAGGCACAAGAACAGTGCGGCCAATACCAATAGGGTTTTCCATCGTAAGCCCGAAAAGATGCTTGCAGCCGACCAGAAGAAGGTGCAGAGCCCCGCGCCGATGGCAAACCATACTGGCTGGCTAAGAGTGCGGCCGAATACCGAAACCTCTGCCCATAGTGTGATGGTGGAAACGGCTGCATAGACCAGAAGCGGTAGCACCACTCGGCGGCTGACTTGGCCGGAGTTGTCAGGCAAATTTTCGAGATTGTCGTCTTCGAGAATGATGGCGCAAGAGTTTCTTTTCACTCCCGCGGCGGCAATCAGCATGGAAACCAATGCGACGCATCCGCCAAAGGCCACCAGATGGGCCTCAGATCGGAACTGTAGCACCAACAGCGCGGCCAGCCGGGGCAGCATGAGCACTGCCAGGAGCACCGGCAGAAGCGTGAACTGGTTCAGCATTAGGTTGCGAAGGTAGACCGAGATGAAAGCGATGGAATCCGCGCTCCACAATCCCAGCCGTGGCGCCAGATAATTGCTGTATTGCCGAAGAAAGTGGACTGCATGGGGCTCCGCCATCCCCGGAACGGCCCCTTCTGTCACGCCCAGGCGCTCCTCGGCTCTTTCCGAATCTCTTATGGTCCTATCTGCGCCCGCCGTGTGCTTGAGCCGCCTGATCCAGCTCATCAGCCATCCGCCGATATAGCCGCCGCCGGAAACTGTCGAGAGGTAGTGAAGACGTGAGATGAGCCCTCGGCGGGCGAAAGCCTGAAGGATGCCCAACCCCAGTGTGGCGCTCCGAATGCCTCCTCCGGAAATCGACATGCCGACCCATTTGCGTTCGATCGGCTGGCTATTTGCGTTCTTGACGCTGCTCCATTCGACGGCGTTGCCCGCCTCATCGACAGCCGATCCGGCCTGTGGTCCGAATTGTCGCCGTTCGGCGGTTTCGTATTCCTCTAATTCTTCCCACGTGACCTGCTCTTTGTGTGCGATCGTTTGCTCGATATCCGCCATGTCCATTTCTTCCGTTCAGCTTTTTTTGAAGGCCACAAATCGATGAAGCTGGAATTGCTTGATAGGGGGAAGTTCCGGAAAATATACGACTTTCTCAGCGCCCTCTGCGAAAAACCTTCAATAGAGGGACCCGGAGGTACACAAAGAGTAAAAACGCAAGAAGAGGGTGTTTCCCTCAACGGATCGGCATGAAAAGGTGAAGGCGGGCTTAACGCGTTTTCAGCGCAATGTGAGCAGGGATCAGCATCGCTGCGCGGCTTTCCGCCTGGTTTTCAATTAAAAGAAAAGCCACACGGAAACATGCGGACAGGAATGCCCACCCCGAAAAAAAGGGGCGCCGTAGCGCCCCGAGCGTCTAGCGGTTGAATCTATTGATTCACGGGAATCTTGATGATCTTCTTTTGGATGGCGTAGGTTACAAGTTGCGCTTTGTTGTGGATGTCCAGCTTGCGCATCAGGTTGAACTTGTGCGCCTCCACGGTTTTTACGCTCAAGCCCAGGATCACGGCGATTTCCTTCACAGAGTTGCCTTCGGCCAGAAGTTTGAGAATTTCTCGCTCCCGGGGCGTTAATGTGGCAATTCTGGGGCGCATGCGCGTGTCGCGGACCCGCGAGCGGAAGTCTTCCACCAGCTTTCCCAGAACTTGTGAGCTGAGATACTTCCCGCCCTTGTAAACGTCGCGGACGGCGTTCAGGAGCTGGGGAGCGGGTGTATCTTTCAGCACATAGCCGGAAGCGCCAGCTTCCAGGCATTGGACGAGATAGTCTTCGTCGTCGTACATCGTCAGGAACAGGATCTTGGTTTCGGCGCGGTTCTTCTTGATCTGGCGGGAGGACTCGAACGATGAAAGTCCGGGCATGCCGATGTCCATCAGCACGATGTCCGGACGTAGCTCCCGCGCTTTTTCCACGGCGTCGCCGCCGTCGGCGGCTTCACCTACCACCTCAAAATCGCTCTCGCTTTCGAGCAAGCGCCGTACGCCCTGGCGAAATAGTGTGTGGTCATCAACGAGCAAACATTTGATTTTCGGCATTGGTCCCCCAATTTCTTAATGCAGTCCGGCAACTGCCATTGCCGTTGCCTTTTTCAACGGCGGTTCCGCGGCTGAGGCCGCTTGTCCCGCCGGGACGGTTATTTCAAGGCGCGTTCCCTTGCCTTTCTCGGAACTTACTTCGGAAACGCCGCCCAACATTGCTACACGTTCTTTGATGCCGGCCAGGCCAAACGAATTGCCACGGGTGCTGCTTTTGGCCTGGATGCCTATGCCGTCGTCCTCCACCACCACATGGATGTTCTCGCCTTTGCGCAACATCTGTACAGTCACATTTCGGGCGCGGGCATGGCGGACCACATTGTGGAGCGCCTCCTGCACCACCCGATAAATGGCTTGCTCGGTCCCTTCCGCGAGCCGCCCCACTTCTTCCGGAATCACCACTCGAGTCTTCACGCCCGCGGCTTTGGCCAGGTCTTTGACCTCTTTGCGGAGCGCGGCCACCAGGCCAAGCTCCTGTAGTACCAGCGGAGAGAGCTTACCGATGATGCGCCGGAGCCCTTCAATCGTCCGGTCGACCACTTCCACGGTTTCGCGAATCTTGGCTTTGCCTGCGCGTGAGGGCATTTCCGGCTCCATCATGCCCAGATAGAGGCGCATGACCATCAGGGCCTGGCCCGTTTCGTCGTGAAGCTCGCGGCTGATGCGCTTGCGCTCGTCCTCCTGCACTCGGAGCAAGTGAGCGGAAAGCTCGGCGATGCGCTGCTCGCGCTGCCGAAGAGCATCGGTCATTCGGGCGCGTTCGATCGCCAGCGCCGTGCGGTCGCCGATGGCGCGCATAAGTTCGCGCTCTGTTGGCATCCACTCGTAGGGCTTCATAAAGCCGATAATGAGTACGCCGATGATCTTGCCTTCTGCTTTGAGAGGAACGCCCCACAGCGACTTGGCCTTCTGCCGGATCTTCGGAGTCAGAGACGGTGTCAGAATGTCGCCGTCTGCGCTGGTGTCGAGCACCATGCATGGCTCGCCCACTGCAGCGATCTTCCCGGAAAAGCCTGTGCCCACCTCGATGCCGAAGTTCTCCGGAAGGTCGAGTTCAAGATTGGCGGAAGACGCAATCCTCAATACATCCATGTCCGGATCCCGCAGCAAGATCGCTCCCATGGACGCCTGGAATGTGCGCGTGGTAATCGCCAGGACCTTTTGCAGCAGGTGAGACAGGCCGTCGGCGCTCAACTCCGCGTCAAGAACCTCCAGCAGGGCATTCGACTCCAAAGTTCGCGCGTCGAAATAGGCTCCCGAGATAATCACAAACGAAACCGAGGAGAGCATCTCCAACGCGGCCTTTGACTCGGATTCCCTCCCGGGGAATAACCCGGCAAGATAGGGATCGCAGACGGATTGGTATAGCTCAAGCGACCACGCGACTGCACGGGTATCTACTTGGAGCTTGGAGAGTCTGGTTCCAAAGTAATTCAGATTTTCATGAAAGCCGGGAAAATTATCGTGGCAAAAATAGGAGCAACCGGCGGCCAGTGTAACGCGCTCCAGTGCCGCGAGTGTGCGTCCATCGAAGCCATGCTCCTGGACTAGCTTTTCGCGCCAGCTATGGGTGATATCGGGAAAATAAGGCTCTAAGGCCCGGGCGACCTCAACGATCAACTCTCGCGAGGATTCCTTGAACGGTGGAACTGCAGTCACGACACTTCCTATTTACTAAAAGAAGCTGAATTTGGGAATACTTACCGGATTCTTACCAACGTGCCAATCCCAAAACACCTTAAGTAAGGGGTATTTTACCCCATGAAGTCGCAATGTAAACTAAATAGTTACTATGTTTCTCGTTAGCAGGGAAACGCCCTAATGGGACTGGAAAAGCCTTAGTACGCGGGTTAAGGTGCTCGGTTCAGGTTGAAATAGCTTAATTTAGCCTGTTTCTCTCGCAGAGGGCGTCGTCGAACCTTACTCCAAAACTTAACCCATTTCTTGGGTGAAGCGCTACAAAGTGGAAGCGTCACCAGTAGAGGAGCGGCTCCTGAAAGGATGCGATCACGGGTTTTAGCCCCGGTTCTAGCTTGAAGCGCTAAACGGCAGTCTCAACCCGGCCATGTTTTTTTTTGGCATCCGCGAGTACTGCTTGTTGGAAGTAGTCCATCGATAGCCGCAATCCTTCTTCGAGGCAGATTTTAGGCTCCCAGCCCAGAAGCACCCGCGCCTTGGTGATATCGGGTCGGCGTTGTCGAGGGTCGTCTTGCGGCAGCGGCTCAAAGGTAATGGCGCTTCGAGAGCCGGTCATTTTCAAGACCACCTTGGCGCATTCCAGAACGGTAAATTCGTTGGGATTTCCTATGTTGATCGGATCATGGACGGTCGATTTCGCCAGCCTTAAGATGCCGTCTACCTCGTCGGTCACAAAGCAGAAGCTGCGGGTTTGGGAGCCGTCGCCGTAGACGGTAAGAGGCTCGCCTTGCAGCGCCTGTTTCATGAAGTTCGAGATGACTCGGCCGTCATTCAATTGCAGCCGCGGTCCATAGGTATTGAAGATCCGCACGATGCGGATATCCACGCCGTGGTAGTGCCGATAGGCCATGGTTACTGCCTCGGCAAATCGCTTGGACTCGTCATAGACCGACCGCGGGCCAACGGGATTGACGTTGCCCCAATAGGTCTCTTCTTGTGGGTGCTCCAGAGGATCTCCATAGCATTCCGATGTCGAGGCCAGCATGTATTTCGCGCCATATTTCTTTGCCAGATCTAGGGAATGGAATGAGCCTATGGAGCCGACCTTCAATGTGGCAATCCCATGTTTCATGTAATCAACCGGGCTCGCGGGAGATGCGAAATGAAAGATGAAATCCACTTTGCCGGCGTCGTAAGGCTCATTCACATCCTGAAGAACGAAGGTAAAATTTGGGTCGCTTCTCAGGCCCTCAATGTTGTCAAGGCTGCCCGTGACCAGGTTGTCGACGCAGATGACGTGATGGCCTTCCGCTAGGAGGGCGTCGCAGAGATGGGAGCCGATAAAACCTGCGCCCCCGGTTACCAATGCTCGCATAAGGAGTCCCTTTAACTCGCAATGAATTCAAAAGCTGGTGCTTAACATGATTTTAACTTGCACCGGACCTGGAGCAGTAGGTTACCGATTGCCGGATGCCATCTGCGAGTTGCGATTCTTGCAGTGATCGGTGCCGCGCTCGATGGCCGTTCCTTCCTCGTAATCGTTCCAGGTCTCGATCAGCAGGTACGGCGGCGCGTTTTGAGTGCCATAGTAACGGCGAAAAACACGAAGGGCGTCTTCGAATGTCTTGCCGCAACGGCTATCCATGTGGCGATTTCGTCCCCAGGAGGCTCGGGCATCGTCGAATCCTGGCCAGACCGCTCCGACCGTGATCTTATCTTGATGATGCAACGTCATATTGCTATAGAAATATGACAAGTATTGTTCCCCCCAATTACGCCCGTCCGGTGACCAGCCGCCGCTGCCCGGCTGCACCCAGGCATAAAAGCCGTCAAATGCGTCCGGATATTTATCGTTTTGGTCTTTGTAAATGAGCAAGGGTGGATCGGGCCACGACTGCGTGACCTGCCGGATACGAGTCCAGTCGGTGGCTTCATCCTTGGGAAAGATGAAAATGACCGGTCGTCCTTCATAGCGAAGGTAACTCTGGCGGGAAGGCCCGGCATTTGGACCAATATACTTGTCATAAAGGTATTGCAGGTCCACAATCACCGCTTCCGTGGCATATCCCGGATGGTCCACCGCTTCGTCATACTGCGCCGCAATCTTGAATCGATTTTGATCGGCTGACTGCTGCAATAGAGCGAATGTTTGGTCCTCGAATTCCTTCCGCGGTCCGTACCAGTTGACCACAAAGCCGCTGATATTCATGTCCTTGGCGCCGGCGATCTGCTGGCGCAGCACGTTGGGATCGTGACAGGAGTACCCAACATCAATATGCTCTTTGTTCCCAAACCAGGGCTGATAGACGGCCAGCAAGATAGGGCTTCCCTCTGGGGCTTGCATTCTTGCGAGGGACTGTTTGAGGTTGGGCCGGGCGCAGCCGCACATTGCCAAAAGCGCTAAAACCGGGCCAAGTTGGAGAATGGCTCTTAAGCCGAATACAGCTCTCATCGCTTCCAGTTGGATGACTCACGCGCAATTAGCGTTGGACGCGGTTTCCATGCGATGAAAGCGTCTCTGCGAGCACGTTGTGCGCTTTTTTCTTGAGTCTGTCGCCTGTCCTAAGGTACGTTAGTCCTCGTTTCCCCAAAAACTTCCCAAAAAGGTAATCCTCACAAAATGGCGAGTGGATCCGGATCGAAGATCAAGGGCATCAGTGGCATGACGCCGCAGGAACTCAGCTTTGAAGTAAATCGCGGCGGAAAATTCATACGGTATCGATATTGTGTCTCCGTCATAGTCGTAACGATGATGCAGGGCACAGACATTTACTTCGTGAAACAGGGAGAAAATCGCGTCGCCAAAGGGCTTCCGTGGATTTTGTTGACCTCTCTTGCTGGCTGGTGGGGAATTCCCTGGGGACCGATCCGCAGCGTTCATTCTCTTTGGATCAACTTCCGTGGAGGCGATGACCTCACGGCTGCGGTTGTCAATGCAATGGGATTGAAGGACATCAACTGGGCCGTTGCTGGAGCGGCTCAGAACGCCGGTCAGACCTCCCAGATGAACCAGCTTCCCAAATAAGCCAAATAAGAAGGTGTCGAAGACTTGCTTTCGATCTGGATACCGATCTCTTGAATCGGTGGCGGTGGCTTGAACAACGCCGATTGGACTAAAGATTTGGACGAGAGACTAAAGACCCAAGACGAAAGATGAATTGTTAGCAAATTCTTGCTCGTATCGGTCCTATCCCGGCCATGCCTTGCTAATATTTCATGGGCCATTCTCCCCCAATTGCAAAGCTTGATCGCCCGGTGTTGAAGGCCGCTCGCCGTCAATCTCAAGAATTTCGAAAAAGAAGGTCCAAGCCGTATGTCGAGTCTTCCGCGTATTCTTTATTTTTTTTCCAGATCGGTCGTCTGTGCGCCTTTGCTGGCAGCCGTTGCTCTGCTTGCCGCGAGCCAATCCGGAGCCGGATCGCAAGATGACAAAGTGCATGTAAACCAGATTCAGGTCATCGGTAGCCACAACAGCTATCACATAGGCATGGGCGCGAACGAGATGAAATTTCTCCGCCAGCGTAATGCGCAGGCTGCTGTGGGCCTTGATTATTCTCATCCGGCGCTCGACGTGCAATTCAACCAGGGCATCCGTCAAATCGAGTTGGATGTCTTTTCCGATGCCAAGGGCGGTCGTTACTCCCACCCGGCATGGCCGCGCCTGATGCGCCAGGGAGGCCTCGAGCCTGATCCCGATTTCGATCCGCAGCACTTATTCGATAAGCCGGGTTTCAAAGTCATGCACGTGCAGGATCTGGACTACCGCAGCAACTGCGAGCCTTTCACCAGTTGCCTTCAGGTGGTGAGAAGCTGGTCACAAGCGCATCCGAATCACCTGCCGCTATTTCTTTTGATTGAAACCAAGGAAGGGTGGGAGCGGCAGGACTTTATGACCAAACCGGAGCCGTTTACTACCGAAGTGTTCGACGCACTGGATGCCGAAATTCGAAGTGTATTTCACGAAAATGAGATCATCACCCCGGACCGGATTCGCGGAAATCATTCCACGCTCGAAGAGGCTGTGCTGACGGATGGCTGGCCTACATTGCGAGAGGCCAGAGGCAAGGTGATTTTCTTGATGGATCAGCGAAAGGCCCGCGATGCTTATATCCAGGGACACCCCTCGTTGCGGGGACGAATCATTTTCACCAATGCTTTGCCCGGAGAACCGGATGCGGCCTTCGTTGAGGTAAATGATCCGCAGGAAATTCAAGAGGCGAAAGAAGCTTCTGAAAAAAATGAAACGCCCGACGCAAAGGAAGCGAAAAAAGAAGACCCGAAGCCAAGCCGCATTCCTGAACTGATTAAGAAGGGCTATCTTGTCCGCACCCGCACCGATGCCGATCTAGTCCAGGCTCGCAAGAATGACACCAGCACCCGCGAGGCAGCCATGGCGAGCGGAGCGCAGATGCTCAGCACCGATTTTCCTTTTTCCGATAAAGCTGACACAGGTTATGCAGTCGATTTTCCGCAAAGCCTCATCGCTCGCTGTAATCCAGTAAGCGCGCCCTCGGGCTGTAAATCAGAGTTATTGGAGCCGCACATGCGGCGCATTACCGTGAAAACGCCTCTGCGGTAGCGTTGCCAGCAAGATTTTTGGGGGATCACCAGTTGCTACGACGGAATCGCGTGGTCTTGTTGATTGCGCGACCCGTCAGCCTTCTCACTCCGGGGAACATAAAGTGGGGAATACAAAGTAAGGGTTGAATCCGAGGGTTTTACTGTTTTGTTTCTGAAGTGTTTTCTAGGCTAACGAAATGCTCCTCTGTGTCCTCGGTTTTTTTCCTCTGTGTCCTCTGTGGTAGCGCCGCAGGCAGGTTTTGGTTTTGCTGAGTGCTGAATGCTCTCTCACCCCACCTCAACCAGGCCGTAGCGCCGCTGCCAATGATTCGTAAGGTGGCGCATCATCCGTTGGTAATCCTCTTGGCTAATTTCCTCCGGATGCTCCACCACCCGCGCCGCCTCGGTCTTTGCCAGTTCCAAAAGCTCACGATCGCGAACCAGATTGGCCAGGCGAAGGCTCGGCATTCCGGCCTGCCTTGTGCCAAAGAACTCTCCGGGGCCGCGAAGCTCAAGATCCAACTCGGCGATTTCGAATCCGTTCTGCGTGCGCACCATGGCCCTCAATCGACGGTCGGCAACATCGGACACCTTTCCTCCCGTCATGAGCACGCAATAGGACTTGGCTGAGCCGCGTCCGATACGTCCGCGTAGCTGGTGAAGTTGCGCCATTCCAAACCGCTCCGCGTGTTCCACTACCATCACGGTTGCGTTGGGTACGTCCACGCCCACCTCGATCACGGTCGTTGCTACCAGCACATCGATTTCTCGCTTCTGGAAGCGCCGCATGGTCTCGTCTTTTTCCTCGGGGCTCAGCTTGCCGTGGATCAATCCGATCCGCAAGTCTGTGAGGATGCGTCCTCGCAGCTCTTCAAACATGTGCATGGCTGCTTTAAGTCCGGATTTCGAGGTTGCCGGCTGTCCCGCAAATTCCAACTCCGGCTGATCGCTGGGCGCGCCTTCAATCACCGGATAAACCACATAGGCCTGCCGCCCTGCTGTGACTTGCTTACGGATAAACTGCCAAACCTCATCGGCGCGATCGTCGGACACCTTGCGGGTCGTAATGGGCGTTCGGCCAGGCGGCAACTCGTCCAGAATGCTGGTATCGAGATCGCCATAGAGCGTAAGCGCCAGGGTCCGGGGAATCGGTGTGGCGGTCATCACCAGAGTATCTGGTTCGGCTTCGCCCTTCTTCATGAGCTTGAAGCGTTGGAGCACTCCAAAACGGTGCTGCTCATCCACAATCACCAGGCCGAGTTTGTGAAAATCCACTTTCTCTTGGATCAGCGCATGGGTGCCGATCACCAGGTGTGCGTCCCCTTGTGCGATGTGGCGGCGGGCATTGCGCTTGCGTTCTTCCTCCTGCGAGCCCGTAAGTAGCACCACGCGATATCCTGCTTCTTCGAGCGTGCGCCGCGCCGATAGATAGTGCTGCGTGGCCAGGATCTCCGTCGGAGCCATAAATGCGGCTTGATAGCCGTTTTCAATAGCGATCACCGCCGCTTGTAGGGCGACGATGGTCTTGCCCGAGCCTACGTCGCCTTGCAGCAGCCGCCGCATCGGCGAGGGTTGCTGCATGTCCTGAGCAATCTCCCTCACCACGCGCTTTTGAGCGGCTGTGGGATGGAATGGCAGAATCTTCTTGATCGCCTCGCGAACCTTCTCGTTGAGATCAAAAGCGATGCCGTTGCGCTGTCTCATGCGCCGCCGCTTGAGTTCCAGGCCAATCTCTAGAAAGAAAAGCTCTTCAAAGATCAGGCGTTGATGCCCCGGCGTTCGCGAAGCTTGCAGGTCGGCGAAGCTCTCGCCCGCCTCGGGAAAGTGGACCTGCTGAAATGCCGTTCGCCGGTCAAGCAGGTTCAAGCGTTCGCAGATGGAAACGGGTACGCCGTCGGCAATCTCTGGTGAAAGCCGTGAGAGCGTGCCGTGCAGGATGCGCCGGAACCATCTCGAAGTGAGCTTGGCTCCCGCCGCCGACTCGTAGATGGGAACAATCCGGCCCACCTCCAGTGATTCGGTTGCAGATTCGGCGTCCCCAGGCTCTTCGGCAGCATCGCCTGCGATTCCTTCAGGCGGCTCCGTCAAAACCTCAAACTGCGGCTGGTTGATTTGTAGCCCTTTGCTCTTCCATCCTTCTTCAACTTTTCCGTAAAGCGCTACAAGCTGGCCCGGCTTGAATCGGTCGCGAAGATATTCGCCGTTGAACCAGATACACCGCAGCGTAGCCCGCCCCTGCCCCGCAACCATCTGGAAGAGAGGCATCCTCTTGGTCTGAAGAACGGCGGAGTTACGTACCTCCGCAATCACCGTAGCCATCTCGCCCGCTTTGAGTTCGGCGATGGTGCGCGGGTTAAGCCGGTCTTCGTAGCGAAAGGGCAGATAGTACAGCAGATCTTCCACCGTGGAGATGTTCTTCTGCGCCAGCCAGTCGGCAATGCGCGGCCCTACGCCCTTTACGAATTGAACTTCTGTATGGAGATCCAGCACCTACAAAATCATACTTGACCGGACGAATTGAGTTTCATCTGGCAAAATATTCCGCCCTGCGAGACGGGGCTTTAGAAAGAATGGAGGAAAAAATAAGAAGCGAAATAATGAAGAGAAATAATAGGAAGAGAGCCTTGAATCGCCAGGATTGACTGCGGCGTCATTTAAAATAATTCTTTCTGTTTCACTTTGGCAGGAGGCGTTTTGAAGACTGTTTTTGTTGTGGGTGCGGGACCGGCCGGCCTTTTCGCAGCGCAGAAAATCGCGCAAGCCGGGCACGAGGTTGTCGTTTTTAACCGGGACATCAAACCCGGCGGTTTGGCCGAATATGGCATCTACCCCACCAAAGACAAGATGAAGATTGGACTGCGCAAGCAGTTCGCCAAGGTGTTGTCGCTGCCCAATGTCCACTACATAGGACACGTTTCGGTCGGCGCCGGCTCGCCGATCGCCCTGCCCCGGCTGCGCGAGTACTCTCCCACGGCAACTGTCTTTGCGGTGGGCGCCCAGGGCGCGAAGAAACTTGGCCTGCCGGGCGACGAGGCTCGCGGCGTCTATTCGGCCAAAGACTTCGTTTACAACTACAACCTTTTGCCTCCCTATACCTCGCATGATTTTTCCACGGGTAAGCGGGTCGCGATCGTTGGCATGGGCAACGTGATGGTCGATATTGCCCGCTGGTTGATGCTCGATGCCCCTCATCGCACCGCCGAAGAAGTGATTGTGATTGCGCGGCGTGGCCCGTTTGAAGCCAAGTTCGATCAAAAAGAGTTCGCCTACGTTGAGAAGTTTCTGGACAGAAAGGCGTTTCAGGATGAGCTGAAGCGGATTCAGCCGCATCTCACCGCTGTTGGCCAGGATATCGGTAAGCTTGCGGAGGCCACATTTCCGGTTCTCTCGAAACCGGCCGAAACGGAGCCGCAGTCGGCGCGTCTCCTCTTCCGCTTCCTCAGTTCGCCCTCCGCGATTCACGCCGATACCACCGGACGCATCCAGCGGCTCACCGTCGCGGAGAACACGTTGGTGGCGCGTGGCGAAGATGTGTCTGCCAAAGCAACCGGCGGTTCTGCGGATTTGGAAGTGGATACGATGATCTTTGCCATCGGCGACGTAGCCGATCCAGCGCTCGGTCTACCTTATGAGAAGGATTGCTACGTAACCAACCGCGATGAGAGCGACCCCAAGCGTGCCTCTTACGAAATCTTCGATCCTCAAAGTGGGTGTGTAGTGGAAGGAACCTACGCGGTGGGATGGGCACGTAAAGCCAGTGAGGGATTGGTGGGAATCGCCCGCCACGACGCCGAACAGGGTGCCGTTCATGTGAATAAGTACTTGGAAGGCGCTGCCGCAAAGGCTGGGGCGACAGCGAAAGACATCACCGCTGAGCTTGCCAAGCAAGGCGTTCAGATCGTTGACAAGTCGGATCTCGAATGCCTGGGCCGCGCCGAAGAAAAGCAAGCCCAGGAGCGTGGTATGCCCTGGTTCAAGTTCTCCGAAGATCAGGTCATGCTCGCTGCCATCGAGCAGGAAAAGGCAAAAGCGGTTACTGTCTAGCCTCCTCTGTCGTCAAAACGGCCTGCATCCGCTGACCATGGATTCGCGTTGCGCGCTACCGCTACATGATTCGGGGAACGCTTTTCGTTACGCGCCCCGCGGCAATGCCGCAGCGTCCGCTTTCGGAAGTTCAATCCAGAATGTGCTGCCCTCGCCCAGCCTGGAGATGACTCCACATCTTCCGCCCATTCTCGTAACCGCACGCTTTACAATGGCCAGCCCGATTCCGGTGCCTTCATAGGTACCGGGAGGATGCAGGCGTTCAAATACATTGAAAATGCGGTCGTGATTGTTCTGGGCGATTCCAATGCCATTGTCTTCCACGCTCAAGCGAATGCTGTCTTCCGTTTCCTCGGTCCAGATCCGCACGAACGAAGCAGAACCCGGTTTGTGAAACTTAAAGGCGTTGGAGACTAGGTTCACCACAACCTGCGTCAAGACTGACGAGTTGGCGCGCACCGATCCTGCAAGGTGTTCCTCGATCTCGATTTGCTCTTCGATCTTAAGCTGCGGCTCTCCTGTGCTTCGGTGGAGCACCTGCTCCGCTGCCGCCTCTACAATGGCTCGTAGATTGGCTGGAGCAAGAGTAAGGTCTGCGCGGCTGATGCGTCCATAATGCAGTAGGTCTTTGATGAGTATGGTCATCCGCTGAGCGCCCTGCGAGATAAACTGAAGATGCTCAACGTCTCGGGCTTCAAGCCGTTGTCCCGCTTCTTCCTTCAGCACTCGGGCAAAGCCCTCGATGGCGCGCAGCGGGGCTTGCAGATCGTGGGAAACGGAATAGCTGAATGCCTCAAGTTCGGCCAGGGTGTCTTTTAGCTTAGCGGTTCTCTCTGCAACAGCGGCTTCCAGTTCGTTGGCGTAGCGCCGCATGAGCACTTCCGCCTCTTTCTGGTCATGAATATCGGTTGAAGTTCCCACCCATCGCGTCACTCTTCCCGCGTCGTCCTTCAGGGGAATGAGTTGAGCGAGGTGCCAGCGGTAAACATCGTCGCGGCGCTTCAGGCGATGCTCGATCCGGCAGCCTTCCTTGCTCGTCAGGGAAGAGAGCCACGTCGATCTGGCTCTCATCAGATCCTCCTCGTGGATAGACTCTTTCCACCAGATCCCCATAACCCCCTGTTCCTGGCCGGTATATTCGGTCCACCGGTGGTTTACATACTCGATCTGGCCGCTCGGTCCGCTCATCCATACCAATGTCGGAAGCGCTTCCGCCAGCGAGCGGAACGTCGCTTCGCTCTTGCGGATCTCTTCATTGCGGTGCAGCAGCACCTGGGTCATCGTGGCGATATCTTCATCGCGTGTATCCAGCGCCTGCCGAAGCATCCTGCGCGCTGAACTGATTGCTGCGAGATTGTGGACTCTCGCCATGAGCTCCTCTGCCGAAAAAGGCTTGGTCACATAGTCCTGGACGCCGGAGCTCAGTAGATGGGAGCGCAGGTGTTCGTCCGCGCGTGCGCTTAGAATCAGCACCGGAACATCGTCGAGATCGCTGTGGTTCCGTATCTCATGCACAAGCTGATCGCCGGACATCTCCGGCATCATGATGTCGGTCACCACCATCGCGGGATGCAGCTCCGCCGCCATCGCTGCTCCCTCGCGGCCGTTGTAGGCCCTGGCCACTCGGAAATTTGCCGCCAGCGTTTCAGCGACAAAGTCATTCATCTCGTGGTTGTCTTCAACCACTAGGACCAGCGGAGCATCCGCCATATCGTCCTGTGCGGGTGTGGATAGATCCGTCGCTGTTGCGATCTCCCGTTCACGCTCCATTTTCACCAGCGCAAGATCGGGTGGTGTTCCCGCTGCCGGCTCTTCTTCGCCTTCACGGAGATCCGTTGGTGTGGAACTGCGCATCGGGATCTCTACGGTAAACCGCGCGCCGCCTTCGCGAGCATCGTCAACCGAAACTTTGCCCTGATGTAGCTCCACAAAGTCTTTCACAATCGCGAGCCCCAGGCCGGTCCCGCCGAACCTGCGCGCCAGGCCGCCTTCTGCCTGTCGAAATGCTTCAAAAATGATCTGGCGATGCTCCGGCCTCACTCCGATGCCACTGTCGGAAACGGAAACCGCGATGCGGCCCTCGTCCGCAGTCTCAAGGGCGATTCGGATGATCCCACCGTCAGGCGTAAATTTAAAAGCATTGGCAAGCAGGTTAAGCAGTACATGCTCGATCTTTTCCGGATCGCCTTGCACAAAAAGCGACTCGGGTGTCTCAAGCTCATAGCGAATGTGGCGGTCGGAGGCCAACGTCTCGAAATAGCCTGCTGTTACCCGCACCAGGCGGCAAAAATCGAACTCCGAATACTGCAAAAACATCTTGCCGGCCTTGAGCTTTGAAACCATCAGCAGATCGTTGACATGCTTCAACAGCAGCCGCGCATTGCGTTCAATGCCTTGTATCCTGCCGCGTTGTTCTTCGTTAAGCGGCGTCTTAAGCAGGTTTTCCGTGGGGCCCAGGATCAGCGCCAGCGGAGTTCTCAGCTCATGGCTTACGTTCGCAAAGAATTGGGTCTTAAGTTCGTCGAGTTCTTTGAGCCTGGCATGAGCGATTTCCAGCTGTTCCTGGCGTTCATTAGAGAGCCGTGCTGCCCTGATCATCTCGAGGACTTTCGGAATCACTGGCGGAAAAAGCACCGCAGTCAGAACTGAGGCGACGGCCGTAACGGCCTTCACATCGCCTGCAAGCCAGTAAAGCGGCCGCTCGAGGGTGATCACCTCCATGAAGTGGGTCCCGCCGCAAGCCACAATAAAAACCCCGAAGGCCAGGAACATCCATGAGAAAGGGATGTCCCGCCGCGCCCGATGCACCAGGTAAGCCAGCGAGAGGGCCAGCGCGGTGTAGGCGCAGCCGATCAGGAAATCGGAGACTCGATGCAGGGCGATCAGGCCGGGCATCAGTAGGTAACAAGCTTTGTGAGGAAGAAACCGTTCATCGGTAATGCCCGTAATCAGGACCGGCCAGCGGATAAAAGCCAGGCCCATAATGAGCAAGGTTGTCGATGTGAGCAAAACTACGTTGCGCTTGAGGTGGGCATTGGAGCTGGAGATGGGGAGACTAGGGGTCTCAGGTGTCATATCATACCTGCGATTCCGCTTACTTGTAGTCTCGCGGAGCTTTATCTGGGAAGCTCGCGCACGTAAGCTCTCTGCCTAGTTTACGCCTGAATCCTTCCTTGGAGGGTGCTGTCAATGCTATGCCCACCGGTCAATGCTATGCCCACCGGTAATAAGGTTGAGCCGGTTAGGTATTCCTTGCGGCGGTGCTCTTGGTGTATGCTCACAAATCCCCAGGAATCCTCTAACCCAGCCATTTGGGAGGGAATGCAGTTCCAATCGGCCTTCCAAAGAAGACGAGCGAACTCCGCCTCCACCGCTCCCAACTCAACCGCCTTCACGAATCATTCCGAACATCGTCCGCGTTGTTGATCGCAGCCGCTTGGGCCGGAGGCACAGAATTTCGGGTGCGGGTCAATCGCATCAATTGAAAATTGAAAAAAATTTCTCCGGGAGCCATTTCGGCATTGACAAAGAAAATCAGCACGGGTTATACAAATTTAAGGTCGTTGTTGGAACGCGATTCAAGGGATCCTCGGTAGGCGAGGCTCCCGCGCAACACACAAGCCACTGCCCAGCCACGTCCAGAGACGTTGGCAGCGGGTAGAACAGGAACTCCCGGATTAAGGGTTTTCCTAATGTGGCTGAGGCTATTATGGCCTCTTACGGGGCGCGGTGCTGAAGCTTGGACGTGGGAGATCGGAATGCAAGTCGTTCGTTTTTCTCTCTTCTTTGCTTTACCGAACCTTTTCAGAAAAGTTGATCGATGTGAGCTGCCATTTGGCATGAAAGCCATAGCATTTTGCGTGCTCTC
>Ga0209060_10000623_pt1 | contig 56748 bp, 47 predicted proteins | sample Coa_R1_8_FD_187155 | JGI IMG/M metagenome (GOLD analysis project Ga0209060, IMG submission 187155) | Surface soil microbial communities from Centralia Pennsylvania, which are recovering from an underground coalmine fire - Coalmine... | ecosystem: Environmental > Terrestrial > Soil >...
AGCGACAGCGGACCAAAGTATCCCAGCCAATTCTGCTGACGGGATGGTGTCTTGATCAGCCGGGCGACGGCTCGCCAGGGAACCCATGTCCGCCGATAAAACCATGCCGTAAGCCGGAAATGCCGCTTCACCCGCCTCGGCAACACCACTGTCTCGAACGCGTCCAGCAGCACCACCCAAATGATGAGCAGGCCCGCAATGACCGCCGCGATACTGTGGTGGAACTGCATTGGACTATTGCCTCAGCGCTCGGCCAGACAATCCGAGTGCAATGTAGATGCGCAGGGAAGGGTAACAGATTCCAGCGGCAATTCGCGCAGCACGCATCTCGCGCGAAAGAACGAATACGGGTGTCGTACGAAGGCACGAATTTGGGTGCCCACTTCTCGTCAAAGTGGATACAAGTTGGGATTCCCAACCGCCGGATGCCCTAGAGGTTCCGGCGAGAATCGGAATTCGTTACTGCGGAGATTGCTGCGCCGGCGGATTCTGCGTCTGCCCCGCTGGAGGAGTAGCCGGCTTTGTGGTCTTCGGCTTGGCTGTCTTCTTCTTCGTCGCAGGCTTTTTCGTCGGCTGGGTATCGTCCACAATCACTTTCTTCGGAGGCTCCGCGGGAATGGCGGCTTGTGCCGTCTTCAGATCGGCCCGCAAGCGCACGATCTCCGCTTCTTTCGCCGTAGACAAGTTCTCGATCCTCTCCGCCATCTGCTTGCGCGTGCCCTCAAACGTGCCCAGATCGTTTTCCAGCGCCTGCACATCCTCCTTCGATCCGAAAGCACCAGTCAACTCGACCACGTTCCCCATAACGTCGTACAGCGCGTCGAGATTCCGGTAGAGCTTGAACGTCTTCGGCAGATCCTCCGGAGCCGCGCGCAGCTGCCCGATGATCTCCGGCAACGCTCCCTGCAGATTCCGCTGAATTGAATCCACATTCGACAGCGCCTGCTGTTTCGTATTCTTGTCCGTCTTCCAGCGCTCGATCCGCAGCTTCTGCAGATCGGCCTGCGTGCTCTTGGAAGCATCCTCCAATTGCGTGAGCATGCCGTTCAGTTGGGTTACCGAGGCATACGACACCGGCGAAGTCTGCGCCGCGTTGTGCACTGCCGACGCGGCCGACTCGTCCGCTGGAACCGATTGCCCCAGCGCCGCCGCCGTCCATAAAATCGAAGTCACGCCTGCTGCCAGAATTGTCCTGCAGTTCATATTCAGTGTGTTAGCCGATCAGGATACTACAACCGCCTGCCAACTGTGGATCGGGTTGTATCTTGAGAATGCAAATGACCGCGACGCTTCCTTGATAGTCGTTCCGGACTTGGCCTTTCCGTTTCCTGCCGACAAGCTCAACCGGCACTGCAAGGAGGCAACTCGGTAAGCGCCTCACGCTCGACGTTCGGGAAAAGAGGGATAATAAAGATCGATGTTTTCCGCCGGCTCATCCGCAAATCGCTTTCTGCTTCGCTTGGCTTCAGCGGCAATCCTGCTGCCCGTGGCTCTCGGTTCTCCTGCCCAGGACGCGGCCCAGGACACAGTCCACCGCCTCATCCTCAAAGACGGCTCTTACCAACTGGTCACGAAGTACGAAGTCAGAGGTGACCGCGTGCATTATTACAGCTCCGAACGCGAGGAATGGGAAGACCTTCCCAAATCACTGGTGGACTGGGCCGCCACCGACAAATACGAGAAAGAGGCCAGCACGCCCTCGCCCGAGGCTGTGCAACTCGACAAAGAAGCCGAGCACGAGAAAGAGGTTGAGGACACGCCTCTGCCCCAGGTCGCTCCCGGCCTGCGTCTGCCCGAAGATTCTGGAGTCTTCTTGCTCGATACGTTCCAGGGACAGCCGCAGATCGTCGAGCTTCAGCAGAATGCCGGCGACGTGAACCGCAACACGAAAGGAAATATCTTTCGCGGCGCCGTCAATCCCATCGCCAGCCTGAAGCAGACCATCGAACTGGAAGGCGCTCACGCCAGCATGCAATCGCATGTAGCGGTGCCATCGCTTTATATCAACATCGACACCCCTGGCGATGAGTCTCCAAGCAGCCCGAGCGCTTCGGATCAGAAGCACCCCGAACCTCAGCAACCCCAACAACCCGTGCAGGCCATGGTGCCCTTCGATCGATTCCGGATCGTTCGCGCCGACGTCAGCAAAGGCAAGCGAATTCTCGGCGACGTGAAACGCTCACCCACCGGCAAGATGAGTCAGCAGCAGCATTTCGTCAAGACGACAATCGACCGCATCAGCGGCGGATGGTTCAAGGTCACGCCCACCGAACCACTCGAACCCGGCGAGTACGCGCTGGTTGAAATGATGGCAAAAGAAGGAATGAATCTCGGAGTCTGGGACTTCGGCGTCAATCCCAAAGCACCCGCGAACGCGAATCCCTGGAAACCTGAAATCAAGTCGGGCGAAGCGCCGAAGCCAAAAAGCTGATGAGCAGAGACTCGATCCGGACAGCTGATACCCGCGGCTTCTTTGAGTTTTGAAAAGCTGAACCTTGCCGTTACCGCAGCAGGCCCCGCTGCGCAATCCCTATATTGTCCCGCGTGGAATTTTTCACCATGTACATCATTTCGTCAGCCTGCCGGATCACGTCATGCGCAGTGCGCGCGTCATGCGGATAGGTCGCCAACCCAATCGAAGCGCGGACATTCAGGTTCAACGCTTCTTCGCGGCAGAAGCAACTTTCGCGTAAGGCATCGCGCAAACGTTTTGCCACGACCAGCGCCTGATCCTTACCGGTCTGCGGCAGCAGCACCACAAACTCGTCACCGCCATAGCGAAACGCGAAATCAATCAACCGCAACTGCGCCTTGATCAGGTAGCCAATCTCTGCCAGCAGCTTGCTTCCGATCAGGTGCCCATGGGTATCGTTCACCGACTTGAAGTGATCGAGATCGATAAACAGCACACTGAACTCATAGCCAAAACGCGAGGATCGGTATACCTCAGTGTCCAGCGTCTTGTAGAGGTGCCGCGCGTTGTATAGCCCGGTGCAATCGTCAGTGATGGTGAGTTCCTGAATTTTTTCCACCGACCTCGCATTCTCGATCGCGATCGCCGCGTAATCGCACAGCGACTGCAGGAAGAACATCTCCGAATGCGTGAACTGCGACATATCCACATTGACCAACTGAATCACGCCCAACACGCGCAACTTCGAGCGCAACGGCACGCAAATCATCGACTGCGTCTGCCACTGCGTCGTCTCATCCACACGGCTGGCAAATGTCGGATCGCTCTTCACATCCGGCACAACCCGCGCCTCGCCATTTTTCGCCACCCACCCGGCAATCCCTTCGCCCATCTTCAGCCGCACGTTTTTCAGCGCCTCGGCTTTGTCGCCCACCGCGATCGCGAAGTAAAGCTCATCGTGCCCTTCATCGACCATGAGCAGCGACCAAGTATCCGGACGGAAATATTCCGCCATTTTTTCCATGATGGTCTGCAGGATGGAGTCAAGGTCCAGCGACGACGTGAGCGCCTTGGCCACGTCGTGAAAAATCGTCAGTTCCTGACTGTGGCGCGTCAATTGGGTGCCGGCCTCAGGCATGCAGAAAATCCGTTATTCCTCGCAGGACGGGTGACAGTTCCAAAAATTATATGCGGCAGTTTCCTAGGGGGGCAATGAACGTTGGTAACGGGTATCCCTAAAGCCAACTGCGCGATAAACTTAGCACGAACCGCGACCACCCTGCGCTCCTCAGTGTCCCCCTGTGTTGAAGCGTTTAGGCCTGCAAGCAACTCCCACTTTCGCATAATCTAGTAAGATTCCCATCGAAAAGAGGAAATCCAGTGAAACCCGGCGCCTTCGCTCTGATTTTTCTCGGTCTCATCTCGGCCGCTGTCGCCCAATCCAACCCGTCACAAACTCCCGATCCTCATGCCGTCCCCACGATGGACGGCGGTATCGGACCCTGCTCCGCCGACCTCACCATCACCGATACTTCTGGCAAACCTGTCTACGCCGCGACCGTCAAAGTCCACATTGCGTACGGATTTATGAACGCCCGCAAACTCGATCTGCAACTTGGCACCAATATTGACGGACGCGCCCGTTTCACCGGCCTCCCCGACCGCATCAAGCATGGATTTTATTTCGAAGCCTCTCAAGGCGACCGCACCGGCGAAGCCTTCGACGATCCCGCTAAAACCTGCAAAGCCGACTTCACGATCCCCGTCCAAAAGCAGCCGCAGCCAACCGTCCCGCAATCGTGAGACCCGTGAACGGAATGCTGCCGTCATCCTGAGCGGAAGAACGCTTTAGCGGAAGTGAAGCGTTTCGGAGCGGACGGGTCTACCAGAAAGATTGGCTGCGAAGTAATTCGATAGAAGGGCACAGGAAATTGCATTGGGGCGATGCACCGCACCAGCGGTGGCGATCAGTATTAGAGTGGCGCAGCGGTTCAGCACACAGATAAAATCAACGGGGCTTTCTTTGCCCCACGTCTGTCTGCTACGGGATCCCAGGCGGTGGCGTTGCCTGCGCCGCTCCTGCAACCCGCATCCCCGAAGCATCGAATACAAAGGTCTTGACCTCCGACTCTCCGCCTCCCGGCTGAATTTCCTGCCCATTCCAAACGAATGTCACGCCGGCCGCGTTTCCCACTTTGACCACGATCTCCTGCCTTGCGCGCACCGAAGTGCTGGCCGGCGCAATCAGTGTTTCCTGGCTCACTGTCTGACCGTCGGCGGCCACAGAAATCCAGGAATTCTCATCGGCGCGAATGACCAGTTTGAGAGTAGCCGGCGCCTTTTCCGCTGGCGGAACCGGAGCAGCCAATTTCGGCCCCTTGGTCGTGACTTCCGATTCCTGTGGCGTACTCGCTTGCCTCGGAACCAGAGGCCCTGGCTGTTCGACATTGTTCATGGCGCCCGGCTGTGGCACAGGACTCTTCTGCGCCGTACGCGCTGCGGCTCCGGAATCTTTGCCATCTGTATTTAGGGCGGCTGTGCTTGCCGGGATAGAGACAGCCGCAGGCGCCGCAGCCGCTGCCTTTAACGTTTGCACCTTGTGGCTACGACGTTGCCAAAGCAGCCCCGCCAGCGCAACCACCACAATTGCTGCGATCACCAGCCGCCAGGGAATCCCGGAACGGCTCTGGCTAAACTCCCGACGCGAACGTCGCACATCTTCCATTCGCGGCAGGTGCAGCTCTGACAATTCCTGCACGGCTACGGCGCTCTGCCGCTGCTCTGTGGGCTTGCTCGCTGTATCTTTGCCGACCTCTCCGGTCGAGGCCGAACTCGATTTGCTGGCAGATTTATGCGCCTGATGCTTCGCCGGCTCCGGTGCGCTATTCGCTTTCACCTCAGCGGAGAGCGCGCTGACTTGCTCCTGCCTCAGGCACTCCAGGTATTCGTTAATCGTTTCCTGCTCATCCAGGCCGACACACTTCGCGAATGCGCGGATGAACCCCTTGTTGAACACGCCGCCGGGTAGCCGATCGAAATTCTCTTCCTCGATGGCCTGCAGCATGCGGGTGCCGATCTTCGTAACTTTGGAGACATCATCGAGCGAGAACTCTTTCTTCTCGCGTGCTTTGCGGAATTTTTCCCCGAACTCGCCCACTCGCGCACCCGGAGGGAAGTGGCCTTCCCCGATTCAATCGAGACCATCATAGGTCAACCGCCGCTGATCCGCCACCGCGATCCGTGATAACCGAAAGGTGACCATGCTCATGTTTATAACTGTCACCCCGACTCAGACTGTCATCCCGACCGGAGCTTGCCGCTTTCAGAGGAATGGCAAGCGGAGTGGAGAAACCTGACCCATAACGCGGTCGCAGAAAAAAATCCCATCCACAATCGGATGGGATTCTTACGCGGAAAACTAACTGTCCTAGCCCTTCACACTAATTTTCGAAAACGAAATTACCGCACGACTGGCCGTGGGACGGCCCATCGAAAGTGCCGGACGAAATGTGGTGAAGATCAGCATGCGCTTCACCGCCGGCAATACATCTTTCGAAGCATCGGTGTCGGAAAGAATGCGGTAATCCTGCACCCGGCCATTGGCATCCACGTACGCTTCGACTACCAAGGAATCCGCGTTGATCGTGTCCAGCGTGATACCCAGTGGCGTCTGCTGCAACTCCGGCGCGGTTTTGACCATCACCAGCGGTACGTCATTGTTGGCCTGCAACGACTGCGGCGCCACGAAAAACACCATCGCGATTCCGAAAATGACGAACGCGCTCAGGAATCCGGCTGTCGCTGGAACCATGTGCCCGCGGATCGAATTCTCCAGCCGAACCAGGAATCCTTCGAACGGAGGTCGCCTGGCCTGAGCCGCTTCGCGCGAAATCGCTACCCGCAGCCGCAGTCCAAGATCCGCCGGCGCTTTTGGCCGCGGCGTATTGGCCAGCAACTGCTGCGTCCGCTGCAAGGACTGATACTGCGCGCGGCAACCCGCGCACTGCTCCAGATGATTCTGCAGCGCCAGCATCTGCGTGCCGGTCACTGCCCCGTCCAGATAGGGCGAAAACAATTCCTTCGCCTGGGGGCACTCCAATCCCATGTTCTTTCCCGTGCCCTTCATGGCATCACCTCAGCCTTTCTACCCCCTGCAATCACCTGAGCCCGCGCCTCGCGTCCTTGCTCGGGCGCGGCTAACCCCAGTTCTTCTCCGACCTCGCGGACGTACGGCGCCAGCCGCTGCCGCAAGGCTTCTCTGCCGCGGGTGAGCCGTGACTTCACCGTACCCAGCGAGATCTCCATCACCTCGGCAATTTCTTCGTAGGACATATCTTCGAGGTCTCGCAAAATAAGCGTCGTGCGATACGGTTCGGCAAGCTTGGCCAATTCCTGCTCCACCCGCCGCTGCACCTCGTGATGCACAACGTTGTCGAACGGGGAGTCCGCCCGATCCGTTAACGCTAACTCGATCCCCGCCTCGGTCGGGCCATCATCTTCCGCCCGCTCGATCGAAGTCTCGCGGGCCTTATGCCGGAACCACCACCGCTTGCGATTGGCTGCCTCATGCAATGCGATCCGGTAAATCCACGTCTTCAGACTCGACTCACCGTGGAAGTGCTTCATTCCGCGAAACACCTTCAGAAACACTTCCTGCGTCGTATCCGCCGCATCCGCCGAATCGTTTACGATCCGGTATACCAACCCGTAAACCGGTTGCTGAAACTCGCCGATCAGCCAGGCATACGCCGCTTCCGAACCGGCCTTCAGTTCCGCGACTATTGCCGCTTCTTCCTGAGACCGGATTCCTATCGCACTCGCCAAGTCACCCAAGGTGGTTTACTCCTGTGAAGACAACATCCCCCAATTATAGGATTTTCCACCCCATTGCGAACTGATTTTTCCGGACCCCAAAAGCCAGACCGCGCGGGCCGGGATCGACACGGCGCTCCTGCCCTTCACCACCATAGACTCCGCCGCCCAGTCCAGGGTTCCCACCGTAAGTGGTTTATTTTGAGGAGAATCTGAGGTACCAAAGTTTGCCTGTGGATAAAGGGGGATGCTCAGCGCGAAGCCTGTGCCATCGAACGGTTGTCCCTCCCATGTCCCTCACCAGTGGCGGAACGCGAACTCTCACCCTCGCCTCGCGCTCGTGCCGCGGCATCTGCAATGGGCAGGTCCAATCGTTCCAGAATCATTGCCAACGCTCCCATAAGCTCTTCGCATCCTTTGTCGAGATCGAGTTCCGATTTTTCCAGGAATGCAAATGCCCCATCCTGTTGCAGGCGCGCCGCATTCTTTTGAGACAGGCCAGAAAGCACCACCACGGCAATGTGTGAGGTCCCCGGGTCTTTTTTGAGCGCCTTTAGCACCTCTGGCCCCGTGATCTTCGGGAGCAGCATATCCAGCAGGATCAAGTCCGGCTGCTTCTCGCGCGCCATCTCTAGCGCCTGCTCGCCGTCGCTCGCCGTGCATACTTCGTAACCCGCACGCACCAATGCGCGCTCCGCTGCCAGCCGGAGAAACTTGCTGTCATCCACCAGCAGAATCCTTGTCATACACAGCCTTCGTGGTTTCTATCGACAGGAACGAAGCGATACAACAGATGACTTCGGGAAATGCAGAGGATGAAGAATATCTAATGCTGAAACTGCCGGATCACCGGCCCGGCTCGAAGGCTCGTGCCTGCTTCATGAGGACATCGATCGCTCTGCGACACGCGACCCGCAGTTCCTCTTCGTGTCCTTCGGGAATCGCGTGGCTAATCAGCATGGTGCTCGTCCCGTGCAACAGAGCCCAGATGGCAAGCCCGAGACGGGTGTGATCTTCGGGCTTCCCTCCGAGCGCGGCGGCGAGTTGTTCTTCGAGGAAAGCAAAATTCGGCCGGCTCTTCCGGATGGGCTCTGGCGTTCCGCTTTTGTGGCGGGGCGAAAGGTCGCGAGCGTGCGAGTAGAAAAGCTGGTACTCATGCGGAAGTTTCACGGCGTAGTCGACGTAGGCTTCCGCCATCCCTTGCACGGTCGCGCCCGTCTCGAAGTGCTCGCGGATGCGTGCCGCAGTTCGGCGCAGCAGGGCCCGGACCAGGTCGTGTCGGTCCTGGAAACGCCGATAAACCGCGGGAGTATTCGTGCGCGCGGCCCGGGCGACGGCGCGCATGGTGAGAGATTTTTCCCCGCCGCGCTTCCACAAAACATCGGCCGCTTGCAGGATCCGTTCTTCCAGGTCAGGATCAGGACGCCGTGGCATGCGTGCTCCGGGGTAGGAGAATTTCTGCAGCCAGTTATATTTACAACGTACACGTAACAATGTGCAAGTCAAAACCCGTGTCCCGCGCCCATCCCAGATCGATCCTAAAGCTCCTACCGAATCGGAAAGGCCTCTGCCAGATCGGTTCACCCGCAATTATGTTGACATCGTGAACATAACGGTGTACAAGATATCTACGGGTTATTACGGATTCCTCCCTGCAATCTTCCGACTCTGTTCGCCAGGAGTATCTGCGATGTATTGGTGTGACGACGCCGAGGAGCGCATCTCGGTCGTTCAGTTAAATTCCGAGCTGCGCCAGGCGCAACTGGAGCTGGTAAGCGCCCATTGCGCCACGCATTATCTGCGGCTGCGCTATTCCGCCGACGACCTCGCTCGCTTCGGCCGCCGCGACCTTTTACGCAAATCCGCCGCCGCGGCCAGTGCCCTGTACCAGTTCTATCAGACGGTGGAACAACGCCTTCCTCAAGTCGAAAATCAGCGCGAACTCTTCCCGCAAATCACCGCCGAGCAGGTCGCGCAAGGCATACGCTGGATCGCCGGCTACCTCCGCCAGCAGCGCGATACCTATCTCCCGCGGGCTCGGGCCCTCGATTCGCAAATTCGAACCAGGGTCGCCCCCTACTTCCCCGCTCCGCTGCTGGAAACCGTGCGGATCGTGGAACTCGATGGCGATCGCCTCGCCCTCCCCAACTTTTTCGCAGAAGCCCGCGGGCTCGGCTTCGACAGCCTTCCCGACATCCCCCACATGGACTCGCTGACCTTTCTTGAGGTAATCGTCTTCAATGAGAATCTCAGCGAACGTGCCCTGTTCCACGCGCTCGTCCACACGGTGCAGATTCAAATCCTTGGCCTGGAACGTTATGCAGAACTCTGGTTGCGCGCCTTTCTCAAGACCAGAGCGCATTTCACCGTCCCGCTCGAAGTGCACGCCTTCTCGCTGGCCTCGAAGTTCCTACGCCCCGGGGAACAAAAGTTCTCGGTCGAAGCTCAGGTGATGCACTGGGCCGCCGCCGACCTCTACTAATCTCCCTGCCTGAAATCCCCACCCTCCCGCAACAGAGCGCGGGAAGGGTGGGAGCTACCACGCAATGGGGGATATCCCACCTCCGATCCTGACCCTCAGCGATGATCGTGGTCGTGATCATCCCAGTCTTGCTGATCGTGCCAGCGATGCTGATCCTCGTCCCACCAGCGGCGGTTGCGCTGCCAGCATTGCTCGCGGATTTCGTGTAATTCGTGGCGGGCGCGCTCGGCCTGCGGGCTGTCGGGACCATGATGCTCCATGGCCTCATGCAGCCGATGGTCGGCGCGGGCCGTTCGTTTTTGACAGTCATCGTCCGCGTGCAGGCGTGGCACCGCAGTGAACGTGAATACGCCCGCAGTGAGCGCCAGGGTGAATAACCAACTCATCAACAATCCGAAACGACGCGTTTGGTGTTGCTTCATCGAATCCTCCGATCCTGAAGTGAAACGGCATATCGTCCTCCAAGCTATCGAACCGCGCCGGCCAGGTTCGATACGGCGATTCCGGTATGTTGAGCGGAGAACATTTGATACGGTGCCTGCCGGAAGAGCGCAAACCCTTCCGCCTCGTTTAGAATCACGGAAACAGGCTTTCCAGCCATGAGTGACGATTCCATCACCATCTCTCCGGGACCGCAGTTTCGATTGGCCATGCTGGTCGCGATTTTGGCCGACGCGCTCCAACTGGTGGTCTTCCCGATGTTCGTGGAAGGAGCGTTCTCCCCTACCGAAGATCTGCTCGACCTGGGAGTCGGTGCGGTGATGGTGAAGTTGCTCGGATGGCATTGGGAATTCCTGCCGTCGTTTCTCGTCAAGCTGGTGCCGGGGGTAGACCTGGTTCCCTTCTGGACGCTTGCCGTCGCCAACGTGTGGCGAAAAGCGAAAGCTGAAGCGAAAGTGGTCGGCGACAAGCAGCCGCTTTTGCCCCAGCGCTAAAGCCCCCGAAACATTGCATTTCCACCAGAGGGTTTCTCCCGCGGCGAACCGATCCTGGGATGAAAAGCTTTGCACATTGTGCACCATAGCGCTTGCGTGTAAACTCTTTGCCGCTCTCGGACTGAAGAGCCGCCATCGGGAACACAACCAGCACTGAACCACATCGCTGAGTCGAAACTAGCACGCATCACGGGCCTTCCGAACCCAGGGAATCGTGGGATTGCCTCGCAGGAATCGCGCAGTGCGCAATTCGATTTGCGCGCGCGCCAAGGGCCTCGTTCTCAGGAAGAATTCCAACAAGTGAATCAGGAGGATCTCGAATGTCTACTTTTCGCGTTGTGCATCGCTTCGTCACTTTCGGCTTGTTGCTCGCGGTTGCCGGACTGGCGGCAGCCCTCGCGCAGGATACAGAATCCGCTCGGGTGGAAGTAACGGATCTGGACCGAGCGGCGGCACGGGAAGGGGTAGTAGTAAGCCGGCACGCCTTCGCCACCCATTTCACCGCAGGAGAACGTGGGGGACATGCAACTCTGCTGGATTTACGGCACGCAGCCGCGGGCGCAGCTGAACCGTCCCGACACAACGTCCGGTTTCCCGGGGATCTGATTTTTCAGGGTGGTCCGACGGTTGGATCGGCGGAATCACATGCCATTTACATGTTGCCTAACGGCAAATGCCCAGTGGCAACATGCTGGGGCAATCCTGAAGGTTTCCTGCGAGATCTCGGGCAGAGCAACTTTATTCATGTCGTAGACCAGTACACGGGGTCTTACGGCAACAATCGTTACACGGTGGGAAGCCATCGGAGCCTGAGCTACAAGCCCCCAGCGGCGCCGTTCACTGATGCGGATATGGAGGCGGTCGTACACGCAGTGGCGTCGAAGCTGGGACTGACAGGATATGGGCACATCTACCACGTGTTTCTGCCGCCCGGCCAGGACGAGTGCTTCACCAGTACCGATGGGGTCTGCTATTCGCCTGACAATTCGTCCACATTTGTCTTCTGCGCTTACCATAGCAGCGTCGATTTCCCGGACATCGGGCACGTGTTGTATTCAGTGGAACCGTTTCAAGACGTGGACGGTTGCAGCGTCCGTCCCGGTACACCGAATGGACAATTAGTGGATTCCACCAACGACGTCCTCTCGCATGAAACGATTGAAACCATCACTGATCCGGATGGGTCCGCGTGGTGGAATAGCGTAAGTCTTTCGCTTTACGGCGAGGAGATCGGAGATGAATGCATTTTCCTCGTGTTCACTCCGACCTCGGTTTACTCGGATCCATCACTCTACTACGCGAACGGGAAGCTCTACGCGACTCAACCGGAGTACGACAATTCGGTTCATGGATGCTCGACGGGCCCGCGCGAATGAAAGAGTCACAAGCAAAATCCCCACTTCTGGCCACTGCGGCCGGAAGTGGGGACCCGGTTCTTCTTATCTTTCCGCTCTAAGCGGCGCTGAACCCGCTCTTCCGCGGCTGGTCTTATGTTCCCTCGCTCCAGCCCGCCAGATATTCTTCCTGCTCGGGCGTCAGCTTGTCGATCTTGATGCTCATTGACTCCAGCTTCAATCTCGCTACCCGCTTGTCTAACTCGTCGGGAACCCGGTAAACCGTCTTCTCCAGCTTTGTCGCGTTCTTCACCATGTATTCAACGCTGAGGGCCTGATCGGCGAAGCTCATGTCCATCACGCTGGCCGGGTGACCTTCAGCGCTAGCCAGGTTGATGAGGCGGCCTTCGCCGAGAAGGTTGATCTTGCGTCCGTCTTTCAGCGAGTACTCGTCGACGAAATTGCGCGTGGTGCGCTTGGACGACGACATCGCTTCAAGCGCGGGGATGTCGATCTCGACATTGAAGTGGCCGGAGTTGGAGATGATCGCTCCATCTTTCATCAGCGCGAAGTGCTCTTTCGTCAGCACGCTCTTATTGCCGGTAACCGTGCAGAAGACATCGCCGAGCTTGGCAGCGTCCACCATGCTCATAACGCGGAAGCCGTCCATCACAGCTTCGAGCGCTTTGGTGGGATCGACTTCGGTGACGATCACTTCGGCCCCGGCGCCGCGAGCGCGGGAGGCGAGGCCGCGGCCGCACCATCCATACCCGGCGACGACGAACTTCGATCCGGCGAGCAGGAAATTAGTGGCGCGGATGATGCCGTCGATGGTGGATTGTCCGGTGCCGTACCGGTTATCGAACAGGTGCTTGGTGTCGGCGTCGTTGACGGCGACGATGGGGAACTTCAGCACGCCTTCCTTGGCCATGGCGCGCAAGCGGATGACGCCGGTGGTGGTTTCTTCGGTACCGCCGATGACGCCTTCGAGCGCGTCGGTGCGCTTGGTGTGCAGGATGGTCACGAGGTCGGCGCCGTCGTCCATCGTGATGTGCGGCTTGTGATCGATGGCGGCAAGGATGTGGCTATAGTAGGTGTCGTTGTCCTCACCCTTGATGGCGAAGACGGGAATGTTGTGATCGCGAACGAGCGAGGCGGCGACGTCGTCCTGTGTCGAGAGCGGGTTGGAGGCGCAGAGGACAACTTCGGCTCCGCCGTCGCGTAGGCAGATGGCGAGGTTCGCGGTCTCGGCGGTGACGTGCAGGCAGGCGGAGATGCGCGTGCCTTGCAGGGGCTGGTTCTTAATGAATTCTTTGCGGATGATCTGCAGCACCTTCATCGACTGGTTGGCCCACTCGATGCGCTTCTTGCCCAGATCGGCCAGTTCGACGTTCTTAATATCGCAGGTGATGGCTACAGTGGACATACTCTCCTCGTGTGGCGCGCCCTTTGCGGCGGGTGGATTCTAATGTTTGTTTTCGCAGAATTAGTAATGAAAATCTTAAACGACAGGGGCACGGAGGGTCACACGGTAAAGCGTTGAATTTCTGTAACTGATTTCCCCTGTGTAACCCTGTGCCCTCGGTGCTGAATCCTATTTTCTTGCAATTGCCGGTTCGCGGAGGCCGGCGTCGCTGGCCAGTTTCACGGCTTTATCCGTTCGCTCCCAGGTGAACTCGGGTTCGTTGCGTCCGAAGTGTCCGTACGCGGCCGTCTTGCGGTAAATCGGTCGGCGCAGATCGAGAGAGTCGATGATGCCCCGCGGTGTCAGCTTGAAATGCGAGCGAATGATGTCGGGGATGATCGCGGGATCAACCTTCTCCGTACCGAAGGTTTCCACCAGCACGCTGACGGGGTCCGCGACGCCGATGGCATAGGCGAGCTGCACTTCGCAGCGGTCGGCGAGTCCGCCGGCCACTACGTTCTTCGCGATGTGGCGCGCCATGTAGGCGGCGGAGCGATCCACCTTGGTCGGATCCTTGCCGCTGAAAGCGCCCCCGCCGTGACGTCCCATGCCGCCGTAAGTGTCGACAATAATCTTGCGGCCGGTCAGTCCGGTGTCGCCCATCGGTCCGCCGATGACGAAACGTCCCGTGGGATTGATGTGGTACTTGGTGTACTCGTCGAGCAACTCGGCGGGGATCACGGCCTGGATCACGTGCTTCAGAATGCCGGCGCGGAGTTCATCGTTCGAGACGGTCTCGGCGTGCTGCGTGGAGATCACGACGGCGTCCACCCGGAGGACGTTTCCGTTGGCATCGTATTCAACTGTGACTTGGGACTTGCCGTCAGGACGGAGGAAAGGAAGCGTGCCGTTCTTGCGCACCTGCGAGAGCCGCTGAGTAAGCTTGTGCGCCAGCGAGATGGGGGTGGGCATGAGCTCCTCATTCTCCCGCACCGCATAGCCAAACATCATTCCCTGGTCGCCGGCGCCGCCGGTGTCGACACCCATGGCGATGTCGCCGGATTGCTTGTTGATGCTGGAGATCACGGCGCAGGTGTTGCAGTCGAAGCCGTGGAGGGCGTTGTCATAGCCGATGGACTGCACGGTGCCGCGTACAACCTGCTGGAAGTCGACATAGGCTTTCGTCGTGATTTCTCCGGCGATCATGACCAGGCCGGTGGCGGTCAGGGTTTCACAGGCGACGCGGCTGAGCGAGTCGTCGGTGAGGCAAGCGTCTAGGATGGCGTCGGAAATCTGGTCGGCGATTTTATCGGGATGGCCTTCGGTGACGGATTCCGAGGTGAATAAATAACGATTCTTTGGGGGCAAGTTGTAAGTCTCCTTCAATTCGTTCAGTGCGCGCAATAGATTCGTTGCAAGCTCGGACGAAAAAGTGAGCTGCAGGACGTATGTACTGCGAGGAAAACCGTAGAGAACCTGGCGGCCGCGACGGAGCGTCGGCGCGCGATTTTTCGGCTCCAGAGTAGCGTAACAGCCGAGGGTGAGGGGCGCAACGATTTTGATTGTAAGTGCTGATTTATGAGCCGAATCGCGGGAATTCCGGGGCGGATGGGGAGGGAGGATGCGGGCGCTTTGAGCAGCTGAATCGAAGCTTCAACGCAAAAGGCGCGAAGGAAATCCCGCAAAGCGCGCTCGGAAAAACGTTCACCGCGAACACGCAACTCCTTCGCTCTCGCCCAGGGCTGGCGCGAAGATGCGCGAGGGAAAACGAGCGTGGTATAAGGGGTCGGCGGAGATACGGATTTGGATGCAGTTGGGGAGTTGCACAGCCGGATCGTCATCGACCGGCGCGTGGAGGTCTTGTCGTCATGGTTTGCAAGACTTGCGCCAACAGGAAGTCGCATCCTCGACGTTGGTTGCGGGGACGGACTACTCGCGGCGGCGCTACGCGCGAAGCGGCCAGATCTCGAGATCCGCGGAATCGACGTACTGGCGCGAGAGAATCCGCACATTCCAGTGGCGCTCTTCGATGGGACGCGCATTCCATACGAAGACGCGACTTTTGATGCTGTCCTTTTCTCCGACGTTCTGCACCACACCGAAGACCCAGCACTGTTGTTGCGGGAGGCGCGCCGCGTGGCGCGTCAGTGGTTATTGATTAAAGATCATTACCGCGACGGATTGGCCGCCGGGGCGAGGCTGCGCTTCATGGATTGGGTGGGGAACGCGCGATTCGGAGTTTCGCTTCCCTATAACTATTGGAGCGAAGAGCAGTGGCGTAAGGCCTGGGCGGAGATTGGACTTGAGCCCGACGAACTGGTTACGCAGTTAGGGCTTTATCCGGGTCCGGCGAATTGGATCTTTGGGGCGGGACTGCATTTCGTCGCTCGCTTGCGGAAGCGGAGCTAGCGGCGATGGTACGGCGGCGGAGTCCCAGGACGCTGAGAAAGAAGCTGGCGAATATGGTCTGCGCGCCGAGCGTCAGCAGCAAAGCGGCGGGAATTACCAGGCGCATGGTGCGCGAATAATCCAGGTTGCCGAAATGCTGCGAACCCCAGAAATCTACGGCGTATATGGAACTTCCCAATCCGGTCACGACCAGCAGAACTCCCACCAGTAAACCCACTTCGAGAGTGATATAGCGGAATAGTCGATCCATGAAGGGATCGGGGGGCAACAGTCCCTCGGAGATGGCGAAGAGCTTGGTGAAGACAGCAAAGGCGACCGCTTGGAATCCGAGCAAAACGAAAGCGGCGGCGTAGATCATCGTATGCACGTCAAAGGTCACGCCGTGCACCGCTCTGGGACCCGGTATGAGCCACATTCCCAGGAGTGATCCAACCAGCATTAAAGCTGCGCCGGGATAGAAGAATAACCATCGCGGGCTGTAGAGCAGCAGAAAACGCAGATGCCGCCATCCGTCTCTCCAGGTTCGCAAGTGCGGCGCCCGGGAGCGGCCATCGGGCGACAGGGTTGTACCCACCTCCACAACGCGGAGTTGCAAGAGAGTAGCTTTGACCACCATCTCGCTGGCGAACTCCATTCCGGTAGTGCGGAGGGCCATCCGTTCATAGGCAGCCTTGCTGAAGGCGCGGAGGCCGCAATGGAAATCGCCGACCCGGCTTCTGAAAAACAGGCGTCCCAAGGCTGATAAAACGGGATTACCAAGATAGCGGTGTAGCGGCGGCATGGCATTGTTGAGGATGCCGCCCTGGAAACGATTGCCCATCACGAGGTCGGCGCCGGCGCGGAGTTGCTGCAGAAATCTGGGGATGTGGCCGAAGTCGTAGCTATCGTCGGCGTCTCCCATGAGAATGTACTGGCCGCGGGCGGCGGCGATTCCGCCCATCAGCGCATTGCCATAGCCTTTGGCCGCGACCTGCACGACGGTGGCGCCAAGACTCTGTGCGATCTCGATGGAGCCATCGGTGCTGCCGTTATCGGCAATAATCACTTCGCCCGAGATTCCGGATTGTTCGAGCGCGGCCTGCGCCTTGCGAATGCAGATTCCGACCGTCTCGGCCTCATTGAGGCAGGGCATGACAACAGAAATTTCGATTGGCTCCAGATCTTTGCTGGACGCCGGTCTGACGGTCGATCCAACCCGCAAGGCGACTGGCATGATGATTTATTTTCGGGACCGCGTTGGCTGGAGAACGCGATTGCCGGAGCATGATACAGGAAATTCACAGTAACGGGAGTGGTATTGTGAGCGGTCGCAGTGGAAAACTTCAGTCGAGGGGACACTCGCATCAAACCGGGTCTTTTCTTCAATCGTGCCTCTAAAGCAAACCACCGGAGGCCATTATTCAGGTGAGCCGTAGGGGGAATTCCTGTCGCACATCGATGCAAATCTGATAATCGCGGTGACATTGCTTGTACTGGCGCTCCTCGTGCCTCGCCTCGGAGACAGGTGGTTTGCGCGGTTAGAACTTTTCGGTTCGCGCCTGGGGCAGCGAAAAACAGGCACGCTGATCGCGCTCGCGCTGAGTGCGATCCTGCTCCGGTTGGCTCTGCTACCGTGGTTCCCCGTTCCGGTCCCTGAAATTAACGATGAGTTCAGCTATCTTCTGGCTGGGGATACGTTCGCCCACGGAAGGCTTGCCAATCCTCCCCACCCAATGTCGCTTTACTTCGAAACCATCCACGTGCTGCAGCACCCCACCTATGCTTCGAAATATCCGCCCGCGCAAGGCGGAGTGCTGGCTCTGGGACAAATTCTGGGGCACCCGTGGATTGGCGTGCTGCTCAGCATGGCTCTTATGACAGCGGCGGTGACCTGGATGCTCCAAGGGTGGTTCCCTCCGGGATGGGCACTGCTTGGCGGCATTTTCACGCTGCTACGATTCGACCTGGTCAATTATTGGATCAGCAGTTACTGGGGCGGTGCCGTCGCGGCGACCGGAGGCGCGCTCGTCCTGGGCGGGTACCCCCGAGTCGTGCATTCCTTCCGGCCGAAACATGCATTCCTCCTAGGAATCGGAGCTGCTCTGCTTGCCTGCAGCCGTCCCTTTGAAGGCTTCATCCTCTGCCTACCTGTAGCAGTCATGCTGAGTTTATGGCTGGTCTCAAAAAGAAGCCCGGGGCCGGCGATTACCGGCAAGCGCGTCGTCGTGCCGATCGCTTGCATGCTTATGGCATGCCTGCTGTTTCTCGGATACTACAACTGGAGAGTTACCGGGGACGCTTGGCTTTTCCCCGAGGCGCTCTCGCAGCGCACCTATGAAAATTTGCCACTGTTCGCGTGGCAGAAACCGAAGCCACCGCTCGAGTTGTCGAATCCGCAGCTAACAGAATTTCACAAGGAGAGGCATGGGCGCTTCGACGGTTCCTTCGCGAAGTGGAAAAAGCGAAGCTGGCAGCGGCTGGAAAGTTGGCACTACTTTCCGGGAAGTGCCTTGCTGATCCCGTTTGTGACCTTGCCGTGGATGGCAACAGATCGGCGAATTCGATTGCTCCTGATCATCGTCTTCTGCTCGATGGTGGGCCTGATGGCTGTGATTTATTTCCAGTATCACTATGCCGCACCGATTCTGGCCGCGATGGTCGGAATCATCGTGCAAGGGATGAGGCACCTGCGGCAATGGAAATGGGGAAAGAGGGCGATTGGCGTGGGCTTGGCGCGAGCAGTGGTGTTGGCCGCGGTGGCAAATGTTGGAGTTCTGGCATGGTCCACAACAAAGCAAGCTGCGAAGATGGAGGCCTGGAACGTGGAGCGCGCAAGCTTTGTCAGGCAGTTGCGGGCTACTCCGGGATTCCATCTGATTGTTGTCCGCTACAGCAAGGACCATATTTCTGACAACGAGTGGGTTTACAACCGGGCGGACATCGATCATTCGAAAATTGTTTGGGCACGAGAGATTCCGGGACAGAGTTTGCAGCCTTTGCTGGACTACTTCCATGGGCGAAAGGTCTGGATAGTGGAGGCGGATGCCTCGCCGCCGCAATTGAAGCCGTACAGTGGGGAGTGAGGCGGGCTTGGCCATTCCATTGGAGCTTGCCAAAAAAATTATTTAACGCCAGTGTGCTCAGGGGCTAACCGCGATGGATCGCCAAGCCCTGCGGGTGGCTGCAAGGCGCGCCCTTTCAACGCGATCACGCAGCAGCTTTTCAGCGCCGCCGCAAAACAGCTTTCAAGCCATCCGCGGCTGCATTCAAACCGAGCCTGTCTTTTACGGTCGCTCCCAGCCGACGCAAGCGGCAATTTATAGGTCGCGAAGGCGCCGCTGTGTTTGTCGGGTATCCGACAAAATTTGCAGTTTTGAAACCGGTGTGTAAAAATCTCGCGTTTTCGCCGAATTGCTGTGCACACGACTTCTCATCATTTCGAACGGGGGGGCAATGACACCACACGAACGCGAAGAAATGACGCGGCTGTGCCTGAGAATTCAGAATGAAAAAGATCACGAAGAGTTCATGAAATTAGTAAAGGCGTTAAACGATCTGTTGGAGAAAAAGGAACGGCGACTGGAGCAAGGAACCCCGGGATCGGGTCAGCGCTGAGTCGAGTCGGCTAAGACTGTGTCCGGGCATTCGCTGGGGTATCGGAACTCGAAACAAACAGCTCAAGTCGCGGGTGATATTATCGCAGCACTTTGAAGCGAGTCGCGGAACTTGACGGCCTGAGGGGAATCGCCATCCTGCTGGTCATTGGCTGCCACTATGAAGTGTTTGCGCGGCAGTTCAAGGGTCTTCCCCAGTACGGATGGGTTGGCGTTGATCTCTTCTTTGTCCTTTCGGGATTTCTGATTACATCGGTGCTGCTGAATCTTCGCGGGCAGGCAGCCGCGTTCAAGACGTTTTACGCACGCCGAATCCGGCGCATCATTCCGCCGTACCTGGCCTTCCTGGTTCTTCTCTACGTTGTAACCGCTGCGCTTGGCGACCATACCCTTTACAAGAAAGGCACCATCGCCAGAAATCTTCTATTCCTTCAATCGTTCGGAAGTCTTCGCGAGATGCTGAAGTTGATGTTGTCGGGCAGGACATTGTCCCTGACCCACAGCCATCATCTTGGCCCCGCGGTTGCGGTTCTACAGGAACCTGTTTCGAATGGCGCCGGAGTGCTGTGGTCATTGTCAATTGAAGAGTATTACTACCTGTTGTGGGCTCCGGTGGTGCTCTGGATGAGACCCAGATGGGCGGCGATGAGCGCCGTTGGCATTTGCCTTTTGATGGTGGCGAGCCGATGGCTCGGGTCGTTGGGAACAGGAGGTTACTACTGCATCTATCAGCGATTTGATGCGCCGGTATTCGGGTCTTTGGTGGCGATGCTCATCGCATCGAAAGTTCCGAAGCGAACGCAGGGTCGCATTTTTGTTATGGCGGGAATGGCTGGGGCTGCGACGCTCGCTCTGATATTCGCGGGGATGGGCAACGTTCTGGGGCGTGAGATCCGGCAGGATCACAGTTTCATGGTGTTTGGCGTCCCGGCGCTCTCGCTGATCGCCGCGTCCGCGATTGGGATCTCCGTGGTGAGATCGGGATCGCGTTTTCTGTTCGTGCTGCGATCGAGTCTCTTGCACTTTTTTGCCAAGGTGAGCTACACGCTTTATCTGCTGCATGGATTCGTATATCTCTGCTTTCTGCACTTCTTCGCGCCGACCTTGACGGTTTCGCTGGCCGCGCTTCTTTGTGCGGTGACGCTGAGTTGGCTATCGTGGACGTATTTGGAACGTCCGATCCTGGAAGGCGGCCGGGAGGATCGAAGAAAGGCGCGAGCCGGGCTTAACTATGCAAGCGTGGCCTAGTTTACTGCGCCGTTTGTACCCCTGGGAGTTTGACCCTCCGCAGGGCAGACCATAAAATTAAACTGTTCTCCGCTCCATTTTTGTGCGGCCAGCCTGCGCCGGCCTGCCTGCGGGAGGGTTCCCTGAGCCTGTTTTCTGTTCGACTGCGAAGCATCGCACCGCGAAGTGTGCTGCTGGCGGCCTTCGTGGCCCTGACCAGCCTGTGGTGCCCCGCCGACAATAATCCCATTACGCTCGATACCAGTGAGACCTTGTTCACCGTGCTCACGGCGATGAATACCTGCGGGTATGACGCCGATCTGAACATTTCCGATCCGCAGCGGTCCGCGATCCGCAACGAGGTGCAGCGGAATCTGCGGGAGTCGCCCGACGCCCATGAAGTCGTCACCACAATGTGTGAATGGTATGACACGCACCAGGCGCGTGACGCGGCGCATGACCTGTCGCAGTACATTTCGCTGGCGCTGTATCTGGATGGGCCACCGCATTTCATGCCGCGGGTAAAGGAGGACATGCTGCCTCCGGATGCGTCGCAGATTGCGAATTTCGGCAAGCAACTGGAGCAGTTCTACGACAAGGCGCAGTTGCATGGGATCTGGGAGCGGCACCGGCAGAACTACGCGGCGCTGGTAGAGCGGTATCACGTGCCGCTGGCAAAGATGGTCTTCGACAACGACATTTACTTGCGCATGCAGTCGGGAGGGTACCTGGGGCGGACGTTCACCGTCTTTCTGGATTTCATGGGCGATCCGGCGCAGGCCAATGCACGGAATTATGGGATGGATTATTACGTGGTGGTCTTCCCGTCTCCGAACCCGCACGCGCAGTCTCCGCTGAAGATGGAGGAGATCCGGCACGCGTATCTGCATTACCTGCTGGACCCGATGGCGGAGAAGCATCCGAGCGCAGTGAAGCGGCTGGATCCGCTGCTGCAGTCGGTGAAGCTGGCGCCGCTGGAAGAGAGCTTCAAGACAGATATCTCGCTGCTGGTGACCGAGTGCATGGTGCGGGCGATTGAGATTCGCACTGTGGGAACGAAGCAGACTGCCGAGGCCATGCGGGCGCAGGCGGTGGATGACGCGGTAAAGCAGGGATACATCCTGACGCGGTATTTCTACAACGCGCTGGTGAAGTTCGAGAAGGATCCGGTGGGATTTCGAGAGGCGTACGGCGACATTCTCGATGGAGTCGATATCAAGGCAGAGCAGAAGGCGGCGTCGCAGGTGCAGTTTGCCAGCGCGACCGCGCCGGAACTGGTGCAGCTATCGCGCATGGAAGATCGGCGGATGCTGCTGACGGCGGAGAAGCGGCTGGCGGCTGGCGATGCCAAGGGCGCGCAGGAACTGGCGCAGGAGGCGATCGACAGAAAGATTGGAGATCAGGGGCGGGCGCTGTTCATCCTGGCGCAGGTGGCCGTGGCGAATAAGAATCGGGACGGGGCGGTGGAGAATTTCCAGAAAGCGATCCAGGCGTCAAAGGATCCCAAGGTAGTGGCATGGTCGCATGTGTACCTGGGTCGGATTTTGGATATGAAGGAAGACCGCACGGGAGCGATGAATGAGTATCGCGCGGCGCTGACCGCGGGTTCGGACTTGCCCGAGGTGAAGGCAGCGGCGGAGCATGGATTGCAGCAGGCGTATGAGCCTCCGGCGAAGCCGCAGTGAGCTGTGAGTCGCGAGCTACCCTGCCGCGAGCAAAATCCTGATGGTGCGGTAGAATTCACGGTTATCCAAAAGATGGCCGAATCTTAGATCGAGAATGAGTTTCCCACGAGGAGAGGGCATGAGGCGAGCGGCGGTGGTGATCGCGGTGTTGGGAATGTGTGCCGGACTGATGGCGCAGGATAAGGGAGCTTCGCAGGCGCCGCCGGCGGGACAGGGCCAGGCGGCGCAGCCGGCTGCTCCGGCGGGCAAGCGTCCGCCACAGGCCAAGACGCAACCAGAGTTCGAGGCATACAAGGCGGCGGTTGCGCTCACCGATCCGGCGGCCGCGGAGAAGGCGGCGGATGATTTTGCGGCCAAGTTTCCTGACAGCGAGTTGCGCGTCGTGCTTTACAAAGCGGCGATGCAGAAGTATCAGCAGGCCAACAACGCCGAAAAAATGATGGAGATGGCGCAGAAGGCGCTTACCTATGATCCGGATGATCCGGAGGCACTGCTGGGAGTATCGCAAGTGCTGGCGGAGCGGACCCGCGATACCGATCTGGACAAAGATCAGCGGCTGGCGGAAGCGAAGAAGGATGCGGACCACGCGCTACAGACCATTGATACGGATCTGCCGACCACCGGATATCCGCCGGAGCAATTAGCGGCATACAAGGGTTTCTTGCGGTCGGAGGCGTATGCGGTGCTGGGCGCGCTGGCTTCAGGATCGAAAAACTGGCCGGAAGCAGAGACGAACTTGCGCAAATCAATTGATGCGTATCCGCAGCAGGTGGATCCGGTCGCAGTATTGCGGCTGGCAGTTGCGCTGGATATGCAGAACAAGTTCCCGGAAGGATTAAAGTATGCGAATCAGGCCGTGGATCTGACGAAAGATCATCCGGATTCGGCCGCGGGAAAGGCGGCGCGGGCGGAGCAGGATCGGCTGACGCGGCTGAATGGCGGGACGGCGCCTGGCAGTGCAGCGCCTCCGGCGCAGAGCGCCAATCCGCCGGCGGGCGGAACGCCGCCGAAGAATTAGGCCGGTTTGCATTCACGAGGCACGCGATTCTGTAGTTTGCCCCACGGGTTAGCGAAGCGAAATCGCTAAGCGCAAGGAGCGCACCTAAGGCGCTAAAGCGCGGTTGCTCTTCGGGAGCATGATGCACAGCTGATAGCCGTGCTCCTCCCGGAACCCGCTCCTCAGCCATTTTCATATGAAAGAACGGGAAATTTCGGCGCTGGAAAGCAGCCTGGGATATCACTTCCGGCGACGGGCGATGATCGAGCAGGCGGTCACGCACAGTTCGCAGGCCCGCGAGCAGGAGGCGCAGCAGGCCGGAGATAAGTACAAGGTCAGCGACAACGAGCAGATGGAATTTCTGGGCGACGCGGTTTTGTCTCTGGTGACCAGCGAGGAATTGTTCCGGCGCTTTCCGCAATTCCGCGAAGGCGATCTTTCGAAATTGCGGGCGCACCTGGTGAGTGAGCGGCATCTGATCCAGGTAGCGCACCGCCTGGAACTGGGGCACTATCTGCGACTGGGGCGGGGAGAAGAAAAGAGCGGCGGCCGCGGAAAGACGGCGCTGCTGGTGGACGCGCTGGAAGCGATTCTGGCCGCAATCTATCTCGATGGGGGATTCGAAGGCGCGCGCGAATTCGTGCTGCGCAACATCGTCGAGCCGGAACTGGAGCGAATGAATCGCGAGGGCGGCACGCTTCCTGTCACCGATTTCAAATCGGCGCTCCAGGAAGCGGTGCAGAGCCTGGGTCTGCCGCAGCCCGCTTACGTGCTGGTGGATGAGGCCGGCCCGGAACACAGCAAGACATTTACGGTGGAAGCGCGTCTCAATATGAAGAACGGGAAGGAACCGGAGTTTGTGGGACGGGCGAAAGGCTCAACCAAGAAAACCGCCGAGCAGGACGCGGCTCGGCAGGTGCTGACATTCCTGGCAGCACGGTCAGCGGCGGAGACCAAGAACGCCGACCAGGCTCCGGAAGCCAATAAGTAGATTTCAATGGACGCACCCCATCGCCCCATCGTACGAACCTTCGGATCAGACCTCATCGTATCGATCGAGTCGCTGCTGGGCACGATTGTGATCGCAGTTTTTGTGATCACGTTTGTCGTGCAGGCCTTCCAGATCCCTTCCCAATCCATGGAAAACACGCTGCTGGTAGGCGATTACCTGCTGGTCAACAAGTTGTGTTACGGCGGCGGGGGGATTGGGAATTGGGTGATGCCGTATCAGAAGATCAAGCGCGGGGACGTTGTGGTGTTTCATTATCCCGTCGATCCGACCCAGCATTTCGTGAAGCGGGTGATCGGCCTGCCGGGAGACCGGCTGCGGATCGTAAACAAGAAAGTGTTGATTGATGGAAAGCCGATCGATGAGCCCTATGTTCATTTCATTGATCCGCCCAATAATCCTTACCGCGATAACTTCCCGCGCGTGGATATCCCGGCGATGGGGATGGAAGGAAAGTGGTGGCTGCAGATGCGGAAGCTGGTGGAGGATGGCGAGTTAATCGTTCCCCAGGGACATTATTTTGTCATGGGCGATAACCGTGACGACAGCCAGGACAGCCGCTATTGGGGATTCGTGCCGCGGGAGAATATTATTGGCAGGCCGCTGGTGATTTATTGGTCGGTGCGAGATTGGGATCCGGACCGGCCGGCGACACCGGCGGGGCGATTGGCGCACATGGCATACGCGGTAACACACTTCTTTCAGATCACGCGCTGGCATCGGACGTTGCGGCTGGTAAACTGAGAGTTCAGTTGTGCTCAGGGCTAAAGCGCTCAATTTTTTGGCGTTCCACGGCGCGGCTGAAGCCCCGCCTTTCAAAACCGTTGCAGACTGGATACGGAAAGTGGCGAAGAACGTAAAAGAAGAGGAAGTAAAGGTGGCGGAGCAGGAGAAGACCAAGGAGACTACGGTCGAGTTTCTGGCTTCGCTGGCCGCGGTGCTGGTGACGGGGCTTTTTATCATCACCTTCATCGTGCAGGCGTTCGAGATTCCTTCGAGCTCGATGGAGAACACGCTCCTGATCGGCGATCACGTGTTCGTTAACCGTATTCAGTTCGCGCCGAAGACGAAGTGGATTGGGCCACTGATTCCATATCGCGATCCCAACTTCCGCGACATCGTCGTATTTCTTTCTCCGGCTGAGCCCGGGCTTTACGTCGTGAAGCGGATCATCGGAGTGCCGGGCGATCGCATCCACCTGCGCAATGGCGTGGTGTACCGCAATGGCGTAGCGCTCGAAGAGCCATACGTGCTGCACGATCGCGACACCATGGATCCCTACCGCAACAATTTTCCGGCGGTGCCTCCGTCGGATGAGTACGGCGTATATCCCAACTGGATCGTCGACATGCAGAAGTACGTGCAGGGAGACGATCTCGTGGTACCTCCCGGACGTTACTTCGCAATGGGCGATCATCGTGGTGTGAGTCTCGACAGCCGCTATTGGGGATTTATTCCCAGGGAAAATATCATCGGGCGGCCGATGTTTATTTACTGGTCGTTCGAGACGCCCGAGGATCAGTACCGCAAGACCGCGTGGAGCGACCGGATCGTGTTTGTGGGCCGGGTGATTCTGCACTTCTTCGGCGAAACACGCTGGGGGCGGACCTTCCGGCCTGTACGATGAAACCCCTCGAATGCCGGGTGAGGGCGCAGTGAAGTCTTTTTCCTCCAAGCGGCGGTGGGCAGCAGCGGGAATTCTCGTTCTCCTGCTGCTTTATGTTCTCCGGCCCGGCGCTTCTCCACTGAAATCGCGGATTATCGCTTCCATCAGCTCTGGTGTCGGACGTCCGGTGGATATCGGCTATGTCCGTATCCGGGTACTTCCCCGTCCGGGATTCGATCTGCAAAATCTGGTGGTATACGACGACGCGGCTTTTGGTTCGGAGCCGATGCTGCGGGCGAGTGAAGTGGCCGCGTCTCTCCGTCTGACATCTCTATTCCGCGGGCGGATGGAGATCGGGCGGTTAGATTTGGCCGAGCCCAGCTTGAACCTGGTTCGGGGCGAGGACGGCCATTGGAACGTGGAGACGCTCCTGGAGAGAAGTGCGCGGATTCCGCTTGCTCCTACGGCGAAGGCGAAATCAGAACCACGGCCGGGATTTCCCTACATTGACGCTACGTCAGGACGGATTAACTTCATGGTGGGCCGCGAGAAGAAAGCCTATGCGCTGGCCAATGCGGATTTTTCGTTGTGGCAGGAATCGGAGAATGCCTGGGGAATGCGGCTGAAAGCGCAGCCGATCCGCACGGATTTGAACTTGAATGATACGGGCGTGCTGCAGGCAAGTGGCACGTGGCAGCGGGCGTCGACGCTGCGCGATACGCCGGTGGAGTTCACGCTTGCATGGGATCGTCCGCAACTGGGGCAACTGACGAAGCTGCTCAGCGGACGAGATCAGGGGTGGCGAGGTGGGTTGCAGATCGAGCTGAGCCTGGCGGGCACTCCGGCGAAGCTGCGAGTCAGCAGCGATGCGAGCGTACAGGATTTCCAGCGATACGACATTATCAGCGGTGAGGCATTGCGTTTGGCGGCACACTGCGACGCGGAGTATAGCTCCGTGGATCGGACATTTCATCAGTTGCTGTGCAGTGCGCCGGTGGGGAACGGGCTCATCACGCTGAAAGGCGATGCTGGCATACCGGCGATCCATACATATGATTTGTCGCTCAGTGCGAGCGAAGTTCCGGCCGCAGGGTTGCTGGCTCTCGCCGCGCGTGCCAAAAAGAATCTCCCGGAGGATTTGATTGCGCGCGGAAGTCTGAATGGACGCGTCGCGTTCAGTCGGAACGGACAAAACTCGGATCTGCGGTTGGACGGGCGGGGGGAAATCGACAATCTCCACCTCACTTCCGCTGAACTGAAGAGCGACATGGGGCCGGTAACGGTTCCGTTGACTCTCACGTCCAAATCAGAGTCAAAGCATTTTGGTACGGCGCACGGTTCTGGCATGGCGTATGGCGTTGCGGGTGGGGTGCCGCATCTTGAGTTTGGTCCTTTCGCGCTGACAGGCGGTCGGTTGATGGCGCGAGGGTGGGTAAGCCGCTCCGGTTATCGAGTTCTCCTGGAGGGCGAGGGAGAAATCGGAAAGACGCTTCGCGTGGCACGAGTGTTCGGAATTCCCACTTTGCAGGCAGCAGCGGAGGGTTCAGCTCAGGTCGATCTTCAACTCGGCGGAGACTGGAGCGGCTTGGCAGCGGGCGCGCAGCAGGGGTTCGTGGGACCGGAAGTCCTGGGAACGGTGAAGTTGCGCGGTGCCCGGTTTACGCTTCACGGGACGGCGGCGCCAATCGACGTCGCGACTGCCGATGTAAAACTCCTTCCTGAGAGTGTCCAGGTTGAAGACTTGAATGCGAAAGCGGCGAACGCGTCATGGCGGGGATCGCTCGAGATGCCGCGGGGATGCGGCAGTCCTGGAGCATGCGAGATTCATTTCAACCTAAACACCAGTCAGATCGCTCTGACTGGGATGAGCGAGTGGGCGAGTCCAACTCCAAAGGCGCGGCCGTGGTACCGCGTTTTGGAGTCGGATGGTTCGGGGCAGCCGTCGTTTCTTGGCAGCGTGCGGGCTTCTGGACGCGTGGCCGTCGAGCGGTTGCAGATTCATAATCTGGCGGCCGCGCATGTGTCGGCGAATCTCGCGCTGGACCGCGGCAAGATGAGTTTGTCGAACATCACCGCGGATTTTCTTGGCGGGAACTATCGGGGAGAGTGGAAGACGAACTTCCGCGAGAAGCCGGCGACTTCGACGAGCAGCGGCCGATTGCAGGGAGTCGCGTTAGCTGACTTGGCGCAGGCAATGCGGGATGGCTGGATCAGTGGCATCGCGAGCGGGAGTTATGAGTTAACCGGGACGGGACGATCGGCAGAGGAGTTCTGGCATTCGGCCGAGGGCTCTCTGCGATTTGATGTGAAACAGGGATCTCTGGCGCATATCTCGCTCGAGCAAGAAGGGCCGCTGCGCATCCTGCGGCTGAGCGGCGTGGCTCGGCTCCACGATGGAAAAATCGATGTGAAAGACGCGGGGCTCGATTCGACTGACGGAAAGTTCGAAGTGAGCGGGACAGCTTCATTCGAACGCCAGCTGGATTTGAAGTTGACAGGAGCGGGCAGCTTGCCGCGGGGATATAACGTTACGGGGAGCCTGGCGGATCCGCAGGTGAAGTCGGTTTCGGTGGCGGAGCAGGCTCGGTTGAAAAAGCAGTGAAATTCAATCACCACGAAGGCCCCTTTGATCAGCTCAGGGCCACTCTAAGGTACACGAAGGAGAACGCGCTTTATTCCTTGCTCGCCCTTCGTGCTCTTCCCAAAAATGCGAATATCCCAAGCGCTATCCAGGCAGCTAGCGCAATCCACTCATAGACAGAGAAATGACCGGGCACGAGTGGGAGAAGTTTCATCAGAATCATCGCGATTCCCACGAGCAATCCGAAGAGAGCTATGACCGGCTCAAGAATGGAGCGCGTGATCACGCCACCGCGGTTGGCGCGTGCAAGCACGAGGTAGGCGGCGCAGGTGGCGGACCATCCGATAGCGCAGGCCACGGAGCCCACTTCGGTGATTGGGACCAGGATTGCATCGCCCAGGAGCATGCAGACAGCCGTGGCGGTTCCGACATAGAGGACTGCGGTCGCGGGAGTCTGATGCGTGGGATGAATCGAGCTTGCTTCTGCGCGGATCATGCCGCGGCGCCCTAGCGCGAACACCAACCGGCTGGCCGCGACGAAGTTCCCGTTAAAACATTTGAACAGCGAGAGCAGAGCGGCGGCGAGGATGATGTTGACGATCCACCGCGAGCCGAGCGCTTGCTGAAATGCGACGGCAGTCATGAATTTTTCGCCGGTGAGTTGATGCCAGGGAGCTACGAATCCTACGGCAGCAACGATGCTGGCGTAAAAGATGATGCCGACGAGGATTGCCATCCAGATGGCGCGATAGAAGCTACTGCCGTGAAACTCGGGGCTGGCTTCTTCTGCCGCTTTGCCGACGGATTCGAATCCGGTCATGAAGTAAGGAACGATTTGAATGACCAGCAGGATCGAAACGAAGGGCGCATGGGTGAAAAGCGGCGGGAAGTTGGCGGACGATCCACGGGTGACGCCGAGGATCACGAATATCACGAATAGCGCGAGCGTACCGAAGCTGGTCCAGTTCTGGAAAGTGGCGCTTAGGCGGATGCCGCGGTAGTTGAGAATGGTGAGCAGCGCGGTGAGGCCGAGGCCGATGATCAATTTGGGAAGATACACTGGGCGGCCTGCGATCGTGTAGAGCGCGAATGAGTCGAGTTGGGGAAAGATGTAGGCGGCAATACGGCCTACCGCGACTGCTTCCCACGGGCAAACGATGAAGTAGGCGAGAGTCATCATCCATCCGGTGGCGAAGCTGATGGATCGAGGGAAAACTGCTGAGGTGTAGGCGACCTCGCCTGCGGCATCGGGCATGGCGACGACGAGTTGGCCATAGACCCATCCAATGGGAAGCAGGACGGCGCCGCCGATGAGGAATCCGAGGAGCGTGCCGAGCGAGCCGCCGCGGAGCAGCCAGTCGTCCATAATGACCAGCCATCCGACGCCGACCATCGTGCCCCAGCCGAGCGTGAAGTAATCGGTGGTGCGAAGCTTGCGGGCGAGAGCCGGGCGGGTTGCGGCGCTAGTGGACAAGTTGGCGAATTATAAAACACTACTTCCGCGGTCGGGCTGCCCCGAGTTTTCGTTTCCTGGGCGGTTGACGCTTAAAACCATCGACCACAGCACTCACAGAGGGGCACCGGGGGACTTTAAAATCAGCTTGCTCTAGAGTTGCGGCTTCGAGTTTCGGCGAGCCTTACGCGTCGGGAGGCCTGGAGCCAGAAGCCCGCTCTCCACGTGTTAGTATCGAAGCGAATCCCTCAATGACACTGACCAACAAACGAAAGCGCGTGCTCAGCGGCATGCGTCCTACGGGAAAACTGCATATTGGACATTATGTTGGCGCCTTGCAGAACTGGGTGCGCATGCAGGATGAGTACACATGCTTTTTCGAAGTAGCCGATTGGCATGCCCTAACCACCGATTATGCCGACACGTCGCGCGTCAAAGAAAATTCGAAGGAAGTCGTGTTGGACTGGCTGGCGGCGGGGCTTACCCCGGAGAAGTCGGTGATTTTCATTCAGTCGCATGTTCCGGCGCATGCCGAGTTGCATCTGCTGTTTTCGATGATCACGCCGCTGGGATGGCTGGAGCGCGTGCCCACATACAAAGAGCAGCGCGAAAACATTAAGGATAAAGACCTGGGGACTTATGGATTCCTGGGGTATCCCGTCCTGCAGGCCGCGGACATTTTGATCTACAAGGCGGATTGCGTTCCTGTGGGAGAAGACCAGGTCGCGCACGTGGAACTGACGCGGGAGATTGCGCGGCGATTCAATGGATTCTATGGAGAGGTGCTGCCGGAGCCGCAGTCATTATTGACTCCGGCCGCAAAACTGCCCGGCACCGATGGTCGCAAGATGTCGAAATCGTATGGGAATGCGATTTTGCTGACCGATCCCGAGCCCATCGTGCGTCAGAAGTTGAAGACCATGGTGACCGATCCGGCGCGGGTGCGGCGGTCCGATCCGGGCAATCCGGATGTGTGTCCCGTGGGCGACCTGCACAAGATTTTCTCGAGCAAGGAAACCATGGCGAAGGTGAATGAGGGCTGCCGGTCGGCGGCAATTGGATGCATTGAATGCAAGGGCTGGGCGGCGGATGCGCTGGTGCAGTTGCTGAATCCCATGCAGGAGCGGCGCAGGAAATTTGAGGAAAATCCACAGCTGGCCTGGGATATTCTGGAAGACGGTTCGAAGCGGGCAAACGACGCCGCCGCCGAGACAATGGAGGGAGTGCGGGCCGCAATGGGGATGTCGCTGAAGTAGTAGCGCTCCCGACGACATGCCTATCCTTCGCTTCGCTCGTGATGGCAAGCTGAGTGGATGAAAAATTTGTAATGAATGAAGAAGTAAAACTCGCCAACGGAGATCAAACGGCACCCGCTGTTGTAGTGGCGAATCCGGCTGTGTCTAAGCCTGCTAGGGACAAGAAGGAAGAGAGCGATTTTCCGTTTTCCGTCGCCGTGGCGGACGTTTATGAAGGGCCTCTCGATCTGTTGCTGGACCTGATCCGTAAGCAGGACATCAATATCTACGACATTCCGATTGCGAAGATCACGGCGCAATATCTGGCGTATGTCGAGAAGATGCGCGGGTTGGATGTGAACGTGGCGGCCGAGTTTATCTACATGTCGGCCGTTCTGATTCACATCAAGTCGAAAATGCTGTTGCCGCGCGATCCGGCGGTCGCGAGCGAGCAACAGGAGGACCCGCGGAGTGAGTTGGTCAACCGGCTGCTGGAGCATGAAAAGTTCAAGTCGGCGGCACAAATGCTTCTGCAGAAACAGCAGATTGAGGACGCCGTGCTGTCGAATCCGTCGCTGAAAGAATTCATGGAGGCGGAGGGGACGGAGCCTGAGATTGCCGCAGACGTGATCGATCTGGTGAAGACGTTCCAGCAGGTGCTGGAGCGGGTGCGCACACGTCCGGTGCTCAATGTGAACGAAGAGACGGTCACGGTCGGGCAGATGATCGATTATCTGCGGCGGCGCTTGTCGATGGAAGACGGACCGATCCGGGTAAAGCAGCTTTTGATGCGAATTCCGTCGCGGCAAGCACTTGTCTGCATGTTCCTGGCGCTGCTTGAACTCGTACGGCTGCAGGCGATTCAAGTGCGGCAGGAGCGATTGTTTGGCGAGATCGCGGTGCGCAAACACACGCATTTTGACGAGATCATGAAGGAGCAGTCGGCGGTACGGGACGATTGGAGATGAAAAATAGGGATTAGAGATCAGGGACTATGAGCTAGTCAGCCCGCTAGTCCCCGGCCCGATCCCGGACCACTATGTCTTTAAGAGCTCAACTCGAAGCAGTCATCTATGCGGCGGAGACGCCGATCACCCTGGAGCAGATTGTTCAGTTGGTGAAAGAGACCGTTGCCGCCGAAGGCGTTTCGGACGAGGCAGAGGTCAAGTCGCGGGTGCGGTCTTCTTTGGAAGAGCTCGTCGCTTCGTACGGTGCTCCGGATCATGGGATTGAGATTCGGCAGGTTGCGGGCGGCTATCGCATGTCCACCAAGCCGGAGCAGCATGAAGTAGTGCGGGCGTTTGCGAAGACTTTGAAGCCGCCGATCCGGCTGTCGCTGCCCGCTCTGGAAACGTTGGCGGTGATCGCATACAAGCAGCCCGTGACTGTGCCGGAGATCAATGAGATTCGCGGAGTGGATTCCGGTGGGGTAATTGGAACCCTGCTCGATCGTAAGCTGATTACAACGGCGGGTCGTAAGCAGGTGATCGGGCGCCCGATTCTTTATAAGACGACAAAAGAATTCCTGATGCGGTTCGGATTGAAGGACGTAAGTGAGTTGCCGAGTATGGAAGAGTTCGAGAAGTTGGTCGCGGAGTCGTTCCAGGCGGAGTTGATTCCGGCGGAGAGTGCGGCCGCGGAAGGAGCTTCCTCAGAAGAAGTTCAAGCTTCAGCAGCGTCAGGCGACTCAGAAGAACCGGCGAGCGACGCCGTCTCTCAGGCGGAGAAGGCGAGTTAGCCGGACTCAATTGCCAGCAGGACTAAAGCCTGAGAGCGATCAGGCCTTTTCGCGGCCCTATAGAACCGCTCTTCCAGGTTCAAGTCGCTGTCGAAGTCGATCGCAGTTCGAGAGCGCAAGACCGGCGAACCAGAATCCGCATTTAAAACTTTCACCCTTATGCCTCAGGAACGACTGCAAAAAATTATTGCTGCTGCCGGAGTAGCTTCGCGGCGCAAGGCTGAGGAACTGATTGCGTCTGGGCACGTGCAGGTGAACGGGAAGACTGTGACGGAACTCGGATCGAAAGCCGACCCTGACGCCGATCATATTCGCGTGAGTGGCAAACTGCTGCACGGTGCGCAGCGCCATCAATATTTTCTCCTCAACAAGCCCAAGGGCTATGTCACCACGATGAAGGATCCGGAGAAGCGGCCTACAGTCATGGATCTGATTCGCGGCGTGAAGGGGCGGGTGTACCCGGTGGGACGGCTCGATTACGCCAGCGAGGGACTGCTGCTGCTCACCAACGACGGCGGGCTGGCGAACGCCCTCATGAAGGCCGCATCGCATGTGCCGAAAACCTATGTTGTGAAAGTTGCGGGAACTCCCAACGAGGATGCGATCGCGAAATTGCGTGCCGGCGTCTCGATTGCTACCGACGAGGGCAAGCGCGTGCGCACCGGTCCGGCCGCTGTGCGAATTGTCAAGGAAGCAGCCAATCCGTGGTATGAGATCACGCTGATCGAGGGACGCAATCGGCAGATTCGGCGGATGTTTGAGGCCGTGGGGCATCACGTCGAGAAGATCAAGCGCGTCCGCTACGGACCACTTTCGCTTGATGTGCCTCCCGGAGAATTTCGTCCGCTCACACCCAAGGAAGTGGAGCGATTGAAGTCGGCTTGTGGCATGCGGGCGCAGAAGATGCGTTCGGCTTCTTAGGCGCTGCGCGATGAGGCGATATTCTGATCTGGTTTCGATCGGGGCGCGCTCGGTCGGAAATCTTACTTCTAACGTCTCCAGCGACGCGAATGACTCTTCGCTGATCCGGCTGGATTCCAACGAGAATCCGTTTGGTCCTTCGCCGCGCGCGATAGAAACGATGCGGATTGCGGCAGCATCGGCGCATGCCTATCCTGACGACCATTGCATTGAACTGCGGCGGAAGCTTGCGAATCGGCATCAGGTCGCGGTCGATCAAGTTCTGGTAACTCCCGGATCCAGCGGGATGCTGAGCCTGCTGTGCCAGACACTGCTTGGCCCGGGGTTGAATGCAGTGACGAGCGAACGATCGTTCATTCTCTACAGCATGGTCGCTCGAGCGGCGGGGGGTCGGTTGATCGAAGCGCCGATGCGGGGCGATGCGTTCTCGGTGGATGGAATTCTGCGCGCAATCAACAGCGATACGCGGCTCGTTCTGGTGGCGAATCCCAATAATCCGACAGGGACGATGATCGATGATGGCGGAGTGCAGGAGATTCTGCGGCGTGTTCCGGACCATGTGGTTGTGGTTCTCGACGAGGCGTATTACGAGTTCACCGCGTCATTTGCGCGGATGAGAAATGCCGCCTACTCCAATTCACTAGGACACGTTCGTGACAGCGCAAATGTAGTTGTCCTCCGGACCTTTTCGAAGGTGCATGGGCTGGCTGGAATGCGTATCGGATATGGGATGGGTCCGGCGGACCTGCTCCGGTACTGTGCGGGAATGGCGAACACCTATTCAGTGGGATCGCTAGCACAGGCTGCAGCGATGGCAGCCATGGACGATGAGGAGCACATCCGGCGCACGGTGATAAACAATAGCGAGCAGGCTTCGGTGTTGGAGAGTGCTCTCAGAGAGTTTGGCTTTAGAGCCGTCCCGACCAGCGCGAATTTTGTTTATTGCGATCTCGGTCGCGAAGCGGCGGAGTTTGCCGGGCGAATGCGGGAGCAAGGTGTGAGCGTGCGCCCTCTCGGGACTTGGGGTGCACCGAACTGTATTCGCGTGACGATTGGGACTCCGGAACAGAATCGGAAATTTCTGGAGGCGGCTGCCGCGATCGCGTCAACACAATAGGTGCGCTGCCCTCAAGCGGCGGAAGCCATCTGTCTTCGCGACGCCTTGTGGCACGACTCGAACCCGTGCCCGATTGTGCCGTTTTCAAACCATTTCCCTACAGCGCGGTAAGACGGGCGCCGCCGTAAAGACCGGCGTCGCTGCCGAGGATGGCCCGGGTCACAATCGTCAGGCGCGGCTTGTGCGTGGGATTTGCACTCTTGTTCCGAACGTTCTCCGGATCAGTTGCCAGGTAGATCGGGGAACGCTCGCGCATCTCTTGAAACATGGTGGGCGCGAACGCGTCCCAGGCGCTGGCAACGCCGCCGCCGATCACATACATCTCGAGATTGAGGACGTTGACGATATCCGCCATGAGAATTCCGAGAGCGCGTCCGAAGCGATGGTAGATTTTCCGGGCCCCCGGGTCCCCTTGGACGGCCAGATTGTAAACAGACTTGGCGCTGAACTCCGGATCGGAGGCGGCGGCCTTGGCGAGTTCGGGAGCTTCGCCCGACGCGATCATTTCCTGCGCCATGCGCATCACGGCGGAGGCGGAAGCATAGCGTTCAGCGCACCCGCGATTGCCGCAGCCGCAGGGGACGCCTTCGGGCTCGATGGTGACGTGCCCAAACTCACCGGCCATTCCGGTGAGACCGTGAAAAATTTTTCCATCGAGGATGATGCAGCCGCCGATGCCGGTGCCGAGCGTGAGCATAGCCATGTTGTCAACATCGCGGGCGGCGCCCAGCCATTTTTCACCGAGCGCGTGGACGTTGGCGTCATTTTCGAGGATGATGCGCGCCCGTAACCGACGTTCAATTTCCTGCCGCACGGGATATTCGGACCAACCGGGCAGGTTGGCCGAAGTGGCGACCGTCCCGGTTTCCAGATCGACCATGCCGGGGATGCCGATGCCCGCGCCGAGTAGTTTTCCACTCTTCTTGTACTGGCTCGAGAGACGCTGAATAGCGTCGCACATCTCGTTCACGACGTGATCGGCGCCGAGAGAAATCTTCGTGCTGACGCTGATTTTTTCGAGCAGCCGTCCATCGGGAGTGACGGCGCCGATGCGCAGGTTTGTGCCGCCGAGATCGACGCCGATCGAGAAGTCGGGCATTGGACCGTACAGGGTAACAGAAAGGGGAAGCTTTCAAATTTTCAAGCTTTCAAAAGTCAAAAAAACGCGGTGGTTCCTTATGGGGTGCGAGGTTGAAACTTACTTTACTTCTGGCACTTCGGGCAGTAATGGCTGCTGCGGCCGGCGATGACTACGCGTTTGATCGGCGTTTTGCAGACCAGGCACGGCTCGCCTTCTCGCCCGTAGACACGATGTTGGAGCTGGAAAAATCCTTCTTCGCCGTCGGCGTCGACATAGTCGGAGATGGAGGAGCCGCCGAGGGCGATAGCTTCTTTCAAGACTTCCTGAACGGCATAATGTAGCTTGGCGAACTGCTCGCGCTTGATGGTCGACGCGCGGCGGCGCGGGCGGATTCCGGCGCGGAATAGCGACTCGTCAGCATAAATGTTGCCCACACCTCGGAGGAGTTTCTGGTTGAGCAGGGCGCTTTTGATCGGCGTTTTGCGGCCGCGGAATAACTTGAGGAATGGTTCGAGTTCGATTTCTAGAGGCTCGATGCCGGTTGTGTCGAATGCTTCAGCTGTGACGACGCTGAGCCGGCCGAAGCGGCGGGGATCGACGAAGCGCAGTTCCCTTCCCGACTTCAGCTTGAGGATGGCATGGGTGTGCTTTTCGACTTCAGATTGCGGCTCGCAGACTTGGAGGCGGCCCGTCATGCCAAGGTGGACGATCCACTGGGCAGTACTCTCGCCCACCCCGTGCAGCTTTGATTTCGACCTTTTCGCGGACGCCGGCTTCCGCGCCACACCGTTTCTTTCCAGATTGAAGACAATGTGCTTGCCCATCCGGCCAATTGCTTTGATCCGGCTATATTCGAGGGCCTGCGCGATTGCGCCGGCGGGAGATTTCAGTGGCTCTTTCTTCGAGCCAAGCCAGACGGACTCGATCACGTCTCCGGTGACTCGCTTGGCGAGGCCGCGGGCTATGGTTTCGACTTCAGGAAGTTCGGGCATTTTGCTTCGTTCGACAGTCTAAATCGAATCTATTGCAGAGGACCGTACTCACGCCGCGGCTGATCTCTCGTTTCCTACTTTTTCAGGAACGTGCCCTTCTCGAGATCACGGAAGGCCTGCTGGAGTTCGTGTTGCGTGTTCATGACGATCGGTCCGTACCAGGCTACCGGCTCTTCCAACGGCTTGCCGGATACCAGCAGAAAACGGATTCCATTTTCGCCGGCGTGGACAGCTACTTCGTCACCACGATCGAACAGAATCAGCGAGCGATTATCGGCTTCGGTGGGCGGATGCGTGTCAGCCCAGCCTACGCTCTCAGTTGGAACCGCTAATGGCTCGGAAGCATTGCAGAATTTTCCCCCTCCGGCGAAGACGTAAGCGAAGGCGTGGCGCGTGGTCTCAACCGGCAGACTCTTTCTCTGCCCTGGTGCTACTGACACGTCCAGGTAAATCGGATCAGCGGCGATCCCATCCACCGGGCCTTTCTTGCCCCAGAAATTTCCGCAGACAATGCGGACGCACGTACCATCATCGTCGGTCACTTCGGGGATGTCACCGGTCTTCACTTCCTGATAGCGCGGGTCGGTCATCTTCAACGTGGCCGGAAGATTCGCCCAGAGCTGAAATCCGTGCATGCGGCCGGTGGGATCTCCCTTGGGCATTTCCTGGTGAATAATGCCGCTACCCGCAGTCATCCATTGCACGTCACCGGCGGCGATGGCGCCGCGATTGCCCATACTGTCGCCGTGCTCGACGGTTCCGGCAAGAACGTAGGTGATGGTCTCGATTCCGCGGTGCGGATGCCAGGGGAATCCGGCGAGGTAGTCCTCAGGAACGTCGTTGCGGAAGTCGTCGAGGAGGAGGAAAGGATCGAATTCCTGCGTGTTACCGAAGCCGAAGGCGCGGCGCAGATGGACTCCGGCACCTTCGAGCGTGGGTTTGGATTTGATCAGGCGCTTAATCGGTCGAATGGACATGTTGCCTCTATGCTTAATTTGCTTTTGATGCAGCAGCTATGCAGTTGGACGCAAAGGGCGGCTCGAGCGCCAAGCCTCTAGCGTTTCTTTGCTGGCGGCGTCACCGGGGGCGTCATGATGGGACGCTTCACCGGCACGATCGCGCCTTTCGAAGGATCGGCAGCGGCGTTGGCACGCGCAAGCACTTCCTGCTGGATGTATTGCACGAATTCCTGGATCTGGCGCTGCATCTCTTCCATACGCTCCCGCATTTGCAGGATGATGGCCATGCCGCTGATGTTCACGCCGAGATCGCGAGCCAGCGAGAGGATGAATTCGAGGCGCTGCAGGTCTTCGTCGGTGTACAGGCGCGTGTTGCCTTCGGTGCGCGAGGGCTTGAGCAGGCCTTCGCGCTCATAGAGCCGCAGGGTTTGGGGATGGATGCCATACATCTCGGCCACCGCCGAGATCATGTAGGCGCCTTTGGACTTACGCTTGGTCATTCGTTAGACAGTGTAACGCAGAGCGAAAAGTGCTAAGAACTGGAACGAAATACTCGTGTAGGGGCGGACGCATTCGTCCGCCCGGCGTCGCGGAATGCGACGAACCGGTCCCCTTTCGGCGTACCGCAGGTTTGTATTGCGCGCAACCCCGGACGAGAAGCGTCCGGGGCTACACGTTCCAATAGGATTTAGGCGGCGGGTTGGGGCTTGCTCTCGCGACTGACCGACCATCCTTGGGGCTTCAGGGCGTGGTTGACGAAGTAAGCCACGAAGCCGGCGGCGATCAGGATCATGCCGAAGGCGAACGAACTCATCCCCAGGATCGATTCGTGCTCGCTGCGAATCACCGAAAATGCCAGCAAGAGCACCGGCGGGATGCCGATCGCGATAGCGCCGGGCAATCCTCCGGGAACGCGGAACGGACGCTTAAGGTTCGGTTCGCGGAAGCGGAGCACGATGAGCGCGACGAATTCGAGCGCCAGGCTGCCGCCGTAAAGGAGGATATCGAGCGTGACCAGCCGTGCGAAGCCGAGGCCGAGGCACATAGCCCACCCAACCGCCAGGGCGATGATCGCCACCCACGGGGCTTTCGACTTGGGGTGGAGCTTGCCAAAAACCTTGGGCAGCATGCCATCCTGCGCCATGGCGAGGGGCAGGCGTGAGTAGCTCATGACCAGCGCGTTGAACATGCCGAAGCCGCTGATCATTCCGCCCAGGACGACGCCGATGCGAAGAAGCGGGCCGCCCATCAGCCCTGCGATATCCGCCCACGAACCGGTTTCCCAGGCGGTGGATTTCAAGCCGGTCGCCCACATGGCGGCGAAGGGCAGAACGTAACTCAGGGCAACGATCCCGACCGCGACCAGCATGGCCCGCGGATAGGTACGCTGCGGACGCTCCACTTCCGTTGCGATGGTTGAGGCGTTGTCCCATCCCATGTAGTTCCACATGCAGATCAGGAGCCCGCCTAGGATATCTACGGTAGACGTCGTTGGCTTAGTAACGGCATTGGCCAGCGCGCCCAGCTTGAAGGGCGCAAGGACCACGACCGCCACGAACGGAGCCGAGAGCGCGAGGAACAGCCAGAGCGAGGTCAGGGAGACGACTTTGACTCCGGCGATGTTGAGCAGGGCGCAGGCGATGACCACGGCCAGCGCAACCCACCATCCCCGATTCTCCACCTGGAACCACGGGAACATGCGGGTGAGATAGGCCACGAAGAGCGTCGGATAGATCGCCATATCGAAAATGGAGGCGACCAGCGAGAGCCAGGCTTCCTGAAATCCCCAGAAATTGCCCATGGCGCGGCGCACCCAGGCGTAGTATCCGCCTTCGTGAGGCAGCGCGCTGGAAAGCTCCCCGATCATGAAGGCCGTAGGCAGGCTCCAGAGCAGCGGCGTGACAAGCAGGATCAGGATCGCGCGTCCGTAGCCGGCGCCATGCACGATGTCTTCGGTGCCATAGGTTCCGCCCGACACCATAAAGAAGGTAGCGGCGACCAGGGGCCAAAGCGTGAGGCGGACGAATTTCTTCCGGTTGGGGACGACGGCGAGGGATTGGGGATTTTCGGGTTGTGGATGCTGGGTCCTAGCGGTTGCCAATTTCTATGGCTGCCTCCTTAAGCGACTCACTCTCACCACCGCGTCTCCCTTGAATTTTTGTTTCGCGGCTCCCAGGTCGACTGCGATTTCCCGGGCATTTCGGCGAAGTTAGTTCGCAATAGTGAGATTACGGAAAATTTCCACAGATGCAATACATTTTTGAAATTTTTTTGCATTTTTGTAAGCGGGAGGCGTGGTACTGGGGTAATGACCCGTCAAGCCGCGAGTGCCGAGTATCAAGTAGCAGCGAGCGATGAACCCGGCAGCTCGTCATCCTGAGGCGCGCCTTTCTCGTCCGAAGGACCTATGCATTCCGCCGAGGGCATGTCGGCTACCGACGGAATGCAGAGGTCCTTCGCTTCACTCACGATGACAACGTGAGGGTTCAATCAGAGTTTCATTTCCCAGGTCTCTGCTACCAGATCCTTGCGGCTCCAGCTTTGGTGCTTTTCTTCAGCGATCTTCTGGAAGCCGGCGTTTTCGTAGATGCCGCGGGCGGCGAGCAACTCGCTTTGGGTCCACAGAAGGATTTTCTTGTATCGAGACTCACCGGCGAAGCGGATGCATTCCTCCACTAATCTTTTCCCGATTCCCAAGCCGCGGGCAGACGGCTCGACCAGCAACAGGCGCAGCTTGGCCACCGAACTCGATCTCTTCACCAGGAACACCGAGCCCACGTTCACCCCGTCTTTTTCGGCGATCCAGCAGCGCTCGCGGTCCGGATCCAGGTTCTGGATGAACTCGGCACATATTTCGGCGACGAGGGCCTCGAAGCGCTCGTCATAGTGATACTCCTGCCAATAGAGTTCGCCGTGACGCTGAACCACCCACCCCATGTCTCCGGAACGGTGTGGGCGCAAGACGTAGGCCGGGTGCGGCCCCGGCTTCGGCTCAAGCAGACCCTCGATCGTGTGCATGGCCTCGAGGAGACGGCCTCGCTGCGCGGGAGGGAGCTTGGCTAGAAGTGTGGCAACCTGATCCTCCGAGCGCTTCTCGTACGGAACGAAGGTAGTTCTTCCCTTTGGCGTCAGAGAGAGAAGGCTCTGGCGAGCGTCAGTGGTCGACGAAGTCCGTCGTAACAATCCTTGCCTTTCAAAAGCCCGCAGCATGCGGCTGAGATAGCCGGGATCAAGTCCGAGCTCGTTGCACAGCTCCGTGGCAGTGGGTAGTGAGCGGTGTGCTAGTTCGTAGAGAACGCGCATTTCGCTGAGTGAGAAGGGGCTGTCGAGCAGGTGTTCGCTCAAGACTCCGATCTGGCGGGTGTAGAACCGATTGAAATGCCGGACAGAGTCGACAGCATGCTGAGAGATTGTGCCTGACGGCCGAGCTGCCATGCAGACAGTCTAGCAAATTAGTTGACGGAGTCAACTATCTTGAGCGGCGAGAAAACTGGATCAGCGCATTGTCATCCTGAGGCCCGCGTTCTGTGCGGGCCAAAGGATCTATGGAGTTGTCGACGGCGGCTCGGCTGCCCAGAACGCGCAGGTTCTTCGCTTCAGGATGATTAGCCGCAGCGGGGATGTCCGACGGGAGAACTAGACTTTGCTCCACAGTTCCGCGCGAGGGTCTTCGGGGTTCAGTTTGGCTAACTCGCGAAGGAGTTCCTTGGTGCGCTCGTCGCGGGGCATGGGGACTTTTACCTGGATCTCGACAATCTCATCTCCGCGCACGCCTTCCCTGGTGGCGGATGGCACGCCCTTCTCGCGCAGCCGCAGCTTCTGCCCGGATTGTGTGCCGGGGGGAATCTTCAACAGCGCGCGGCCATCGATCGTGGGCACTTCGATTTTCGATCCCAGGGCTGCTTCGGTTGCACTTACGGGCACAGACAACGAGATGTCATCGCCATCGCGATGAAAGATCGGATGGTCCCCGGCGCGGATGATCACGTACAGGTCGCCCGGAACTCCGCCGCGTGCTCCCGCGTTGCCTTTGCCGGGCAACCGGATGCGTTGCCCGTCGCGCGTTCCCGCCTTGATGCGCACTTCGAGCGGTTCGGTTTTGCTCACCGTGCCTTCGCCGTGGCAGGTCGGACACATCGTCAGGTTCTTTCCTGTTCCGTGGCACCGCGGGCATTGCACGTTGAACTTCATGCGTCCGCCAGTCTGCGTGATCTGTCCGGTGCCGTTGCACTCGGGACATTTGCCAGGAGACTCCATAAATCCCTGGCCGTGGCAGGTCGAACAGACGTCCTGGCGCTGGATGTTGAGGCGCATCACGCCACCGCGAATCGCAGTCCAGAACGGGACATTGACCTGATATTCGAGATCTGTGCCGGGTTCTGGGCCTTCTTCGGCTGGCGCCGTGCCACGGCCTCCGCCGAACATCCCAGAGAAGATGTCACGGAATCCGCCTCCGCCAGTGCTCGTCCGAGCCGAGCGTTGTCCAGCGCGACCGGCGTTCTCGAACATGTCCGAGAAATCGAATCCGCCGAAGTCGAAGTGAACTCCCCCCTGTCCGCCTTCCCCGCCGCCGGGTGCGCCTCCCGGGAAGCCGCCGAATCCTCCGGCGCCGGTGGCACCTCCGCGAGCGTAAGCTTCGGCTGCAGCCGGATCGATGTTGTCGGAATAGAAACCAACCTGATCGTAAATCTTGCGCTTCTTGGGATCGCTGAGGACGTCGTTGGCTTCGGAGATAGCTTTGAACTTTTCTTCGGAGGACTTGTCCCCGGGATTGACGTCGGGATGGTACTTGCGCGCGAGCTTACGGAACGCCTTGCGGATTTCGTCCGCGGAAGCGGACTTCTTCACTCCGAGAATCTCGTAATAATCTTTTTTGGTCGCTGTTGCCATGCGCGCTTTTTAATCGCTTCCTGCCACTCTTACACCGTCATCTGACCGAAGCGAAGGATCTGACGCAGTCGATGCCGCGAGCCCGCCCGACGATTTCTTACTACACTCCAGCTACCGTCCCCGGAATGCTCACAGATTCGTCGCAGCCTGGACCAACCCTGGATGCTTCGATTCGCGATAAAGATTCCCCTCATCGTGTCATATCAGTTCACGCCACGTCGGAGCTTCGTGACCACCTTGACCTCGTCGAACGGGGCGGCGTCTACGTAAACCGGGATTCGCCGCGGTCCGCTCGGACTTTCGACGAATACCTCCCAGCCCTCGTCTTCTGACAACCCCAGGAAATACGTTTGATCTTTCACCTGAAAATCCAGCACTTGTTTGTCCCCTTCCCCAAAAATCTGGCCACGGATCACACGAATATGGATCCCTAATCCGTGTTGATCCGTGGCTAAAACCGCCGAGCTCCGTCGGCAACCGGGTCAAAGACCCGGTCACAGACACTTACTTCTTGTCCTCGACGTCCACGTACTCCGCGTCGATTACTCCTTCGTCTTTCTTCTTGCCCTGGCCGTCGCCCCCCGGCTGCGGCCCTGCTCCGGCGGATGGGCCGGGGCCAGGCTGTCCCGGCTGCGCTTGCGCGTTCTTGTACATCTGCTCGGCCAGCTTGTGCGAGGCCTGGGTCAGGTTCTCGCGGGCGCGATCCATCTGCGCCTTATCGTTGGACTCGAGCGCCTTCTTGGCATCGGCCACAGCGTTTTCGATCTCGCCGCGATCGGAGCCGGAGATCTTGTCGCCCGACTCACGCAGCATCTTCTCGATCTGGTAGACCATCGAGTCGAGCTGGTTCTTGGCCTCGATCGACTCGCGCTGCGCCTTGTCCTCGGCTGAATGCGCGTCGGCTTCCTTCGCCATGCGCTCCACTTCATCCTTCGACAGACCGGAAGATGACGTGATCGTGATCTTCTGATCTTTCTGCGTCGCCGTGTCTTTCGCGGTTACGTTCAGAATGCCGTTGGCGTCGATGTCGAATGTCACTTCGATCTGTGGGACGCCGCGCGGTGCCGGCGGAATTCCGGTCAGATGGAATTTGCCGAGGGTCCGGTTCTGCGCCGCCATCGGACGCTCGCCCTGCAGCACGTGCACCTCAACCGAGGTCTGACTGTCGGCCGCGGTCGAGAACGTCTCCGTTTTCTTGGTCGGAATCGTCGTGTTGCGCGGAATCATGGGCGTCGAAACGCCGCCCAAAGTCTCGATCGAGAGCGTCAAGGGAGTGACGTCGAGTAAAAGCAGGTCTTTCACTTCGCCCTTGAGCACGCCACCCTGGATCGCCGCGCCTACCGCGACAACTTCGTCCGGATTCACGCTCTTGTTGCCTTCCTTGCCAAACAGCTCTTTCACCAGCTGCTGAATGCGGGGCATGCGGGTTTGTCCGCCAACCAGCACGACTTCATTGATCTTCGATGTATCGACGCCCGCATCCTTCATGCACTGCTTGCAGGGACCGACGGAGCGCTGAATGATGTCTTCCACCATGCCCTCGAACTTCGCACGGGTCAGCTTCTTGACCAGGTGCTTGGGACCGCTGGCGTCCGCCGTGATGAATGGCAGATTGATTTCGGTCTCCATCGTGGTCGAGAGCTCGATCTTGGCGCGCTCGGCTGCGTCACGCAGACGCTGCAGCGCCATTTCGTTGCCCTTGCCACGCAGGTCGAGACCTTCATCTTTCTTGAATTCGTCGATGAGCCAGTCGACCAACCGCTGATCGATGTTGTCGCCACCGAGGTGCGTATCACCGTTGGTGGCTTTGACTTCGATTACCCCTTCACCGACTTCCAGAATCGAAATGTCAAAGGTACCGCCGCCGAAGTCATACACGGCGATGGTTTCATCTTTCCCTTTGTCGAGACCGTAAGCGAGCGCGGCCGCCGTAGGTTCGTTGATGATGCGCTTCACTTCGAGGCCGGCAATCTGGCCGGCATCTTTGGTCGCTTGTCGCTGCGCATCGTTAAAATACGCGGGAACGGTGATCACCGCTTCCGTGACTTTCTCGCCCAGGTAATCTTCCGCGGCCTTCTTCAGCTTCTGCAGAATCATCGCGGAAATCTGTGGCGGGGTATATTCCTTGCCTTGCGCCAGCACCGCAATGTGGTCGCCCTGACGCACGACCTTGTATGGGACCATCTTGATTTCTTCCTGCACTTCGTCGTAGCGGCGTCCCATGAACCGCTTGATCGAATAGACCGTATTCTCAGGATTGGTAATGGCCTGGCGCTTGGCCACCTGTCCCACAAGCCGCTCGCCGGTCTTAGTAAAACCAACGACGGACGGAGTCGTCCGCCCTCCTTCTTCGTTTGCGATGACCTTGGGCTCTCCACCTTCCATGACGGCTACACAGGAGTTAGTCGTGCCCAGGTCAATTCCAATTATCTTGGCCATAAAACGAGCCTCCTAAACTTGATAAGTCCTTTATCAACAATAAATTACTTGCAAACAAGTGCTTTATTTTCAAGTACATCATAGACCTTGAGTGAGTCACTGTCAAGTTTTAGATGCATGGTGCGAGCAACGGGATGCGAACCTTTTCGTTCCGTTGTCTCGCGGCAGTTGACCGAAGGGCTTGACCATCGGCCATGATCTTGGCACGATAGTTCGAAATTGAAGCCTTGGGGCACGACTCTCGCCTAGTGCTCGCCTGATTGTCCATGTAAGCGTTCTGCTTGAAACCACAGAATTTTTTGAAGGACGGAGCCTCGTAATGAACCCAGCCCAGATTCGTTTGTGGTCAGTTTTATTTTGCATGGCCGCGCTAGCGGCATTGTCTCAGCCAGTTTTGGCAAACACCCTATGCGTCAATCCCGGAGGAACCGGCGGCTGTTACGCGACGATTCAAGCCGCGGTCACCGCCGCCTCGCCCAACGACGTCATTAATGTCGCCGCGGGCACTTACAACGAACAGGTGACCATCGGAAAATCGCTTTCGCTGATCGGCGCGGGTTATAGCTCCTCGATCATCAATGCCACCAATTTTCCGAATGGCGTTCTGCTGGACGGCCTCAACAATCCTGGCCTGCATGATGTCACTGTGGCCGGCTTTACCGTGGAGGATGCGCTGTATGAAGGCGTTCTGGTGCTCAACACCACCGGGGCTGTCATTCGCGACAATCACATCATTAACAACGATAAAGAAGGACCGAATTCGACCGGGACGGCTTGCGTCGGGCAGCCCTCCTATGAAACCGATGAAGGCGGCGACTGCGGCGGCGGATTGCACCTGATGGGTGCCGTGAATACGCTGGTATCGAACAACACCGTGACCGGCAATGCCGATGGAATTTTGATCACCGACGAAACCGCAGAGAGCCACAACAATGTCATTGTGAAAAACGGTGTCTCCAACAATGCGCGAGAGTGCGGCATCGTTCTGGCATCGCATCCGCCGGTTGGTTCGACACCGCCCAAATACGCGGCCCACCACGGGGTGGACAGTAACACGATCTGGAACAACGTCTCGAACAAGAACGGTTTGTCCGGGGGAGGAGCCGGAGTCGGCCTGTTTTCCGACGGAGAAGGACCGGGGAAGGTTACCAGCAATTCCATCGTCGGAAACACACTAACGAACAATAGCCTGCCCGGCGTCGCGCTGCACTCGCATAATGGTCCGGCGAGGGGCGCGCCCGCCGATAACATGTATGGAAACATGATCATCGCCAACACCATCAACGGCAATGGTTCCGATGTCGCCGATTCCGCCACTCCCGGTACAGCCGGAATCAATATCAGCAGTGGAGATGGCGGATCGGGCGTGCAAGGCACGGTCATCACGCTGAATGTGATCAGCAATGAGAAAGTAGCGTTGGCTGTAAATACAACCTCGGAACTGGCCGCACATTTCAACAGTTTCCTCGGAGGAGACATCGGGGTGGCCAACGATTGCACGCTCGATGGCGCCGCCTGCACCGGCAGCATCGATGCCACCGACAATTATTGGGGATGCTCGACCGGTCCCGGAACGAGTGGGTGCAGCACAGTTAGCGGATCGAAGATCCTGTCGACTCCGTGGCTGAGCAGCACACCGAACTAGGGCTGCTACTCCGTTCATGCGCTTTCGCTGCTGGGTGACGTCGCCGTGTTCGCAAGCGGTCCGTCACCGCAGCGGCTAAAGCCGGCTCTCAAAATCCGGCTGAATCTCGCAGCGCTGGAAGCTGCGCCACCCATCGTTGCCTGCCCGCGGCAACATCGGCCGGAAGTGGCACCCCGCATCGAGTTACAAAGATTTACGCAAACTGCCGCACGCGTCGGGCATCCATTTACAACCACCTGGCTCCGGTGCGCTCGTAGCCGGACGAGTGCATGAGAGCAGCAATGCCCGAAACGTCCACCCAACGTTCCTTCCGGCGACGAAGTCTGGTTGGCCTCAACGCGATCAATTTTTTCCAGGCAGAAATGGTGGGGGTCCTATTGCCAATTCTCGGAGTACTGCTCCGAGAGCACCATTGGCGTTACGAGGCGATTGGAGTAGCGACGGCGGCGGGCGGCTTGGGAACACTTGTGATGCAAACTCCGGCCGGCGTGCTCAGCGACCACGTTTCGGCGCGGCGCTTTCTTTTTTCGATTTGCGCGCTGGTCGCGGGTTTGTGTTTTGTCGCTGTCCCGTTGGCCGTGAACCACTGGGTGCTCGTCGATGGGTTGCTGTTTCTTGCAGGAGCAATTCAGAGTTTTTTCGGGCCATTGCTTGGGGCGTTGGCATTAGCGCTGGTCGGCCACAAGTTGCTAAACAAAGTCGCGGGAACGAATCAGGGCTGGAATCACGCCGGCAACATCGCCGCGGCGCTTTCCGCTATGGCACTGGTGAAGTTTCTGGGTGTGAGTTCCGTGTTTTATTCCGTCGGCGTGTCATCGATTGCAGCCGCAGCGGCAGTCCTGCTGATTCGCAGAGACGATCTCGATGAGCGGGTCGCATCGGGACTCAGCGCGGATCATGCGCAGGCGATGCCCTGGAACGAACTATTGAAAGACCGGACGATTTTGGCGGTGTTCACTGCGATTTTCCTCTTCCATCTGGCCAACGCTCCCATTCTTCCGCTGACAGCGCTTTACGTGAAACATCTTGGCGGATCGGACAGCCTGATGACCGCTACCGTGCTTACGGCACAGGTGGTGATGGTTCCAATGGCGATCTTCGCCGGGCGCTACGGAGATCGGTGGGGACGCAAGCCGGTGCTGGGCATTGCGTTCTGGATTCTGCCGCTGCGAATCATTTCTTACACGCTGGCGGCGAATCCCCGGGCGATCGTTTGGCTGCAGAGTTTGGACGGTATCGGTGCGGGAATTTATGGCGTTGTGGTAATCAGCCTGGCAGCGGATTTAACCCGCGGCCGTGGCCGATTCAACACGCTGGCGGGATTGTTCGCCACAGCGGTCGCAATTGGCGGAGTGATTGGCCCCGCGACCAGCGGATTCGTGCTGCAGCATGCGGGGTTCAGAACGGCCTTTCTCTTGTTCGCCGGTCTCGCCGTTGCTGGTGCAACCATCTTCACGGTTCTTGTTCCCGAAACCAAAGGTTCAAAGAATCAAAGCAGCCAGCATTCGGCGCCGGAAGCCCAACAAGCGCCGGCTTAACGTCTTTCCACATTGTTTTTCGAGCTTTCGTCGGACAGGCTAAAGGATTCTCCCGATTGACCTCTTGCGCCCGGCGAAGGATGATTCGCGGGCTTTAGGGTCTCTATCTCTCTCCTCTACCTACGCCACAATTTTTCTCCAAGCCACGAAATCAAGGAAAAGGAGGCCATTGCAATGCGAGCAGGTCGATGTTCATCATTTGTGATGTGTTCACTGTGGGTGATTCTCGGACTGGTCCCCGTTGCGTCCGCCAAGACTCTCTGTGTCAATCCCGCTTGGAAAGCATGCTACAAAACGATCCAATCGGCGGTGAATGCCGCCTCGCCCAATGACATCATCAAAGTTTCGGCCGGGACTTACATGGAGCAAGTCACGGTTTGGAAACCGCTCTCGATTCTGGGATCGGGAGCCGGGTCCGCGATCGTGGACGCCGCGAATCTCGCCCACGGGTTTTTCGTAGACGGCTACAACAACCGGGGATTGAACAATGTGACGATCTCTGGATTCACCGTGGAGAACGCGTTATACGAGGGCATTTTGATCGTGAGCGCGTCCGACGTCATCGTTCGCAATAACACCGTCAAGGACAACGACACAGTGCCGAACCCGGCAGGATTCACCGGAGACCTGACTGGCTGTCCGAACCAACCCGGCAGCGGCACCTACGAAACTGACGAGACCGGAGATTGCGGCGGCGCGATTCACCTGGTGGGCGCGGTCAACTGCACGCTCTCCGACAATTACATCAGCGGCAATGCGGACGGTGTCCTCATTAGCGACGAGACTGGTGAAAGCCGCAACAATCTCCTCATCCACAATGTCATCACCAAAAACCCGCTGGAGTGCGGGATCGTCCTCGCGTCGCACCCCCGGGCCGGTACGACCGCCATGAAGCCCATTCCCGCCCACTTTGGAGTGGACCATAATACCGTCTCGGAGAATGTTTCCTCGGAGAATGGCGTCAAGATCGGAGGCGCAGGAGCCGGATTGTTCTCCGATGGCGCGGGTCAGGGAATAGTCTCAGGCAACGAGATTATCCGCAACAAGCTGACCGGCAACGGTCTGGGAGGGGTCGCGCTGCATTCGCATGTGGGCCCGGCGTTTGGCCTTCCGGCCGATAATTTCAGCGGAAATAAGATCGTCGGCAACTTCATTGCTGGCAATCTGGCCGACTCGGCTGACACTGCAACTCCGGGGACGGTGGGCATCAACATCAACAGCGGCGATGGCGCTTCTCCGGTGCGCGGTACGGTCATCGCAGAGAACGTAATCTGGGACGAAGCAATCGACATTGCTGTCAACACGCCGGCCGAGGTTGATATCCACCTCAATAGCTTGATGGGTGGAAAGATCGGCGTGGGCGATGTTTGCGCCCTGGATAAGTCCTCGGTGTGCACCGGCACGATCGACGCGACCGAAAACTTCTGGGGATGCCAAATGGGCCCGGGAGGGAAAGGATGTACCACCATCAGCGGAACGGATATTCGTTTTGCTCCCTGGCTGAGCGAATTCGACGATCACTGAAACGACGATGCCGCGCTCCGGGGGATCTGCGATTCGGAGCGCGGATCACTTTTTTCGCAGATCCAAAGACGCGAACAGCTAATCCATCTCCAGCTTCCAGATCGGCTCGCCGCCGAGCGAATGATAGAAGCCCCAGGCCGCCAACCCCACTACGCTCAACGCAGCCAGCACCGTTGTGCTCATGTACCACGCGGAGAAGTCGGCGGTAAAGGGGACGTTGCCCAGCATGTCGATGGTGAACACGCCGACCACAAGTGTCACCAGCCCGAAACGATAAACAATCAACACCAGCATTGCATAGATCAGCACGATCACCGGCAAGTCCAGCAGCAAGTGGGTGCTCTGCAGGCCTTTGATGATGACGAAAATTCCTACGAAAACCGGTGCCGCCAGCCAGTCTTTTCGCAACAGCACCTTCAGCCCGAGCACCGCGAAGAAAAATACGAGCGTAACCGTAATGGAGCTCGGGACCTGCATCAACCATTGGCCCAAGGCTTGACGTCCGCCAAGCAGGTAGGTGGTTGACCCGATCTGCGGTGCAGCCCCGGTGCGCGCCAGCGGGATCAATCCGAGGGTGACGATGAGCATCCACCCGCTTCCAAATGCGACTCCGATCAGGATGTCGCGCCCCACCAGCGGATCGCGGAATTGTCCGGACAAGAGCCGGCTCCACGAAATGATGGCGTGCGGCCAGCGTCGGCGCACCCACGGCTCCAGAGCCACATAGATCATCCACGTGATGCCGGCGGCTTCCAGCGCCGACGCGCAGCAGAGCATCAGACTGCCGAATGCGTCGAGGCCCGCGACCAGGTGCGACAGGCAAAGCCACAACAGGACTTCCAGCACAAAGATCACCACCGCCAGGCGGAGTGCGCCCTCTCGATCGGCACGTCCCTGGCGATAGTTCCGTCGAGCCATCAGCGCTCCGGTCACAAGCACCGCCAGAAAAAACGCCAGGATAAGCATCTGACTCCACCGGTTTTTTCGTTCCGCCGCCGTATCTTCTGAAACCATGCGGTCGGGCCTGGTCCAGTCGCCGATGAGGCGGAAAAATACCGGCTTGCCATGCCAGGCGGCGGCTTCCACGCGCAACGGCCAGCTTGTGCCCGGCCAGGTCCCCGTCCACGCGGCGCGGGAGTCGGCCGCGGCCAGTGAATTCCACTGCGGCGGCGCTTCCTTTAACTTTGCCGGATCCAGCTCCGCGGCGGAGAACAACGGCGCCCAGTTTGGCTGCGCATTGGAAGTAGCCTCTTCATACTTCTGCGGAGGAATGGCGTGGAACGCAATCAGCCTCCCCTTCGGATCCAGTTTCACGTCGACCATTCCGGAATCCGTGGTGGGGGGATCGTTCTCGTGCAGAATTCCGGGAGTGAAGTTGGTGTAGCCGTTGGGCGACATATTCTTCGGACTCTGCCGAAACCAGAATTCGAGCATGGTCGGACGTCCCGCCAGCACCTCGTCCCATGACGGCCGGCTCTTGCTGTCGTGCTGCTCAACGTAGTTGGAAAAGTCATCGTCCTGGCGGAACCCAAACCCGCTATCCACAGCCTTCTCCGTGTATCCAAGCGTGCGGGTGATCTCCCTGGCCTTTTCCGCCAGCACCTCGGGAGGCTGATCCAGGTGCATCTTTTCCAATCCGCTGTAGCGAATCGAAAGATAAATTCCGACCGAGAGGGCGACGAGGATTCCCACCAGGCAGGTGACCGCAACCCCGGGACGCAGGCCAGTAGTCTCACCGGAAGCTGCAACCAGTTGCGGCGAGGGCGTTTCGCCCGCAGCGAGAGCGGCGGCCAATGGATCGCCGCCGGGCAGCGCGCCGGCGACTGCCAGCGCGGTGGCCGGACGGGCCGAAGCTTCTTCCTCAAGGCAGCGCAGGATTACTTTCTCGACGACCGGGTCAAGATCTTTCACCACCGACGATGGACGGCTGGGCGTTCGATCCTCTCGACCGCGTACTGCTCCGGCTTTCTTTTCCGCGAACGCTCGCTTGCCGGTGAAGACCTCGTACAGCACCAGGCCGAGTGCGTAGATGTCGCTGCGGGTACTGACTTCCCGTCCCGCAATCTGTTCCGGAGCCATGTACGCAGGCGTGCCGCTCCGGACTTCATTGCCGCGAATATCGTCGGCGATGCCCGCGAGGCCGAAATCGGTGATCACCACCTGGCCGCGGCCATCGAGCATGATGTTGGCGGGCTTCAGATCACGATGCAGCACGCCTTTGGTGTGAGCGGCGGCGAGTCCGGCACAAAGCTGGCGGGCGATTTCGAGCGCTTTATCCTGCGGCAGCCGCCCGATGCGGCGCAGCAGCGAAGCCAGGTCTTCGCCATCGATGTACTCCATCGTGAAAAACGTCTGGCCCTCAATTTCACCCACATCATAAACGCGGCACACGTTCGGATGCGAAACGCGGCGCGCAATCCGCACTTCATTACGGAATCGCTCGCGCATGCCTTCATCGCGCGTGGCCTCCTCCGGCAGAAATTTGATGGCGACCGCTTGGCCGAGCGTGAGATCGTCGGCGCGGTACACTTCGCCCATACCGCCCCGGCCCAGCAGCGCGATGATGCGGTATCGGCCCGCGATCAGGCGCCCCGGAAGAAATCGGCCTTCCGTGATCAGGAATTCGGCGGCACTCGAAGACCGCGAAGAGGAACTGCGCGAGGACGGAGACGACGATCGGGGCGGAGTCGGCACGTCCATCGTCGCATCGACATCGATCGTCGCCAATTCATCCGTACTGCCGACCGGACGCCCACACGAAGAACAGAAACGAACCTCGCTCGCCAGTTCGAAACCACAGTGAGAGCACGTCTTCACCCGTACAGAATAACGCAGTCGTCTCTACAGTTTCGAACCCTGTGCAGCTACGGCTTTTACCTTATTCAGGCAGAGGTCCAATCTCCACTTTGTTGTATGCGAAATGCGCGTGTCTATTGGATTTCGTAGAACCCGGTAAGGGACGGCCCCGGGTCCGCACGAAGCGTGCTGTGGGTTTCCACCGCCGATATGACGGCGGTCCACAACTGTCTCACTCCAAAACACTTACTCGATGATTGACATATTTGTACGTACAAATAGATACATAAGAATGTTCCTTCAGGAACATTTGTGCAACCTTTAGTCTGTGTTCCTGCAGCAAGACCACTAGCTGTATTACCATCCAAAGCGGTGAACTCATACTGGCAGCGATGGCTCCGCGATCCTTTGTTTCTGCTGTGTGTTGCCGCGGGGCTGCTGGCCTTCGCAGTGCAGTCAGGGGAACTGGGCAGCGCCGACACTACGCACCGTTTGCAGGCCACGCACTGGCTTTGGACTTCGCAGCCACAGGTTTTTCCCAACGAATATCCTGAATTCGGGCTGCACGGCCGAGGCGGCAAGCTCTACAGCTGGTATGGAATCGGGCAATCGTTGTTGATGCTGCCGGCTGACTTGCTGGGCACGTGGATTTCTCATTGGAAGATCTTTTCCGACTACGAAGACGATCCGGCCATCCGCAGCATCGTAGTCAGCTACAGCACGAACATCCTCGTCAATGTGCTGACTGCAATTATCGTCTTTCGGTTCCTGCGTCAACTCGCATTCAGCGTGAAGGAGTCCGTGGCCGGCGTGCTCGCGCTGCTGTTCTGCACCACCCACCTGCATTACACGCAGAACATGATGGAGAACAACTACATCATGCTGCTGACGATGACAGGGTTTTCGTTTCAGTATGAATGGCTCATAACCGGCAGCCGTCGGCCCTTGCTGATCGGGTCGGGGGCGTTGGCGCTGAACCTGCTTACCCGACTGACGACCGGGCTCGACCTGATTAGCGTTGCCGTGTTCCTGCTGGTCCTGCTCTGGTTCCAGAGAACTTCGCCGGAACGATTGTGGCATCGTTTTGTCGAGTACGCCAAGGTCGCGGCGCCGGTTTATGCGTTCTTCCTGCTGCTGGACCGGTTGTACCAGTTCTACCGTTTTGGTTCCTTCACCAATACGTACGTTTCGATTTTCGCGAAAGAGCAGCGGTTGCAGGATCCAACGCTGCCCGCGAACTTTCCCTGGACGACGCCGTTTCATGTTGGAGTTCTGGGCGCGCTCTTCCAGCCCGAAAAGTCGATTTTCTTGTTCGATCCGCTGCTGGTGCTCGCGCTCGTGCTGTTCGCGCTGTTGTGGAAGCGAATGAGCGCGGAGATGCGGGCCTACGCCGTTGCATCTTTGTTTCTACTGGTGATCTACATCAGCTTTTACGCTCGTTACGCATTTTGGGCAGGAGACTTTGCCTGGGGAGATCGCTATGTCTCGACTGCCGTCGAGGGGGTTGCGCTTCTGGCGGTGCCGTTGTTGCTGCGCTATCGAGAAAATCTAAGTCCCCTGATACGCATCTTCGCGATCGTTTTAATTGCGGTAAGCTTCGTCATTCAGGTCGCGTCGCTGGCTTTCTGGATGCCGATCGAGATTTACCAGATGGAAGAATTCGGCCATCCGACATTTGTCATTGCGCTTCGCTTCAAGAATATAGTTGCTTTTGCGCTGGGAAAGATGAGCGCCTGGAGATTGAACACGGACTCCATGACGTACGACCCATGGGATTACCAGCACATTACCACGTGGAATTTTCTGCCATTCCTGCTCCGGCGTGTCGGTGCCGCACCGAAGTGGGTGGTGGATGTGGCCTTTGCAGTTTGGATTGCATCGCTGGGCGCACTGGGTGGAGTCCTGTGGCGGCTGAGAAGTTCGTTGCGGGGTGCCTGATTCGACAAGGTCCCTCGACTCGGGATGACAGGGCCGAGATCACTCGACTGTCACGGACTTGGCCAGGTTCCTGGGTTGATCGACGTCGCAGCCGCGGCGAACGGCAATGTGATAGGCAAGCAGCTGTAGAGGCACAATCTCCAGGATCGGAGACAGTTCTTCCGGCGCGGCGGGGATGTAGAGGACGTGGTCGGCGGCTTCCTTGATCTCTTCATCGCCTTCGGTGGCCAAGGCAATCACGACTCCCGATCGCGCTTTCACTTCCTTCAGATTCGAAATCGTCTTTTCGTACCGCAGCACGGAGTCGGAATTGTTCTTGTCACGGGTCGCGATCACGACGACCGGCAGGTTCTCGTCGATGAGCGCATTGGGACCGTGCTTCATCTCTCCGGCGGGATATCCTTCCGCGTGAATGTAGGAAATTTCCTTGAGCTTGAGCGCGCCTTCGAGTGCGATCGGGTAATGAATGCCGCGCCCCAGAAACAGAAAGTCGTGAACCTTCTGATAGACCTTGGCCAGTTCGTCGCAGGCTTGGTCATGGGTAAGAATCGTTTCCAGTTTCGCTGGAATGCGCGTCAGTTCGAGCATTTCGCTACAGGCTCTTTCCGACGTCATCACGCCGCGCACCTGTGCCAGGTACATCGCGAAAATATAGAGAGCGGTCAGTTGGCCGGTGAAAGCCTTGGTCGAAGCCACGCCGATCTCCGGGCCGGCATGGGTGTAAATAGTTCCAGCAGCTTCACGGGTGATCATTGATCCGACAACATTGCAGATGGCGAGCGTCTTCGATCCGCGGGCCTTGGCTTCGCGTTGCGCGGCAATCGTGTCGGCGGTCTCGCCCGATTGCGAGATCACCAGCGTGATGGTATTGGGCTCGACGATCGGATCGCGATAGCGCCACTCGCTGGCGTAATCGACCTCCACCGGCACGCGCGCCAGCGTCTCGATCATGAACTTTCCGGCTAATCCGGCATGCCAACTGGTTCCGCAAGCAATGATGTTGATTTTCTTCGCGGCGCGGAATTCTGCTTCCGTGATTTCCATCTGATCGAGAAAAATGTGGCCCGTATCTTGTGAGACACGCCCCAGCGTGGTATCCCGCACGGCACGCGGCTGCTCATAGATTTCCTTGAGCATGAAATGTTTAAAGCCGCCCTTCTCCGCCTGGATTGGATCCCAGGTGACATGCTGAATCGGGCGATGGAGGGGCTTGCCCGTGAAATCGGTAAACTGCACGCCCTCGGGAGTAACAATAGCCATATCGCCATCGCCCAGGAAAACAATGTCGCGGGTGTGATAAAGGATGGCGGGAACGTCCGAGGCCACAAAGAATTCGTCTTTCCCGATGCCGACGACAGCCGGGGGACCATTGCGCGCAGCCACAATTTTATTGGGATCGTTGCTGGAAATCACCGCCAGAGCGAAGACTCCGCTGAGTAATTTCACCGTCTGGCGCACCGCTTCTTCCAGGCTCGGCCGACTGCCATTGTTCTGACGCGAATACTTCTCCACCAGGTGCGCGATGATTTCGGTATCAGTCTCGGTAGTGAACTTGTGCCCTTCCTCGATCAGCTTTTTCTTTAGGCTGAGATAGTTTTCGACGATCCCGTTGTGCACTACGACAATCTTTCCAGTGCAGTCGCGGTGGGGATGGGCATTCTCTTCGGTGGGGCGGCCGTGGGTGGCCCAGCGGGTGTGGCCGATGCCATAGCTGCCGTGCAGCGGCTTCTGGCGAATTACTTCTTCGAGGTTATGGAGTTTGCCTTCGGCGCGGCGGACCTGCAACCCGTCTCCGTTGCCGCCCACTGCGATCCCCGCCGAATCGTAGCCGCGATATTCCAGGCGGCGGAGGCCCTCAAGGATAACGGGGACGACGCTCTTCTTTCCAACATAACCGACAATGCCGCACATGGGACCACCTCGGGGATTTCCGGCGGGCCTACTCCGCCAGGGAGAAACGGAATTCTTCGATGACCGGATTGGTCAGGACTTCG
>Ga0209060_10000629_pt1 | contig 56082 bp, 44 predicted proteins | sample Coa_R1_8_FD_187155 | JGI IMG/M metagenome (GOLD analysis project Ga0209060, IMG submission 187155) | Surface soil microbial communities from Centralia Pennsylvania, which are recovering from an underground coalmine fire - Coalmine... | ecosystem: Environmental > Terrestrial > Soil >...
GTCCATGAATCGCGCCGATCCGCTTGGCGCGTGTTTCGGATGGTACTCCGAGCCAATCGAGCAGCCCGAATACTGCTGCCGCCAGCCCGCCCAGGACGCCGGCTCCAATCAGGTAAAAGGCCGTCTCTGTCCAGCGTGAATCGTTTGTGATTGCGAAGATTATGTCAAATATCGCTGCTGTCAAAAGCAGGCCCACCGGAAACGCGATCAGTTGCTGGTGTACTGGATGTCCCAGAAACTTTACCGTTTTTCCCATACACCCTCCTCACCAAATGGCTGCAGGAGCTTTGCCATTCGGCCGGGCCGACTGCGAGTGACATTAGGATGGCAGACTAACTGCATCTGATTGCATGCTGGCGCATCCGAACAGTTGAAGAGTAATCAGCCCTACACCGGCTAATGCCTTATCGACCGATAGAAGATTACGGTGTGATTGGTAATCTCCGCACCGTCGCGCTCGTTGCGAAAGATGGATCCATCGATTGGTTCTGCTTTCCACGGTTCGATTCTCCGAGCGTGTTCGGCGCCATACTGGATGCCGGCCAGGGCGGTTGTTTTCGAATCTGTCCGGTCGCGGAGACATCCTCCAAACAGTTCTATTGGCCCGATACGAACGTTCTCGTCACGCGGTTTCTCTCTGAAGCGGGAGTCGGCGAAGTCGTTGACTATATGCCGGTCCGCTCCAATTTGGAGGACGACGAGCATCTTCTGATTCGCAGAGTCCGCGTCGTGCGCGGGAAGATGCGGTTTCGGTTGGAGTGCCGGCCGGCCTTCAATTATGGCCGCGATCCCCATAGACTTAAGCTCGGGCATGGAGGCGCGGATTTCTACTCCGCCTCTCTCAATCTCCGCTTGAGTTCCGAAGTGCCGCTCCGGCGCTCCGGTAAAGGTGTGATGGCGGAATTCACGATGAACGAAGGCTCCGGGTATTGTTTTGTTCTCTACGGCCTGAAGCCTCATCAACCGGCGCGGGTGTTCGATGTTCAGGAAAGCGATCGCCTGTTTCACGAAACCATCGAATACTGGCGATCATGGCTCTCCAAAAGCCGGTATCGCGGGCGTTGGCGTGAAATGGTCAATCGCTCCGCGCTGGTTCTCAAGCTCTTGACATATGAACCGACGGGGGCCATAGTGGCGGCTCCCACCTGCAGCCTGCCCGAGAGCCTTGGCGGTCAGCGCAATTGGGATTATCGCTACGCCTGGATCCGCGACGCGGCTTTCACCTTATATAGCCTGCTCCGTATCGGGTTCACCGAGGAGGCAACTAAATTCATCGCGTTCCTCGATGCGCGCTGCCATGAAATGAAGCCCGATGGCGCGCTGCAGACCGTCTACGGAATCGATGGCCGCCATGTATTGACCGAAGAGAAGCTCGATCATTGGGAGGGTTACAAGGGATCCCATCCCGTCCGCATCGGGAATGCGGCTTACCGCCAGCGCCAGCTCGATATTTACGGCGAGTTGATGGATTCCATCTATCTTTATAACAAGCACGTAACTCCCATCTCGAATGAATTGTGGGGTTACCTGCGGCGCCTCACGAATTGGGTTTGTAAGAATTGGCGGAAGCCGGACAGTGCCATCTGGGAAGTCCGCGGCGGCAGGCGCCAGTTTATTTACTCCAAGCTCATGTGCTGGGTAGCCCTTGACCGCGCCTGGAGGCTTGCCGAGAAACGCTCTTTTCCCGCCGATCGCCTCCGCTGGAATCGCACGCGCGACCAGATTTACATGACGATCCTGCGGCGCGGTTGGAGCGAGAAGCGGCAAGCCTTCGTCCAGTATTACGACAGCGATGCTCTCGACGCATCCAACCTGCTGATGCCTCTTGTCTTCTTCGCTTCCCCGACCGATCCCCAGATGCAAAAGACGCTGGCCGCCACCAACCGGCCGCCTGCCGCCGGCGGACTCGTTACCGATGGCCTTGTTTTCCGGTATGACGTCGAGAAGACTCCCGATGGCCTGAAAGGCACCGAAGGCACCTTCAACATCTGCACTTTTTGGCTGGTGGAAGCCTTAACCCGCGCCAGCGGCGAAGATCCCGACCGGCTTTACGACGCCCGTCTCCTGTTCGAACAGATGCTCGGATACGCCAATCATCTCGGCCTTTATGCCGAGCAGATTGATAGCGGCGGCGGCGCTCTCGGTAATTTCCCCCAGGCTCTGACGCACCTGGCTTTGATTAGCGCCGCGTACAACCTCGATCAGTATCTGGATGCAGCTCTACCGCGGCGCAAGCGGTAGCACCTTGGATCGTGCCCCCTGTGTTTTGTCGGGTTCATACGAGGACGCGCAGAGCCCGTGAAAAAACTCGCACCGCCGGCAGTGCGCGCCTTCATGGAGCGGGAACTCCATCCGCGCCTGCGCTTCCTGAAAGTCGCGTACGATTTGTTCCGGCGCATCCAACAGAGAGGGCGTCAGATCGACTTCGATCGGTGTGTCGGGCCGTAGAAAATGTAGCCAAGCCCGCTGCGGCGCCCGCCCCGTCGCCCGTTCCACTGCCAGCGCGTACAGGCGGAGTTGCGCGTGATAATCGCCCGCCCGCTCGTGCGCTTCGATTGCGGTGACCGAATCCGTCTTGTAATCCACGATTGTCAGTTCGCCGCCCTCTTCAAACCAAAGATCCACTTGCCCGCGCAAAACCAGTCCGTCGACGGCCATCAGGAAATCGAACTCGCGCTCGACGCGGGATGCCCGTGCGCCCCGCCGCCCCAGCGGGCTTTGCCGGAAAACCTCGGCCAGCCGCAGCGCCTCGGAGTCGGGCTTTGAGACCGCTGCTCCCGCCAGCAGGGCATGCACCTGCGTGCCCAGCTCCGCGGCCGGCAGTTTTCCGCGCTCCTCGATCCGCCGCGCCCGCCCTTCATACCCGAGATAGTGGCTTAGAAAGTACTCCCGCGGGCACTTGGCAAATGCCGCCACCGCCGTCACCGTCGCATTCGCGTCCTGCTGTTCCGTGATCCTGGGCCGGACGACGCGCTGGGCCGGGGCCGGCGGCTCCGCCCATTGCGGCCGCGGCAGCGCCTCGGGTTCACGGTCGGCCACCTGAAACCGCAGCTTCCACTCTTCTCCATACGGGGAAGTGCGCGTCAAAATTCCGCCGCCCGCCGTTTCCAGATCCAATCCCAGTTTCCGGCGGATCTCCTGTGCCCAATGCGCCGGTTTCTTGGCTGCTGCCGAAAAACTCAGGATCAGCTGTTGTTCGGCGCGCGTCATCGCTACGTAGAGAACGCGATTCCCTTCTTCGGCCTCGCGTTGTTTCCATTCTTCGCGAATCGCGTGTTGAAACCGGTCGCTCTTGTCCCTTCCCGTCGCCGGGTTGCGCCAGCGCGCTCCCAGTCCGCGGCTTCGGGAAAATGAGACAACCGGCGGATTGGGGTCCACCCCCTTGTGCAGCGCCGCCACGAATACAACCGGAAATTCCAGCCCCTTGGCCGAGTGAATCGTCATGACGCTCACCGCATTCAGCGAATCCTGCGGCGGCGCGTCCGGCTCTCGCGGATTTGACGCGCGCACTACCGCCAGTTCGTCGATGAACTGGTCCAGAGACATGCGCCCGGCCGCCTGCCGCGCTTGCCCCAGGAACTTTTCGATGCTGCCAAAACTGCGCGATCCGGGCTCGCCCGAATATCCGCAGTCGTCCAGCGCAGTGAGCAGCAGCCGGTCAAACGAAACGTGTTCCCGCTGCTGCCGCCACGTCTGCAGCCGCTCGCGCAATCGCGCGAGTTTGTAATAATCCTCCGGGTCGAACTCGCTCTTGATTTCCGGCCGGAGCCGCATCAAGGCCGCCCCCAGATTCGCGTCCAGCGCTTTCAGCCGAAGCAGCGCTTCATCCGAGGCCTGGACCAGCGGCGAGCGCAGCACCGCGGCCACGCTGATTTCATCGCGCGGATTCGCAATTACCCGCAGCAGGTGAACCAGATCGTTGACTTCCCGGATTTCATAAAAGCCGCGCCCGCGGTTGACGACGTAGGGTATGCCCGCCTCGTCGAAAGCTTCCGCGAATTCCGGCAATACCTCGGTGTTCCTCACCAGCACTGCCATCTCCCGAAACGCGAAGCCGCCCTCCGCTTCCCCCGCCAGCTCCAGGATGCGCCGCGCCACCCACCGCGCTTCGTTATGCAAGGCTTCGTCGATCTGCGGGGCGATGGCCGCGATCACCTCGACGCAAACCTCCCGTTGGTCTTGAAACTGGCGGCCCGCCAGCAGCTTGCGCCGTTCGATGCCGGCCGCGCCTTCCGCAATCGTTTCGACCGCGCGTAAAATATCCGTTCGGCTGCGAAAATTATCGTCCAGCTCGATCCGCCGTGAAGCCTGGTCGCGGTACGCCCGGAATACATCGGGCTCGGCGTGCCGGAATCCGTAGATCGATTGGTTGATGTCGCCCACCGCGTAGAACCGTTCCGCCCGCCTCAGCCGTTCCAGCAGCTTGGCTTGCTGTCCGTTGGTGTCCTGGAATTCGTCCATCACGATGTAGTCGAACTGCTCTTGCACCCGCGCGCGCGCTTCCGCCCTGCCCTCCAGCAGTCCGGCTGCGTATTCCTCCAGGTCCGCGAAATCGAGCACCCCGGCGTCCCGCTTTCGCTCGCGATAAATCCGGTCGAAGCGGCGCAGGATCTCCACCAGCAGCTCGCGTTCATGCTCATACAATTCGGTGACCAGCGAGTATTCCAGGCCCTTGAGCTGTTCATCCTTCAAGCGCTTGACCAGGTGATAAGCCGTCGTTCCCCGCTTGCACTTCTGCAGGTTGCCCGGAAACTCCTTCAGATGGCGCAGCGCCTCGGCGGCTGTTGACGCCATCAGGATTCGTGCCGCCCCTTCGATAATCGAGTCGCGGTGCAGCCGCTGATCGTCCGACCATAAATCCAGGGGATCCTCGCTGAGCGCTTGGAGCGTGGCGGCCACCTCCTCGCGCGTGATCCCTGGAGGCGCCGGCATGGCCGCCACCTCTTCGATCGTCATGCCCGCCCCCCGCATCGCATCGTAAGCCGATAGCACCGCCTCCTCGAATTCGCGCGAAGACAGCCCGCGGATTAACGCCCGCACGGCGGCCGGATGCTGTTCGAACAGCGCCGCCACCGCCGCATCGATCGCTTCTTGCTGCAGCCGCCGCGCTTCCCTTTCGTCGGCGACCTGAAACTGCGGATCGACCCCCGCCGCCACGGCGTTCTCGCGCAGCAGGCGCGCGCAAAATCCGTGTACGGTGGAGACCCAGGCGCGCTCCAGCCTCGCGCGCGTTTTCGAATCCTCGTGAAACGCCTCGGCCAGCTTCGTCCGCATGTTTCCGGCCGCTTTTTCGGTAAACGTGATCGCCAGAATCCGAACCGGATCCACCCCGGATTCCACCAGGCGGCGGAAGTACTCTACCAGTACCGTCGTCTTACCGGAACCCGGACCGGCCACCACGCACGTATCCGCGTGCCGCTGCGCGGCGTCGATCGCTTCGAGCTGGTGCCGCGTGAAATCCACCGTCTTCATACCGCCTCGACGGTAGCGGCCGGCACTTCGACCTCGATCCGGCACACGTCCCGCGTATCACAAAACCGGCACTCTTCCGCGCTCGCGGGATCCGGCGCCACCCGGCCCTGCCGCATCTCCTCGACCATCCGCAGCACCCGCCCCGCGGCATCTTCCGCCCAGCCTTCCGGAACTGGATTGCCGCCGCGCGACCCATCCTCGCTCCACCCGGCGTATTCCACATCCCCTTTCAGCCGCACGTAAAACATGGCCGTCGGCTTGACGCCGAGTACTCGCTCCGCTGCCATCCAATATAAGGGCGCCTGCAGCCGGTCGCCGCCAACCAGTTTTTTCATCCGCTGCGCGCCGCTGTACTTGTAATCGATGATATAGGCGCGCCCGTCCGGGCCCACGTCCAGCCGGTCGATCCGCCCGCTGATGCGCAGTGTCTCATTCAGCGGGAACTCGAATTCCCGCTCGGTGCTCGACTCGAATTCGCCGCGCGGCCAGCGTTCATCCGCCGCGAACCGCTCCAGATCCTCCCGCATGGCCTGTCGCAGCCGCTCTGTGTGGTATCCGTTCGGTATATGGTATTCCTCGCGGTACTCGTCGAAGATGCGGTCGAACAGCAGCCCCACGTCCTGCGCAGTGCTGTACCATTCCGCGAGCACGGCATGCACGAGATTGCCTTGCGCCAGGAAACTCAGCCGGTCCTCCGGCCGCCGCGGCGCCGGTTTCAACCGCAGCACTCGTCCGCCGAAATATTGGAAGGGACACTGCAGGAACGACTCGAGGCCCGTCGGGGATAGACGCGCCGTCTTTTCTTGCAGCACCGTCAACAGTGCTGGAGAACGAATCACCGCCGGTGCCGGATGCGAAACGACGTTTCGCGGTTCGGGCCGGCTCGCCCGCGCCGTCTCTTCCGGCAATCCCAGATCTTCGAGGTATAGCGAAGGCAGGTTGCGTTCCCCGCGTGCGTCGGTCTCCGGATACGAGAGCGTGACCTCTTCCGTTGCTCGCGTGATCGCCGACTCGAACAGGGCCCGCTCTTCCCGGTCGAACTCCGCGGCGGTCCGAACGCCGATCCCCGCGCTCTCCAGTTTGACCCGCGCTGTATCGGGAAAAAACGGATCCTGCGGATGAAATTGCGGGAAGTGCTTCTCCACCATGCCGCAAACAAAAACCACCGGCAGTACCCACTGCCGGGCCTCGGGCGCGCTCAGCACGTGAACCACGTTGCGCCGTCCGTCTTCCAGCCGCAGGGGCTTGAGCCGTACCGCCGCTTTCACCGCGCGCCAGAACTCCCCGATTCCCACCGCCCGTTCCGGATCGAGCGCCTGCCCGGCGTCGTCCACAGCTTCATCAAACGCTTCGAGCGCCGCGGCCTGCTGCCGCGCGAGCAGCGCCGATTCGTGATCGATTCCCTCCGCCGGCCGCGCGAACCGGAAGAGATTTCGCAGCGTCCGGAACCGCGCCGCCCAATCCGCTGGAGGCATTTCAAACATGCGCCATTCTTCCAGCCCCGCCAGCGAGTCGATTAGTCTTGCGAGCGGGCCTTCGAGATCTCCGGCCAGCGATTTCAGTCCGCCCAAGCCGCTTTCCGGCATCTGCTCCCGAACTTCGAAATCGAAGCGATCCAGGGCCGGTGAATCTGCAAAACGCGGCGCCAGCCGCACTGCCGCGAGCGTCATCCCGTAGTCCCACCTCCCCAGCATGGCTTCCACCGCAGCCGTCAAAAAACGCGCCGCCGCGTTCTGCTGCAATTCAGCGTTGAAATAGAACCGCGCCGGAATTCCGTAGCGCTCCAGCGTCGATCGAAGGATCGGAACATAAGTTTCGGCCGCTCGCACGATGATTCCGATCTCGCGGAAAGCGCGCCCCGCCTCCGCCAGTTCCACGATCCTCCGCGCGATTTCGTCCGCCTCGCGTTCAATGTTCGGCGCGCGGACCAGGCGGCGCTCGGGACTCGATCCCATCCCCGGCGCCCGCTCTTCTTCGAAACCCATGCTCCACAGCCGCGCGCGGATACCCTCGCCGCCGTCCGTGTCGCTCAGCGTCAGCGTGACCTCGGCGTGCTGCGTCAGTGCTTCAATCACCGCCAGTTCCGGTTCCGGCAGAACGTGGAAGCCATCCAGCCAGATTGTGTCGATTCCCGCTATCCCGTCCCTGCCGATTGCTGCCGCCGCGCGCTGCAACGTCTGGCCGCGCAGCCCTAAGCCGCGCTGCTCAAGGACTCGGTCGACTTCGCGATAGACCGCGACGAAGGCGGCTCCCAGCGGCGCCTCGGGAAGGTGCGCGGCCAGCCGCGCGCTGTCGCAGCCCGCCGACGAGAACTCACCGATCGTGCGCGCCAGCGCCGCGCTGAACCCCGGCAATTGCGCCACGCGCTGGAACTCCGGGCGCTTGATTCGTGCGACCGCCTGCTCCACCAGCAGGTACAAAACCGGCTCCGAAACCTCCGCCCGATTCCCTTTCCAGGGTTCCACAAACGTGGAAAGCGTCTGAATCAGGTTGCGCCGGAAGATAAATCCTTCCCGCGCAATCCGGTTCTGCAGATGTTGCGCAAGCGTCGCAGTCGGCACCAGCAGCCGTATCGAATCCTTCTGCGCCCGCAGCGACTCCAGGAACCGCTCGAGCACGTACGTGCTCTTTCCCGATCCGGCCGGTCCCGTGATGAGCCGCATTTCGACCAGTGTAGCTCATGGCGAACAAAAGGAGAATCAGCCCCCCTCAGGGAACGGAGGTCCGCTCTTGCCAGCGGGCCTCCGTCCCGGCCGGGTGGTATGAAAGATTACAAAACCCAGCCTTTTCTGAGGTTGAACGTCCAGAGGACGAGGGTGGCGATGAGAAGTATGAAAAACATATCTGTCGCCTCCCACCGCTGACGAAGCATCCGGGTCTCCAAACCGGTCTGCCCTGAGGCGCCGGATCGATCCGGCGAGACGTTCAGAAGGTGACGACGCCGACGCAAATCGTCGATGCGGCCCAATAGAGCGACCGTCGAAAATCGCCCGCTACCGCGTAGCAGACCGCCGAACTGGCATTGCAGACAAGCAGAACCAGGGGGAAGAACTTCGTCCAACTTGCGAGGCCCATGAATGACACCTGAAAATCGCCTGGAAAGGCTACAACTATCGTATCGGCATTCACAGTCGAAAGTGAAGTCTGTCTTAAGTAAACCTTGCGCCGGCGTGACACCTTTTTCAGTGACGGTTCCTACGAAAATATTTTCCCTAACAAAACAAAGCCCGAACCACCGTTTGCTGGCAGATTCGCTGCCCTGCCTCTGCTTCTCCGAACGGACAATGAGGATGGGAACAAGCATGGAACCGCGGCGAGGAACTCGGGCTCCGATTGGTACAAATCGTCAATGCCCGGGTAACTTCCTTGTTTGGAACGAACCTCTGGGAATTTCCGAAACGTACGTTTCGGAAATCGCCGCTATGCCTTCGGCTCCAGCGCGAGCTCGACCACTTCTTCCATCGTTTTCACGAAGTGCATCTTCATATCGCCGATCTGCTCGCTCTTGAGGTCCTCCCGCACGTTCACTTCGTTTTCGAACGGCAGGATCACTTCGCGCACGCCGCTGCGCTTCGCCGCGAGCACTTTTTCCTTGATGCCGCCCACCGGCAGCACCTGTCCGGTGAGCGTGATCTCGCCCGTCATCGCCAGGTGGCTGCGGATCAGCCGGTTCGTCAGCATCGAAAGCAGCGCCGCAGCCATCGTGATGCCCGCCGAAGGCCCGTCTTTCGGAATCGCGCCCGCCGGCACGTGGATGTGAATGTCGCTCGTCTTGAAAATTTCCGGGTCGATGGCGTATTCGGTCGCGTTCGCGCGCACCCACGTCAGCGCCGCCTGCACCGACTCCTGCATCACCGGACCCAGTTGCCCGGTCATGATCAGTCCTTTGCTGCCGCCCGGCATGCGGCCGGCCTCAATGAACAGAATGTCGCCGCCCACCGGAGTCCATGCCAGCCCCACCGCCACGCCCGCGCGCCGCGTCCGCTCGGCGATCTCGGTATCCGGACGGAACCGCGGGGCTCCGAGATCCTTCTCGACCAGCTCCGGCGTCACTGCCATTTTTCCCGGCTGCCCTTCGGCGATGCGCCGCGCCTGCTTGCGGCAGATCGTGCCAATCTCGCGCTCCAGGTTCCGCACTCCCGCTTCGCGCGTGTACCGCCGGACCAGGAAACGCACCGATTCGTCGCTGAATTCAATGCCGTGCTCGGCATCCAGCCCGTTCTCCGCCGTCTGCCGCGGGATCAGATACCGGAACGCGATGATCACTTTCTCGTGCTCGGTATAGCCTTCCAGCCCGATCACTTCCATGCGGTCGCGCAGCGCATCGGGAACCGGATCGAGCACGTTGGCCGTCGTGATGAACAGCACGCGCGAGAGATCGAATTGCACGTCCAGATAGTTGTCCCGGAACGTCGAATTCTGCTCCGGATCCAGCACCTCCAGCAGCGCCGAAGCCGGGTCGCCTCGAAAATCGCGCCCGAGCTTGTCCACTTCATCGAGCATGAACACCGGATCGTTCGTCCCCGCGCGCCGCAGCGCCTGGATGATCTGCCCCGGCAGCGCGCCGATATACGTGCGCCGGTGCCCGCGAATTTCGGCTTCATCATGCATCCCGCCCATCGAAATCCGCGCGAATTTGCGGCCGAGCGCGCGTGCGATCGATTTGCCGAGCGACGTCTTCCCCACTCCCGGCGGCCCGACGAAACAAAGAATCGGACCCTTCAGCACCGGCCGCAACTGCAGCACCGCGAGATAATCCAGAATCCGGTCTTTCACTTTTTCCAGGTCGTAGTGGTCCTGGTCCAGGATCTCCGCGGCCCGCTTTACGTCCACCTGCGCGCCCGAAGAAACGTTCCACGGCAGGCTCGCCATCCATTCCAGGTACGTGCGCGAAACGCCGTATTCCGGCGAAGCGGCCGGGATGCGCGACAGCCGGCTCAATTCGCGGTCGGTTTCCGTTTTGACCTCGGCCGGAAGTTCCGCCGCTTCGAGCTTCTCCCGCAGTTCCTCGATATCGCGATTGGCGTCGTCGCCCTCTCCCAGCTCTTTCTGAATCGCCTTCAACTGCTCGCGCAGGTAAAACTCGCGCTGGCTCTGCGAAAGCTGTCCCTGCACTTGCGATTGGATTCGGCCGCGCAGCTCGAGCATCTCGAGTTCCCTCGCCAGATGCCGGTGCACCTGGTCCAGGCGGGCCCGCGCATCCGGCTCTTCGAGCAGCTTCTGCCGTTCCTGCGGGCTCAGCGAAGGCAGCGTGCCCGATACCCAATCGGCCAGCCGGCCGATCTCGGTGATGTGTTCCGACGTCGTGGCCAGGTCATCCGACAGATTCGGCGAAGCCGCCACGATCTGCTGGAACAGGCTCACTACGTTTTGCCGCAGCGCCTCCAGTTCCGGAGTGTTTTCCGGTTCCACGTCGGGGATACGCTCGATTTTCGCTTTGAGAAACGGCTCGCGCGCCGTGAATTCCTTGGTCCGGATGCGCGTGATGCCTTCGCAAAACAGCAGCAGATTTTCCTTCGGAACGCGGATCGCCTTGTGCAGAACGCAAATCGTTCCTACCGGGTACAGGTCTTCCGGCGTCGGCACGTCCACCCGCGGGTCCAGCTGCGAAACCACCGCCAGCGTGCGGTTTTCGCCCAGCGACTGTACCAGCGCCACCGATGCCGGCCGCCCTACCGTGATCGGCGCCAGTGCGCCGGGAAAAACCACCGTGTCGCGCACCGTGAGCACCGGCACTTCTTCGACGGTCGCACTCTCCGCGTCGCCGCCCTGCGATTTGATCTCTTGCTCTTCGACGGCCATGGGCTATCCACAGTGTAGCGTGGGGTGCGCCGCAATCTCGTCTACGCGCCGTTGCGATAGCACCCGAGCACGCGCAAATAGTCCGCCAGCTCACTGAGGTGCTTCAACGCGTTTTCCGCTTGCGGGGAATCCACGCGTCCGACGAAATCCAGGTAAAAGAGATATTCCCACGGCTTGCCGCGCAGCGGCCGCGACTCGATCTTAATCAGGCTCAGATCGCGCAACGCGAACGTCGCCAGGGCCCGAAACAGAGAGCCCGGCACATTCCGGATCGTAAAGACCAGCGAGGTCTTCCATTGCGCGTCGGCGGAGCTGCCGCGCGGCGGCAGCCGGTATCGGTTGGGCCGGCGCAAGAGAAAGAATCGGGTGAAATTCTGGCGGTCGTCCTCAATGGATTTCCTTAGTATCTTTGCCTTATAGATCTCCGCCGCCACGCGGGATGCAATCGCCCCGGCATCCGTAAGCCGTTCTTCTACAATCATTTTGACGCTGCCGGCAGTGTCGTAGAATGGGACGCGCTCGATTTGCGGGTTTTGCGCAAAGAAATCTTGGCACTGATCGAGCGCTACCGGATGAGAAAAAACCCGCCGAAGCTTCGCGAATGTGACGGGCGGATTCACAATCAAATTGTGGATGATGCGGACGCTGGTCTCGGCTACAATCGGCAGCTCGAACCGCTGCAGATGGTCGTAATTTTCATGCACCGAGCCGGCCAGTGTATTTTCGATCGGCACCACCGCCCCGGTCACGCGCCCATCTTTAAGACGGCGAAATACCTCTTCGAATTTCGCGCACGGCACGACTTCGGTCGCGGGGCCGAGCAGTTTACGGGTGGCTTCTTCGCTGAAGGCGCCGCGCGCGCCCTGAAACGCGATCCGTTCGCCCTTTCCTGCTTTTTGGCTCACCGCGCACCGTCCCAGCGGCGTGCTGTGGGGCTCGGCATGCCAAGCAGGTCGAGAACGCGTTCGACGCTGTGATCCACGATTTCACTCACCGTCTGCGGATTATTGTAGAAGCCCGGGATAGGCGGCGCGATGATCGCCCCCATCTCCGCCAGCGCGGTCATGGCGCGCAGGTGCCCGAGATGGAAGGGGCTTTCGCGGACCATCAGAATCAACTTCCGCCGCTCTTTCAACGTCACGTCGGCCGCCCGCACCAGGAGGTTGGAGCTGATGCCGTGCGCAATCGCCGACATGGTGTGGATCGAGCAGGGTGCAATCACCATCGCGTCAGTAGGAAACGATCCGCTCGCCAAACGGCAGGAAATATCCTCGACGGGGTAGCAGAAATCCGCGAGTTTCTTCGCCTCGGCGCCCGATTTCCCGGTTTCGAGGAAAAGCGTTTTCTCGCCGGATCTGGAAAGAATTAAATGGATTTTTGCGCCCTCTGCACGCAGCCGTTCGAGCAGCCGAAGTCCGTAAATCGCGCCGCTTGCGCCGGTCATTCCGACCACAATCGTCACACTGTTTTCCCCGCGTGAGGACCGCGTCTGTTCCGTTTTCGGAACAAAAATATCCAATTTGGCTTGATGCCATCCGCGGCCGTCGCTATAATTTGGCTTCGCCTCACGGGCGCTGGCACAGCGAGGATCATAACATGGACCGCACCGGTGAAAAGCTGCGAAAGATCCGCGAACGCCTGAAGCTTACCTATCGCGATGTCGAGCAGGCCAGCCAGCAATTGGCCCAGCGCCGGGGCAGCAACGAATTTCTGATTCCCTTAAGCCGCCTCGCCGACATCGAGAACAACGGCAAAGTGCCCAGCCTGTTTCGCCTCTATACGTTATGCGTCGTGTACCGCCTGGAGTTTCCGGAAGTTCTGCGTTGGTATGGAATTCCGCTGGAACAGATGGGCGCTGATACGCTGCACGTCATGCTGGCAGAGACTCATCCGGTGCCCAACCGGACCGCCGCGGTCGTCACGATCCCCCACGCCCCGGAGGGGGAAATCGACCTGGACAAGACCACCTTCCTGAGCCACTTGATTCGGCAGTGGGGGAAAGTACCACTGGGTTTTCTGAATGGGATTGATCTGAAGCAACATCGCTACGGCTTGATCGGCCTCAACGACTGGTCCATGTACCCGCTGCTGCGGCCGGGATCCCTGGTGATGATCGACGAGGGTTGCCGGAAAATTACGCGGGGCGGATGGGCTAACGAGTTTGACCGGCCGATTTATTTCCTCGAGCACCGCGATGGATACCTGTGCGGTTGGTGCGCGTTGGAGGGAAACCATTTGATGGTCCAGCCGCATCCTGCTTCGGACAAGCAGCCATCGGTCTTTCGTTTTCCCGATGAGATCGACATCATTGGTCAGATCACGGGTGTGGCGATGCTGCTGGAACCAGCCAAGCGCGGGCACTCGCGCTCCGCCGTAACCCCAAATAAGCCGATTTGACGGTCCTACTACGTAAGGCCTAGTGTTCCGATTCCGGAAAATTTTGGGCAGGTTCTCCCCTTACTACCGTACGATCAGTTACAGTACTTAACTGAAGTCAATACACTTCGGTTAGTAGAAAGGTGGATACCTATGAGAAGGTTGATCTTGCTAGCGGTAATGGCTCTTGCTGTGCTGGCCACGGCCAAGACCAACGGCAGCAAGGTGGATGGCCCGCTGCCGACGTGCGATCCGTGCCCGTTCGTACGCTAAAGGCACTACTGAATCCTTGCGGCGCTCGATGCTAGAATCACCCCAACGGTGAGCACGGAGTTGAGCGCCGCGATTGTTCGTTACCTTGAACTCTTTATCCTTGGCGCCTGCCTGCTGACCAATGTAAGGCTTGTCTATAACGGGCTTTACAAGCGTTACCGAGCTCTTTTCGCCTACCTCGTTTTCCGGTTTTTCTACACCGGGGCTCTCCTGTTCGCCTTTCCCAATACCGGATCCCGCGCCTACCTGTGGTTCTTTACGCTGACGGAGCCGGCGATTTGGCTCTTCTATGTGCTGATCGTGATTGAGCTCTATTCTCTAGTACTGGAGAAACATCGCGGGCTATATACGCTAGGACGCTGGGTTCTCTATGGGGGCCTGACAGTGTCGCTGCTGATTTCCGGGCTGGCACTGCTGCCGGAGCTTAGCGGAGGGGCCCCCCAGCGCTCCCGGCTCATTCCGTACTATCTGGCGATCGAGCGGGGCGTGGACTTCAGTCTCCTGATTTTCCTGCTGTTAATTCTGCTCTGGCTGACACAATACCCGGTTCCGCTCAGCCGCAACGTGCTGGTGCACAGCCTGGCGTACTCAATCCTGTTCTTAAGCAACACGGCTGGGTTGCTGGTGCGGGTGATGTTCGGGCTTAACCTGGCCCGGCCGGTGACGACTCTCTTCCTGGCGATTGGAGCAATCTGCATCCTGATGTGGCTCATCTTTCTGACGCCCAAGGGCGAGGAGGTGCGGGTGAGCCTGCCGAGCTTCGGTCCGGAACAGGAAAAGCGGATCCTGAGCCAGTTGGAAGCTTTGAACAAGACCCTGTTAAAGGTATCAAGGGAATAAAGGAATTCCCTACCCCCCGGGCAGTACCTAAGCCCTCCTGATTCCATTGATTAACCGCAATTTCAGGCCTATGATTTCGATAGGTTTTAAATGGCCGCAATTCATTTCCTGTTGGGGATTTTCCTTCTCCTGCTGGTGTGTTCGGCAATCGGCCTGGTGTGGCTGCTGCGTGAAATGGGGTGCGCGGAACGTTGTTTACCGATCACCGCAGATTGGATCAGTGAATTGTCGGCCGAGCGTTACCGGCCGATGCTGCGGCTGCTCGACACCGATGAGCTGGATTTGCTGAAATCACAACCGCACTTTACGGCGGGGCAAGAGAGCCAGTTCCGCAGCAACCGGGCGCAGATCTTCCGCGGATACCTGCGCTGCCTGCATGCGGACTTCCTGCGGATCTCGATGGCGATTCGGGTACTGATGGTGCAATCGCGCGACGATCGTCCGGACCTGGCGCGGGTGCTGATCCGGCGGCGGACGGTTTACGCGGCTGCCGCCGCCGCGGTTCACCTACGACTGTTCCTCTATGAACGGGGAGTGTGCGGCGTAGATGCGACGGGACTGATGCGAACGTTCGAAGAGATGCGGCGCGAGTTACGGTCGCTGCTTCCGGACCGCGTGATGGCGTAAAGCTGAGGCGGACTCACAGCCGCTTCAGAATGTCCTTGGCCTCTTTCAACCGCGGGAACTGTTTTTCGGCCTGGCGGAACTCGCGGGTATGGACGCGGCGGCGGGCGCCGTTGTGTTCGACCGGGTAGCGCAGGTGCAGCATCTCGTGGAAGACGACGTATTCGAGAGCGAGCGGCGGGGTCTCGGCCCGATCGAAGATGCGGCTGATGATGATGGCATTGTGGGAAGGGTCGAAATGGCCAAGCATGCTGCGGGAGGCGCCGCGGCTCCAGCCCAGCTGCGGACGGCCGAGCAGCCCATCGAAGAACCGCTGATTTAAACGCTCGAAGATCTCCTCCAGGTTGCGGTGGACGCCTTGCGGACCGGAAAGAAATTTGCGGCCGCGGATCTGGCGCACCAAGTGGATCTGGCGGCGCACGTCGCGGCGGTTCAGATAGAGGCGGTAGCGGTGGGTATACATGCGCGCCACGGGTTTTCGATACAGTTTGCCCAGCAGGATGAAAGCGAGGGCTTCGGTGACGGGGGCGGGGGCGCCTTCGAGCAGATCGGAAACACGCACATGCAGCTTTCCGTTTTCGAGGCGAATGAAGCTATCCGCATTCGCGAAGCGGCAGAATTCGACGCGCAGATCGGGCAGCGGAGAACGAGGTTTCAGCGCACGAAAGACGCGCGCGTAGATTTCCTGCGGAGTTTCAAAAAAAAGCGAAGCCTGCAGACCGTCGGACGGAAACATGACGGGGGAATCGGGCATGCTTTCCCCAGAGTAACGCGGATGCGTTACTCTGAGGTTCTACAAAGGAAGGCCCGACTTGCCGAACGCGAAGATCAGCGCTCTGGGGTGTTATGTGCCGCCGCGCGTGCTCACCAACCAGGACCTGGAGAAGATGGTGGAGACCAACGACGAGTGGATCGTGGAGCGGACCGGAATTCGCGAACGCCACATCGCGGACGCGGAGGTGGCCACGTCCGATATGGCGGTCGAAGCGGCGCGCTGCGCGCTGGCGCAACGCGGAGTAGCGGCGGCGGAAGTCAATGCAATCATCGTCTGCACGGTGACGCCGGATATGTTTTTTCCGTCGACGGCCTGCCTGGTACAGAACCGGCTGGGTGCGCGGGGCGCGTGGGGCTTCGACCTGGTGGCGGCGTGTTCGGGATTCGTATACGGGCTGACTACGGGCGCGCACCTGGTGGCGGCGGGAACACATCGCAAAGTGCTGGTGATCGGCTCGGACACGATGAGCCGAATCATCGATTATACGGACCGCACGACCTGTGTGTTGTTCGGCGACGCGGCGGGGGCGATGCTGATCGAGCCGGCGGGAGACGGAGAAAACGGCGCCGGCTTCATCGATTTTCTAGGAGAAGTGGATGGCTCGGGCGGCGATTATCTGAAGATGCCGGCGGGCGGAAGCCGGCTTCCCTCGTCGCATGAGACGATCGATCAGCGGCTGCACTACGTGCACCAGGATGGCGGGCAGGTGTTCAAGTACGCGGTGCGGAAGATGTACGAGTCCTGCCACGAACTTCTGAAGCGCAACGGACTGAGCGGGAAAGATGTGAGCCTGCTGGTGCCGCATCAGGCCAACCGGCGGATCATCACCGCGGCGGCCGACCGGCTGGGGCTGCCGCCGGAGAAGGTGATGATCAACATCGACCGGTACGGCAATACGACGGCGGCGACGATTCCGCTGGCCACGCGCGATGCGATCCAGCAAGGCCGGCTGAAGCGCGGCGACCTGGTGGTGTTCGCGGCAGTGGGCGCGGGATACACAGTGGGCGCGAGCCTCTGGCGCTGGGCGTATTAAGCGGGCGATCGTCTTTCGATCGAGGCGGCGGTGCGAAACGGACCTGGCGCGGTTCAGGTTTACAATGGGAATTCCCAGTCTCATGCCCGACGATGACCCAATTGTCAGGCTCGCGAAGCAGATGGACGCCAGCCGCAAGTCCGAGAGCCTGTTGATGAACGCGGGAAGCATCGCCGGGTTGCGCCGGCGGGGCGCGTGCCAGCTTCATCAGGTCTGCGCGGAGTTCGTCTCGTTGTTAAAGAGCAAGGGTGTTGATTCACCGGTTGAGCTTTCCCCACTGACGTACAGCGAGGAGATGTTCCGCGAGCGCGGTGTGAACCTGTTTCAGGTCAGTTCGCAGGGACGCCAGATGCAGATTGCGTTTCAAGCCACGCCTCAGACCTTTTCCACGGAGAAATACCTCATCCCGTACATCCTCGAGGGAGAAATCCGGGCGTACAACCAGCGGATGCTCGAGCATTTCGAGATTCGCAGCCAGGCGCTGTTCTACTGTGTCGATCACGAGACGGCCTTTTGGCGGTTCTACGATTGGCGCAACCCCCGCAACCTGCCTGTCGACCCTGAGTTGCTTGCGGGTCTGATGCAACGGCTTTTTTGAGGGGATCCGGATTCAGAATCACGGGTCAGGCAAACACGGCGGGCGCCTTTTGCGCTGGGCGTACTAGAGCGAAGCGCACAAACCGGTATAGAAGGCGCAGCACGCGATGACCAGGCGGCGCGACTGAGGTCTTGCCAGCACGGCGCTTTCATATTAGGATTTCGGAAGTGCCGATCCGCCGCGCAAGGCAATCAGGAGCGGCCTTGCTCTTGTGGGTTGCCGGCTACGCGGCGATTTCGCGAGCGCAGAGCCAGGACCCGGGGTGTCCCGCCTATCCGGCCGCGGCCCGGGTGAATCTGGCCCGCACCATCCGGCTGGACCAGGCGTATCTCGCGCAACATCGAGCGCCGGGGCGGCACACGGCCGTGGCGGTCCCGCCTTCAAAAAACGTCATTGACGACTGGATCTTCAAGAAGATGTCGGACGACGGCGTGCAGCCGGCGCCGCTGACCACGGACAACGAATTCGTGCGGCGGATTTACCTGGACTTGACGGGCCGCGTGCCGACGTTCGAGCAGGTGAATGCGTTCCTGGCCGATACCAGCGCCGGCAAACGCGACAAATTGATCGACACATTGCTGGCTTCGCCGGGGTACGTGGACCAGTTTTCGTTCTGGTTTCGAAAGCGCCTGCAAGTGGTGCGAGGGGCGAATTCAGGAGGCTCGGTAACGATCGGAATTCCGGAGCGGAACCACTTCTATTCGTTCATCCAACAATTCGTGCAGCAGGACCGGCCCTACGACGCATTCGCGCGGGACCTCGTCACGGCTGCGGGTGATACCGACACGGCGCCGGCGACGGCGCCACTGAGCAGGCAGGTCACCGATTACTATCAAACGGCGCAGCAGGATTTCTGGGACAACTTCACGGACCTGTTCACGACGCAGTTTCTGGGATTCCACAGCAGTTGCGTTTCCTGCCACAACGGGCGCGGGCACCTGGAAAAGATCAGTCTGTATCTGGCGCCGGTCAACCGGGCGCAGTTCTGGCAACTCTCCGCATTTTTTTCACGGACGCGGATACAGATTGTGACCGACGACCAGTCGGCGTACCGTCGGCGTTTGATTTTTTCCGATGCCACAAGCGGCGGCGGATATAACGGGATCGTGAATCCGGCCGCGCCGGGCCCGCGGCCGCCCCGCACCGGCGCCAACGCGCAGCCGCTGTATTGGTTCACCGGCGAGACTCCGCAAAGCGATTTCTGGCGCGGCGAATGGGGGCGGGCCATGACCGCCGATCCGCAATTCGCGTTGGCCGGGGTGAATTATGTGTGGGCGTATTTCTTCGGCAGCGGCATCGTGGATCCGCCCGACGGGTGGGACCTGGCGCGGGTGGATCCGGCGAATCCGCCGCCGGCCGGCTGGCCGCTGCAGATCTCACACCCGGAGCTATTGCATCAACTGGCCACGCTTTTCAAGAACTCCGGCTACAGCGTCAAGAGCATGGTGCGGCTGATCGTCTCCTCCAATGCGTACCAGCTCTCGAGCCGGTATCCGGCGGCGAACTGGCAACCGGGATATGAGCGGTACTTTGCGCGGCACGAGGCGCAACGGCTGACTGCGGAGCAAATGTTCGATTCGCTGACGACGGCGACGGGCACCGAACCGGTTTTGGAAGTCGACGGGATGCCGGGCCACTTCCAATACGCGAACCAATTGCCGCATCCGCATTCCACGCTGGACTATCAAACGGACTCGCTGCTGACGTCACTGGGCCAGGGAGACTGGATTAACCAGCTTCCCAGCAATCAACCGAGCCTTTACGGCGTGCTCGATTTCTTCAACAGCGGGAGCGTGGCCTTGCGGACGCAAGCATGGTCCAACGCGTACTCGCCCCAGTCGCGGCTGGCGATTTGGGTGGGGTCGGGTCTTTCGGACGCGGCCGTGATCAACAATATTTTTCTGGCGACGCTGGCGCGGATGCCATCGTCTTCGGAAATGTCGTCGATTCTCGCCGCCAGGCAGAGCAACCGGCTTCTCTGGCTGACGAGCGTGCAATGGGCGCTTCTGCAGAAGAGCGACTTCGTCTTCAGAAACTGACGGTATGGCAAGGGATTGTTGCGGTAAACACAGGTTCACGCGGCGTCATTTTCTGTTCGGCAGCGTGGGTGCCGCGAGCGCGGCCCTGCTGCGCACGCCGGCCGATGCGGCGGTGGCGGGGGCGGGTGTGACGCCGAGGAGCACGGCGAAGGCCTGCATTTTTATCAACCTCGCCGGCGGTCCCAGCCATCTGGATACATTCGACGCCAAGGACGGGCCGTGGAATCCCGCCGATGCCGATATCCGGCAGTACGGAAACCTGTACCTGTCATATCGCTACTTCCCCATGCTTTCGGGAATGACATCGGACCTGTGTATTTTGCGGTCGTGCACCAGTTGGGAAGCGGCGCACAGCCGGGGGCAATTTTATGTGCAAACAGCGCACACGTTCAATCCGGCGTTCGCGCCGGTGCTGCCCCACATTGGCGCGGTGGCGGCGTTCGAACTCGGGGGGAAGGGACCGCTGCCGCCGTACTTTTCGGTCGCGCCGACGTTGGGCGGAGAGCAGACGCAGGGGTTTCTGCCGGGTATCGACACTCCCTTCACTTTTAATCCGAACTCTTCCGGCTTGCCCAACCTGAAGCACGATTATTACGGCCCCGACAGCCAGAATTTTTTTACGAGCGCGTACAACCTGCTGCAGACGCTGGATGCCCCGCTGCACACACAGCCGCTGAACGACAGCATGGCGGCATACGGGGCGATCGTCGGCCAGGCGCGCTCGTTGGTCTACAACGACGTGGTCGGCCGCGTGTTCCAGTACACGGCGGCGGATGAGGCGCGGTATGGCGGGACTTCGTTCGCGCGAGCGATGATCGCGGCGCGCAACGCGGTGAGCGCGGGCCTGGGCACGGTTTTCGTAAACGTCTCGCATGACGGCTGGGACACGCACTTCAACCAGTTCCACGCGAATAACCAGGGCAATCTTTACAATCTGAATAACGATCTGGATCGAGGACTGGCGAACCTGATTGCCGATCTGAAGGTAAGCGGACACCTGGATTCGACGCTGATCGTGGCGTTGGGGGAATTTGGCCGGACGCCGGGCCCGCTGAACAGCCAGGGCGGCAGAGATCACTATCCGAACGTGATGTCGGCGCTGATGGCGGGAGGCGGTGTGCGCGGGGGGCAGGCCATCGGGACCACCGACGCGACCGGGGCCAACATCGTCGACCCGGGCTGGAGCCGGCAGCGGTCCATTTATCTAGAGGACATCGCATCCACGATTTACTCCGCGCTGGGGATTGACTGGACGAAGACGATTCAAAACACGCCGATGGGGCGGCCGTACGTGTATGTCCCCGGGAGCGACGCGGGCAGCTTCGGACCTATCGAGGAAGTGTTCCGATGATCAAGCGGGGGAGGCTGGCGTGCTGGTTCCTCGGCATGCTGGCAGCGGCTCCTGGTCTTCATGCAACTTCCACGGGCGGGTTGCTGCTGGAAACAGCAGGCACGATTACGTCCGATCCGGCGGAGGTGGTCGACGGAACGCGCTCGATCAAAGGCTCCTATTCGGGAAGCGGTTCTTACACTCCATACCTGCGCAGCGACCCGGGCCGGCTGCCGTTGCAGCCGAATCAAACATATCAAATCACGTTTCGCTATAAGATCCTGTCGACGGCCAATAAGGGTTTCGAAGTCCTGTTCTATTCGCCGACGGGAGGGCAGCACGGCAGCTTTCTTCCGTCGCAAGTGGTTTCGGGCGCGGTTGGGAGCACCGGCACCGCCACCCTGAGTAATACGCTGGGCCCGTTCACCGATTACCAGGCGCGCTGGAATGTCATCGGCACGGGCTCGATTGCGGTCGACGACATTCAAATTGTCAATGTAAGCACAGGCGCCGTCATCGCGATCGAAGACGCAGAACCCGGCACGCTGCTGCTCTCGACCTTCTTTGTATCGGCGAGCAAGCCGGCGTTTGTCTGGGGAGAGCCCGTGAAGGTGACCGCGCGATTGTACGACGAAACGGGAAAAGCGATCGCGCCGGGGCCGGTATCGTGGACGGTTGCGCCGGCGAACGCGGCATCGGTCGCGCCCGACGGCACTGTGACGCCGCAGAGGCTGACCATGTTTACGGTCAACGCCGCGGCAGCCGGTTCCAGCGGACAAGTACTGATGCAGGCGCTTCCGAAAAGCATTGCCGTAACTCCGGAGAGGACGCCGATGCTGGTCGGCTCCACGCAGAAGATGCACGCGGATGTTCTGGATGTGAACGGGCAGCCCATACCGAACCCGGGGGTGAGCTGGAACATATCGAGCGACTATTACAATTTTTCGCCGAGCGCCACGATCGATTCGTCGGGCGTGCTAACCGGGGTGAGGCAAGCCCGCGTGCGAGTGGTGGCGACCATTCCGTATCCGCAGCAGATCCCCGGGTTCGACGCGGTGGCGCAGGGCGACACCCTGGTGGACATCCAGGCCCCGGTAACCTATCGATTCCAGCGGATATTCGTTTCCAAAGCTTCCGGGGCGCCGGCGAGCAAGCTCGCACCACGCCCGGCGCCGCTGATTCCGACCGAGAGCGGCGGATTCATGTTCGCGGCGTCACTCGACGGCTTGGGCAGCGCCCTACTCGAGTGGAACAACGGCAACCTTTCGCCCCTGCTCACGTCGGGCAGAGTGAACCTGGTGAACGGATACCCGCTGGCGAATTTTGTGAGCTACGGACGGACCTCATCCGGCCAGGTTCTGGTGCAGGAGGTGGACACGTCAGGCAGCCAGCTGGTATCGCGCGGCCCTGCGGGCTCGATCACGCCGATGCTGGCAAGGGGCTCGGCTGTGTTCGGCGCGTCCAACACCAGCACGTTTGCGATTACGCGCAATTCCATTGCGGACTCGGGAGCGATGCTGATCAACGTCGGGTACACCGACGCGGTTACGCATTTGTACACGCAAGGGCTGTACCGCGGATCGGGCTTCGGTATCTCCGAACCGGTCATCAACAACCGGGACAGCCGGATCGCGAATGGCGATGTGTCGGGCTGGTTCGATACGTGGGGCACGGCGAGCGACGGCACGGCGTGGTTCGAGGGCGGATCCACCAGCACGATATGGCGCAGCCGCCCGGGCCAGGCGCCGGAAAAACTGCTGTCCCGGGGAGATGCACTCGGAGACGCCACGGTCGGCGGGTACCTCGTCAACTATTCGGCGACGGACGAGCTTTTTTTTGCGGCCAATAACGGCGACTCGGTCAACGCGGTTTACACGAATAAAGGGACGAGGGTCTTGCTCTGGCATGAGGGCGACACGACGCCATCGGCGGTCCTGGCGGTGAATGTAAACGGCCTGTACTGGTATGACCCGAATCTGGGCGCGCTGCTCGACGCCACGCCAGCGGGAAAGACTCGCGGCTTATACCTGTGGAATTCCGACGGGACAACGCCGTTGCTGCTGCTGAATGACAGTTCGGTCGACGGCTCGCCGGTTCAGGAGATTCTGAGCGCGACCAACACCGCCGACGGAACGGTTTACGCGATGCTGCGGACGGCCAACAACCCGATGGTGATTGCGCGGCTGATACCGAATCCGCAAATTCTGCTGCAGTCGGGGGATTCCGTGCCGGTGAGCGTTCCGCCAGTAATTACTGCCCTGATTCCGGGCGCGCGGAGCGGCGTTCCGATGGTGATCGCGGGCGGCGGTTCGGGAAGCATCGCGCGCCTGGACTCAAGCGGCATCACGCCGGTGATTGCGGTCGGCGCCAGGCTGCCCGATGGCAAATATTTCGCCGGCTCGGCGTCGAACATGGTGCGCACAACGCCGGATGGACGGATCGTGTTTGCCGAGGATTATTTCGCGCAAGACAGCAGCTTGTATACGTGGAATCAGGGGACGATCGAGCTGACGGTTCGGGCACCGCTGAAGAACCCGGATGGAAGCAATGCCGGGGCGCCGCGAAACATTGAGATCAATCGCCAGGGCGATGTAGCGTTCCAGACTTCATGGAACGGGGGCGCGGTTTACCGCATTCGGGGCGGGAACGTTACGAAGGCGATGGACCGAAATCCGACTCTGGACAACGTGACGGTTCAGAATCCGACCGTGCGCGGCATGGATGACACCGGAAATATCGTTTTCAACGGCACCAAGGTGGACGGGTCGAGTTTTTATCTCGGAATGTGGGACGGCAACGCCGCGCACGTCATCCTCAGCCCGGGACAAAATCTGCCGGACGGCAGGCAGGTCACGAGTATAGGCACAGCAAAAGCGTGCACGGACTCTTTTGTGGTCGGGGTACTCGGCACATTCGCGCGATACCGAAACGGGAACTGGAGCTACCTGACCGATCTTTCGCAAAACCTGGCGACAGGGGCACCGGCGAACCAACTGGGAATCTTTGACTACGACGCCGACCGGAATTGCGACCTCGTCTTCCAGGACGGAGGCGGAGGACTGGGCGCCTTCGCCGGTTCCCAGTATCGCGAGCTTCAGGACCTGCAACAACTAACCCCGAATGGCGATCTGCTCAGCGTCTCACAGATGCTGATCAATGATGATGCCACGGTGTACATTCTGGGGGCGAACGATCAGGGCGAAGAGGTTTTATACCTGGGTACACCGGTCGCGGCAGGGGCCGGTGGCGGCAGCACCACGACGGCTCCGCAGGAGGCGGCCGGACCGCGGTCGCCGGCCAACGGAGCGACTTACACGCCGGGCGGCTTAGTGCCGGGATCATGGGCTCAGGTGCAGGGCACCAATCTTTCCGATGCGGTCCGGATCTGGGCGCCGGCGGACTTTACCGACCTTCTCAACACGCTGCCGACAAACCTGAACGGGGTGGAAGTGACGGTGAACGGGATCGCGGCAGCGGTCTATTACATCAGCCCGACGCAAGTGAATTTTCAAGTGCCGAACGTCGACGCGGGCCCGGCCACGGTCGAGGTCATTCGCAACGGCGCGGCGGGTCCGGCGCTGTCGGCCAACATTGTTACCAGCGCGCCGGGGATTTTTCCGATCGCGGCAGGCGGCAAGAACTATGCAGCGGGCGTGTTTCTGGACGGCAAGTTTGCGGGAGACCCTGCGCTCGGCTCGTCGTTCCGAAAGGCGCGGCCGGGCGAGACGATCCAGTTGTTTGCCACCGGACTGGTTCCGTCACCGGCGGGCGTGACGGTGAGTTTCCAGCCAGTGAGCGGGGTTACGGTGAAGCTCGGAGACATTACGGTTCCGGCCGACGCGGCAGGGCTGGTGGCGGTCGGTCAATTTCAGATCAACTTCACGGTGCCGCCGCAGTACGCGGCTCTTGGCGAAGGCGACTATCCCGTATCCATTCAGATCAACGGCGTTTCCTCTCCGGCCACGATCAACTCGGATCCTCCGGGACCGCTGGTGATCCCGATCCAGCACTGAGAACGCGGGGTCGCGGGTCAGGGGCCGGGGGCCGGACGCACGCGCACTCCGATTTCCTTGCCGGGCGGGACGTCAATGACCAACACGCCGCCGGAATCAGTGGACTGCTCGAACACTTCTTCGTCGTCAACTTCCACCTGGTACGGCCGTGACGGGGTCAGGCCTACTAGAATCACGGCGTGCTGATCTTCGCCGAGCTGGACACGCAGCTTGGGCGCGGGGGACCCCCAGGCGATCACGGCGCTCGCCAGCGACAGCGGCGCAGCGGGAGTCTTCACGTTAATCGAAATACGCCGGCCTTCCCGAAACAACTGGGCGGCGCCGTCAAAATAGCCGAACCATTCGGCGGTGTCTTCCCAGTCGGAACGCACGAAGAGGTGGCCGGAGGCCTCGCTGTGAAAAATGAGCGGCACATGCATGTAGCTCAAGCCCGGCTGATAGGGATTGGCCCAGAGGAATTCGTACGGGGCTCCCAGCGCGCCGCGCAGCATGAAATTGTCGTGCATGAGCCAGCCCTGCAGATATTGACTATCTTCGGCGTTGGTATCGAAGGCAACCATGGCGAGATCGGCGGCGCGCGAAAGCGTCGCCAGCTGGATATCCGGATCGCCGGACTTGAGCGTGACGCCGATGCGGTAATCGTTGTCAGTGCCGGGATAAGGAGCCGGGTAATAGCTCATCAGGTGCTCGATGGGATATTCCTTAAAAAATTTGCGGGCGGACTCGCGGAGGTCGAGATTGGTGCTGTCGCGGAGGCCGTGCAGCAGTTCCCAGAGCGCGTAAGCGTCGTCGCGGGGGACAACGCTCTTGCCGGCATTGAGGGCGGGAGCGATTTTGCGTTCCCACCAGGTACGCGTGATGCGCTGGAGCTCGCGGTTGGGGGATTGGGGAATGTGATCGAACAAGGCGATGGCGGCGAGAGCCACGGAACGCATGGCGGGGATGGATTCGTCGCCGGCGGCTTGCATCATACGCTGCTCAATACGCGCGGCAAGGGCGCGGCGTTCGGCATCGCTGAGCAGGTCCTGACACCAATCGAAAACCAGGGCCAACTGCCGGAGGTCGGTTCCGGGACCGAGCGCCCAGGCCACAGCCTTGCGGCCGCTGGCGGCACTACCCGCAACCTGGTAATACAGCGCCTGGGCGAAGGCGCTTTCGGGCATGGGCGCGTCGGCGGAGACGTAGCCCTCGAATTGCTGCCAGCGGACTGAGGCGCGCTCGCGTTCGCGGCGCAAGAGGCGGAGCCGCGCGGGGCGGAGGAACAGGCGCGGATGGTCCACGGTGACGGAAACGGGTTCTTCGGCGGCCGGGGAAGGAAGCTGGGCGGCCAAAGCAACGCAAAAAAGCGCGGCCGGAAGCCAGGCGGCGGCCCCGATTCGTGACATCACAGACATTGTGTCATAGCGACACACCCGACGCCTCAGGGGCCGCGGCTTCACGCATGAGTTTTGCACAGAATATTTGATTTTGAAGGCGTTAACTGATTGACAGGTGGCGGCGTGATTGCTAAACATGGTGATGAATTGGTGAAGTAACTTTTCAAACCTGCCCTCTGCTGCAACATTCCGGCAGGGAAGGGTGAGCCGAAAAGACAGCGTGCTTGCGGGAGCCGATGTTCAGAAGTTTTAGCTCACTGTTCCAGGTCGTGGCGGTTGCTGCAGAGGGGCTTTTTTTGAGGCGGTTTCATTAACGATCTCTCCCGGGATCACAGGTAGCGGTAGTTGTCTGGCATTTCTGGCAAGGGAGAATAGGACGCGGACCCAAACCAGGAATGGACCGATTTGGTTTCACCAGGCGGCCCGACGCCGGATCCCTGCCCAACCCGGGCGAGCCGCATCGGAGTCAGCCCCTGCAAGTCAACCGGGGCGGGCCCGATGCGGTTTTCTTTTTGGGCGCGTTTTTTTTTGAGGGCAGGCCGGAGACCTGCCCCACGTTTACTGCACAGGGATGATGATGCCGGCGGGTGAAGTCTTGCCGCCGATCGTGACCGTCACCGGCTGATTTCCTGGAGTCAGGCCAGCGGGCACCTGCACGTTGATCTGGTAGACCGCGAGACCGGGCGCCAATCCACAGAACACGACCTGGTTTGAGGGAAGCGTCTGACCGCCAATGCTGATGACGCACGGAGTGGTCGTGGTGGCGTTGAGGCCGGCGGGCGCGCCGTCGGCGGGAGTGTTGGCAACGGGCCCCAGACCATTCGCATAGAGGGCAATGTACTGGCCGCGAAGGGCGGGGTTGGAATTGTTGATGGGTTGATAGTTCTGATCGAGCGCCGCGGCGATGCCGCCGTTGGAAAAGAACGCGGGCGTGTAATCCGACAACTGGGCGGTCACCACTGAACTGTATATAACCGGCGGGCCGGAATATTCATCGATCACCACTTTGACTTGAGCGGAGGTCTGGCCTTTGAGTTCCCAGGGGACCTGCACATCGATCTGTCCCACGCTGACGGCCACGATGGGCGCCGGAACACTGATTCCCGTGCCGGGGACATCAAAGCTTACATTGACGCCTTCGAACATGAAGGGAAAGGCGGTGAGCGCCGGCGGAAGCAAGTCATAACCCTGAGCAGTGTTCACGAGCAGTCCGGGATCCATGAGATTGGAACCCTTGATGGCGGCGATGGAGCCGGGAGCGACCACGGGCTGGAAGGCCGCATTATCGAGAACTTGTCCGGGAGTAACGACCGCCTGGGGAAGAATGAACACGGGGTAAGGCATGGGGATGCCGTTCACGGTCGCCGTGATCGTGATGCTCGAGGTCGGGTTGGGGGTGGGACCGAGGACGACCTCGGCGAAAGCATAGCCGTACTTGTTGGTCGGGCAGGTGACGGTGGTGGCGATGGTACAGGCAGGCTGTCCGGCCACGCTCTTGAGGGTGACCGCGCCGGCCGGCCTGACGGTGAACGGGACAGAGTTGCCGGAAACAGGAACGCCATACTGATCAATGACCTGTACGGCAATCCAGCCCACGTCCTGGCCCGGCGTGCCTTGGAGCCCGGTATTGGCGTACGGAAAGAAGTTATAGGGCACGCCGTCGGGAACCAGAAACAGGTAAGGGATACGGGCCGCGAGAGCACCCGCGACGGAAAGCGTTACCGCGCCCGAATACGAGCCGGCCGAGGGAACGGAACCGGAGAGCGTCACGTTCAGAGTGGCGGACGCACCGGCAGCGATGGTCAACGTTTGCTTGTCGGTGGCGACGGTGGCGGACGCAGCCGCGCCGTTGGGCGCAACGGCAACCGTAATTGTCGCGGAAGCGGCGCCTTTGTTGGTGATGGTCAGCGCTTTGGTGATGGGCAGCGCACCGGCGGCCAGATATCCGAACGAGACGGTGGCAGGCTCGGCAGTGACGGTGGCCTTGAGGGCAGCCGCGGCATCAAGGCGGCCGGCGCCGAGCCATTGCACGTTGACGGTTCGAGGAGGCTGCTGAATGCCGTTTACGTCGATGTAGCCGTCATCGGTGGTAGTGTCTTGCGCCGCGGAATTCACCAGGGCCGATTTAACCTGCCCCGCGGTATAGGTGGGATGCGCCTGTTTAATCAAGGCCGCGGCGCCGGCTACGAGCGGGGTGGCAAAGCTGGTGCCATCCGCCGCAGCGTAGCGGTTCGCGCTGTACAGGTTTCCTTGTGGACCGAGAGTCGGGTCGTAATTTTGAGTGGCGACGTACATGCCGGGCGCGGGCGAGAGATTGACGTCCAGGCCGCCGGTGGCGACCAGGTCCGGCTTGATGGTGCCATCGGGAGCGGGGCCAAACGACGAGTAACTGGCCACCTGATTCGGAGCGATGGGCGGGCTGATGCCTTCGGCGCCATTAAACACGGATAAATCCATTTCCTGGCCGGCGACATCAATGGTCACGAGGGCGCCCGGATTGGCGGCGAGGTAACTCTTCAGAGCGAGGCCGTCGGTATTCGAGATGGAAACCGCGGGTCCATCAAAAGTCAGCCCGGTAGCAATTGAGGGCGGGGTGGCATCGGACATATAGAACACGGCGCCGAGGCCGCCGGCCAATGCAACATTCGTCGCTTTATCGCTCAACAGGCAATTGGTGCCGGTGCCGCGCATGACCAGGGCCCACTTGCCTTTCAACGAGCCGGCGGGCAGGGCGGAGCAGGCAGTGCCGTCATTGCCAAGCGTGGTGATGTCGACGAGGACGCCGCTGCTGGCGCCCAGCTGCGATGGAAAGAAGGTCGCGTCGGTCAGTTGGGCAGCGAGGTTCTTCACGTTGGCAGGCGCGCCGGCAGCGGCGACACTCACGACGGGCGTCAGCGCGTGGGAATTGGTGGTGGCGCCAACCGTGATGACGGAAGGCGCGTCGGCGGGGCTGTTGATGGAATTGAAGTAAGGATAATTTCCGCTCACCGCGAGCGTGTCGGAACCGGCGTTGCCGGCCGCGACGACAATCACCATGCCTGCCTTGGCAGCGGTTTCGAAGGCGAAGGCAACCGGATCACAGGGCTGTCCGGCCGGGATACCGCAGGCCGCTCCGGCGTCCAGCGCGCCACTAAAGGCCGGACCTCCGATGGACATACTGGCCACGTCCATGCCGTCTTTGAGGGCATCCTCGATAGCCAGGATCATCACATCGTCAGTGGGAAGGTCATTCACGCCGGGCGATCCGAAGATTTTGTAGTTCCCCAAATAGGCTTTGGGGGCCATACCGGTGAAGGCGACGGTTCCGGTGTTCTGATTACCGGCGGCGGCCGAAGCGGTGGCGGTGCCGTGGCCGATGTGGTCGCGCGGCGTGTAGTCGTCCGGCTGCGAGGTGGCCGGCGGAGGCGCCACGGAATTGTCGTTGGAACACGACAGATTGGTTGCACAAGTGGGGCTATCGGGGGTTTTGGAAGTGAATCCGGCCAACTGCCGTACATAGCTGCGGGCGACGATTACTTTGCTGTTGGTGAACGCGCAATCCTCTGGGTGACCGGTGGTGCAAATCGGAAATCCGGCCGGCATGGTGAGAGAAGAGTCCTGGAACGCGGGGTGGGTCTGATCGACGCCGGTATCGATGATGGCAATCTTCATGCCTTTTCCGGCGTTGGACTGGCCTCCAATGGCCGGCAGAGCCCAAGCCGCCGGCCCGTTCATAAGGCCGACCGCGCGATTGAGCAACATCTTAAAATGCCGCATGGGCCGCACCGCGGCGACACCGGGGATTGCCTGCAATTCGGGAACGCGGCTGGGAGGCGCCACGACAAAAATCGCGTTCAGCAATGTGGTAACGTGCCCCGTCACTGCGACATTGCGGGACGCGAGCTGGGACAGAACCGCCCGCTGGCGGGTTTCCATCTGCGCGCGGTATTGCACGGCCGCGGCCGATTGCATCTCCACGCGGGTGGCAAAGCGGGCCGAAACCGGAGGATCGTTTAACAGCAGCGTATAGCGATTCGCAACTAACTGGGAAAAGGCGGGCAAGGCGCAGAAACAAAGCCAGATCGGCGCAGACAGAATAAGGCCTCTGGATCGGCGTGAAAACATGCTCATGTGACGGTTAGGTCTCCCCTCTGGTTCCAAATACCGGCGATCGATGCAATCCGTTGTGAAGTGCCTAGTGAGGCAATGATGGCAATTCTATCTCCACTTCCAGCCCCGGGTGTGCATTCCGCGCGCGGATACTGCCTTTTGTTAACTCAATGGCCCGACGCGCGATGGACAAGCCAAGACCGGCGCCGCCACTGAAGCGCGCGCGATCCTTTTCGACGCGGAAGAACGCGTCGAAGATGCGCGGAAGAGCGTCTTCGGGAACCCCGGGGCCCTGGTCGCGGATATCGAGCAGCACATGGCCGTTGCGGCGGGCCAACGAGACGTCGATCGCGGTCTGGCGCGGGGCGTAGCGGATGGCGTTGCGAACGACGTTTTCGACAGCGCGGCGGAGCAGCTCCGGGTCGCCTTCGACGGTGGCCGGCTCGGCGGAGCGATATTTGAGCTCGCAGCCGTGAGCGGTGGCCTCGATGGAGGAGTCGTCGAGCACCTGCCGCACCAGCTCATCGAGACGCACCTGCTCGCGATGGACGGATGCCGGATCTCCTTCGGCTCGCGTGACCTGAAGCAACTGGGTAACGAGCGAGTTCAAGCGGTCGGACTCTTTCTGAATGCGATTGAGGTTCGTTTCGAGATTGTCTCCCGAGCGAGCGAGCTCGATGGCTACGCCGAGGCGCGCCAGCGGAGAGCGGAGTTCGTGGGAGATATCGAGCAGGAGGCGGCGTTCGGCCGAGAGCAGGGTTTGAATGCGGCCGGCCATGCGGTCAAAGGCGCGGGCCAGCCGGCCCAACTCGTCGCTGCGGGTGGAATGGAGGCGCACCGTGAGATCGCCGCGACCGAAACTTTCGACGGCTTTTTCCATCTGGCGGACCGGACTGGTGAGATGCCAGGCGAGCCAATAGCACAACAGGATGCCGGCGATGATGACGAAAATGTGCTCGGGGAGGAGAAACCAGGAACCGACGCGGATGCGGGGCTGCAGGAAAAAGAACCAGTACTGGCCGTCGGCGGCGGCGCGTCCCACCAGATTCCCGGAGCGAAAAAACGGGTAGGGGACGCGATGGCGTGCGCGGTTCAGGAGGCCGGAGCGGTCCTCGCCGGTGAGCAGGTCGCGGCCGGCCTGATCGGTTAGCACTCCCTGAGCGTCGTAGACACGGCTGAGCGTTTCGAGAAAGGCCTGCAAACCCGGACGCCCGCCGGTCTCATAGGCAAGCCGGGCTTCTTCGAGCTGAAACTGGACCATGCGCGCGGCGGGCGCGCGGCGATCGGTATCATCGCGGTTCACATTCCAGGCGGAAATGAAGGCCGAGCCGACCACGGTGATGATGAGCGAACAGCCCAGCCACAACAGAAGCCTGGCGAACAGCGAATTCATTCGGCGTGGACGTCCTCCGGCGTGCGGCAGAACTGATAGCCGACTCCGCGGATCGTCTTGATGATGGTGTCGCCGTGCTCGATCTTCTTACGCAGATGGCTGATGTGCATGTCGATGGAGCGATCGAAGGGCGTGGCCTTGCGGTTATAAAAATTTTCCATGAGGCGATCGCGGGAGAGCACCCGGCCGGCCGAGCGCATCAGCATTTCGAGGATGTCGAATTCGAAAGTGGTGAGCTCGATGCGGCGGCCTTCGACGAGCACCTCGCGGGTGGCCGGGTCGAGCGCGACGCCATTGATTTCGACGCGCCCGCCGGTGGAGGGGGGGCGCTGCTCATAGCGGCGCAGGACGGCGCGGATGCGGGCGGCGAGTTCGCGGGGGTTGAATGGCTTCGGCAGGTAATCGTCGGCGCCCAGTTCCAGCCCGACGATGCGGTCGACGTCCTCGCCCCGCGCGGTGAGCATGATTACCGGAACCTTGCTTTGCGGACGGAAGCGGCGCAGGATTTCGAAACCGTCGAGTCCGGGGAGCATGACATCGAGCACGACCAGATCGGTATCGCCGGCCAGGGCCTTGGCGAGTCCGGCGTTGCCTTCGTGCTCGCACGCAACGGTGAAGCCCTCGCGCTTGAGGAATTCGCTGAGCAGGTGGCAGAGTTCCGCGTCGTCATCGACGAGTAAGATCCGCACGGCTCGAATGTAGCACGCGGGAAAGGGCAGAGGCGTAATCGTTATTCAAGACTGGGTAAGGTTTTGTAAAGAGGGGAGGAAAGCGGGAACGGCGCCCCGGCGCCGGGGTGAAGGTGCGGTGCTGCGACTACGGACCATCCCACGATCTCAACCGCACCGCCCGGAGCCTCTGTTACAATACTTACCAAACGGATCCGGGGCAGGGAAATTCATTATTTCTATGCCGCCGATACATAATTTGACTAGGTGCCGGCGCCCGGGCAATGGCGGGAGCGGCGGCTTATGGATTTCGACCAGCTCCACACCTTCACCGAGATCGTGCGGCTCAAAAGCTTCTCCAAAGCCGCACAGACCTGTTACCGGACGCAGCCGGCGATCAGCGCCCAGGTGCGGCAACTGGAGCAGGAACTGCGCACGGAGCTATTCGAGCGGTTCGGCAGCCGGATCTCGCTGACCACGGCGGGCAAAATTTTCTCGGAATACGCGGAACAGATGCTGGATCTGCGCAAACGCGCGCAGGACGCGATCGCGGAGCTGGAGCAGAACCCCCGCGGAGAACTGGTCATCGCGGCCAATGAAGCCACGTGCATTTACGTGCTGCCGAAGGTCTTCTCGCAATACCGGCAGCTATTTCCGGCGGTGCAGCTGCAAGTGGACCGGTCGTACGGATCCCGGGTCGTGGACGCCGTCATGGAGAATACGGCCGATTTCGGACTGACGCAATTGCCGGTCGAGGAGAAGCGCCTGCAAGTGGTGAGTGTTCATCATGACGAGATCCGGCTGATCGTTCCGGCGCGGCATCGGCTGGCGGAGGGCAAGAGCGTCTCGCCGAAGGAGCTGACGGAAGATTTTCTGCTGCTTCCCAAACACGGGAAGACGCGGACGCGGCTGAACGAGTGGCTGGAAATCGTCGAAGATCAGCTGCGGATCTCAATGGAGCTGGACTCCACCGAGATGATGAAGCGGTTTGTGATGGCCGGCCTGGGCCTGACGTTTCTGGCGGTTTCCAACTGCAAGGAAGAAATTGCCGACGGCAAGCTGCGCGCAATCCCGCTGGCGCCGGAGCCGATGATGCGGCGGCTGGGCCTGATTTACCGCAAGGATAAGGCGCTCTCGAAAGCAGCCCTGGGGTTCATCCAGGTTGTGATGGAAAATGTAAGCAACGAGGCTGGAATGGATATGCCCAAGCTGCCGCGGGTGGTGGTGGGATGATCTGCAATCGGTGCCGGAAGCCGTACGGGGAGGACGCAGCGAAGTGCCCGCATTGCGGGGAGCCTCGTCCGGAGGCGGGTTCGGGAGTTTTTCAGAGCTCGACGGTGTTGATCTCGACCGAGGGAGCCGAAAAAGTGTACCGCTCGGTTGAAGACGTGCCGTTTCCGCTACGGCACCGGCTGCTGAAATCCACCAACAGTCAAAACTCGGCCACCATTCTGATTGCCGACCGGCGCGGGCGGCAGGAGATTGCCAAAGCCATGCGTAACCTGCCTGGCACGGGACAGCGCCGGCTGATGCAGTCTTTGCTGAGCGGAAGCGGGCGCATCAACGATGCAGGCCGGCTGTCGCCCGCCTGGAGAAAAGCCATCCTGGCGCTGGTGCTGATGCTGACACTGGCGCTGATCGCTTTCGTGTTCACACATCGCTGGTAAGGCAAGAGGCGCGGCGCAGGAGAAGTTCAGTAGGCCAGCGCGCCGAGACCTTGCCATACCGAGACCGTCAGAACCACGATCAAGGCCAGAAACAATGCGATGGCCGCATTTTGCGCGAAGGGCCCGCGCGCCAGTTTGCGATGGAAGACTCGCATCATACCTGCTCCCCGTCTGCTGGTTAGAATAACGCCGGAACCATCCGGCGCGTTACAAAAAAAGTCCGTAAGACGATAGATAACAGTACCTAGAGAACTACGCGGGCTATGGCGTGAGTTATGCTGTTTTCTTTCGATGAGCCGGAACGTGGTAATTTTCGGGGCCTCGGGGCAGCTCGGGGCGGAATTGATGCGTGTGTTCCAGGCGCGACAGTACCAGGTAACCGGTTTGGGACGAGCGCAGGTGGATATTACCGAGGCGGCGGCCGTGGAACGGGCCCTGGAGCGTTCGGAGGCGGACCTGGTTGTCAATGCAGCGGCTTACAACCAGGTGGATGTGGCGGAGAACGAGCCGCGGGCGGCCCTGGAAGTGAACGGGCTGGCGGTTCGCAACCTGGCGCTGGCGTGCCGGCAGATCGATGCCGGTTTTGTGCATTTCTCGACCGATTACGTGTTCGACGGCCGCTCCGGCCGCCCGTATACCGAGGAAGACGCGCCGCACCCGCTGGGAGCGTATGCGGTTTCCAAGCTGGCCGGCGAATTATACGCCCAGGCCTATCTGGACCGGGTATTAATCGTCCGCACCTGCGGCGTATTTGGAGCCGCAGCGCGGCACCGGGCGCGGGGAAACTTCGTGGAGCTGATGCTGCGGCTGGCGGCGGGCAGCCAGCCGATCCGGGTAGTCGAAGACCATATCGCCTCGCCTACCTACGCGCCTTTACTGGCCGCGCGAACGGCGGACCTGGTGGAAAAGAAGTGCACGGGCATCTTTCACCTGGGGGGCGGGACGCCGATCTCGTGGTTCGACTACGCGCAAATGATTTTCGAGATGGCGCGCGTGCAACCTAAGCTCCAGGCCACCAACGAGCGGGAATTCCGCACGGCCGCGCGCCGGCCCAAGTATTCGGCCTTATCGAACGCGAAAATGGAGCGTCTGGGGCTGCAGCCTTTTCCGCCGCTCCGCGAGGCGCTTGCGGCATACTTCGCAGCGCGGCTCGTGGCGTGAGCATCAGGGACGCCGGACGCAGAACTCCGGTGTGCGATGCCCCATGCAGAGCAGCGGTTCGGCCTGCTCGCGGCGAAGGACGGCCAGCATGTGTGTCGGTTTGATCCGGCCCGCGCCGATTTCAGCCTCGTCGCAGGCATGAACGCGATCGATGAATTGACGGTCCCACGGGTTTCGCGGGTCAAAGTTCGGTCCAAAGCTCCGATCGATGAACGGATCGGTAACGTTGGAGAAGGCATAAAAAAACTGGAAACGAAAGCGCTCAATGAGGAGCGGCAGGATATCCTGCGCGCGAATGCCTTCGAAGCCCATGCCGTCGGCCGAGCAATCCCAATCCGGGTAGTCCGTCTCCTGGCGTTCCAACTGCCGGTTGAAGCGATACGGAGGCGGCAGCTCCTGCCAGAACTGCTGCACCCAGACCAGAGCTTCGGGCCAGCGGCGGTGCCCGTTGCGCCCGATCATGTCTGAGGCGATCAGGACTCCGTTACGGCTCAGCGAGCGATGAATTCCATCGAACAACGGCTCCAAGCGCAGGACGTGGTGGAGGGCGTGGTTTGCCAGCACGGCATCGTATTCGCGGTCCGGCTGCCAGTGGTTGAGATCGCCGCAGATCGGGTGAATATGTTCCGCGACGCCTTCCTGAGCGGCCAGCGCCCGGCCGCGTTCGAGCATTTGTTGGCTAAGATCCAGGCAGTCGATTACGAAATCGGATGCTCCGGAATTCCGCAACTCGCCAGCCATTCGGACTTCGGTATCGCAATTACCCGCCCCGATACTCAGAAAGCGGCGCTGACCTTCACCGTGTTCGTAGGCGCGCTGGAGATTCCGGAGAAAAAAATTCTCGGCGCTGGCATAACCGAGGCCGGTCAGTTGCGGAAGGATGAAACGGTTCAGCCAGTAAAAGCAGATGGGCGGGAGATCATGGATACTCGTCTGGTCGTCAAAGTTCCGGCGCTCGGTCGCGATACGCGCCGCATAGGCGGGATCGGGAGAGGTCCCCTGCGATTCATCCATGCTGCGCTTCAGCGTGTTTCCGGCTTGATCGCGTAGTAACCCTTGCGGGCTTGCGCTTTCAGGTCTTTATTGGAGAGCCGAACCTCGAGGCGGCGATAGCTGCCGTCGCGGGCGTCGTTGATGGGGGTGTAGCCGATCGCGTATTGGCTGCGCATTTCATCCTGGATTTCCTGGAAGACCTCATCGAGGGTGTGCTTGCGATCGACTTTGAACACGCGGCCGCCGGTCTCGTCCGACATGCGCCGCAATTCGCTTTCGCCGCCGCCTCCCCCGAAGCCGAACGGACCGTAGGCGCCGGGATCCTGATAATCGATGCTGTAGATGACGGCATCGGACTTCTGGGCGGCTTCGACGGCCTGGTTGCGGGTCATGCGGCTGCCCTGATCGACGCCATCAGTGATGAGGACCAGAACTTTGCGGCCGACTTCGCCCTTGAGCTTCTCGCTGGCGGCCAGGTAGACGGCATCGTACAAAACCGTACCGCGCGGCTGCCCGACCGTAGGCACCGGGCCCGGATGAAGGCCGCCGACGCCGGAACTGACGCGCAGCTGGTTTAATCCTTCCTCGAGCAGGCGCGGGCTGCTGGTGTAATCCTGCAACAGTTCGGATTCCTCGCCGAAGCTGATCAGAAACGCTTCATCTTTCTTGCGCAGGACCTTGGTGAAAAACTGCGAAGCGGCATTGCGTTCGATGCCGATCAGATTTTCCTGGCTGCGGCTGACGTCCACGAGCAGTCCGATAGTGAGCGGGAGATCGGTTTCACGCGTAAAGTACTTGATGGATTGCGGCTTGCCGTCCTCGAGGATGGTGAAGTCACTCTTGTCGAGGTTGGCCACAAGAGCGTTGCGCTTGTCGCGAACGGAGGCGAGGATGTTCACGACATTCACATCCACCGTGATGGGCGCGGGAAGGTCCTCCGGGACGGCGCTCTTAGGCGGGGTTTGGGCGAACAGCCCGAGAGAGAGTGCGGATACGAACAGAAGTCTCATGCCGGTAAAATATGATGGACGTGGCATCTGCACCTATTGTTTCACTATGAAGGACGCGATTGTTCATCTCCAGCGAGCCGACCCGGTGCTGGGGAGCATTATCCGGCAGGTCGGTGCGTATCGGATCGAATTTCGGGAGCCAAGTTTCGAGACCCTGGTTAAATCGATCGTCTACCAACAACTCAGCGGGCGGGTGGCGAGCGTGATTTTCGGCCGGCTGGTCGCGGCTGCAGGCGGCCGGCTGACTCCGGAAAGCATCCTGAAACTGCGGCCGGTGCGCATGCGCGCCGCGGGGCTTTCATCACAGAAGACGGCGTACATTCGCGACCTGGCGCGGCACACCCGCGACGGGCTCGCAGTTTTCGAGGAACTCGGCGAGCTTACCGACGAGCAGGTGACCGAGCGGCTCACCAAGGTGAAGGGAATCGGGGTTTGGACGGTGCACATGTTCCTGATCTTTGCGCTGCGGCGGCCGAATGTGCTGCCGACCGGAGACCTGGGGATCCGCAATGCCGTGCGGAAGGCGTATGGGATGGAGGAGATGCCGAAACCGGCGGAAATCGAAAGCCTGGCGGAGCCGTGGCGGCCGTACCGCACGGTGGCCAGTTGGTATCTGTGGCGCAGCCTCGAGTCGAACGCCAATCTTTAAACGCGCACCGGAGCCGTCGATCAGCAGCACACGCCGATTCGCCTGTTTTGCGAGGGGCGCGGCGTTTACTCCATCCGCGCCACTCTGTGATACAACGGGATACTGGCGTAAAAAGCGGGTCCGGAATTCCGGGCCTTCGATCAGAGCAAACCGCAAAAATTTGGAGGAGAGACGCTTTATGGCAACCAATCGTGGAGTTGCGTATGTAGGAACAGGCAAGGTCGAAATCCAATCGATCGACTTTCCGAAATTAGCTTTGGGCAATCGGAAATGTGAGCATGGAGTCATTTTGAAAATTATTTCCACGAACATATGCGGCAGCGATCAGCATATGGTTCGCGGGCGCACGACGGCGCCGTCCGGACTAATCCTGGGTCACGAGATTACCGGCGAAATCGTCGAGAAGGGGCGGGACGTCGAGTTTCTGAATGTGGGAGACATCGTATCGGTTCCGTTCAACATCGCGTGCGGGCGCTGCCGGAACTGCAAGGAAGGCAGAACGGGCATCTGTCTGAACGTGAATCCGGCGCGGCCGGGCGCGGCGTACGGCTACGTGGACATGGGGGGATGGGTCGGCGGGCAGGCCGAGTACGTGATGTGCCCGTACGCGGATTTCAACCTGCTGAAATTCCCCGACAAGCACAAGGCAATGGCGAAGATCCGGGACCTGACGCTGCTGTCGGATATTTTCCCAACGGGATACCACGGCGCGGTGACGGCGGGAGTGACGACGGGGTCGATCGTTTACGTGGCGGGCGCGGGGCCGGTCGGACTGGCGTGCGCGGCATCGTGCCACCTGCTGGGTGCGGCGGTGGTCATTGTGGGCGACATGATTCCAGAGCGGCTGGCGCAGGCCAAGAGCTTCGGATGCGAGACGGTGGACCTTCGCAAAGACGCATCGCTGGGCGACCAGATCGCGCAGATCGTGGGCGTGCCGGAAGTGGATGCGGCGGTGGATTGCGTCGGCTTTGAAGCGCGCGGCCACGGGCACGATGCCTCCGTGGAGCGGCCGGCGACGGTGCTCAACTCGGTGATGACGATCACGCGCGCCGGCGGGGCGATCGGTATCCCGGGCCTGTACGTGACCGACGATCCGGGCGGCGTGGACAACGCGGCCAAGACCGGCAACCTCAGCATTCGCATTGGGTTGGGTTGGGCCAAGTCGCACAGCTTCGCCACCGGACAGTGCCCGGTTATGAAGTATCACCGCGGCCTGATGCAGGCGATCTTGCACAACAAGATTCAGATCGCCAAGGCCGTTAACGTGACGATGATTTCTCTGGACGAAGCCCCGCAAGGCTACAAAGACTTCGATAAAGGCGCGGCCAAGAAATTCGTCATCGATCCGCACAAGATGGTGCCCGCCGCCTGATGGCGGATTAAGACTTCGCAGCGGGAGCGGACCTCCGCTCCTGCTGCCCTTTCGCCGTGAATCCAGCCGCCACCGCTGTTTTGGAGATCCGTAATCTGTCGCACCGGATCGGCGGGCGCTGGATACTCCATAACATCGACCTGACTGTAGCCCCGGGCGAGACCGTGGTGCTGCTCGGACGCAGCGGCTGCGGCAAGACCACGCTCCTTAAATGCGTCAATCGGCTGCTCACTCCAACGCAGGGAGAGATTCTGTTTCAGGGCCGTTCCACGGCCGAATGGGACCTGTTCCGGATGCGGCGCTGGATCGGATACGTCATCCAGGATGCCGGTCTGTTTCCGCACTGGACGGTCGCGGCCAACGCCGGCCTGGTGCCGCTGCTGGAAAGATGGGAAGCGCCCGCGATCGAAAAGCGCGTGAACGAACTGCTGGAAACCGTGGGACTGCCGCCGTCGGAATTCGCGGCGCGCTATCCGCGGGAGTTATCGGGAGGGCAGAAGCAGCGCGTGGGAATAGCGCGGGCCCTGGCGGCCGATCCGCCGCTGCTGCTGCTTGACGAACCCTTTGCCGCGCTCGACCCGATCACGCGTTTCGAACTCCAGAAGCAGTTTCAAACGCTGGGGTCAACCATGCAAAAGGCTTCGCTGTTCGTAACGCACGATATCCGCGAGGCACTGATGCTGGCGACGCGCATCGTTCTGCTCAAAGGCGGCGCCATTGACCTGGTGGCCACTCCGGCCAACTTTCTCGCGGGTGCTACGGATGAGGCGCGGGCTTTTTTAGCTAGCCTGGAAGAAGGCTGGAGCGGCGGCGGATGAACCAAAGGCTGGGCGGTGAAATTCTTTCATTAACCCTCGAACACATCGAGCTGGTGCTGGTGGCGATCGCGGTCGCGGCGCTGGTGGCGATTCCGGGAGCGCTCGTGCTCACGCGGAGGGCAGGACTGCGCCGCGGCATGGTGGGGTTCGCCAACGTGGTGCAGACGGTGCCCAGCCTGGCGTTGTTCGGGTTCCTGCTGCCGCTTCCGTTTATCGGGGGTATAGGCAAGCATACGGCGATTATCGCGCTCTGCCTCTATGCGATCCTGCCGATCCTGCGGAACACCCTGGTAGGCATCCTGGGAGTGGATGCGGCGGTGCGGGAATCGGCGGTGGCGATGGGGATGACGCCGCAGCAAATCCTGCGCCAGGTGGAATTGCCGCTGGCGCTGCCGTCGATTCTGGCGGGTGTGCGGATCGCGACCGTGACGACGATCGGAACAGCGACGATTGCGGCGGCGATCGGCGCAGGCGGCCTGGGGGTGTTCATTTTCGAAGGGATCGCCAGCGTGAACTCGGCGATGATCCTGGCGGGAGCGATTCCCGCGGCGTTGATGGCGGTGCTCGCCGACGAAGGACTGGAATGGATCGAAAGGCGCTGGTCGGCTGTCTGAGCGCGGCGCTCCTGCTGATGGGCACGCTCTCGTGCTCCCGGCAGAAGGCGATCGTGGTCGGGTCGAAGAATTTTACCGAGCAAGTCGTGCTGGGCGAGATTCTGGCGCAGCAGATCGAGCGCCGGTTGGGCGTTCCGGTGATCCGCAAGCTGGACCTGGGAGGCACGCTGCTGGCTCATGAGGCGCTCACCGGCGGCTCGATCGATCTGTATCCGGAGTACACGGGCACAGCGCTGACCGCGGTATTGAAACGGCCGGCGATGGCCGACGCCAACGCTGTTTTCGATGCCGTGCGCGATGCGTATCACCGGCAATGGGAGCTGGCGTGGATACCGCCTTTGGGGTTCATCAACACGTTCGCCATGGTGGTGCGCCGCGATGCCGGGGCGTCGACGCTTTCCGAGGCGGCGGGGGCGCAGGCGTGGCGGCTCGGGATGGGATACGAGTTCCGCCAGCGGCCGGATGGCCTGGACGGGCTCTTGAAAGCGTATCGCTTGCGTCTGCAAGGCGATCCGGTGACCATGGATCTCGGGCTGTTGTATGCGGCCCTCCAGGGCCGGAAAGTCGATATGATCGCGGCGAATTCGACCGACGGGCTGCTTTCGGTTCTCGATGTAAAGACTCTGGCGGACGACCGCCATTATTTCCCGCCCTACCAGTGCGCGGTGATCGTGCGCGAAGCGACGCTGGCGCAGTTTCCCGGACTGCGCGCCGCGCTCGCACAACTGTCCGGCAAAATCACCGAGAGCGTGATGCGCGATCTGAACTACCAGTTAGACGGCAAACACCGGCGGGCGGCGGACGTGGCGCAGGAATTCTTGCGCCGCCTGCCCGCCCAGTAGCCGCCGCACGCCGGCGCCTACAATGGAAATAGGCCCGGCGCGCGTGTCGTATGGCTGTACGTCTGTTACGATCCAGTCGCGCGGTGCTGTGGGCCGGCTTCGGCGGACTGCTCGCGATCATTATCCTGATGGCCGCGAAGGGTTCGCAGGTGGTTTCGGTTATCCAATCGGAGACCAACCGGCTGTTGGCGGAACACCAGCAGCGCGAGGACCTGCTCGACGGGATCCGCTTCTCGCTTTCCGAATCGGCCAGCGATATTCGCGATTACCTGCTGGACCGGGATCCGTCCGCGCTCGCTCAGCGGCGCGATGACTTGCAGAAATTACGGCAACGCATCACGGAGGCGGTCGAGCGCTACGGACGGAACCTGCCGGCGGACGAGGCGGCGTTGTGGGCGCAGCTGCAGCGGGACGTCGATGCCTACTGGAATGCGTTGGCGCCCTCGCTGCATTGGAACGCGGAGACGCGAAGAGCGCGCGCGGAAGATTTTTTGCAGGAACAGGTAATTCCACGGCAGGGCGAACTGCTGGCTCTGACCGCGGCCGTCGATCGCGCCAATCAGCGAAATCTGGAGCAGTCCAATCGCAGAGTCGCGAAGCTGTTCCGGCAGTTCCGCCTGGAGATGGCAGTATCGGCGATCGTGGCGCTCGTGCTGGGGGGGCTGCTGGCGCTGCTCACAATTACGCGCATGCTCGCGCTCGAAAGATCGGCGGGAGCGCAACTGCGAGAGGTCGCGCGAGCGCGTTCGGAGCTGCAGAACCTCTCGCGGCGGCTGGTGGCGGCGCAGGAGGAAGAGCGGCGCCGGGTGGCGCGCGAGCTGCACGACGAGATCGGGCAAGCGCTGTCGGCCATATTGGTGGAATTGGGACGTCTGGAAGGCCGGCTGCCGCCGGAACCGCAGCAGAACCGGGCCATGGTGGCGGTGGCGCGCCAGCTGGCGGATCGCGCCACGGCGCAGGTGCGCGACATGGCGTTGCTGCTTCGGCCGTCGATGCTGGACGATCTCGGACTGGTTCCCGCGCTGCAGTGGCAGGCGCGCGAGGTCTCCCGGCGCACCGGGGTTAAGGTCAAAGTGGCGGCGGACACCGTGGCGGACGACTTGCCGGACGAATATCGAACCTGCGTGTACCGGATCGTGCAGGAAGCCGTAAACAACGCGGCGCGCCACGCGCACGCGACCACGGTGCGGGTTGACGCGAGTCAGGAGGACGGGCGCATCCGGGTTTCCATCCAGGACAACGGCGCCGGCTTCAATCCAAAGCTGGAAAAAGGCATGGGCATTCTGGGCATGGAGGAGCGCGTGAAGAAACTCGGCGGCGCGTTCCGGATCGATTCGGAAGAAGGCGCCGGCACGATTGTGTCGCTGCTGCTGCCGTTATCGGCGTCCGAGGTGCAAAGAAAGACATGAGCCTGGTTCGGATCCTGATCGTGGACGATCATCCGTTTTTGCGCACTGGCTTACGGCACGTGCTGGAAGAGCATTCCGAGTTTCAGATTGTGGGCGAGGCGTCGGACGGATGGGAAGGCGTGCGGCTGGCCGAGAAAGAACGGCCGGACGTGGCGATTCTGGATATCGGCATGCCCAATCTCAACGGAATCGACGCCGCGCAGCACATTCGCGAATCGGCGCCGGGGACTTCGATCATTATGCTGAGCGTCCATTCGGACGAATCGTACGTGCTGCGCGCGCTCAAGGCGGGCGCGCGCGCGTACCTGCTGAAGCAATCGGCCGAGGCAGACCTCATCGCCGCCGTCAAAGCGGTGTCGCAAGGCAAATCGTTCTTCAGTCCCGCCGTGAGCCAGATGCTGTTGGATGATTACATGCGGCAGCTGCGGGAGCGGGACGTCGAAGACACCTATGAGCTGCTGACCATGCGCGAGCGGGAGATTCTGCAACTGGTGGCGGAAGGCAAAAGCAACAAGGAGATCGCCAACGTGCTCCATCTCAGCCCGTACACGGTGGAGACTCACCGCGCGAACCTGATGGAGAAGCTGAACCTCCACAGCGTGCCGGAGTTGATCCTCTACGCGGTGCGCAAGGGCGTTATATCCTGAGCGGGTTCGCGGGCGTCGATTCCAGGGCGCGGCGGCTGAGCCAGTAGGCGCGCGCGGAGCGCATCACGCGCTCCAGAGCGCCGACATCAATCGGCCGAACAACGACGTCGTAGCCGCCGGCGGCGGCGACCTCGTTCCAGGAAAACCGCCGGCCCGGCGGCGCAAGCAATAGAATACTGGGCCGGCTGCTGGTGCCGGCAAGCAGACGGAGCGCGCGCTTCCAATCCATGCCGGCGAAGGCCGGGTCACAAAGCACGACCGAAATCTGGCCGCGCGTCAAAAAGAGGCGCGCTTGTTCCAGGCTCGGCGTCATCAGCAGGCGCCAGCCGGCGAGTGTGGCTCCGGCGAGCGCGTCTTCGCGGCCCAGCAACAATACGGTTCCCGCAGGACCGGCAGGCGACGGGGGCCGGTGAGGCAACCTGTCTATCAACCAGTGCAATGGATTGAACACTCACTCACCCCGCGTTATGAAGTTACACGAGCCGGCATGAACCGGCGATGCCGCCGCGACCGGATTTTCGCTCCCGCCGGCACGGTATGCCTCCGATCGGAAGTACCTTCCGCCTACCACATCGGCGGGCATGAGTTTCCCGGCGGGCTGGTATTGGTAAGCACGTGGGGGAGGCCTATTCTGAAATCGCCCGCCAGTTTAACGGACGCGGCGAAATTCAGAGAAGGAGTGAAGATTATGAACATCAGGTGGCAAGCGGCTTTATGGAGCCTCGGACTCGCAGTCTTTTGCTATTGGGCGGCACCGGCAAGAGCCGATGAATGGAATAAGCGGACGACGCTTCAATTCAATCAGCCGGTCGAAGTTCCCGGCCATGTGCTGTCGGCCGGAAAGTACGTTTTTGAACTCGCGGATGTAACGGCGGACCGCAATGTGGTGCAGATATTTTCCGAAGACAAACAGGGGAAGGATCACCTGGTGACGACGGAGATGGCGATACCGGATTACCGGCTGGACACGCCGGAGAAGTCCATGGTCACTTTCGAGGAACGCCGCTCGGACACCCCGGAAGCGGTGCATGCCTGGTGGTACCCCGGTGACAACTACGGGTGGGAGTTTGTCTATCCGAAGGCGGAACAGCTCCAGATAGCGGCGAACACCACGCCGGCGCGGGTTCACCCCGCAGCTCCTGCGGCGCCCGCGCCGAAACCGGCCGCGAGCACTCCGTCGGCGCGAACCGCGGCGGTTCCAGCGGCGAAACCGGCGCCGCAGCGCGAAACGGCCCCGGAGCCTGTGACGGTTGCCCAGAACAAGCCGCCTGCACAATCGCAGAGCCAGCCGGCGCCGGCTACCGCGCCGAAAACCCTTCCCAAGACCGCCAGCAATCTACCGCTTGCGGGAGCTCTGGGCATCCCGATGGCGGGACTGGGCGCCATGCTGCTGATGGCGCGCCGACGGGCGCGTGTATAAGGAGGCGCGTCTGGGGGATCGTCCGCATGCACCTCAAGAACTGGCGAGTCTGGCTGGGCAGCGTACTCCTGGCAGGGGGCGCTGCTCTTTTAGCGTGGTGCGGGTGGGTCTGGTATCAAGCCGGCCTCGCGCAGCGGCACGCCCGGGAATCGCTGAACCGGCCGCCAGTCCAGGCGCACGTTGCGCGGGAGCATCCGCCCGCCATCCATCGCGGCGACGTCGTTGGCGAACTCGCGATTCCGCGCCTGCATCTCTCGGTTATGGTGCTGGAAGGGGCCGACGACCAGATCCTCAAACTGGCGGCGGGCCATATCCAGGGCACCGCCCTGGCGCCGGGAACCGGTAATATCGGGATTGCCGCGCACCGGGATACGTTCTTCCGTCCGCTACGCTCGATCCGGCCCGAAGACCTGATCACGCTGAAAACGCCATCCGGCGTCAGCCGTTTCCAGGTGAGCGACACGGAGGTGGTGCCGCCTACGGATGTGCAGGTGCTCGACCGCGCGCCGGGCCGCGACCTGACGCTCGTCACCTGCTACCCCTTCCACTACATCGGTCCGGCGCCCAAACGGTTTATCGTGCACGCGCGGCAAGTCTCGTGAAAACTCGCTGGATGCGCCCGCGGTTGCGGTAACCTATTCTTCAATAGTCTCGTAGTTTACAGGTATGCTTCGGTTCCGACCCGTAGTTTGGATTCTGTGGCTGGCGCTTCCCGCGCCGTGCGCCGACGGGCCGGTTGTGCCGTATAGCGTCTGCGAGATTCTGAGAGATCTCCCGAAATTTGAGACTGCTCCCATCGCGGCGCTCGGCCGCTACTCGTTCCGGGAACAAGGCCGCTGGCTGAGCGAGGATGCATGCGATGGGCCGGGGAAGCCGACCGTGCTGTGGCTGACCGAAGACGGCAAGGAGGGCCCCAAAGCGCCGGACCAGTTCGAGATTGACGCAGTCACCTTGAACCGCAAGTTCGCGGAACTGCGGCAGCACACCGCGCTCGGCAAGTTCCGCTTCGGCTCTTCCGATTATGACCGCTGGGCGGTGGTTTACGGGAAGGTGGCGCCCCGCACCGGAGATGCAGCCAGGAAATCTCCGGCCGAGCTGGTGTTCCGGGGAGACGGAGTGGTTGTGTTTCTGAATCCGTAATAGCCCTGGCGGCTATTTTGCCGTATAAATGATTCGCCAGATACGGCCTTTCTGGCTGTCGCCGACGTACAGCGAGCCATCGGGCGCCTGAGCCACACCGTCCGGACGATAGACTGCGTCGTTGGGACGCATCAGGGGCGTCTTGCCGGCGAAGCCATCCGCAAACACTTCAAAGTTGCCGGCCGGCTTGTCCCCGCTAAAAGGTTGAAAGGTGATGTTGTAGCCGGCCATTGGCATGGGCGCGCGGTTCCAGGATCCATGGAATGCGATGAAGGCGCCCCCGCGATACTTCGCCGGAAACTGCGATCCGCTGTAGAACATGATGTCGACCGGCGCCCAGTGGGCGGGGAATGCCGCCACCGGCGGTGTGAATTCGGTACATCGGCCGGCGGTCTTGCCGTCGCCTCCATACTCCGGATTGAGCAGCATTTTCTTTTGGGTGTAGTCGTAAAAGCAGTAGGGCCAGCCGAAGTTCGAGCCGGCTACCGCGCGATAGAGCGGCTCGGAAGGGCGCTCGGCGTTCTCCTTCGCGGTGAACAGGTCGGGCCAGAACTGGTCGAGCGAATCGCGATTGTTCATCGCGATGTAGACGGCCCCGCCGTGCCACGTGATCGCCGGCATCTGCCGCAGGCCGGTGGCGAAGCGCGTGCCGTTTTCCTGGGTTTGCTCCAGCTTGTTCTCGTCGAATTTCCAGATGCCGCCGTGCTTCTCGAGAATCGGGCATGGATCCTGGCCCTTGACTTTAGGCTGCCGGTCAGGATTCTGGCAGGCGTTGGACGGCGCACCGACGTTGATATAGAGCGACCCTTGGCCGTCGAACGCGATGCCCTTGTCACGATGCTGGCGCTCGCCGGGCAGATCCTTGACGATTGTCTCCGCTTCACCCGCCGGCTTCGACTCGCCCGGCGCAAGTTTGTACCGCTGAATAGCGGTGGGATGCGCCAGATAGATGTAGCCGTTATGCAGCGCAATGCCGGTGGTGCTCTCGGAATCAAAATGCTCTTTCATTTCGAAGCGGCCATCGCCATTGGTGTCGCGCAGCGCCACGACGCCACCCTTTTCCCCATTGCCCTGCAAGGCCACGAATAGATCGCCATTCGGAGCGACCGCGAGGTGCCGCGCCGGGCCGAGATCGTCCGCGGCGACGAGCGCGCAAAATCCCGCGGGCAGCTTGAGCCCGCCGTTATCGGCGTCGCACGACGGAGTGCCCGCACCGTGCAGCCACGAGTTGGTCAGCAGCAACCCGCAACCGGCCGCCAGAGCCACCACCACCCGACCGCGTGTGGGCTTCATCGAAGAAATCATTCCACTTTCTCCTATATCGATCATCGTAGCCTAGCCCGTCTCCGGCTGTACTATTCTCAAGACTGTATGCCCACACTGACGATCCGGGTAAATGAACGAATGCATACCATTTCCGCCGCGCCGGAGACGCCGCTTCTGTACGTTCTGTCGAACGAGCTCGAATTGCAGGGGCCGCGCTACGGGTGCGGGCTGGCCCAGTGCGGCTCGTGCTCGGTGCTGGTCAATGGCGTGGAAACCCGCTCGTGCGTGACGCCGGTCTCGGCGGTGGCCGGTAAATCGGTGACGACGCTCGAGGGCTTGCCGGCATGGTACGCCGCACAGAAGAAACTGGCGGGCGCGCCCGAGCTGCATCCGGTGCAGCAGGCGATGATCGACGAGCAGGCGGTGCAGTGCGGCTACTGTTTCAACGGGATGATCATCAAATCGGCGGAGCTGCTCTCGAAGAATCCGCGGCCGAGCGAGGCGCAGATCCGCTCGGCCATGAACGGCCACCTGTGCCGCTGCGGCACCTACCCGCGGGTGATCAAAGCTATACAGCGCGCAGCGAGCCGCATGGCGGCGGAGGCGGCGCAATGAAGCGCGTACGGCGGCGCGATTTTCTCAAAGCCGGCGGCGCGCTGGTGGTCGGCTTCCATTTGCGAAGCGTGCTTGAAGGACAGGAGCGCGGCGGCACCGCCGGCCCGCCCGATCCCAAGCAGGTCGATACCTGGCTGGCGATCCACGCCGACAACACGGCGACCGTGTACATCGGGTTCGCGGAACTGGGGCAGGGCAACTCGACCTCGCTGCTGCAGATCGCCGCCGATGAGCTGGATCTCGGGATGAGCCAGATCAAAACCGTGCGGCTCGATACGAACGTTACGCCGAACCAGGGCGGCACGTATTCGAGCGCGTCGATCCAGCGGGGCGGTCCGCAGCTTCGCACAGCATCGGCCGAGGCGCGGCAGGCGCTGCTGCGAATGGCCTCGAAGAAGCTCGAGGCGCCGGTGGAGCGGTTGTCCGTGGCCCAGGGCGTGGTGTCGCTCAAAGATGACCCGAAGCGGTCGGTCACATACGGAGAGCTGGTCGGCGGCAAGTTGTTCCAAGTGGCGTTCACGGGTTCGGCGCCGGTTAAGACGCCGGCGGATTACAAAGTGGTTGGCACGCGCGTGCCGCGCAATGATATCCCCGATAAAGTGGCGGGCCGCTATCTGTACATGCAGCACGTGCGCGTTCCCGGGATGCTGCATGGACGCGTGGTGCGGCCGCGGGGCCAGCGGGCTTATGGCGCCGGGGCCCGGATCATGGAAGTGGATGAAAGTTCCATCCGCTCGATTTCGGGCGCCCGCGTGGTGCGCCGCGCCGATTTTCTGGGCGTGGTGGCGGAGAACGAATGGGATGCGGTTCGCGCGGCGCGGCAGTTAAAAGTCACGTGGGATTCGACCCCGACGCTTTCCGGCAACGAGGCGCTGCATGAGCAGATGCGGGCTGCAAAGACGATGGACCGAGTGGTGCGCGAGGCCGGCGATGTCAACGCAGTCATCGGCGCGGCTGCCCACGTAACTTCACAAAGCTGTCGCGGTCCGTATCAAGCGCATGCGCCGTTCGGCCCGAACTGCGCGCTGGCCGACGTGAAAGCGGATTCGGCGCTGGTCATGTGCTCGACGCAGGATGTGTACGGCACGCGCAACAGCGTCTCGCGGCTGCTGGGCCTGCCGGCGGAGAAGGTGCGGGTGCAGTATTACGAAGGATCCGGCACTTACGGCCACAGCTGCTATGACGACGTGGCCCAGGCGGCGGCGCTGTTATCGCGGTTGGCCGGCAAGCCGGTACGCCTGCAATTCATGCGCTGGGACGAGCACGGGTGGGACAATTACGGTCCGGCGCACGTGGGTGAGGTGCGCGCCGCGGCCGATGCAAGCGGAAAGCTCATGGCCTACGAGTATCACGGCTGGCAGCACAACTGGGCCGGCGTGGAAACTTCCGCACAGCTTACCGGAATTCCGGCCGCCGAGTGGCCCCCGGCCGCGGTCCAGGGAGTCAGCGCGCTGAATTGCGGCGGCATGTACGCGATTCCCAACGTGCGCCTGGTGAGTCATCAGGTTCCCGCGAAGGACTATCTCAAGGGCGCATGGCTGCGCTCGCCCCTGGATCTGTCGTTCTCCTTCGCGTCCGAGCAGGCGATCGACCAGTTAGCGTACCTGGCGGGGCTCGATCCGTACGAATTCCGGAAGCGAAACATCACCGACGCGCGCTGGCTCGGTGTTTTGGATGCGGCGGCGCAAGCGGCAAGGTGGACATCAGGAAGGGCCGGGACGAATCGGTCCGACGGCAAAGTCGCGACCGGCCGCGGTATCGGAGTCGGGACGCATCTGGCATCCTACGGAGCGGCCGTCGCCGAAATCGAAGTGAACAAGGAAACGGGCCACGTGCGGGCGAAGCACCTGTACGGGGCGATCGATGCCGGCCAAGTGGTGAATCCGGCATTCGTGGAAAACCAGATCAGCGGCCAGTTGGTGCAAACGGCGAGCCGCATGTTCAAAGAGGAAGTGACGTTCTCGACAACCAACGTCACTAGCGTAGATTGGAACAGCTATCCGATTCTGCGCTTCGAGGAAAGCCCACAGGTGACAGCCGTGGTTGTGCAGCACCTGGATCAACGGTCGTCCGGCGCCGGCGAAGAAGTAATGGCCGCCGCCGCAGCCGCCATCGCGAATGCCTTCTTCGATGCCACCGGCGTGCGTATGAGCGAATACCCCTTCACGCCGGCGCGCGTGCTCTCGGCGCTGAAGCGCGCCTGATGCGCACTAGACGACCGTCTTTTTAGCTTCGTGAATCTCCTGCAGGCTCCAGACGCGGATCGGATCGCGGCGGCGCGCGGCGACGGCATCGGCGGCGGCGCGGGCTCCGCTCATCGTGGTGATGCAGGGAACCCGGTACGTCACCGCGGCGCGCCGGATGGCCTTCTCATCGAAAAAAGCAGGGGCGCCGGTCGTGGTGTAAATGGCAAGCTGCACCGATCCGCCTTTTAGCAGATCGACGGCGTTGGGCCGGCCTTCGTTCACCTTCAGCACCGTCTTGCAACTCAGTCCGGCCGCGCGTAGTTCCGCTGCGGTGCCGCGCGTCGCGACCAGGTTGAAACCGAGCTCCGCGAAGCGTCGGGCCACTTCCACGGCTTCCCGTTTATGGCTGTCATTGACGCTGATGAAGACCGTTCCCTTCTCCGGCAGCGGGCTGCCCGCGCTGATCTGCGCCTTGAGAAAGGCTTCGCCAAAGTTGATTCCTACGCCCATCACTTCGCCGGTCGAACGCATCTCGGGACCGAGCGCCGGATCGACTCCCTGAAATTTATTGAAGGGAAATACCGGAGACTTCACGAAATCCTGCGTCACCGAAAGTTTGGAGACGCTCAGGCCGTAATCGCGCAGCTTGCGGCCCCACATCAGGCCGACCGCGATCTTCGGCAGCGCCACGCCCGTCGCCTTGCTCACATAGGGCACCGTCCGGGAGGCGCGCGGGTTCACCTCCAGCACATACACGGTCCCGTTTTGAACCGCGTATTGCACGTTCATGAGCCCGATCACATGCAGCGCCTTGGCCAGCCGCACCGTATAGTCTTCGATGGCGGCCAGGGTCTTTTGGGAAAGCGTCTGCGGCGGCAGCACGCACGAACTGTCGCCGGAATGCACACCAGCCTCCTCGATGTGCTCCATGATCCCGGCGATGAGCACGTCATCACCATCAGCGAGGGCATCGACGTCCACTTCGGTCGCATCCTCCAGGAAGCGATCGATCAGCACCGGACGGTCCTGTGAGAACGTGACCGCCTCGCGCATGTACTGCCGGACCATTTCCTCGTCGTAGGCGATCACCATGGCGCGGCCGCCGAGCACGTAACTCGGCCGCACCAGCACCGGGTAGCCGATCCGCCGCGCCACCGCGCACGCCTCTTCCACGCTGGTAGCGGTGCCGTTAGCGGGCGACGGAATCTTCACATCATCGAGCAATTTCCCGAACAGCTTCCGGTCTTCGGCCAGATCGATGTTCTCCGGATCGGTGCCGATGATGGGCACGCCCAGCCGCTTCAGCGGCAACGCGAGGTTCAGCGGCGTCTGGCCGCCGAACTGGACGATTACTCCGTCTGGCTTTTCGGTGTCGTAGATGTTGAGGACGTTTTCCAGTGTCAGCGGCTCGAAATAGAGGCGGTCGCTGGTGTCGTAATCGGTCGAGACGGTCTCGGGATTGCAATTGACCATGATCGATTCGACGCCCAGTTCCTGCAGCGCAAACGACGCATGGCAGCAGCAGTAATCGAACTCGATACCCTGCCCAATGCGATTGGGGCCGCTGCCCAGGATCATGACTTTCTTGCGGGCGCCGGGCTCCGCCTCGCACGACGATTCGTAGCAGGAATAGAGATACGGGGTAAAGCTCTCGAATTCGGCGGCACAGGTGTCGACTCGGCTGAACACGGCGGCAACCCCGAGCTCTTTGCGCCGGTTGCGGACGGCAATTTCGTCGGTGCCCCATGTCTTGGCCATTTGCACGTCGGAGACGCCGTAGCGCTTGGCCGTGCGGAAATCTTCACGCGTAGCCTGCGTCACGCTGGATCTCTGGAGTTGGACTTCGAAATCCACGACCTCTTTGATCTGCTCCAGGAACCAGGGGTCGATCGCCGTCCACTCGTGAATTTCGGCGACCGTGTGGCCGCACGTCAGGGCAAACCGGATGTAGTTCAAGCGGTCGGGCGTCGGGGTGATCAGTTTTTGCGTGATCAGGTTCTTGTCGAACTTCTCCGAGCCGAAAGCTTTGCCGGTCTCGAGGCTCCTTATGCCTTTCCACAGCGCTTCTTTGAAGGTGCGGCCGATCGCCATCACCTCGCCCACCGATTTCATCTGCGTGCCAAGCGTGGGATCGGCTCCCGGGAATTTTTCGAACGCCCACTTGGGAATCTTCGCGACGACGTAATCGATGGTCGGCTCGAAACAGGCCGGCGTTTTGCGCGTGATATCATTGCGGATCTCGTCCAGGCGGTAGCCCACCGCCAGCTTAGCCGCGATCTTCGCGATCGGAAACCCCGTGGCCTTCGATGCCAACGCCGAACTGCGCGACACCCGCGGATTCATCTCGATGATCACCATGCGCCCGTTCTGCGGGTTTATGCCGAACTGCACGTTAGAGCCGCCGGTATCCACGCCGATCTCACGCAGGCAGCGGATCGCCGCGTCGCGCATCAGCTGGTATTCGCGGTCCGTCAGCGTCTGCGCCGGCGCCACCGTGATCGAATCGCCGGTATGCACGCCCATCGGATCGAAATTTTCAATCGAGCAGACGATGATGCAGTTATCGGCCAGGTCGCGCATCACCTCTAGCTCGAATTCCTTCCATCCCAGGACACTTTCCTCGATCAGGACTTCGTGCACCGGCGATAACGCCAGCCCGCGCTCGAGAATTTCCGCGAGCTCTTCGGTGTTGTAGGCAATCCCGCCGCCGGTCCCGCCCAGCGTAAAGCTCGGACGCAGAATGGCAGGGTAGCCGATCTGCTCGGCGAACCCGAGACCGGCGCTCACCGAATTCACCAGCTGCGATTGCGGCGTTTCCAGCCCGATCTTGCGCATCGCATCTTTGAACAGGAGGCGGTCTTCCGCCTTCTTGATCGCATCGATCTTGGCGCCGATCAGCTCGACTCCGTACTTTTCGAGCACCCCTTTTTCGGCCAGTTCTACGGCGAGGTTCAGCCCGGTCTGTCCGCCGACCGTGGAAAGCAGCGCGTCGGGCCGCTCGCGCCGGATGATCTCCTCCAGGTAGGGAGTCGTCAGCGGTTCCACGTAGGTCTTATCCGCCAGTTCCGGATCGGTCATGATGGTGGCGGGATTGGAATTCACCAGCACCACTTCGAAGCCATCCGCCTTCAGCGCCTTGGCGGCCTGCGTGCCCGAATAGTCGAATTCGCAGGCCTGTCCGATAATGATGGGGCCCGAGCCGATGATGAGGATGCGGTGGAGGTCGTTGCGCCGCGGCATCGCTATTGCCCTCCGCTCATGAGTTTGACGAAATCATCGAACAGGTAGTGCGAATCGTGGGGCCCGGGCGCCGCTTCCGGATGGTACTGGACGCAAAAAACAGGCTCACTCCGGTGCCGGAACCCTTCCAGCGTTCCGTCATTCAGGTTCCTGTGGGTGATATCGATTTGGTTGAGGTTCAGCGAATCGGGATCGACCGCAAAACCGTGATTGTGCGAGGTGATCTCCACCTTTTGGGTGACCTCATTGCGCACCGGGTGGTTCGCTCCGCGGTGTCCGAATTTCAGTTTGTAGGTCTTGCCGCCGACAGCCAAACCGAGGAGCTGGTGCCCGAGGCAGATGCCGAAGATGGGCTTCTTCCCGATCAGCTTGCGGATGTTCCCGACCTGGGTTTGTAGCGGCTCGGGATCACCTGGGCCGTTGGAGAGAAAGATGCCGTCCGGTTGCAGAGCCAGGACATCTTCGGCGGAAGTCAGCGCTGGCACCACCGTCACCCGGCAGCCCACCTGCACCAGGCGCCGCAGAATGTTCCGCTTGATCCCGAAATCGTAGGCCACCACGTGATATTGCGCTTCCGGAGGCCGCGCCAGAACGTCTGAGGGAGAACAGGGCTCCACCGGCTTGGTCCACTCATAGCGCTCGGGGGTCGAGACACGCGTGGCCAAATCCAGCCCCGCCATCGTGGGAATGCCGCGCGCTTTTTCCACCAGCTTCGCCGTATCCTGGTCCACCGACGACAGCACGCCGCGCATTACCCCGCGCGTGCGCAGATGCCGGACCAGCGCGCGCGTGTCGAGGCCCGACACCACGGGAATCCCGTGGCGGCTCAGAAAGGCGTCGGCTTCGGCATCCGAGCGCCAATTGCTCGCGATGGCAGAAAACTCGCGTACCACGAGCCCCTCGATGTAAGGCTTCCCCGCCTCGTTATCCTCCGCGCTGGTGCCGTAATTGCCAATCTGGGGATTAGTCAGGATGACGATCTGGCCCGAATACGAAGGATCGGTGAACACTTCCTGATAGCCGGTCAACGCCGTATTGAACACGACTTCTCCGGACCGCTCGGCGGGCGCACCAAAACTCCTGCCTTCGAAGACCGTGCCGTCTTCCAAGGCGAGGATTGCAGAGTTCAAGCTAGGCTGTTCCTCCCCGGTGAGTGAGTAACTTTGATTTTACCAGGAGGAGGGGCGAAATTCTGGAGAATACCGGCGGAAGAAATCCGGTCCGCGACTCTAGCCGGGAAGGCGCATCTCCACGCCCGGCTGAGCTGCCGGCTGGGTAAAGGAACGGCCCTGGGTCCGGAACTCGTAGCGCTCGATGGCGACGGCGGCGCCTTTTTCGTTGCTGCGCACCACGCACCCGTAGATCATGAGCTTCATCGGGCAGGAGTCGTTGAGAAGCACGGGCCAGTTCATCGACACTTCGACGGGCATTCCGGTGGTGAGCATGCTCTCGGTGGTGAACCAGACGCCGCTGCTGGAGATGTTCAGCGTTTTCCCCGTGCCGGTTTCCGCGATGCGCTGACCATAGAGCATTTTGTAGCGGACCTCCTGCTCGATGTGGAAGCGCCGCTTCATCCGCCGCTCGCGCTCGTTGGAAGTGCTTTTTACGTCGTCCTCTTCGTAGTTCTCGATCACACGCACCGCCTTCTCTTTCGCAAAGTTACACTGCGCGGAGCGGGCGCTCAATACATCTTTGGTTATTCGGGTGCCGCTATCCGGGTCCTGGAGTTAACTTTTGGCGTACATGGAAAAGTTCGCGGCCTCAGTCAGTTGCGGGCAGAGTCGGGGAGCGGGGTTAACCGACTGGTGATAGTACCAAATGGCATTTTATCAAGCCCACCGTAGTACACGGTTTCGTCCTAAGGCCTCCGGGTTTTGTCGGATTTATCCACAAAAAAATTCATAAAAAAAATAGTAGACAAGCAGGTCTTAAACTGCTAGTATGAAATCAACAGACAGACAGCATCCTTGGCGGCGAGTCCCCTCCCGCCGCCATCCCCTCTGAGTGCAGGGCCCCGAGATACCCAGCTCGGGGCCTTTTTCTTGTGCTTAAAACAATCGGTCCTGGCGCCGCAGCGTGCCGAACGTGGCGATATTGGAGACCGCGAAGGCTACGCGGAACTGATTTTCGTTCCGGTTTCCGAAGCTGAAACGATGCAGCTCCACGCTGATTCCGCAGCAGTTCGTGTTGTAGGTCACCTGCGCGGTGCTGTACAGCAAGCGCGCCTGATTGTAGTTGGGTCCCTGATCGAAATCGTAGACCCCGTCGACGCCCGCGTTCCATCCGCGATGATTGGGATCGCCGAAGCCCACGCGGAAGCGGAACTGATTGG
>Ga0209060_10000632_pt1 | contig 55766 bp, 49 predicted proteins | sample Coa_R1_8_FD_187155 | JGI IMG/M metagenome (GOLD analysis project Ga0209060, IMG submission 187155) | Surface soil microbial communities from Centralia Pennsylvania, which are recovering from an underground coalmine fire - Coalmine... | ecosystem: Environmental > Terrestrial > Soil >...
GAGGCGACCGCTGCCGAGGGCGGCGGCCAGGGCGAAATGCGGTGCGATGCGCAGCTGCATCGGGCTCGAGGTCGCGGTAATGAGGACCAGGCGGTTGGCAATCAGATCCTGACGCGTTGAGCTCTCGATCAGCCCATGCTGTTGCAGATAATCCATCCAATCGACATCGGCGCAGACGAAGACGTCGGCCGGAGCACCGCTCTCGATCTGGCGCGCCAGAGCGGAGCTCGCCGCGAAGGAAAAGCGGACGGGAATGGATGACTCCCGTTCGAAGCCATCGCCCAGATCCTGCAGCACGTTCGTGAGCGAGGCCGCTGCAAACACCATGATCGGTCGAGTCTGCTGTGCATGGGCTCCGGGCATCAGCCCCATGAGTGCGGCGAGCGCAAGAATGACCCCCCTCCATGCTTTTACATACATCCCGACCCACCCGCCTCCCGACCCGCCCGCGGCCACTTCGGCGCGGATTCTACCCCCTTGAATTGTGCAGGGCCGTCCCTAGATCGCCCGTGGCGCGAGCGGGCAGGTCAGCCCGGCTCGCCGATGTGCGACCTTTCACAGACACAGGAGCCAGTGCCATGAACAACGTAACGCGACAAAACCCATGGAGCCTGATGCCGCGTCTGCAGGACGAGATCAATCGGCTGTTCGGATCCATGAACGAGAACGACAGCAGCTCTGCGACGGCGGGCTGGGTGCCCCCCGTGGACATCTACGAATACAACGACCGCTTCGAGCTGTACGTCGATCTGCCCGGCGTCGATCCGGCCAAGGTCGAGCTGACGCTCGAGGGCGGAGTGCTCACGCTGTCCGGAGAGCGGGCCGAGGAGTCGACGGACCGAACTCAGGAAATCCAATACCGGCGCACCGAGCGCAGCCACGGTAATTTCTACCGCCGCTTCGTCCTCCCGGATACCGCGGATAGCCAGGGGGTGAATGCCAGCGGCAAGAACGGGGTGCTGACGGTGACCATAGCGAAGCACGCCAAGGCGATGCCGCGCCGGATTCAGATTTCCGGTTGATCGGCTCCAGTTCGAGCGCGTCCGGGGAGGCTCCCCCTGATGCCTTCCCGGACCGCTGCCTTCCCGGACCGCTCGGAGCACGGCTCACGCGCGGCCGAACTCCCGCCGCAGCTCCGATTTGGCGCGCTCAAGGACAGCGCGGCGCTCGCGCGTGAGATTCTCCCCTGCGCGATTGATGAAGAAGTTCAGCATCGACATGGCGGATTGGTAAGGCGAGCCCTTGCGCCGCTGGCTCGCCTCGGCCGAATGCTTGAGGGAGCGCGCAATGTGTTTCGCGCTGCCCGAGGTGAAAACCGAGCGCTCGAGATCGAGCGCATCGCTCTCCCGGGTGACGCGGGCCGACCAGCGGTGCCTGCCAGCGCTGGGCCGGGAGCTCCTCGTGGGCCGAGAGCTCGTGCGAGGCTGGGTTTTCTTGCGTTGCGGGCTCGCCTTGCGTCGGGAAGCGGTCATACGTCCATCCTCCGGCACGGGGTCGGGGACGGCCAACCAAGGGATGACGCAAGGACGCGCCGTCCGCTCTTGTCTTGGAACGTAGGAGCGGGCCGACAGCCGCCGAGGCGAACGAGCGGCTGGCATGCCAGGTCGCGATCTTCCTACCCTCGGGGCAAATCCCGCAACCGAGGAGAGGTATGATGCCCGAGAAGCAGACCCTGGAGCGCGCCCGACGCGACCGGCAACAGGGCAAGGCGCCGACCACTCAGGCCGGCGAGTTCATCCGCGAGGAGATGCACCACATTCGCGAAGGCAAGCACGGAGCGCGCTCGACTCGACAGGCAATCGCCATCGGCTTGTCCAAAGCGCGGCGTGCCGGCGTGCAGCTCCAGCCGCCCCGCCCCGGTACGACCTCCGAAAAGACGCGCCGAACGGCCGAGCGTGAACTCAAGCGCGCCCACGACAGACCCCGAGCGCGCCCCAGCGCACGCCGCTCGCGAGCCGCCGTGCGGGCGCTCAAACGTGAAAACGGACGGGCGGCCAGTGCGCAGGCGCTCTCCCGGCAGGCCAGAAGCGCGGCCCGTCAACGCAGCGCCTCGAGCCGCAGCGCGGCTGCCCGCAAGGCCGCTCGTACCCAGGGTGCGCGCCAGCGAAGTACGGCGGCGCGCAAGGCCGCCCATACACGCTCGGCCGGCGGGCGTTAGGGTCCAGGGGCGGACCTCATGTCGCCGCCCCACGGAGTGCCGCCGACCTCGGGACCTGAAGCGCTGATGCGCCTGCCGGCGCGGGCCGGGCGGGGCCTCGTGCACGTGATCATCGATACGCCCCGGGGAAGCTCGCAAAAATACAAGTACGATCCCGAGCTGCGCGGTTTCAAGCTGAGCCGTATGCTGCCCCTCGGCATGCACTTTCCATTCGACTTCGGATCGATCCCGGGCACCCGCGCCGCAGATGGCGATGCACTCGATGTGATCCTGATCAGCGAGCATGCGAGCTTCGTCGGCTGCCTGTTCAAGGCCCGCCTGATCGGCGTGCTCGAGGCCGAGCAGCGCGAGGGGGGCCGCCGCCTGCGCAACGATCGTCTGCTGGCGGTGCCCACTTCGCCCGTGAATGCGCCCCTGTGGCGCCATGTTCGGGAGCTGCCGCGCCGCATGCTCGATGAGCTCGAGCAGTTCTTCGTGAGCTACAATAGAGTGCACGGCCGGGAATTCGAGCCGCTTGGCCGAGGCAGTCCCGCTGCGGCGGAACGCCTGCTCAACGCCGCCGCGAAGCTCTTCCAACACGAGTCATCGTAGGAATGCGAGTCGGACATGCCGGCAGGTCACATGCCCTCCGCTCCTCATCAGATTCGGCAAACACTGCTGTCCGAGGTCGATCGCGCGATCGCAGGTTTGTCACGCTCGCAGATCCCTGACGAAACCGTCCATGCCGTGCGCAAGGATCTCAAACGCGCGCGCGCCACGCTGCGATTGATGCGCGCCATCATCAGCCCCGAGGACTTCCGCCGCCACAACGTCCTCATGCGCGATGCGGCACGGCCTCTGACCCCGCTGCGCGACTCGATGATTCAGCTGCGCACGCTCAACGATCTTGCGGGCGGCGGCCGCGGTGGGAATGGCGCGAATGGCGCAGAGGCCTTCACGGCGCAGTTACGGCGCCACTTGCGCCTCGAGCATGCGCACGCACGCGCAGCGCTCAGCGGCGCGGTGATCAGGGAGGTCGCCGCCGCGCTCGGCGCGGTGCGGCACGGACTCGAGGGCCTGCCTGCACAGATCCTCGACCGACGCGCGCTGCGTTCGGGACTCGAGTGGGCGTACCGCCGCGCGCGCAAGGCCTACCGGCGCGCCTGCAAGGACGGCAGCGACGATAACCTGCATGAGTGGCGCAAGCAGACCAAGTATTACCTGCACCAGCTCGAGCTCATTGCCGCGCTCGACGAGCACCGTTTCGCCAAGCGCCGCCAGCGCGCCGATCGGCTCGCCGACCGCCTCGGCGACGACCACGACCTCGCGGTTCTGCGGGCCAACATCCTGCATCAGGCGCATTCGTCCGAGGCACCGACCGGGCATGCGATGGCCGATGAGCTGCTGCAGCGGCTCGCTCACCGTCGGGCGAGGCTGCAGCGCAAGGCCGCTCGGCTCGGCGAGCGTCTTTACTGCGAGAAGCCGCGCCGCCTCGGGCGCAAGGCCGAGCAAGGGCTCAGCGTCGGCGCGGCGCCGGCGCCATGAGCGCCAGCCGCTCGTCGATCGCACGCCGGACGGCCAGACCGATCGAAGCCGCGTGCCGCTCGTGGCGCAGATCGAAGGTCACTTCGAGCTGCGCTCCGGCCGCGCGCGTCCCGCGGTTGCACACGTTGTACGGATGCAGCCCCGGATACTTGCGCGAGGCAGCCTCGACGGGAAAGCCGGCCGCGAGCAGCTCCCGCGCAAGCACGCCGATGAAAGGCTGATCGAGCCCTCCCAGGTGGATGCACGAGTCCCCGCGACAACCGTGCACGCTCAGCACCACATCGCTCCTCGCGAGCAGCTCCAGGCACTGCGGGTGATCGAACAGGTGGCTCGTGATGTGCAGATCCCGATTGAGCCCGTGGGGCTTCAGTCCCTCGAAGCTGAACAGGCTATGCTCGAGGCCGGCAATCTCATGCGCGAGCTCCGAGGTGCCATCCTCGATCAGTCCGCCGTGCGGCGCGAGGATGAGAACCGGTGATGCGCGAGCGAGTGCGCGCACCCGGTAGTCCTTGCCGTGCACCTCGTGACGCGCGAGCTCGGCGAAGGATGAGTACTTCCCCACCCGGTGCCTCAACGTCTCAGAGCCCGACGGCATCGAGCGTCCGGTAAAGCCAGATCGAGGGGGCGAGGAACCAGGGTGCACCGAAGTAATAGGGCCGCGCCGGAAAGGCAACGCCGTCCAGGGGCGTGCGGCCCTCGGCAAGTCCGGCCATCTGCTGGCCGATGCGCCGGCCGAAATAGGGTGCCGTCGGCACTCCTTGCCCGCAATACCCCATGCAGAAGTACAGATCATCATGGCTCCCCAGATGCGGCAGGGTGTCGAACGTGTAGGCGACCCACCCCACCCAGGCATGGGTGATCCGCACCGAGCGCAACGCCGGCAAGATCCGCGCGAGCATCGACCGCAATCGCGGCACGCAGGCGATCGGATCGCGCTCCGCGAGCGCCGCACGGCCGCCGAAGACGACCCGCTCTCCATCGACCGAGGGTCGGAAGTACACCACCACGCGGCGCGTATCGACGATGTTGCGCGCGTGCGGGATGAGCCCGCGCACGTACTCGCTCCCGAGCCGCTCGGTGGCAATCTGATAGGAGCCGATCGGAATCACGCGCCGCCGATGCCACGGCGACAGCGTTCCGGTGTAGCCGTTCGTCGCAATGAGAACGCGGCGCGCGTGCACCAGGCCGCGCGCCGTGCGCGCCTCGAATCCATCCTTCACCCGCTGCAACGCCTCGACGCGACAGCGCTCCTGCACGAGCGCACCCGCCGCCCGCGCGCGCTCGAGCAATGCGAGCAGCAACCGCATGGGCTGCACCGAGGCGTCATCCTCGTAGACGCAGCCCCCCTGGTAGAAATCGCTCGCGATCTCCGCATGCTGCTCGGCCCGCGGCACGACCGTGATCCGCTGCTCCAGACCCGCCGGCTGATGCGCCGCCTCGTGCACCATGTGTTCGAAATGGCGCGCGGTATGCGCGCCGTAAAAGCAGCCTTGCTGACGCCAGTCGAACTCGAGGTGCTCATCGACGGCCAGCGAGCGCAGGTAATCCATGGCCGCAAAACCCTCCCGACAGATGGCGTGGGCACGTCTCTCGCCGTGCGCGCTGCGCAGCTGCGCAAACGCGGGCTTGATGCTGTGCGCCACCTGCCCGCCGTTGCGCCCGGAGCAGCCCTCGCCGATCACCGCCGCATCGAGCACCAGCGTCGAGAAGCCGGCCATCGCCGTCTCGCGCGCGGCCGACAGGCCGGTATAGCCGGCGCCGACGATGAGCACATCGACGCTCGCCGGCAGCGCCGCCTCCTCGAGGCGCGCGCTCAAGCCCTCTTGCCAGAGCGGGGTCGTGGAGATGCCGGAGTGCACAGCGCGCAAGCCGGTCAGGTGCCGCAGAAGGTGCGCAGCACGCGCTCCTGCGGCGCCGGCGGCTCGCGGTAAGCCTCGAGCCCGGGCCGATCGAGATAGGGCTGCGAGAGGGCATCGAGCATCGAATGGAAGGGCCTGAAGTCGCCCTGCTCGACCGCGGCCTCGATCAGCTGCTCGATGCGATGGTTGCGAGGAATGCAGGCCGGGTTGCTCGCCCGCATGAGCGCAGCGCAATCACCCATCGGGCGCGCCTCGCGCTCGAGGCGTGCCCGCCAGCGCGCCTCCCACGCCGGATAGCCCGGCGCGCTCCACGGCCCCGGCACCGCAGGCGCCGCGGACGTGCCCGCGGGCCCGGCCGGGACCTCGCCGGGTACCCGCTCGCTGAGGGCACGAAAGCTCGTCGTGAAATCACACGAGGCGCTCCTGAGAAGCTCGAGCCAGTCCCTGATGAGCCCCTCATCTTCACCCTCGGCCGTCGCCAGTCCGAGCTTCGCCCGCATCCCCTCGAGCCATGCGCTCTCGTATCGAGCGCTGAATCCCGCGACGATCTGCGTGGCGCGCGCGACCGCTTGGTCCAGAGCGGGATCGATCAGCTCGAGCAGGCTCTCTGCGAAACGCGCAAGGTTCCACTGCGCTGCGGCCGGCTGATTGGCGTAGCTGTAGCGGCCGAGCGAGTCGATCGAGCTGAAGACGGTGTTCGGATCATAGACGTCGAGAAACGCACAAGGGCCGAAATCAAGCGTCTCACCGGAGATCGCCGTGTTGTCCGTGTTCATCACACCGTGCACGAAGCCGACGCACATCCAGCGGGCAATGAGGCTCGCCTGTCGTGCCGTGACCGCCGCGAGAAGCTGCGCAGGGCGGTCGGGCGCAGCGCCGATTTCGGGGTAATGGCGCTCAATGGCAAGATCCGCGAGCTGCCGGACCGCATCGAGATCGCCGCGCGCCGCAAAGTATTGATACGTGCCCACCCGCAGATGGCTCGACGCCACGCGCGTCAGCACCGCGCCGGGCAACGGGCGCTCACGGTAGACACACTCGCCGGTGAGCACCGCCGCGAGCGCACGCGTCGTGGGAATACCGAGAGCGTGCATGGCCTCGCTCACCAGATATTCGCGCAGTACCGGCCCCAGAGCCGCGCGGCCGTCCCCATCCCGCGACCAGGGCGTCGGACCCGAGCCCTTCAGTTGCAGCTCGCGACGCCCACCGCGCCGATCCCGCACCTCGCCGAGCAGCAGGGCCCGGCCATCTCCCAGCTGGGGCACGAACCGACCGAACTGGTGGCCCGCATAGGCGAGCGCAACCGGCTCGGCCCCCTCGGGCAACACGTTGCCCGAGAAAACGCCCGCGAGCTGCGCATCGCCGAGGCCCTCGATCTCGAGCCCAAGCTCCTCGGCCAGAGGTCGATTGAGCGCGATCAGCTGCGGCGCAGCGACAGGCGTCGGCGCGAGGCGCGCATGAAAACGATCGGCGAGCCGCGCGAGACTATTGTCGAAGGGAAAGCGAGGCCTGGGAGTCGCTCCTGGCTCGATCGGCGGCGCTCGGGTCGGCTGCATCCGCGCATGTTATCAGCCTTGATGCGCTGGCCTCGACCGGGAGCCGCAGCACGGGCGCCCGGCGATTGAGCGCAGATCGAGAGCGGACGGCAGGGTCCTCACGCAGCCGACGGTAGAGCTCAATATAGTGTTCCGCCATATGATGTGCGGTAAAACGCCGCTCGAATTCCTGGCGAATGCGGTGGCGGTCGAGCGTTCGGATGCGCTGCACGGCCTCGATCGCCTCGGCCTCGCTGCGAACGATGAAGCCGGTGACCCCGTGCTCGAGAACCTCGCGCACCGAGCCTTGATCGAAGGCAATCACCGGCGTACCGCATGCCATCGCCTCGATCATGACGAGACCGAAGGGCTCGCGCCACGCAATCGGGAAAACGAGGCCGGCGGCGCCGCCGAGGAACTCGCCCTTTCGATCCTCGCCGATCTCGCCCACGAACTCGACATGCGACTGCGACAGCAGCGGCTCGACGGTGGATTTGTAATACTCCGCATCGGCGCGGTCGACTTTCGCCGCAATCCTGAGCGGCATCCCGGCACCCGCGGCGATCCGGATGGCTGCATCCGGAGCCTTCTCGGGCGAGATCCGGCCAAGGAATGCGAGATATCCGCCGCTGCCATCGCCCACGCTGAGCAGATCGATCGGCAATCCATGCAGCACGGTCGCGACGTAATTGGCTCCCGGGAGCGGTGCGCGCTGCGCATCGGAGATCGAGACGACCGGAATGTCGTTGTAGACCTCATACAGCTTCGGCAACTCCGGCAGATCGAGCCGACCGTGGAGCGTGGTCACGCTGGACGTGCCCAGGCGCTTGAGCAGCGGGAAGCCGAAGTAATCGAGGTGTGAATGCACAACGTCGAACTCATGAGCGCGCCGCGCGAGAATCTCGAGCTGCATGAACATCGGCACGAAACAGTCCTGAACGCTCGGGTCGAGGCGCAGCGCGCGCGGCCAGATCGGCACGAGCTTCGCACGCGTCTCGCTGTCGCCCGAGGCGAACAAGGTCACTTCGTGGCCCAGCTCGACGAGGGCGTCGCTCAGGTAAGCGACGACGCGCTCCGTTCCACCATAGAGCTTGGGTGGCACCGCCTCAGCGAGTGGCGCGACTTGGGCTATTTTCATGAGAAGGCTCCCGAGGCGATAACACGTACGTCAAATTTATCAGCAGTGAGGCGAATAAGATGTCCGAGGATTCCGACGCGCGGGTGCGCAGCGGAGCTGCGCCCAAGTCCGCTACTCTCACCACGACCATGAGCACCCCGGCAGCTCCGGACTCCCCCGCAACGCCCGGCATGCCGACCGGCGCTCAGGCGCACTCCGTCGACGAGGTGCCCTCGCAATTTGCGATTGCCGTCAGCGCCACGCTGCAGCAGCGGCGCACCCACACGCTCAAGCACGGCGATGCTTTCGCCGTGTTCGACCTGCGCGGTGACATGGGCGGTGAGACGGGAAACTCGGAGGGTCTGTACTACCGCGATACCCGCCTGCTGTCGCAGTGGCAGCTGCTGTTCGAGGAGACGGCGCCGCTCCTGCTGAGCTCGATGACGCAAGACGACAATGCGGTCTTTCGGGCCGATCTGAGCAATCCCGACCTGAAGGTCGGCGGTCAAATCGTCTTGCGCCGCGAGTCTTTGCAGATCAACCGCATCAAGTACGTCTGGTCAGGCGCGATGTACGAGCGGTTGATGCTGCGCAATTTCGCCGATCACACCATCGAGGTGCGCCTGTCGGTGCGGTTCAGGACGGATTTCGCGGACCTGTTCGAGGTGCGTGGAGAACATCGGGCACGGCACGGAACGGCATCCGCCGCCGTGCACAGCGATCGATCCGTCGCGCTCAGCTATCTCGGTCTCGATCAGGTCGAGCGGCGGGTCGATATCGCCTTCTACCCGGTGCCCGCGAAGCTCACCACCTCACGGGCGAGCTACGAGATTGCGCTCAAACCGCACGAGACACGACGCATCTTCGTGCGGGTCGGCGCGCCGAACGGCGCCGACACCGATTGGACCGGTCGGCTCTACTATCGCCGCTTGAGGAGCGCGGGGCACACGCTGCGTGAATCGAGCGCCCGCGCGACGAGCATCGCCACCTCGAATTCCCTCTTCAATGAGGTCGCGAGACGCAGCATCTCCGACCTCTACATGCTCATCACGGAGACGCCCGAGGGTCCCTACCCCTATGCCGGCATCCCCTGGTTCAGCACTCCCTTCGGTCGCGACGGGCTGATCACCGCGCTCATGATGCTGTGGATCGACCCGCTGGTGGCGCGCGGCACCCTCAAATTTCTCGCTGCAACGCAGGCGACCGCAGTCGAGCCGGAGCGCGATGCGGAGCCGGGCAAGATCCTGCACGAGATGCGTCATGGCGAGATGGCGAACCTGCGCGAGGTACCGTTCGGTCGCTACTACGGCAGCGTCGATGCGACGCCGCTGTTCGTGCTGCTGCTCGGCGAGTACTTCACGCGCACCGGTGATCTCGAGACGGTGCGCGCGCTCTGGCCGCATGCCGAGGCTGCGCTCGAATGGATCGACCGCTACGGAGATCGCGACGGGGACGGTTTCGTCGAGTACTACCGACAGACCTCCGAGGGTCTGGCGAATCAGGGCTGGAAAGACTCCTATGATGCGATCTTTCACCAGGATGCCCATACCGCGCAGGGTCCGATCGCGCTGTGCGAAGTGCAAGCCTATGTGTATGGCGCCAAGCGTCACGCCGCCGAGCTTGCCTCGGCCCTGGGCCACGAGGAGCGGGCGCGTGCGCTCGAAGCACAGGCCGCCGCGCTGCGCGATCGGTTCGAGTCGAGCTTCTGGTGCGAGGATCTCTCGACCTATGCGCTGGCGCTCGATGGCGAGAAGCGGCCCTGCCGGGTGCGCGCATCGAATGCCGGGCAGCTCCTGTTCACCGGCCTGATCTCCCCCGAGCGGGCCGCGCGGGTCGCCCGGACCTTGCTCACGCCCGACATGTTCAGCGGTTGGGGAGTGCGCACCGTTGCGGTCTCCGAGGCCCGTTACAACCCGATGTCCTATCACAACGGATCGGTCTGGCCGCACGACAATGCGCTGATCGCGCTCGGGCTTGCCCGCTACGGTCTGAAGGAAGCGGCTGCCCAGGTCTTCAGCGCCCTCATCGATGCGGCGAGCTACATGGAGCTGCGGCGCCTGCCGGAGCTCTTCTGCGGCTTCATACGGCGCCAGCGCAATGCGCCGACCCAATATCCGGTCGCCTGCTCGCCGCAGGCCTGGGCGAGCGCCGCTCCGCTGTGCCTGCTGCAGGCCTCGCTCGGCCTGTACATCCGCGATGGGATCGGCGAGATCGCGTTTTATCGTCCGCAGCTGCCGCCCGGACTCGATGAGGTGCACCTGCGCAACTTGCGCCTCAGTGGCGGCTCGGCGGACGTGCTGCTGCATCGTCACGGTCGCGACACGGCCGCGACGGTCACCCGTCGCGACGGTGATGTGGTCGTGGTCGTGCGCTACTAGGGCTCGAGCTCGGCAACCCCTGGAACAGGGCCTAAGAGCCGGTCTTTGACACGCAGCGCGGCTGCTCGATGAGGGCCGGCGTCGAGGCCGGCCGCTCGCGCCGCTCGGTCTCCTGTTGCGGCTCGTGCTGTGGACGGGTCTCGGGCATGAAGAGCACGACGAGCAGAACCGCCGCTGCCCCCATGAGAGCGAGACCATAGAAGGCGAGCCGCATGCCGAAGTGGTCCGCGAGCCAGCCCGCCGCCGGGGTGCTCAGCGTACTGCCGATGCCGATGGCAAAGCCGACGGCGCCGAGCGACAGATTGAAATGACCCGAGCGCGCGGTCAAATCACTGACGATCAACGGCACCATGATGCCGAAGCACGAAGCCGCCACGCCGTCGAGAAGCTGCAGGGCGAGCAGCAGCCATGGATTGGTGGTCGTCGCAAGAAACAGGGCACGCACCGGCAGCATGAGAAAGCCGACCATCAAGACGAGCCGCCGCCCGCGCTCCTCTGCCACCCGGCCGACGCCCGGCGAGGCCAGCGCCACGATGATCTGCGGCAAGACGATGCAGGCCGCAATCAGCAGGCTCGGATTGCTGCCCTTGGCGGTGAGAGTGCCGCTGATCAGCATGAGCATCGGCGCGTTGGCGAAGGTGAAGAGCATCGCGCAGGCACAGAACAGCAGCAGCCGCCGATCCACGAGCACGCCGAGCGAGGCCAGCCGTCCCGGGCGCTCTGCATGCGGCTGCGCGTGGCGCCGCTCCATCGCACCGTGCCGCAGGGGGACGAGCGCCAGGAGCGCCGGCAGGGTGAGCGCGGCGGTGAGATAGAAGACCGCGCGCTCGGAGATATATTGACCACAGGCGCCCATCAGGGCCGCACCCATCCCGTTGCCGATCGCGGCGAATCGCGCGTTGCGGCCGAGGCGGATTCCCATCCCGAAGCGTCCGGCGATCAGCAGGCTGATCGCCGCAATGGCCGGTCCGAGCGTACAGCTCGAGATGCCGTGCAGGATCTCGGCGAGATAGACGAACAGGGGAATCGGATAGATCGCAAACATCATTGCGCTTGCGGTGAACACGAGCACGCTGAAGGCGGCGACGCGGGTCTTGCTCGCGATCGCATCGACCAGAGCACCGGCCGGTACCTGACTCACCATCGAGCTCACCGTGCCGATCGACAGCGCGACGCCTATGGCCGTCTGCGTCCAGCTCTGACCACTCAAGTACACCGCAATGAAAGGTCCGAAGCCGGTCTGGATGTTGGCGACGAACATGTTGAACCAGTCGAGTCCGCGAGCCGCAGCCGCGTTACTCGAGTGTGACTCTCGCGATCGCGGGTTGCCGTTCTTGCGCATCGACTCACTTCGTCGCAGGTGGGGCCTCCGCGGTCGCTGCAGCCGAATCGGGTGGCATCAGCACGCGAGGTCGTCTCGAATCCTTGAATTCGGGCGCCGATTGCAGCTTCTCGCGGTTCACATCGAGGCGCACCGGTTTGTCTTCATTGCCAGGCTCGAAGTGCAGCAGCGGCCAGTCGACGGCGATGCGTCGCGTGCCCACGCCCAAAAATCCGCCGAAGTCGATGATGGCGACCCGCACGCGCCCTTCGCTGTCCGCCAGCAGATCGACGACGCGGCCGAGATCCTCCCCTTTCGGCCCCTGCACGCGCTTGCCGAGAATCGAGACCAGCGCGCTGTTGAGCTCGCCCACCTGCGCATTGATCGGTGTCCCCGGCGGCGCCGATGTTTCGATCGGTGCCGGGGGCGGTGGCGTCTGCGCGGGCTTCGCCCTCTTGTGACGGAACCGGTGATGCACCCGCGATTCCTTCGCGCAGGCACAGGGCGTCGCCTCGGCAGGATGCGCGCTCGGCGAGCCCGACGTCCCGGCCGGGGATGCCGGCATCGCCGAGGCGGGTGCGGGCGCCGGCTCGGGCGCGGTCGGTGGCTCGGAGGCCGGCGCCGCCCCTTCACGCGCGGGCATCGACTCGGGTGCGGGCGCGGACTCGGGTGCGGGCACGGGCGTCGGGGCTGGCGCGCCCGCGGGCGCGGACGCCGGCACAGGCTCATTCGATCGGCTCGCGCTCGCGGCGGGAGGGGATCGCTCCGTGGCCGGTCGCGTGCTGCAGGCGAGGAGGAGCAGGAGCAATGCCGGTGCCAGCGCCCAGCGATGCGGTGCACCCCTCACGGGGTGGTCTCCATCTCCATGCGCAGCTGCCGGCCGTACATTCGGCTATAGATCCCGCCCTTGCTCTGCAGCAGTCGTCGGGGTGGGCCGTCCTCGACGATGCGACCGCGATCAAGGACGACGATGCGGTCGAAGGAGTCGAGCGTCGAGAGTCGATGCGCAATGGCGATGACCGTGCGTCCCTTGAACAGCCGCGCGAGGGCTTCCTGAATCGACTGCTCGGATTCGGTGTCGAGCGCGGAGGTGGCCTCGTCGAGTACGACGATGGGCGAGTCCATGAGAAATGCCCGCGCAATCGCGATGCGCTGGCGCTGACCTCCGGAGAGTCGGGTGCCGCGCTCGCCGACCAGCGTCGCGAAGCCGTTCGGCATGCGGTTGATGAACTCGGTGCAGCGAGCCGCCTCCACCGCCCGATACACCTCCTCATCGGTGGCATCGGGCCGTCCGTAGCGTAGATTCTCGAGCAGCGAGCGGTGAAACAGCGAAATGTCCTGCTGCACGACCGCGATGGCGCCGCGCAGGCTTTCCTGGGTGACGTGCGCGATCGACTGGCCGTCGATGAGTACCTCGCCCTGGTCCGGATCGTACAGCCGCTGCAGCAGCGCCACGATCGTGGATTTGCCCGCGCCCGAGCGGCCGACCAGTCCCACCTTCTGCCCGCCCGTCACCTCGAGGTCGAAACCGTTCAGCACCCGCTGGCCGTTCGGATAGCTGAAGCTCACGTGACGAAAGCTGATCGCTCCTTCCCTAACCACCAGCGGCCTCGCATCCGGCGCATCCTTCATCTCGTGGGGCAGCGCAAGCACCTGCACCGCCTCGCGCATCTTCGCGAACTGCTGCACGAGATCGACGATCGCCATGGCGAAATCGCGCGAAGCGTGCAGAACGGTGAAGCCAAGGGTGGTCGTGAGCACGACATCGCCGGTGGTGATCTGCCCGCGCCGCCACAACTCCACCGACCAGACGAGCACGCCCGCCGTCACACCGAATACGGTGATCGCATGAAAGAGCCGCAGCCGCTCGAGCGAGCGCAGACTGAGGCGCTGTGCATGCATCTCGTCCTGGATCTTCATGCCGAGGCGCTGCTGCTCGCGCCCGGCCGCGCCGAACGCCCGCACCAGACCGATGTTGCTCACGATGTCGGTGAGATCGCCGCTGACATGCGCGGCGTGTCCGGCGAAATTCTGATGCAGCTCGCGCCCGTGCGCGGCGAGCCAGGCGATGAATACGCCGAGCAGCGTGACCACGACGAGCAACACCACGGTGAGATGCCAGTTGATCGTCCCCAGCACCACGATGCTCGCGATCACCGCAGCGCCGGGCGGGATCGTATTCCAGGTGATCGAGTTCTCGATCAACCACGCGGCATTTGCAGCCGCGGTGATGCGTCCGGCGAGAGCGCCCGGCAACTGCTCGACGAAGTACTGCGTGCCCTGGCCCGACAGATGCGCGAACAGCTCGAGCCGCATGTCGCCGCCCACGGCGACGAAGGCGTGCGTCGAGGCCCATCCGGCGACGCGCCACAGCAGATTGTCGCCGGCAACGAGACCGAGCAGGATCGCGACCGCACCCCAGAGGGTCGCCGGCGAGGGCCAGTGCATGCCGAGCACATCGACCAGGTGCTTCACGGCGTACTGAGAGCCGACGTTGCAGGCCACCGCCGCCAGTACCGCCCCGAGCACTACGCAATGGCTGAAGAAGCGGCGCCGTACGTAGCGTGCGAGAAATCTGAGGGCACCTTTCGACGCATAGCGTGGCAGGGGCATGAGGAGGGTTTACGCCTTGAGAGCTCGACGGCGCCCCATCTTCGTCAAACATCCGCTACGACGGGAACGGATAATCCTGTGATCGGCTGTCAGCTGGCACTGACAGCGAACGCTCATCAACGCCGCGGACAGCGGCGAACCATCGCCTCAGCAACGCCGCTGCTTGCGGCAAACCATCAGCACCTCATCGACGTTCGCCGTCTCGATCAGCCCCTCGCGCAGCACCAGGCGCCGCTGCAACAGCAGGCCGAGGGGCATCAGCGCGCGGTTGTACCACCAGAGCGCGCGCTCGCGCTCGTGGAGGAGCCACCACATGCCGACATCGAGCAATCGCGAGGAGCGCGGCTGCATGCCGAACGCCGCGCTGCGCTCGATCACCAGGCCATGATTCGCGAGCATCGCGCCGAGCGCGGCAGGCTCGTAGCGGCGGCAATGTCCGACCAGCTCATCGAAGGCGCTCCAGCGGGTGGGATGCAGCGGCAGCGAGAGCAGGATGACGGCGCCGGGGCGCGCCACGCGGCTGATCTCGCCGAGCGCGGCATCACCCTCATCGACGTGCTCGATGATGTCGAGCGCGCAGACGAGATCGAAGGCGGCATCGGCAAAGGGCAGCGCGGTGACGAGCGCGAGCGCCGTCGAGGCGCCACGCGACTGCAGGGCTGCGAGCGCCGGAGCGCTGACGTCGACGAACTGCGTCTCCTCGAGAGGCAGGCGCGGGCGCAGCCCGGGGGCCACCTCGAGACGCGGGGCACCGGGCGCGAGCAAGGATTGCACCAGCGGCCAGGTGTTGAATCGATGCGGCTCAACGAGCCGCGCGCCCGACCAGAGCGAGTCGTAGTAAAGACGGTTGGCCTCGAGCAGCGTCTGCACGCGCGCTCCCAGCGGACGATGACCCGCGATCGGAGCACTCTAGCACCCCGAGCCCGATCGCGGTGATCCGCTCCTGCGGAGCGCTAAACGCGGCCCGAGGCAAACACCGCCAGCATGTCCTCCTCCTCGGGGACATTGTGCGCGAGCATCGCCACGCACTGCTCGGCCGGCATGGGGCGCGCGAACAGGAATCCCTGCCCGACGGTGCAGCCGATCTTGCGCAGGATCTCCGCTTGCTGATAGGCCTCGATGCCCTCGGCGATGACCTGAATGTGCAGATGGCGCGCGATGGCGACGATCGCGCTCACGATCGCCAGATCGCTCGAATCGGTCACCAAATCGCGCACGAAGCTGCGGTCGATCTTCAGCGCATCGACGCGCCAGTTCTTGAGATAGCTCAGGCTCGAGTAGCCGGTGCCGAAGTCATCGATCGCGATCTTGATGCCGAGCTCGCGCAGACGCGCCATGGTGTCCTGGCGGCTCTCGCCGGTGCGCGGCTGGCTGGAATCGAACACGGCGCGCTCGGTCATCTCGAGCTGCAACAGATCGGCTTTGAGCCCGTGCGTCTTGAGCAGCGTCATGATCGTCGACTGCAGCTCGCCGCGCTGCAATTGTGCGGGAGCGACGTTGAGGGAGATCGGGACCAGCGGGATGCCGGCCCGTTGCCAGGCGCTCATCGCCTGCATCGTACGATGCAGCACGAAGTTCCCCATCGGCACGATCAGGCCCGTTTCCTCCGCCACGGGAATGAACTGGTCGGCCGGTATCATGCCGTGCACCGGGTGCCGCCAGCGAATCAGCGCTTCGAGGCCGACGATCTTGCGCGTCATGAGATTGACGAACGGCTGATAGTGCACGTCGAGCTGCTTCAGACGCAGCGCCTCGCGCAGCGATGCCTCCATCGCGACGCGCGCCTTGAGCTTGCGATTCATGATGGGGCTGAAGAGCTGCACGTTGTTGCGGCCGCGGTCCTTGGCCTGGTACATCGCCGTATCGGAATGCTTCAGCAGCTCGTTCATGTCCTCGCCATCGCGCGGAAAGAGGCTCACGCCGACGCTGCCGGTCGTCTGCAGAGGATGATCGTCGATGACGATCGGATGATTGAGCGTCTCGATGATGCGGCTCGCCCCCTGGGTCACCTCCTCGTAGGAGTGCACCTTCTGGAACACGACCACGAATTCGTCGCCGCCCATGCGGATGACGACGTCCGAGTCGCGTACGCACGCGCGCAGTCGCTGTGCGACCTCCTGCAGCAGCCGGTCGCCGGTCTCGTGGCCGCGCGTGTCGTTGATGTGCTTGAAGCGGTCGAGATCGAGGAACACGATCCCGAGCATCGTCTGCGCGGCGCGCGCCTCGGCAATCGCCTCCGGCAGGAAGGTCGCGAGATAATGGCGGTTCGGCAGCCCGGTGAGCTGATCGTGGTGCGCCATGCGGTCGAGGCGCTGCTGGTTGTCGATGAGCTGCTGCTCGGCCTTGCGGCGAACCGAGACGTCTTGAATGATGAGCGCAAGGCCAGGCTGCCCGGCCTCGTCGAGACGGTTGCAGCGGACCTCGACATCGATCAGGCTGCCCGACTTGGTCCGCAGTCGCAGGTCGATCGCGCGCGCCTCGGAGTGCTCGAGGCGCGCGAGAAATTCGCCCGCCGGGCTGTGCGCATCGACCAGCAGATCCGCGGGGCTGAGCCGGCGCGCCTCTTCGGCGGAGTAGCCGATGCGGGCGAGAAGGGAGGCATTGCAGTAGTGGATGGAGCGCTTGGAGCCATCGAGGATGAGCACCCCGTCGTGCGTCTGGTCGATGATCGCCTTGAAGCGCCCGTCGAGCCCCCGCAAGCTGAGCAATCCGCGCAGCCTCGTGGCCGCGGCAAACGCGGCTCCCGAGACGAGCAGCACGCTCAGATCGAGCGATACCCGCTCATCGAGCGAGCGTGCCCCGATCATCGTTTCGAGCGGCGCAAGCGCAAGTGCGATGACGCTGCCGAGGAGCACGCAGACGCCGCCGGCGACGAGCACAGCCAGCCCTTCGCGCGAACGCAGGGTTCGCGCGATGAGCTCTGCCCACCTCATGGCGCCTCACTCGACCTGCATGCCGCGCTGGTCATCCCGAAGTCATGCGACATAATTGACGAGGCGATGAACATCCGATCAGTAGTATCTTGCAGGGCACGTCACCCCACTGCTACGCAGCGCACAATCCTTTGTAAGACAAATGCAAACCCCTGCTCGTCCATCCATTGAGATTCCGCAGGACCCCGCCACCGCCGCATCTCGCGGCGCCGCAGAAGCACCCCGCGTGCGGCTCGATACCAGCCTCGAGCTGCTGCTCGAGCGCTCGCCGCAGGCGCGCACCTCACGCGTGCTGGCGACGGTGGTCACGACGGCGGGATCCACCTACCGCAAACCCGGAGCGCGCATGCTGCTGCTCGCCGACGGCCAGAGCATCGGCTTGCTGAGCGGCGGCTGTCTCGAGTCCGATCTCGCCCTGCAGGCGCGCGCGGTCCTCGAAAGCGGCCTCCCGCGCACCCTCGAATACGACATGCGCGGGCCCGATGATCTGCTGTTCGGCGTCGGCGCGGGTTGCGAAGGAGCGATGCGCGTGCTGCTCGAGCCGGCGGATGCGGGCTCGCGTGCAGCGCTCGCGCTCGATGCGGCGGGTGAGCAGACTCGCGCCGGCAGGCCGGCCGTGCTCATCGTCGTTCATGAATCGAGCCGCCTGCCGCTCGGTACCTACGCCTGCGCCGACATGCCCGAGGTGCTTGCTGCGGCCGCTGCTCGCGCGCTCGCCGAGAGCTGCTCCCACGAGATCCTGATCGATGGCGGTCAAGAGCGTCTGCGGGCATTCGTCGACTTCCTCGCGCCCTCGCCGCACCTGCTGATCTGCGGTGCCGGGCCGGATGCCCAGCCGGTCTGCAGTGCCGCCCGTGGCCTCGGCTGGCGCGTGAGCATCGTCGATCATCGCCCTGCATTCGCCGCAGCAGATCGTTTCCCCGGCGCACGAGTGCTCCTGGCGGACGCCGAGACGCTGCGCTCGACCGTCGACCTCTCCGGCGTGCACGCCGCCGTCGTCATGAGCCACCACCTGCACTCGGATCTCGCCTACCTGCGCGCACTCGCCGCCTCGAGCACACCGCGTTACGTCGGTCTGCTCGGGCCCGCCGCGCGACGACAGCGCATCGATGAGGAGCTCGGGGAGAGTCGCGAGCACTTGCGCGATCGGCTGCACGGTCCGGTCGGTCTCGATCTCGGCGCGCAGACACCCGAAGGCATCGCGCTTGCGATCCTGAGCGAGATCCACGCCTGGCTCGCCCAGGGTCACGCCGGGCTCGCCCCCGGTCGTGGCATTTCCACAACGCGCGATCATTGCCGCCACTTTCCGGATTCACTAGCGTAGAATCGCGCGCCACGGGGCGTATCCACGCCACTTCAACCGCAGAGGGTCCGCGGCCAACGTTTGTTGCGTTTTCGCGGCAGCAGGGGAATCAGCATGTTCAAGGTGTGTACGGCGGCGGCGATTGCGCTCTGCGCGGCATTGATGCTCGCGGCGTGCGGGAACGACTCGAATACGGGGACCGAGAGCACCTCGACCGCGCATGGGACGCTCGCGCAGAACCCTCCTTTTCGCATCGCCTCGGTCGATGCCGCGACGCTCGCTGCGCAGCTGGGTGCGACCAGCGCCGGGGCGCAGCTGCTCGAGGTGACCGGCGCGCCGGTGTGCGGTGTCGATTTCTACTACCTCACGTTCTGGACCACGGGCGCAGCGGGTGAGACAACCGAGTCGTCCGGCGCGCTCATGGTGCCGACCGGTGCGGCCGGCAAGTGCTCCGGCCCGCGCCCGATCGTCGAGTACGCGCACGGCACGCAGTCCAACAAGGCCGCGAACATCGCCGACATCACCGATACCTCGAACACCGAGGGAGCGCTGATCGCCGCGATGTTCGCGGCGCAGGGCTACATCGTGGTCGCGCCCAACTATGCGGGCTACGACATCTCGACCTTGGGGTATACCCCCTACGTCGTGGCCTCGCAGAACGCCGGCGAGATGATCGATATCCTGACCGCCGCGCGTACGGCGCTCCCCAACACGCTCGCAGCCGCCACGAGCGACAGCGGTGTGCTGTTCCTCACCGGCTACTCGCAGGGCGGCTATGTCGCCATGGCGACCTTGCGCGCAATGGAAGCCGCCCACATGAAGGTGACGGCCTTTGCAGGCGGCTCGGGACCTTATGCGCTCGAGGCATACAACGATGCCATCGCCTTCGGCGATGTCGCGCTCGGTGCAACGGAATTCGCGCCGCTGATCTTGAACAGCTACCAGCACGCCTACGGCAACATCGACAGCAGCACGACCCCGCCTTTCTCGTCCACCTATCCGAATGCGCAAACCCTGCTGCCGAGCACCACGCCGATCAGCACGCTCTTCGCCGAGAGCATGCTGCCGGAGACCGCGCTGTGGAACAGCACCACGCCGGTGGTCGACATTCCCGGCCAGCCCGTGCTGTCGGCGGAATTGACCGCGGCGCTCGCCATCCCGAACCCGGCCAATCCGGCGAATGCGGTGTTCGACCTGGGATTCGGCAATCCCTATCTGCTCAACAACGACTTTCGCGTGGCCTATGCGGAGGACGCGGCGACCAATCCGGACGGTGCCGTGCCGACGTTGATGGCAGGCGCGCCGCTCGCCAAGGTGAAGCCCACCTTCGGTTTTCGCCAGGACCTCTGGCTGAACGACCTGCGCCAGGGCAACTGGGGACCGATCGTGCCGACCTTGCTGTGTGGCGGGGATCAGGATCCTACGGTGTTCTTCGCCGCCAATACGCAGGTGATGCAGGCCTTCTGGGCCGCCACGCCCTATGCGAGCGCGATCACCGTGCTCGATGTGTCTGCGACCCCGTCGGGTCCCTTCGCGGCGATCCAGACGGGCTTCCAGGCAAGCGAGGCCGCGCTGCTCGCCTATCTGCAGACGCCCGCGGGCGGCGGATTGTCCGCGAGCGCGGCGCAAGCGCAGGTGATCGAGAATTATCACGTCGACGTGGCGCCGTTCTGCGTGCTGGCGGCGAAATCGTTCTTTGCAAGCCTCTAAGGGGATCGGCCATGCCACGAATCAGAACAATCGCATCGACCATCGCCTGCGCGGGCTTCGCGTTGCTCGGCTCGAGTCTCGCCGCCGCGGACGATGACAATTACATGAACAGCGTGCGGCTCGGCTCCTACTCGGTCTTCTATCACGTGCATGCCGATGACGTGTCGGGACCTTACGTTCCTCCCGGGGTGAACATCCACGCGGAGAATCTCGAGACGCTCTACGGCGCCTACGTTCGCAGCCTTCCCTATGATTTCCAGGTCGAGCTCGCGATGGGATGGCCGCCGCTCGCGAAGACCAAGGGCGTTGGCCCCGCCGAGCTCGGCTCGGTGCCCTACAACGGCCAGGTGGTCTCGGAGGTGCGATGGTTCGCCCCGGCCATCCTGCTCGAATACAACTTCCTGCCGAAGAGCTCGCCATTGCGCCCCTACGTCGGCGTGGGCGCGAACTATGTGAGCTTCTACGATCGTACCGTCACGCCCGCCGGCCAGGCGGCGTTCGGCGGCCCGACGCGTCTTTCCCTCACCTCCTCGCTCGGTCCGGCGGCGACCGTCGGCGTCGACTGGCACATTGCGCGGCGCTGGCATTTTTACGCGTCCTATTCCGCCTCGCAGGTGAAATCGGATCTCCACGCCGACACCGACGGCATCATCCGCGTCACGCGTGTGAGCTTCCGCCCGCAGGCGCTCATCCTCGCGGGGGGATTCTCCTTCTAGGGGCTCCCTCTAGTAGCGGCTCCACTTCAGGGAGCGGCTTCACGCGCCTCGAGGAGCTCGAGCCCCTCGGCGTGGTTTCTCTGGAAGCCTTTCCACACCGTGCTCGCCGGCGGTCCGGGACTGAAGGCACCGTAAACGGTCGGCGGAGTGCTCGCCGGCCACTCGCCTTGCGAGGACTGCGCCACCGGCACCTCGAGATAGGCGGCGCGCGACTCATCGCCCTTCACGTAGCGGTCGAGAAAGGCCGTGATGAAGTGTGCGTTGATCGCATTGACACGCTCGGTGCGCCAGACCGGATCGGTGAACCAGTCGAAGTCCCACAAGCGCGCGCGCATCGATGCGGGCGCCGGGTCAAAACCGATGTCGTGACCCGCGCCCTTGAAGGTGAGCAGATAGCGGTGCGCGTGGATCGCCTGATCGAAGAAAGCGCGCGCGCCGCTCGCATAGTCGACGGTGTGATCGCGATCACCCGCGATCAGCAGCAGCGGCACCGCGATGCCTTTGAGGCCGTCGGACCCCCAGGCCGCGAACTCCTGACCGCCGCCCGCGGGCGAGATTGCCACCACGGCGCGCAGATGCGCGATGCGCAGCGAGGACTCGAGCGGACCACCGCGCACGTACGGCGCGAGCAGCTTGCCCGGCATCAGCCGGTTCGGCGGCCCCTCGGGATCGAGCTCAGCGCCCGCGCAGGTCAGCACGCCATAGCCTCCCATCGAATAGCCGAAGAGCGCAATGCGCTCGGGGTCGACGAGATGCTCACGCACGAGCATCGTCGGCAGCGTGCGCGCAACGAAGGCGATGTCGAGCGGTCTGCGCAGCACCGGCCCGACGCGCTTCGGCGCGTCGCCGATGAAGGGGTCCTCGTGCCGGATCGCGGCAACCACGTAGCCCTTGGAGGCGAGATTCTCGGTGAGCCAGCTGAGCGCGACCGGATCGTTGCTGTAGCCGTGCGAGACGATCACCAGCGGGAAATCGCGTCCCGCGGCCGGCGCATCGCGCAGCGCGATTCCCTCGATCTCGAAGCGTGCCGCCGGCTGCGGGGGCGGCGACGGCAGCGAGCCCGAGTAGCGGATGGGCACCGAGCTCGCCGGCGCGGAGCTCGCTGCCGCAGAGCTCGCGGGCGCGCGCGCCGGGTACCACAGCTCGATCCGCAGCGTGCGATCGCGCAACGGCGCGCGCCCCTGCTCGGCATCGAATGCGAGCACGTCGGGCTGCGCGGCTTGCGTGAGCGTGAGTGAACGCACCCCGACGGCATGCGGCCCCAGAGGCGCAAGCTCCGGTGCATCGACCCCGAAGCGGCTGGGCGGCTCGCCCCGGGCGACGGCGGCTGCAACGAGGGCGAGCAGAGCCAGCGAGATCCTGGACGCCCGCACGCGATGCTCATGACGGGAAGCGCCGAGCTTCAGATCCCGAGTTGCACTCTCATACCGCACCATGTGTCGACCTCGCATGGGCCCTCAAGCAGCGCCGCCGGGCTCGAGGTGCAACAACGGCAGCAGATCGGCCAGTGAGTCGATCAATGCATCGCAGGGCAGTGAGCGCGGATCCTGGCCCTCATTATAGCCGTAGCTCACACAGATGATGGGCATGCCGGCGCCACGCGCGGCCTCGACGTCGTTGATCGAGTCGCCGACCATCAAGGCTCGCTCCGCCGCCACCTGCAAATGATCGCATGCGTAGAGCAGCGGCTGCGGGTCGGGCTTGCGCCGCTCGCACCGGTCCCCACCCACCACGACGTCGATGAATGGAGCGAGGCCCAGAAGATCCATGAGGCTCGTGGCGAAGCGCTGCTGCTTGTTCGTGACCAGAGCGGTGCGCAGGTGCGCCGCGTGCAGCGCATGCAGCGCCTCGCGCGCGCCCGGATAGGGCGCTGCCGAGAATTCGCCGCGCGCCTCGAGCTCGCCGTAGTGATGGAAGAATCGCTGCAGAAGCTCCTCGCGTGCGCTTGCATCGAGTGGCTCGCCCAGGGCCGCGGTTGCGCGCTCGATCAAGACCGGCGCACCGCGGCCCACCATGCGCCGCACGCTCTCCTGATCGAGCGCCCGCAGGCCGCGCTCCGCGGTCGCGCGGTTGAGCGCGAGCGCAATGTCGGCTGCGGTATCGAGCAGCGTCCCGTCGAGATCCAGCAGCACCGCCTCGATGAGCCGCCCATGCCAGAGGATCGACACGCCTCAGCCCTGCCCTAGCGCAACGTGATGCTGACGGGACAATGATCGCTCCCCATGACCTCGGCATGAATCCTGGCGCTGCGCACCCGGTCTCGCAACGCCGAGGAGACCAGAAAATAATCGATTCTCCAACCGACGTTGCGCGCCCGCGCCTGCGTGAAGCTGCTCCACCATGAGTAGTGGCCGTTGCCCTGGGTGAAGAGGCGAAACGTGTCGATGAATCCCGCGTCGATCAGGTTCTGAAAGCCGCGACGCTCCTCCACGGTGAATCCTTTCTTGCCTCGGTTGGGCCTCGGATGCGCGAGGTCGAGCTCGGTATGCGCGACGTTCATGTCCCCGCACATGATCACGGGCTTGCTCTTCTCGAGCTGCTTGCAATAAGCGAGAAAGGCCGGATCCCAATGCTCGTGGCGCAACGGCAGGCGGCTCAGATCGTCCTTCGCGTTCGGCGTATACACCGTGACCACGAAGAATTGCGGGAACTCGGCGGTGATGAGGCGTCCCTCATCGGCGCTGTCACGCTCGAGCTCGTCCGCGAACCGGTAGCGCCGGGCAAACCGCTTCGGAAAGCCGTTGACGACGCTGAGCGGTGGGTGACGGCTGAACAGGGCGGTGCCTGCGTAGCCTTTGCGCGTCGCGGAGTTCCAGAACTCGTGGTACGCCGGCAGGTCGATCTCGAGCTGGCCGCGCTCCGCCTTGGTCTCCTGCAGACAGAGGACATCGGGTCGGTGTGCCTTGAGAAACGGTTGCAGCAGGCCCTTGTTGTGGACGGCGCGAATGCCGTTCACATTCCACGAGTAAAGCTTCATCGCCTCAATGATACCCGGCGCAGGCCGCCGCCACGCAGCGCTCGAGCCCTCCGCTCGGGGCGCGCTCGAGCGCATCGAGCAGTGCCCAGGCGGCCGCCTCGGAAACCACCTGGTAGCCATCGTGCGGGGCCCGGGCGCGATTGAGCGCCGCGTAGCAGACGCTCGCGCCGAGCCGTGCGAGCATGAGTGCGGGCAGGGCGCGCTGCTCGGCGGCTGCGAGCGGGCGGCAGCGGTGGTAGCCGCGGATCACGGCGTGTGCCGCGGCGAGGGGATCGGGCTGGTGCAGGACCGAATAGGCGATCGCGATCGCAAGATCACAGACCACGGCCGAATGCAGCATGTCGCCGAAGTCGAGCAGGCCCACCATCTGCTCGCCCTCGACGAGAACGTTGTAGTCGTTGGCATCTCCGTGAATCACCGCGTGGGGAAGCGAGCCCCAGTCGATCGACTCCCACTGCTCGAAGATCGCGAGCACCCGAGCGCGGCGCTTCGCGGGCAGGCGGCCGGCATGCTCACGAGCTTGGCCGGCGAGCTTCAGATCCCACTGCAACCTGCGCTCCATCGCCCGATGCGTGTATCCGGCGAGCGCAAGATCGACCCGCGCCATGTTCTCGCCGATCGACTCGAGGAGCGGCGCACTGCGCATCACGCGCTCGCCGAGCACCTCGCCTTCGATCCAGCGCATCAGCCGCACGAGGTGGCGCGCGCCGGCCGCACTCTGGTAGGTGACCAGATCGGCGCCCGAGCGCGCCGGCAGGAGCTCCTGGATGCGAAAATTGCGCAACCTCGAGCCGATGCGGCGCATCGCGCCATGCTGGAAATCGAGCATCTCCGCGCTGTCCTCGAGATTGGCGATCTTGAGCACGAAGCGGCCGCCCGGCGTCTGAAGAAGAAAATTCTGGTCGCGCTCGCTCGGCAATGGGCTCGCGCTGCCGCAAAGGCCATACTCACGCCGGGCGAGCTCGAGCGCTTGCTCGGGCGCGCAGCGCGGGATGCTCTCGAGCTCGATCACGCCGGCGCGGGCGTATCGTCCGGGTCGCGGGCGAACAGCTGACGCTCGATGTCGCCGAAGGCCTTGAACTCGAGCGCGTTGCCTGACGGGTCGAGCAGGAAAAAAGTCGACTGCTCGCCCGCCTGGCCGGCAAAGCGCGTGTGCGGCTCGACGATGAACTTCACCTGACGGGCTTGCAAGCGCCCCGCCAGCGCAGCCCACGCGCTCGGATGGAGCACCACACCAAAATGCGGCACCGGCACCTCATCGCCGTCCACCGGGTTGTACGCAAGCCGCCCGGCGGGTCCGAGCGCGGGGTTCAGGTGACAAACGAGCTGGTGCCCGAAGAGATTGAAATCCACCCAGCGCGCGGCGCTGCGCCCCTCGGTGCAGCCTAGGATATCCTTGTAGAAGCGACGCGCCTCTTCGAGATCGCGCACCTGTACGGCGAGGTGGAACGGCGTCAACGGCTCACTCAAACCAAGGATCCTGCATGCTGTTGCTGCGTCATGGGCAGAGCTATTTTAACCTGCATTTCAGCGCGCACCGCGTGGATCCCGGCATCGAGGATCCCGCCCTCACGCCGCTCGGGCTCGAGCAGGCCGCGGCCGCCGCGGCCGCGCTCGAGCGCCATCCGATCAGCCGCATCATCGTCTCGCCCTACACCCGGGCGCTGCAGACGGCCGAGGTGGTTCGCGCCGTGCACGCGGTGCCGCTCGAGGTCATGCACGAGGTGCGTGAGCGGTGCGCCTTCGTATGCGATGTGGGGAGCGCTCCGGCGGTGCTCGCGGCGCGCTTTCCGCAGCATCGCTTCGAGCACATTCCCGAGCGCTGGTGGCCGGATCTCGGCGAGAGCGCCGAGCAGACCATGGCCCGCGCCGCTGCCTTTCGCGACCTCATGGCCGAGCGCCATGACAGCGCGACCACGCTCGTCGTCAGCCATTGGGCCTTCATCCTGGCGCTGACCGGCCAATCGATCGGCAACGGCGAGTGGCTCGAGTACGAGCCCACACAATCGCCTCCCGAGCGGATCCTCTGGCGCCCCTAGGGGCGTCAGGCGACGCGGCTGCCGCTGAAGCGCGCGCTGATGAGCAGATGATGCGCGGACCCTTCGATGCGGTCCGCCTCGACCGTCGCGGTGAACTTGAAATTCATCTTCATCGGCTTGGTGATGCGCGCGGACCAGCGCAGGCGATTGCCCTCGATGCGCCCGTCGTTGATCGGCGCGTAGTATTCGGCATCGGATAGCGAGCCCGTGAAGCGGTCGCCCTCGACCTTCAGATCGAGCACCCCTGCACGCTCGCCGGCCGGGGTCCTGATGACGATGTTCCACTTGCCCTGTGCGTTCATGCGCTTTGCCGTTCATTCTTGGCCGCGGGCCGCTACAGCGCCGCTCTGCCGCACGATAAGCGCGATGACACCCGAGCGCAAACACCCAAAGGCGAGCGGGCGCGGGTCGGATTGGGCTGACGACTTCCTCGCGGGGTTTGGGGCTCGCGGGGCTTGGGGCTCGCGGGGCTTGGGGGAGGTCTGATGCAGATGGAAGGGCGGCAAGAGCTGCGCTAGCATTCCTCACCCACAGCGGTCATCGCGGAGGCACTATGGCGAAGGTATTGGTGCTTTATTACTCATCCTATGGACACGTCGAGACCCTGGCTTACGCCATCGCCGAGGGGGCGCGCTCGGCCGGCGCCGCCGTCGATGTAAAGCGCGTTCCGGAGACGGCACCGCTCGAAGTCGCCCGCGCGGCGCATTACAAGCTCGATCAGAAAGCCCCGATCGCCACGGTCGAGGAGCTGGCAGGCTACGATGCGCTGATCGTCGGCACGCCGACCCGCTATGGCCGGCTCACCTCGCAGATGGCGAGCTTCCTCGACCAGACGGGCGCGTTGTGGATGCGCGGCGCGCTCAATGGCAAGGTCGCAGGGGCCTTCACTTCAACCGCCACGCAGCACGGCGGCCAGGAAGTGACGCTGTTCTCGATCATCACCAACCTGCTGCACCTCGGGATGATCATCGTCGGTCTGCCCTACAGCCACCAGGGCATGATGACGCTCGAGGAAATCGTGGGTGGCGCGCCCTATGGTGCCACGACGATCGCAGGTCCCACCGGGCAGCGCCAGCCGAGCAAAATCGAGCTTGCGGGCGCGCGTCATCAAGGCGAGCTGACCGCGCGGACCGCGATCAAGCTGTTCGGTTAGCCGGAGGGCCTAGGCAAAGCGCGCTGCCGGCGCAACCGTGGGGCTCGGCGACACGGTGCTCGAGTGCACGCCGCACGGGGCCTGGCGCGGACATGCGCCGCTGCGCGGGCAGATCACGCTCGCGGCAGACTCGAGCGCATCACCGATCCAGGAGATGTTGAGCACCTGAGAGACCGCGCGGATATGCTGCGCGGCCTCGGGCGGAATGGCGCCATCGCCACCGCCGCGCCGGCACGCCTCGGCCACCATCTCGACTACCGCCGCGCCGTCGAAGCCCTGCGCCTCGAGCGCCGGCAGCAGATCGACGCCCACCGACAGCACGTGCAGCTCATCGAGCGCATCGCGCGTGAGGAGCGAATGGCAGCAGTACAGGCGCGCGCGCTTGCCATCCTGCATCACCGAGATCTGCGACTTCGGCTTCTGCCCGGGAGCCGGCACTGCGGTCTCGCGCAGCAGCCGAAACACCGCCCACCGCGGACACGGATCGGACACCAGGCTCATGTTGCCCCAGGGCAGCGGGATGCCGTTGCCGCGATACACCGCCCGCAAAAATCCGGGCGCATAGGCATCGAAGAAATGCCAGTAGCGATACGGCGAGACCGCGGTCATGCGCCGCATGATGAGGGCGGGCGTGACGCCGAGCTTGGTGCACGCCGCCACCGAGTGCGCCTCGCGCATGAGGAAGCGCCGGAACGGCAGTCGCGGACAGAGCAGTGCCCCGGCGAAGAAGCTGCATTCGAACTCGCGCCAGGCGGACAGAACGTCCTGCGCGCCCATGCCCGCGGGCGAGGAGGAGAACTCCTGCGCCTGCGCGGCGTAATGCGGCGAGATCAGCCCGTCGCCTCCGTGCAGGACCTTGTGGCCTACGAAAAAGGCAAGCTCGTACTTCAGCCGCTCCTCCTGGCCGCGCAGGCGCCGGTTGACGTGCACGATGCCGGGCGCCTCGAAGCGCGAGCGCACCGGGGCGAGCGAGGTCTTGGCGCGGCGCGCGTCCTCGAACCAGCGGATCTCGAGCCCGTGCTGCTTGCACAGATCGACGACCGCGGCGAGCGTGAGCGGCATCTGGCGCTTGCCGCCCTGCTCGGCCGCGCGCTCGATGTCCGGAAAGTTGTTGTGGCGGGTCTCCTGCCAGACGCGAATCAGAAGCTGCGCGAACTGCCGCCCTGTGGTCCCGGTCTGGGACAACAGCTCGGGCAGCGCGCTCTGCAGAAGCTGCGGCGAGAACAGGAAAGCGGGCTCGAGCGGCATCGAGTCGAGGCCGCCGCGGTCGCGGCGGGTCGGCTCGACGTCGACCTCGGTGTTCTCATCGAGAAACCAGCGGGCCTCCTTGCTGAAGATGCCGGCCAGCATGTCCAGGGTCGCGGCCGAGGGAACGCGCTTGCCGTTCTCCACCATGCTCAGATAGGACACCGAGGGGGCGGCGGCGGCATCGAGCTGCACGCAGCGGGCCGACAGCTCCTCGAGCGTGAGTCCATTGCGCTTGCGCAGGGCGCGCAGCTTCGCGCCGAGAAAGTGACCCTGGCGGATGAGACCGGTCATGCGCTCAGACTAGGAAGTGAAATTCACATTGTCAAATTTTTGTTGTGTAAATACGCTCACCCGGGGGTCGCAAGCTTGCGAGAATGAGGGCAGCGCCGGTCAGCGCCGGCCCCGCCTTTCATGCCATGGAGAACGATATGAGCGAGCATTCGTCGAGCACCCGATCGAGCACCCACGGAGCGACCGCCGGCATCAAGCGACCCTACAGCGCGGCGGATGTCGAGCGGCTGCGCGGCTCGGTGCACATCGAGCACTCGCTCGCGCGGCTCGGTGCGGAGAAATTCCGTCGTTTGCTCGCCAGCGAGCCGGTGGTCGGCGCGCTCGGCTGCATGAGCGGCAACCAGGCCGTGCAGGTGGTCCAGGCCGGGCACAAGGCGATTTACTGCTCCGGCTGGCAGGTAGCCGGTGATGGCAACACGGCCGGCGAGATGTATCCGGATCAGAGCCTGTACCCCGTCGATTCGGTGCCGCAGATGGTGGAGAGAATCAACAATGCGCTGCTGCGCACCGACCAGATCCACCACCTCGAGGGCAACGGCTCGACCGATTGGCTGGTGCCGATCATCGCGGATGCCGAAGCCGGTTTCGGTGGAAACTTGAATGCGTTCGAGCTCAGCAAGGCGCTGATCCGCGCCGGCGCCGCGGCGGTCCATTTCGAGGATCAGCTCTCCTCGGCAAAAAAATGCGGCCACCTGGGCGGCAAGGTGCTGGTCTCGACCGCGGAGGCGATCAACAAGCTGGTCGCGGCGCGCCTCGCCGCCGACGTGCTCGACGTGCCGACCGTCATCATTGCACGCACCGATGCGGATGCGGCGAACCTGTTGCTGAGCGACAACGATGCGCGCGACCGGCCCTTCCTCACCGGCAAGCGCTCGAGCGAGGGCTTCTTCTACGTGCGCAACGGCCTCGAGCAGGCGATCGCGCGCGGGCTCGCTTACGCACCCTACTCGGATCTGCTCTGGTGCGAGACCTCCAAGCCCGACCTCGGCGAGGCGCGCGAGTTCGCCGCAGCGATCCGCGCCGCCTTCCCGGACAAGCTCCTCGCCTACAACTGCTCTCCCTCCTTCAACTGGCAAAGCAAGCTCGATGCCGCCAGCATGAAGCGCTGGCGCGAGGATCTCGCCGCGATGGGCTATCGCTTCCAGTTCATCACCCTGGCCGGCTGGCACGCGCTCAACCTGTCCATGTTCGAGCTCGCCACCGCGTACCGCGAGGAGGGCATGCTCGGCTACTCGCGCATGCAGCAACGCGAGTTCGCCCAGGAGCGCGCCGGTTATCGCGCCACCAAGCATCAAGCCTTCGTCGGCACCGGCTATTTCGACGCCGTGCAGAGCGCGATCACAGGCGGCGAGCACTCGACCGGCGCAATGGCGGGCAGCACCGAGGCGGAGCAGTTCCACGCGCCCGCTCCGCCGCCCGGGGCCCAACGTGCCCTCGCCTAGGGACTACGCGACCGGGATCGCCGAGCACTTCCGCGCCTACAACGAGGAGTTCGGCCGGATCACGCGCCGCGCGGCGCTCAACTTCCTCGCCGAGGATTGGCCCGCCGGTCAGCGCGATGCGGTTGCACGCATCGAGCTCTACGAGCAGCGAGTCACCCGCTGCGTGCTCTCCCTCGGGGAGGAGCTGCGAAGCGAGCGCGACAATCTGCCGCTGTGGATCGAGATCAAGCGCGCCTACGAGACGCTCGTCGCGCGACGACCCGACAGCGACTTCTACCGTACCTTCTTCAATTCCGTCACGCGCGACCTGTTCGGCACCGTCGGCGTGAACGCGGCCGTCGAGTTCTGCGCGACCAGCGTCGGCCGCGCTTCGGGCGCCGTACCGATCCGGGTGCACCGCATCGGCAGCTCGCTCCTGGGTGCGGTGCGCGAGGTGCTGGCGGATCTACCCTTCGGCGCCGCCATTGGCGATGCGGACGTGGCCGCGCGCCGCGTGAGCGCCGACATCGGCCGTCACTTCGAGAGCGGGGTGCGCGGCGCGCCCGAGTCCATCGAGTTCATCGAGCCGGTTTTTTATCGAGGGACCCAGGCCTACGTCGTCGGACGCCTGATCGGTGACGGCACCATCACGCCGCTCGTCATTGCGTTCGGCAACTCCTCCCGAGGGGTCCACGTCACCGCCGTGATGCTGTCCCGGGCCGAGGTGGGCTCGCTCTTCGGTTACGCGCGCTCCTACTTCCACGTCGATCTGCCGGTCGTGAGCGCCGCCATCACGCTGCTGCGCTCCTTCATGCCGCGCAAGCCCATCGATGAGCTCTACACGGTGCTCGGCCGCGCCAAGCAAGGCAAGACCGAGCGCTATTTCGCCCTGCAGCGCCACCTCACCACCTCGATCGACAGCTTCGTGCACGCACCCGGCGAGCGCGGGCTCGTCATGATCGTATTCACGCTGCCCTCGCACGACCTCGTGTTCAAGGTGATCCGCGATCACTTCGGGGCGCCCAAGACGAGCACGCGCGCCGACGTCATGGATCGCTATCAGTTCGTGTTCCGGCACGACCGGGCAGGCCGTCTGGTCGATGCGCAGGAGTTCAAGCGGCTGCGTTTGCCGCGCGCCCGCTTCATGCCCGATCTCGTCGAGGAGCTGTTGCGCGAGGCCCGCGAGAGCTGTCGCATCGAGGGCGAGGACCTGATCGTCGAGCACTGCTACATCGAGCGCCGGCTGAGGCCCCTCAACCTGTTCCTGCGCGAGGCCGATCCGGCCGCCGCCGAGGCCGCGATCGTCGACTACGGCCAGGCGCTCAAGGATCTCGCCGCAAGCAACGTCTTTCCCGGGGACCTCCTGCTGAAGAACTTCGGGGTGACGAGCCACGGACGCGTCATCTTCTATGACTACGACGAGCTCGGGCTGCTCACCGAGTGCGTGTTCCGCGATCTGCCTCAGGCTCGCTTCGAGGAGGAGGAGACGAGCGCGGAGCCGTGGTTTCACTATGGCCCGCACGATGTCTTTCCGGAGCAGTGGCTGCAGTTTCTCGCCATTCCACAGGGTCTTCTCGAGGTGTTCCTGAAGGCGCATGCGGAACTGTTCACCGCCTCGTGGTGGCGCGCTCAGGTCGCAAAGCTCATGGAGCCGCTCGCCGCCGAGGCATCGGGTGCGGACCCCCGGATGCCCCCGCTCGCGCCCTCGCCCTCGCTCGCGCCGTCCGCGGCAGCATCCTCCATCGCCGTCACTTCCGCCTGAGGCGCGCCGCGCGCCGAATGAGGGCGGGCGCAGGCTCCGAATCGGGGCGGCGGGCGACGGCTTCGAATTACTGAATGGTCTCGGGACTCGCCGGAAGCGCGGTGTCGGTGGCCGGGCGCTTGTAGATGCGGGTGCCGTGGGCGGGTGTCTGCTCCTCGCTGCCCGTGTCTCCGGGCGTGGAGGCAAGGGCGAGCTCCCAGGAGCCGGCGGGGAGCGCGATGCGCTGCGGGCGCTCGGCCAGGTTGAACGAGGCGAGCAGTCCGCCGTGCTGCAGTCGAAGCCAGCGCCGGGCGGCGTCGTGCTGCACCTTGGCACGTCCCCGTCCGTAGCGATCGGACTTCGTGCGTCGCAGCCGGATCAGCCGCTGGTACCAATCGAGGAGCTCTGCGTGGGGTGCGCGGGCGAGCTCGCTCCAGTCGAGACGCGAGCGCGCAAAGGTGTCCTCGGACTGAGGATCAGGCACCTCACCGGCCCAGCTGAAGCTCGCGAACTCCGCGGCGCGCCCTTGCGCCACGCGCCGCCCGAGATCGGGATCCTGATGATCGGTGAAGTACAGGAACGGCGTGCCCGCGCCCCACTCCTCGCCCTGGAACAGCAAAGGCACGAACGGGGCGAGCAGCGTCAGGGCCGCGATCGCCTTGAGCTGCGGGACCTCGAGCAGCATGCTGAGGCGCTCGCCCCGCGCCCGATTGCCGATCTGATCGTGATTCTGTGAGAACACCACGAGCTGGTCGGGCGCAACCCCTTTGGGCACTCGTCCGTGACGGCGCTGGCGAAATGCCGAGTACTGTCCCTGATACACGTAACCTTCCTTGAGCGCGGTCGCGATATCGGCAAGGCCCTGGAAGTCGGCGTAATAGCCGGTGCGCTCGCCCGTGAAGAAGCCATGCAGCGCGTGGTGAAAGTCGTCGGCCCAGTGCGCCTGCAGCCCGAAGCCACCGCGGGCGGGCGATTGCACGAGGCGCGGGTCGTTGAGATCGCTCTCGGCGATCAATACGAACTCGCGATCGAGCTTCGTACCGAGCTCGCGCACCTCGAGAGCGAGCTGCTCGAGGATATGCAACGACTCCTCGAAGCAGAAGATGGCATGCACGGCATCGAGCCGCAGGCCGTCGAAGCCGTAATCGTTGAGCCACATGAGCGCGTTGTCGATGATGAACCGGCGCACCTCATCGCTCTGCGCCCCGTCGTAGTTGATCGCCTCGCCCCAGGGAGTGCGGTAGCGGTCGGTGAAGTACGGCCCGTAGCTCGCGAGGTAGTTGCCGTCGGGCCCGAGGTGGTTATAGACGACATCGAGGAGCACGCCGAGTCCCTTCTCGTGACAGCAGTCGATGAAATGCGCGAGCTCCTCGGGGGTCCCATACGCGGGAAGCGGGGCGCACAGGTCGACCCCGTCGTAGCCCCAGCCGCGACGGCCGGGGAAGGTCGCGACCGGCATCAGCTCGAGGTGCGTGACGCCGAGCTCGAGGAGGTGGGCGAGACGCTGCTCGGCAGCCGCATAGGTGCCCTCGGGCGTATAGGTGCCGATGTGCAGCTCGTAGATCACGGCATCGCGCAGCGGTGCGGCGCGAAAGCCCGGTCGCTGATAGCGGCGCAGCGGCGCGGGATCGATGATCTGGGAAGGACCGTGCACGCCCGAAGGCTGCCAGCGCGAGCGCGGATCGGGCAGCGGCGGGCCGCCGTCGAGCGAGAAGCGATAGCCGCTGCGTACCCGCTCGTGCGCGAGCTCGACCTGCCAGTGGCCCTCCGCGGCGCGCTCGAGCGCGATGCGCTCCTCGCCCGTGACGAGCTCGACCCGCCGCGCGCGCGGCGCCCAGAGAGAGAACATCATGGGGCCGGGTCGTCGCGCATCAGCACCGCCACGGGAAAGGAGCCGAACAGCTCCGCGGGCGCCACCCCACCCTCGAGCATCGCCTCGGTGAACACGTTGCGCCACCGTCCCCGGGGCAGCGGCAGGCGGGTGTCCTGCCAGTCGCCCTTGAGAGTCATGCTGAAGCGGGGCACGACCGCGATCAGGTTCTCGCCCCGCCGGAACGCGAACAGATTGCCGAGATGCGAGCCCTGCGCGACCAGCGGCTGGTAGGCGCTGTCGCGCGAGAAGTCGGCGGGGCGCGCGCGTCGCAGGGTGAGCACCCGCTGGATCATCCACAGCTTCGGCAACCCTTCGCTCCAGTCGGCGACCGCACCGCGCGCATCGAGCTCGCGACAGCGCCGCAGCAGGTGCGCGCGCGCGGCGAAGTCCACGGGGCGGCGATTGTCGGGATCGACGAGCGACAAGTCCCACAGCTCGGTACCCTGGTAGAAGTCCGGTACGCCGGGTGCCATCGTCTTGATGAGTGTCTGCGCGAGGCTGTTAATGCGCCCGGGCTCGATCAGCGGCGCGATGAACGCCTCGAGACTCGCGATGAAGTCCGCCTTGCCGAGCACCGCCTCGACGAACCCGCGGATGTTCTCCTCGTAGCCCAGATTCGGCTCGTGCCAGGAGGTGCGGATCTTCGCCTCGCGGCAGGCTTTCTGCATGTAGCCCCAGGCCCGCTCGCGATCGATCGGCCATGCTCCGATCAGGGTCTGATACAGCAGATATTCGGCATGGCGATCCGGGGTCCGATTGTTCCAGGCGGAGGCATTGAGCTGCGACCACTGATGCAGCGCCTCCGCCCAGCGCTCGGGAATCTCCGAGATCAGGGAGATGCGCGTGCGCACGTCCTCGCTGCGCTTGTTGTCGTGCGTCGAGGTCGCGAGCAGGTTGTTCGGCCACTGTTCGGCGAGGTAGTGACAGAACTCGTGGAATTTATCGGAGGAGATGCCGATGAGGGAGGCCTGTGCGCCGACCTCGTTGCAGGACACCAGCCGGTCGAAGGCGTAGAAGGTCGTGTCCTCCACCCCCTTCGCCATCACCGCCGGGGCGAGCTGCTGCCATTGCGCGACGAGCTCGGCCTCGAGCGGGCTCAAGGACGGCTTGAGGAAAAGCTCGGCGAGAAAGTCGAACGCCGCGGGCTCCATGTCCGCGGAGCCGAGCCGCGCATTTTGCACCGCCTCCGTGAGCACGCGAGCATCCTCGGCGGAGAGCCGTGCGCCGGTGCGGTAGGTGCGGTACACGGCGAGCGCGGTCGTGACCCGCGCGAGCGCCTCACGCAGATCGCGCGGGCTCAGGTCGCGGGTGCGCCAATCCTCGCGCGCGACCGCGAGCGCCTGCCGGGCAAGGCGGTCGAGATCCGCGGAGAAGGTCGATTCCACGATGTGACGCTTCTTGTCGCGCACCAGCGCCGCAAAGTTGACGGGATGCCCGGTGAAGTCCGCGTAGGTTGCGGTGAGCGCATCGGTCCGCTGCTCGTCCATCCAGAGCCGATTCACCTTCGCGAGAAAGTCGTAGCCCACCGTGCCGTCGATCGGCCAGTCCGCGACCAGCCGCTCGTCGTTCTCGAGAATCTTCTCGACGTAGATGCGGCATGCGGGACAAAGAGACCGCAACTGCTCGAAGTAAGCCCGCGGATCCTTCAGCCCATCCGGATGGTCGATGCGCAGACCATCGAGGTCGCCGTCGCGGATCATGCGCGCGATGCGCGCGTGCGTCGCCTCGAAAACCTCCGGCTCCTCGTTGCGCACGCCGACGAGACCGCTCACGTCGAAGAAGCGCCGATAATTGGTGAGCTCCCCGGCGAGCTTCCAGCCATGCAGCACGTAGAACTGGCATCGAAGCACCGCATCGAGCCGGTCCGCATCGCTGCGGCAGCGCTCGAGCGCGCGCTCGAGCGTCCCGTCACGGCGTGCGCTCGCGAGTCGCCGCTCGGCATCGCGCAGCGCGCTCGCGTAGCGCTGCCGCGCCTGCGCGCCGGGAGGGGCGGTGCTCGCGAGCCACTCGAGCCCGTCCGCGGCCGCATGCCCCTCAGCGTCCTCCTCGAGCAGCACACTCCAGGAAGCGGGACCGATAGGCCAGCTGTTGTCGAAGTGCCTGATGCGGGGCAGCCCGTCGCGCAGCTCGAGCGTGAGCTCGCCCCGCGCAAGGGTCTCGCCATAGGGGTGCGCGAGCGTGCACAGATGGATGCGCCAGGGTGCCTCGCGCTCGGTGCGGATGTCGAAGTAGCGTGCATATTCGCTGAAAGGCCCGTGCGCGAGCACCGCGTCCCACCAGGGATCCTGCTCGGAGGCCGCCATGTGATTCGGAACGATGTCGAGCAGCAGCTTGAGGCCCGCCGCATGGACGCGCTCGACGAACGGACCCCAGGCGGTCTCGCCGCCGAGATCCTCGCTCACCCGCGTAGGGTCGGTTACATCGTAGCCGTGCAGGCTGCCGGGCGTCGCCTGCAGGCACGGCGAGAGGTACAGGTGACTCACCCCGAGCTCGGCGAGATAGCCCAGGATCCGCTCGGCGTCCGCCAGCGTGAAGCCCGCGTGCAGCTGCAACCGATAGGTTGCGATCCATTCAGCGCGCATGGCTCAGCACGACGAAGGAGCGCGGCGCGAGATCGACCAGCCGGTTGCGCTTGACGTCCTCGCGCTCGAGCGGCAGATCCGGACGGGCGGTGTCGAAAGCCACCTTCCAGCCCGAATGATACAGCTCGTGCGAGATGCGAAAGCCGACCGGCTCATGATGCGCATTGAGCAGCAGCAGAAAATCATGGTCCTGCGCAATTCGACCCGCAGCGTCGCGAATCTCGGGAGCGGTGCCATTCAGGAACATGCCGAGCGTGCGCATCCAGCCGCCCACCTCCCAGTCCTTGGCGCCCATGCGCCGGCCGTCCGCGCGGTACCAGACGATGTTCTTCGCGGGATGCTCGGCATCCGGATCATCGTCGTAGAAGACGTGGCGGTGGAAGTTCGGGTGCTGCCTGCGATACTGGGCAAGGCGGCACACGAAATCGAGATACGCCTTGCGCCGCTCATCGAGATCCCAGTGATACCAGGTGACCTCGTTGTCCTGACAGTAGGTATTGTTGTTGCCGCCCTGGGTGTGCGAAAGCTCATCGCCCCCGCAGATCATCACCGAGCCCTGCGCCAGCAGCAGCGCACAGGCGAAGTTGCGCTTCTGACGCTCGCGCAGCTCGATGATCCCCTGATCCTGGGTCGGCCCCTCGACTCCGCAGTTCCAGGAGTGATTGTCGTCCGCGCCGTCGCGGTTCTCCTCACCGTTCGCCTCGTTGTGTTTGTGGTCGTAGCTCACGAGGTCCTCGAGCGTGAAGCCATCGTGAGCCGTGACGAAGTTGATGCTGGCCGAGGGCGGGCGGCGCGAGCCCTCGTAGAGATCGGCGCTGCCGGCAAGACGCGTCGCAATCTCCGAATGCAGGCCCATGTCGCCCTTCCAGAACTTGCGCACCGCGTCGCGATACTTGCCGTTCCATTCCATCCAGCCGACCGGGAAATTGCCGACCTGGTAGCCGCCCTCCCCCAGGTCCCAGGGCTCGGCGATGAGCTTGACACGCGCGAGAGTCGGGTCCTGGTAGATCGTGTCGAAGAACGCACCCAGCGGATCGACATCCTTCGCCTCCCGCGCGAGTGCGGAGGCGAGATCGAAGCGAAAGCCGTCGACGTGCATCTCGCTCACCCAGTAGCGCAGCGAATCCATGAGCAGACGCACGGAGTTCGGGTGCATCATGTTCAGGGTATTGCCGCATCCGGTGAAATCCATGTAGTAGCGCGGCTCGTTGGGCGTCACGCGGTAATAGGCGAGGTTGTCGATGCCGCGGAAGGAAAGCGTGGGGCCCAGGTGGTTGCCTTCGGCGGTGTGGTTGTAGACCACGTCGAGGATCACCTCGAAGCCCGCATTGTGCAGATCCTTCACCATCTGCTTGAACTCGCGGATCACCTCGCCCGGCCTGGCCCCAGGGGCGGCGTAGCAGGGCGCGGGCGCGAAGAACCCGAGGCTGTTATAGCCCCAGTAGTTGCGCAGTCCCTTCTCCAGGAGATGCCGGTCGTCGATGAAGTAGTGCACCGGCATGAGCTCGATCGCGGTGACGCCGAGCGCCTTCAGATGCTCCAAGATGGGCGGCGAGGCGAGCGCCGCATAGGTGCCTCGCTGCGCCTCGGGCACCTCGCCGTGCAGCTTGGTCATGCCGCGCACATGCGCCTCGTAGATGATCGTCTCGTGCCGCGGGTGATACGGCCGCTGCTCACCCGACCAATCGAAGGCGGGATCGATCACCGCCGCCAAGGGCGCAAACTGCGCGCTGTCGCGCTCATCGAGCACGAGATCGGCGTCCGCGTCACCGACCTGGTAGCCGAAGAGCTCGTCCGCCCAGCGCAGCGGTCGCCCGATGGCGCGCGCGTACGGATCGAGCAGGAGCTTGCTCGGGTTGAAGCGCAGCCCCGTGAGCGGATCGTACGGTCCGTACACCCGATAGCCGTAGAGCTGCTCGGGTCCGATGCCGGGCACGTACAGGTGCCAGACGCCGTCGGTGCGCTCGCGCACCCGGATGCGTTGCTCGTTTTTGCCCTCGGCATCGAAGAGGCACAGCTCGACCGACTCGGATCCTTCCGAGAACAGTGCAAAGTTGACGCCCTCACCGTCCCACATCGCACCCCGCGGATGGGGCGAGCCGACGGCATGCGGGGCCCGATCGCGCTGCAGGGCCGAGGACACGGAGGTGGGAACCGGCTTCACTGAGAGAATCGATCGGGCAGGTCCATCCGGTGCGACGCGGACTCCATCCGGTGCGGCGCGGAATCTCGTTCCATGGCAATTCCTCTAGGTTGTTCGCGCGAGAGTGAGCGCAGCTGCAGCATCGTGCTGTCGGCTGAGGGCCGATTCGCCTGTAGGATGCGAATCGACGCGTCGCCCTCCGCGGCAACGATGCTCAGGGGCCGGGCCAGCTCCAGTCGCGGATCTCGGGCATGTCCTCGCCGTGGCGCTCGATGTAATGCCGATGCTCCACGAGCTTGTCCTCGAGCTGCTGCTTGAGATAGATCCCGGGGCTGCCGGTCTGCGGCAGCCGGTCGATGGCATCGATGACCAGATGAAAGCGATCGAGATCGTTGAGCACCGCCATGTCGAAGGGAGTGGTGATGGTGCCCTCCTCCTTGTAGCCGCGCACGTGCACGTTGTCGTGGTTGTGGCGGCGATAGGTGAGCCGGTGAATGAGCCACGGATAGCCATGAAAGGCGAAGATGACGGGCTTGTCGCGGGTGAACAGCGCATCGAAATCGTAGTCGCTCATGCCGTGGGGATGCTCGGTCGGCGGCTCGAGCTTCATGAGATCGACCACGTTCACGACGCGCACTCGGAGCTCGGGCAGATGCTTGCGCAGGATGGACACGGCGCCGAGCGTCTCGAGCGTGGGCACGTCGCCGGCGCAGGCCATCACGACGTCGGGGTCGGCCTGCTGATCGCTGCTCGCCCACTGCCATATGGAGGCGCCCTCGGTACAGTGCTTGACGGCGGCGTCCATCGACAACCACTGCGGTGACGGGTGCTTGCCCGCCACGACCACGTTGATGTAGTGGCGGCTGCGCAGGCAATGATCCATTACCGACAGCAGGCAGTTCCCGTCGGGCGGCAGATAGACGCGCACGATGGCGGACTTCTTGTTGACGACGACGTCGATGAAGCCCGGGTCCTGATGTGTGAAGCCGTTGTGATCCTGGCGCCAGACATGCGAGCTCAGCAGATAATTGAGCGAGGGGAGCTTGCGGCGCCACGGGAGCTGCGCGGTCACCTTGAGCCACTTGGCATGCTGGTTGAACATCGAGTCGATGATGTGGATGAACGCCTCATAGCAGTTGAACAGGCCATGACGGCCGGTGAGCAGATAGCCCTCGAGCCAGCCCTGACACTGGTGCTCGCTCAGCATCTCCATCACCCCGCCGCGGCGCGCGAGGTATTGATCTCCCGCGGCCTCTGCAGCCTCCCACGGCCGGTCCGTCACTTCGAACACCGCCTCGAGCCCGTTTGAGATCGTCTCGTCCGGACCGAACAGGCGGAAATTTCTCGGCTCGCCGTTCATGCGCATCACGTCGCGCAAGAACGGGGCGAGGATGCGCGTGTCGCCGACGCCGCGTACGCCGGGTCGCTGCACCGGCGCCGCATAGTCGGTGAAATCGGGGAGCCTCAGATCGCGCGGCCGGCGCCCGCCGTTGGCGTTCGGGTTCGCCCCCATGCGCCGCTCGCCTTCAGGCGCGAGCGCCTTGAGCCCGGGCAGCAGGCGACCGCGCTCGTCGAACAGCTCCTGCGGCCGGTAGCTGCGCAGCCAGTCCTCGAGCATTTTGAGGTGCGCCGGGTTGCTCAGCGGATCCGTGATCGGCACCTGGTGTGAGCGGAAGTTGCCCTCGATGGGCTTGCCGTCGATGACCTTCGGGCCGGTCCAGCCTTTCGGCGAGTCGAGCACGATCATCGGCCATCGAGGCCGCTCGTCGAGTCCGTCCGTACGCGCCCTGCGCTGAATTTGCCGGATCGACTCGATCACCCGATCGAGCGTTTCGCACATCGCGGCGTGCATCGGCATCGGCTCGTGGCCCTCGACGAAATGGGGTATCCAGCCATGGCCGCGTAGAAGCTGCTCGAGCTCCTCACGCGTGATGCGGGCAAGGAGCGTCGGGTTTGCGATCTTGTAGCCGTTCAAATGCAGGATCGGCAGCACTGCGCCGTCGCTCGCCGCGTTCAGGAATTTGTTCGAGTGCCAGGCGGTCGCGAGCGGCCCGGTCTCCGCCTCGCCGTCACCGATCACGCAGGCGACGATGAGCTCGGGGTTGTCGAACACCGCGCCGAAGGAATGGCTCAGGGAATAGCCGAGCTCGCCGCCCTCATGGATGGAGCCCGGGCATTCGGCCGATGCGTGACTCGGAATGCCGCCCGGATAGGAGAACTGCGTGAAGAGGCGCTTGAGCCCCGGCTCGTCCTCGCTCACGCTCGGATACACCTCGCTGTACGTGCCCTCGAGATAGGTGCCCGCCACCACCGCCGGCCCGCCGTGCCCGGGACCCGAGACATAGATCATGTCGAGGTCGAAGCGCTTGATGACGCGGTTGAGGTGCGTGTAGATGAAATTCTGGCCGGGCGTCGTGCCCCAGTGCCCGAGCAGCATGCGCTTGATGTGCTGAGGGGCGAGCGGCTCCTTGAGCAGCGGGTTGTCGCAAAGATAGATCTGACCGACCGAGAGATAGTTCGCCGCGCGCCAGTATGCGTCGATCTTCTCGAGAAGGGCGCGGTCGGCGGCAGGTTCTGGAGGTTGCATCATGGTGCCCTCACGGAAGGATTGAGGCGGCCGAGGTGCCGCAGGGTTTGCCGGGCAATCACCGAAGCCTCGTCGGTGCGGATGACGTGCACCCGCACGCCGCTCGCCTCGCTCGAGATCACGGCCGCGTGGGCCGCATTGCGCGCAGCGTCGATCTCGAGGCCGAGGAAGCCGAGACCGGTGCAGATGCGCGTCCGCACGCTCGCCGCGTTCTCGCCGATACCGCCCGCGAACACCAGCGCCTCGAGACCGCCCAATGCGGCCGCAAAGGCGCCGATGCATTTTCGGCTCTGGTAGCAGAAGAGCTCGAGCGCCTCGGCCGCGCGCACGTCCGTACCTTCCCGCGCCAGCAGGTCACGCACATCGGAGCTCGTCTCCGAGAGGCCCAGCAGACCCGATTCGTGGCTCACCAGGCGCTCGAGACGCGCGGCGTCCATCGACTCGTGCCGCATGAGGAAGCTCACGACGCCGGGATCGAGATCGCCCGAGCGTGTGCTCATGGGAATGCCGCCGGTCGGCGTGAAGCTCATGCTGGTATCGATCGAGACCCCGTCGCGCACCGCAGCGAGACTCGCACCGTTGCCGAGGTGCGCGAGCACGATGCGCCCGCGCGCCGCGGGCAGACCGTCGAGCCGCTCGATCTCCTCCATGAGATAGGTGTACGAGAGACCGTGGAATCCATAGCGCTGCACGCCCTCGGCCTCATAATGGCGCGGGATCGGCAGCTGCACGGCAACGCGCGGCAACGTGCGATGAAAGGCCGTGTCGAAGCAGGCGACCTGAGGCAGCTCGCTCCAGCGCTCGAGCGTTGCACGCATGAGCTCGATCTCGCCGGGCATGTGCTCCGGATCGAACGGAACCAGCGCTTCCAGCTCGCCGAGCAGCTCCCGGGTGATGCGTGCCGGGCTCGAGCGGCGCATGCCGTGCACGACGCGATGTCCGACGGCAGTGAGCGGCGCCTGCGAAAGATGCGGGGCGAGCGTATCGAGCACACGGGCGATGGCGGTGCCGAAGTCGGCCGGCCGCGCACCGAGCGGCTGTTCGTGAGGCGCGCCAGCCGCCTCCGCCAGAATGAGCCTGGCTCCCGGCAGACCGATGCGCTCGATGCGCCCGTCGAGACGCCGCGCGCGCGGATCGCTCTCTTCGTGCAGCGCGAAGCGAATGCTCGAGGAGCCGGCATTCAGCGTCAGGACCGACATGCATCGAGTCTCGCACAGCTGATGTGACAGCGGCACGCGCGGGACGGGATTTGTACGTACTTGCGCCGGGTAGGACAACCTCCTACGCTTAGCGCCTCATCACGCTGCCGGTCGAGTTGCCGCCATGTCTCATTATCATTCAGTCGTTTGGATCGATCACCAGCGCGCCACGGTCTGGCAGTTCTCGCCGAGCGGACAAGAGCACACCGCAGTGCGCACGCACAGCCAGCATGCGCGGCCCGGGGCGTCGGAGCAGCGCCGGTTTTTCGAGAGCGTCGCTCAGGCGCTCGCCGGCACGCACGAAATTCTCATCCTCGGTCCGGCGCGGGCGAAGAACGAGCTCGCGGATTTTCTGCGTACGCATCACGGCGACCTCGCCCGCGGCATTGTCGCCGTCGAGAGTGCCGATCACCCGAGCGACGGCGAGATCCTCGCCTACGCGCGCCGCCACTTCACCGCGCTCGATCGCATGGGTGCGCCGGCCGCACGGTGAGCCCGGCGCGAGGGAGCGGCTGAGCGGAGATCGGCGCCGGCACGGCACGCGGCCCCCGCAGCGAATCTGATGCAAGCGTTTCTCGTCTCGCTGGGTACCGTCGCGCTCGCCGAGATCGGCGATCGGACGCAGCTCCTCGCACTCGTTCTCGCCGCCCGTTTCCGGCGTCCGTGGCCGATCCTCGCGGGCATTCTCTGCGCGAGTGCCGCCAATCACGCGGTCGCGGGACTCATCGGCGTTTGGATCGGGCACCGGCTCGCGCCGCGGACGCTCGACATCATCGTGGGCCTCGGCATGATCGCGATGGCGATATGGACGCTCAAGCCCGACAAGCTCGAGGAGAGCCCGGTGCCGGCGAGCGCGGCCGGCGCATTCATCGCCACCCTGACGAGCTTTTTTCTCGCCGAGATCGGGGACCGCACGCAGATTGCAACCGTCGCGCTCGCCGCCGCCTACCCCTCGCTCGTGGCCGTCGTGAGCGGCACCACGCTCGGGATGCTCCTCGCCAACGCGCCGGTCGTTGCGCTCGGCAAGACCTTTGCGCATCGCCTGCCGATCCTCGCGCTGCGCATCGGCGCCAGCGCCGTCTTCCTCGCCCTCGGCATCCTCAATATGACCCGCATCGCATGGCGCTGAGGGCGGTGGCGGGTGCGACAGCGTCGCTCCCGCTGCTCTTTGCGCTGGGGATGGCGGCGCGCGCGCTCGGCGCCGGTGATGCGACAGACGCGGCGCACACGGCGGAAGACTTCGCATTTCATGGCGAGATCACCTACACCGAGCAGGACACGGATCGCTTTCGCTCGCCCTACACGGGCGCCAACAGCCTGCGTCCCGGACGCGGCGCGGAGACGACGGACATCGCAGCCTTCATCGGCCAGCGGCTCTGGCCGGGGGCCGAGATCTGGATCAACCCCGAGATCGATCAGGGCTTTGGTCTCGACGACACCGTGGGCGTCGCCGGCTTCCCGAGCGGCGAAGCGTACAAGATCGGCAAGAATCAGCCCTATCCGCGTCTGCAGCAGCTCTTCATCCGCGAAAGCCTGGATCTCGGCGGCGTTCGTCAAGACATCGAGCCCTCGCAGTTGCAGCTCGGCGGCACTCAAAGTGCCGACCGTCTCGTGCTCACGCTCGGCAAGATCAGCGTCATCGACATCTTCGATAACAACACGTATGCGCACGACCCGCGCAACGACTTCCTCAACTGGGCGATCATCGATGCCGGCACATTCGACTATGCGGCGGATGCATGGGGATACACGGTGGGCGCGGCGGCGGAGTGGTACCGGCGCTCCTGGGTGCTGCGCTTCGGGGTGTTCGACCTGTCGAACGTTCCGAACAGCCCGGACCTCGAGCCTGCCTTTCACGAGTTTCAGCTCGACGGCGAGATCGAGAAGGACTACCAGGTGCTCGACGCGGCGGGCAAGGTGCGTGTGACCGCCTATTTGAGCCGCGGACGCATGGGTACCCTCGACCAGGCGATCGCACTCGCGCAGAGCAACGGCGGCGTGCCCTCGCTGGCCGCGGTGCGCCGATATCGATCGCGGGCCGGAGTCGGTCTCGATCTCGAGCAACGGCTCGCGGGCGACCTCGGCGCATTCCTGCGAGCGGGCAAGTCCGACGGACATGTCGAGGTCTATGAGTTCACCGACATCGACCGGACGACGAGCGGAGGGGTCTCGTTGCAGGGTGCGCGCTGGTCGCGGCCGGATGATACGTTGGGCGTGGCCGGTGACCTCAACTGGATCTCGGGCGAGCGCCAGGCCTACCTGAATGCCGGCGGCCTCGGCGTGCTGGTGGGCGATGGGCGCCTGCCCCACGCAGGGCCGGAGAGGATCCTCGAGAGCTACTATTCCATCGCGGCGCTGCGCGCCGTGCGCGTGACGCTCGACTATCAGCTCATCGCCAATCCGGCCTACAATCGCGACCGCGGGCCGGCCTCGGTGTACGCGCTGCGCGTGCATGCGCAGTTCTGAGCGAGTAGCATCCCCGCTCGGCTCGAGCAGCTCGAGGGAGAACCACCATGAGTCTGGGGTCGGAATTCAAAGAATTTGCCATGAAAGGCAACGTCGTCGACCTTGCGGTCGGCGTGATCATCGGCGCGGCCTTCGGCAAGATCGTCTCATCCTTGGTGGGTGACATCTTCATGCCGATCCTCGGCAAGGTCATCGGCGGCATCAATTTCTCGGATCTCGCGGTTTCGCTCGGCAAGGACCCGACCGGCAAGGAAGTGCTGGTCAAATACGGCGCCTTCCTGCAGACGCTGTTCGATTTCCTCATCATCGCGATCGTGCTGTTCCTCGTGATCAAGGGCATCAACCGGCTGAAGCGGCCCGCGCCGGCGGCTGCGGCGCCTCCACCCCCGCCCCCGCGCAGCGAGCTGTTGCTCGAGGAGATCCGCGATCTGCTGGCGCGGCGCGCCTGAGGCACCTCAGCCGGGCTGCGCGCCCTCGAGCGCGCAGCCCCAGGCCAGCACGACGATGAGAATCGCAAGCGCCCCGCACGCAATCTGTAGCGGACGTGAGCGACCGCGCGCACGTGCGCCGACTCCACCGAGCGCGCCGACCGCGATACCGCCGATAAAGCCGAGCACATGGCCGAGCACGTCGACGTGCTCATCGCCGGCGCCGAGCAGTGCGAGAAGGCAAACGCCCGCAAACAGCGGTCCATAGCGGTAAGCGACGCTCGCCGGCATTGCAAGGCGCAATCGCCACGCGAATCCAGACAGCATGCCCAGCGCGGCGAACACCGCAGTCGAGGCTCCAACCGCACGGTGCTCGGGCGGCGCGATCAGCATCTCGAAAAGATTGGCCGCGCTCGCGGCCAGCATGATGCCGAGCCAGGCAACGCCCGGTCCAAACAGGCGGCCGGCGAGCACGCCCACCGGCACGCCGAACAGCAGATTGCCGAGCAGATGCAGCTGATCGAGATGCAAGGTGAGGGCCGTGACGGCGCGCCATGGCTCGATCCGGCCGCCGGCCTCGAGGGCGCCCGCCGTCAGCCAATCGCGGCCGAGCCAGTGCGCACCGGCGCACCAGGCCACGAGCAGCAACAGCCCGGCATAGGCGCACGATGCCGCTCCCGCGCCCGGCCGCGGTTCGATGGGCGCCGAAGGCGCCGCGCGCGGCTGCCGCTCCATCGCATAACGCGCGAGCTCCTCGCGTGCCGCCGCCGCCCTGCTCGGGGCGACGCAGATCGCGAAGCCCTCCTCGTCGTAGAGCGTCTCATGGGGGATTGCCTTGGCCTCGAGCACGAGGGCGGCTTCGGCGCATGCGCGGCGCGTACCGCGGAAGATGAGCACCGAGTCGGTGATTCGCTCGTCGGGAGGATCAGTGCGCAAACGGGGGACTCGTCACCTCAAGGCCCGAGGCGCGGTCGCGCACCGCGGTGTCAGGTCGCGCGAGGCTGCTCGGAGAGCATATGGTAGATCTTCAGCACCCGCGGCACGTAGGCCAGCGTCTCGCTGAAGGGCGGGATGTGCCCGCCGTTGCGGTCGACCGCCTCCTCGCCGGCATTGTAGGCGGCGAGCGCAAGTCTTACGTCATGCCCGAAGCGATCCATGAGGAACCGCAGGTAGCGTGCACCGGCGTGCACATTCTCCTTCGGATCGAACGGATTCGAGACGCCGAAGCGCGTCGCGGTGGCCGGCATCAGCTGCATCAGACCGACCGCGCCGCGCTTGGACACCGCGCGCGAATTGAAGCCCGACTCCACGACGATCACGGCTCGCAGCAGGTTCGGCTCAACCGCTGCGGAGGTGGCGGCTTTCTCGATGATCGCGTCATAACGCGTGGCCCGCGCGAGCAGCATCGCATCGTAATGCTCGCCGCTCTGCGTGAGATCCTGCGGCGACAGGTGCAGTTGGCGGTAGCGATTGTTGTCGGGCACGTCGGTGTAATGGCGTACCCCGTCCGCATCCACGTAGGCATAGATCGTGGTGTGGCGGGCAACCGCTGCAGCGGAGTGCACACTCGCGGCGAGCGCCGCGGCGCAGGCAACGGTCTTGATGGACATGGAGCGGATCCCTGTGAGGAGCCAATGTAGCTCGGCGCCCGGGCCGCAGAATGAGACCCGCGTCAAGGAAACCCGCACCTGCGAAAGTGAGGCGAGGTGACAGGAATTTAACCTCCAACTCCGAACCGGCGCGCGGATTTTCGCGGGACGCTACCGCTAGAATCTTGAGCGCTTGAGCCCAGCAACTGCCCCGCGGAACGGCTGAACGAATGTTCAGATTTATTGTTAACCAGCCTATAGCGCAGTGCAGCATGGGTGAGCCTTCCAGACCATGAGCCCTCCTGAATCGCCCCTCAGCGAAACGGTCGGCGCGCCCGCAGTGCCGCTGACGCCCGCTCTGCCGCTGCCGGCCGCGCACACTTCGGTGCGCTCGCGCCGGCGCGTCGGGGTGCATGGGCTGATCCTCGCCGCTCTCTTGATGCTCGTGCCATTGCTGGCCTACCAGTCGACGACCTTTCATGAGTTCGGTCTGCGCGATGACTACTCGAATCTGCGCGAATCCCACGAGGAGCTCGGCAAAGTCGTGACATTCTGCGCCTCGCACGCGCGGCCGATTTATGGCTGGTTGCTGCAAGCGAGCTATGGCGCCACTTCGAGCGTGCGAGGGCTTGAATGGATGCGGCTCGGCGCGGTGCTCCTGCTCGGCGCGCTCGCCTATCTCATGTGTCGCGGCCTGGTGGCGCTCGGCTGGTCCTTCGCCGAAAGCGTGTGCATCGCGTTGCTCCTCACCCTCGTGCCGTCGGCGCAGGTGATGGCGGCTTGGGCCGTCGGCTGGCCTTACGTGTTCACGGCCGTGCTCGCCGCGGGCGCGTTCTTCGTCGCCGAGGGTGCGTTCCAGACCCTGCGGCGGGGCGAGACGAGCCGCATCGCCCTGCCGGCGGCGCTGCTGGCGCTCCTTCTCATGGGGGTGAGCGCGCTCACTTATCAGTCGAGCGCGCTCTTCTATCTGGTGCCGCTCGCGGGTGGGCTCATCGCGCAGCGCAGCCGCTCCGCGCGCGCGACGCTGCGGTGGGGGGCGATGCACCTGATGCTGGTCGCGGTCGCGCTCGCGCTCGCCTATGCGGTGATGATGTCGCTCTACGACCATGGCGTGTTCGTGAAGTCGGCGCGAGTGGCCTTCGAGCACGACTGGGGAGCCAAGCTCGCCTGGTTCGTGAGCGAACCGCTGCCGAATGCCTTGAGCATGTTCGTGCTGAATGACGATCACCAGCGCGGCCGTGCACCGTTTCTCCTCGCCGTCACGCTCGCCGGCCTCGTCCTGATCGCAGGGATCGTGCTCGAGTGGCGCCGCCACGGCCGCGAGCGGGCGCTCATCTGGCTCGCGGGTCTCGTCACGTTGCCGCTGCTTGCCTTCGCCATCAGTCTCGTTGCCTCGGAGCGTTACGCAACCTACCGGACGATTTTCGCAATGACCGGCGTGCTGCTGTGCTTTCTGGTCGCCTCGGTCACCTCGCTCACCGCACGCTGGAGCGCAGGCGCACGCGGGTTGCTGGCCGCCAGCGCGCTCGCGGCGGCGTTTCTGACCGCTCAGCATCATGCCTTCGCACTGATTGCGGTCCCACAGGGCCACGAGTGGCAACTGATCCTTGATGGCGCAAAGCAGGTGCGGCTCAAGCCGACGAAGCGCCCCAGCATCTTCGCGATCGCATCGAGCCCTGCGGACGTCTCGACGGCCAGCATCTATCACGATGAGTTCGGATCACTCTCCTCGAATTCCGAGTGGGTGCCGAAGGAGATGTTCAAGCGCGCCATGCACGATCTGCATCCGGACATCGCGGATGTGGAGGCGCGCTACCAGTTTGCCACCGGGACGAAGCTGCCTTCGAACCGGCATTTCGACGTCGTCATCGACCTGCACCGGCTACGACGCTTCTACCTCGATTACTAGCGCCCTCCCCGGCCACGCGAATGCATTATGCTGGCCTCCTTTCCGGCCACCCGAGGAGATCTCGTGCGCTACAGTCTGTGGGGAATTCTCGTGCTGATCGCCGATGTGTGGGCGATCGTCAACATCCTTCAAAGCAGCGCGCAGACGGGCAACAAGGTGCTCTGGACTGTGCTCGTCATCGTGCTGCCGGTCTTCGGATTCATCCTGTGGTTCTTCCTCGGACCTCGCACGGGCCGGGCGTGAGGATGCGCCCCTCTGCAGCGTCGGCCCGAGCGCCCCTAGGGTCTGCTCACAGGCCCTAGGCTCGCAGCTGGCTCGGACCCAACAGGAGGACCGCCTCGCGGGCTGCATCCCGGAGCGCAGCATCCGCCGCGGCGAGCTGCCGCTCGCGTGCGACGAAGGGCGCACGCGTGGATGCGTGGTCGAGCTTGCCGAGCTGGAACACCGTCGTATCGAGGGCCCGGCGCAGATCGTCGGCGCGATCGGCGCGGCTGTGCCCGGGAGCGAGAACACTGCGATCGAGCAGCCGCAGCTCGCTGGTGAGCGCCGCGAGCTGGCGCTTGCCGAGCTCGACCGTGGCGAGCGATTCGGGCGTCCCGAGGCGCTTGAGCGACTTGAGATCCTGCCGCAGGCTCGTCAGCACCCGATCCAGCCGGTCCAGCCACTCGATCCACGATAAAGAGCTCTGCATTGCGATTCCCGACACGCTGAGGGGATTGCGTCCTGCCGACGCATCCATCCTGTTTTTTGGGGCGGCCAGAGTATCGCGCCTGTGCGGTGCACGCCAAGTCCGGCGGCGGCCCCTCCGCGGCCCGGTTAGGCATAATAGGGCGCCGCGCTCGGCGCGACTGATCGTTTATACAGGAACCCCGGGTTATGCGCGCGCGCCATCGCGAGGGACACCGGATCGAGGGCTTGAGCTGGCTGCGTGCCAGCGTGCTCGGAGCCAACGACGGCATCGTCTCGATTTCCAGCTTGATCCTCGGGGTCGCCGCGGCTCACGCAGCGCGTGGCGGCATACTGGTCAGCGGCATCGCGGGTGTGGTCGCAGGCGCGCTGTCCATGGGCATCGGTGAATACGTATCGGTGCACTCGCAGGCGGACAGTGAAGCGGCCGCTCTCGAGCAGGAGCGCGCCGAGCTCGAGGGCGACCCTGCGGGCGAACGGCGCGAGCTCACGGAGATCTACGTCCGTCGCGGCGTCGAGCGCGTGCTGGCGGGACACGTTGCAGAGCAGCTGATGGCGCACGATGCGCTCGCCGCTCACGCGCGCGATGAGCTCGGCTTCTCGGCGCGCTCGGCGGCGCGACCGGTGCAGGCGGCCCTCACCTCGGCCGGCAGCTTCACGGCCGGTGCGATCATTCCGCTGCTTGCTGCCGCGCTCGCACCCGATGCATGGACCATTCCCCTCACCGTCGTCACCTCACTTCTGTGCCTCATCGGGCTCGGCGCGCTGTCGGCGGCCGTGGCCGATGCCCCCGTGCTCAAAGGCGCGGCGCGCATCGCCGTGTGGAGCGCACTCGCCATGGGCGTGAGTGTCGGTGTTGGCACGCTGGTGGGCGCGCTCAACTCTCAGCCATGAAGGAGATGACATGTCCGAAATCCCGATGAACCGACGCATCGTGCTGGCGGCGAGACCGCAAGGAGCCGCTGATCTGTCGAACTTCCGACTCGAGACGGCGCCCGTGCGGCCGCCGGTCGAGGGCGAGGTGCTGTTGCGCACGCTCTGGCTCTCGCTCGACCCCTACATGCGGGGTCGCATGAGCGATGCGCCCTCGTATGTTCCACCGGTGGAGATCGGCGCGGTGATGACGGGTCAGACCGTCGCGCGGATCGAGCGCTCGCGCCATCCGGACTGGCGCGAAGGCGAGCAGGTTCTCGCAATGAGCGGCTGGCAGGAGTACGAAGTGTGCGCGCCCAAGGCGTTGACGCGCCTGCCTTCGGATCTGGAATCACCCTCGCAGGCGCTCGGCGTGCTCGGCATGCCCGCATTCACGGCCTACATGGGACTGCGCGAGATTGGACGGCCGAAGGCCGGCGAGACGCTGGTGGTCGCCGCGGCCACGGGCGCCGTCGGATCGGTCGTCGGACAGATCGGCAAGCTCGAGGGCTGCAGGGTCGTCGGGATTGCCGGTGGTGCGCAGAAGTGTGAGTACGCGAGGACCGAGCTCGGCTTCGATGAATGCCTCGATCATCGCGCGCCGCAGCTTGCCGAGCGCCTGGCGGCGGCGTGCCCCCGCGGTATCGACGTCTATTTCGAGAACGTCGGTGGCGCGGTGTTTCGCGCCGTGCTGCCGCTCCTCAATACCCACGCACGAATTCCCGTCTGTGGCCTGATCTCGCTGTACAACGAGCGTCCGACCGAGGAGGACGGCTCCTATGCGAAGCTGATGCGGGCCCTGCTGGTCAAGCGCATCACGGCGCGCGGCTTCATCATTTTCGATTTCAATGACCGGCGCGGGGAGTTCCTCGCTGCGATGCGCACGTGGCTGCAGGCGGGCAAGATCAAATATCGCGAAGACATCGTGCAGGGTTTGGAGAGTGCACCGCAGGCGTTCTTGGGTCTGCTCGCGGGGCGCAATTTCGGCAAGCTGGTGGTGCATGTGGCCGCAGGCGAGGCCGCCCGTTGACGGATGCAGGCACGAGCGCCTGCGCCTTGCTCTCCGTGGCGCAGATGCAGGAGGCGGACCGGCGCACCGTTGCCGCCGGCATTCCCGGCGTCACGCTCATGGAGAACGCGGGCACGGCCGTTGCACGGGAGGCGATGCGCCGCTGGTCGGCCCGACGCGTCACGGTGCTGTGCGGACCCGGCAACAACGGTGGCGACGGATTCGTGACCGCCCGGGTGCTCGCCGCATCCGGGTGGCCGGTGCGCATCGCACTGCTCGGAGCGCGCGAGCAGCTCAAGGGAGATGCCCGCAAGCACGCCGATCGCTGGCGTGAGGCGATCGAGCCCTTCGGCACGCGCGCGCTCGAGGATGCCGAGCTCATCGTCGATGCGCTGTTCGGCTCGGGGCTCAACCGCCCTCTCGATGCGGAGGTGCGGGACACGCTCGAGGCGGTGCGCAACCGAGCGCTGCCCGTGCTCGCAGTGGACGTTCCGAGCGGGGTGCGCGGCGATACCGGTGAAACGCTCGGCGCAATCGAAGCGCGCTGCACGGTCACCTTCACTCGCAAGAAGCCCGGGCACGTGCTGCTGCCCGGACGCGACCTGTGCGGCACGACCTGCGTAGCCGACATCGGCACACCGCCGCACGTGCTCGATGGGTTGTCCATCGACACGTTCGAGAACCATCCGACGCTGTGGCGTGAGCGCCTGCCGCTGCTCGCGCCGAACGCCAACAAGTACACGCGGGGACACGCTTTGCTCATCGGTGGCTGGCCGACCAGCGGCGCGGCGCGCATGAGCGCGCGCGGGGCCGCACGCTGCGGCGCCGGGCTCACCACGATCGCGGTTCCGGAGGAGGCCCTGCCCGTCTACGCCGCCTCGCTCACCAGCATCATGGTGCGCGCCATCGCGAAGACACAGGACCTGGCGCCGCTGCTTGAGGACAAGCGCTTCAGCGCACTCGCGATCGGGCCGGGCGCCGGTGTCGACGAGCGCACCCGCACGCGCGTGCTCACACTCCTCGGCGGCGATCGCCCGACCGTGCTCGATGCCGATGCTCTCACGGTGTTCGCCGCCGATCCGGCGCCGTTGTTCGCTGCGCTGTCCTCCCGCTGCGTGCTGACTCCCCATGAGGGGGAGTTCGCGCGCCTGTTCGCCGCGCTCGGCGCGGGCGACAAGCTCACACGCGCCCGCGCCGCCGCGCGCCGCAGCGGAGCGGTGCTGGTCCTCAAGGGTGCGGATACCGTCATCGCGGCGCCCGACGGGCGCGCCGTCATCAACTCGAACGCGCCTGCGACGCTCGCGACGGCCGGCTCGGGCGACGTGCTCTCGGGGATGATCCTCGGCTTGCTCGCGCAGGGCATGGACGCATTCTGGGCGGCGGCGGCCGCCGTGTGGCTGCACGGCGCTGCGGCCGCCGAGTTCGGACCGGGTCTCATCGCCGAGGACCTGCCGGACATGTTGCCCGTCGTGCTGCGTCGCCTGTAGTCATTGCGCATCGGACCGCCATGAACCACTGGTTTCCCCGCATCACGACCCATTCGCTCGTCATCGTGGCGAGTCTGCTGACCTACGTGATCACGACGCGCGCCGAGCGCGAGCGACGTCCGCCCTCGATCGCGATCGCCTGGGTGCTGGGACTCCTGGCATTGCCCTATCTGGCGCTGCCGGCCTATCTGGTGTTCGGGCGTCGCAAGCTGCCGCGCAGAATCTCGCCGTGGTCGGGGCGCCGCTCACGGGGCCGGCACTGGGCGGAGGATCTCCTCGAGAGTTTCGGACTCGCCCCCGCGACGCCGTGCCGCGTGCGCATGCACGAGGACGGCGCGCAGGCGCGCGATGCGCTGTTCGAGACCCTGGAGAGCGCGCGCGAGCGGCTCGATGTATGCACCTACATCCTGGGCGATGACCCGTTCGGCGAGGAGGTGATGATCCGGATGAGCGCGTGCCGCGCCCGCGGCGTGCGCGTACGCTTCCTGATCGATGGCGTCGGCGCGCTGACGCTGCCGCGCCAGTGCCTGAGGCGGCTGCGCGCGGCCGGCGTCGAGACGGCGGTGTTCAGCCCCCTCCTCGCCCGCCATACGCAGGGCCCGCGCAACCTGCGCGATCACCGCAAATGGATGATCGCGGACGATGCGCTCATGTGGTCGGGCGGGCGCAATCTCGCCGCCGAGTACTTCTGCGGCAGCGCCACGAAGATCGCGTGGCTCGACCTGTCGTTCGACTTGTCGGGCCCGGTTGCATCCGCAGCGGCGCAGCAGTTCGAGGCGGACTGGGATGCCGCGGGCGGTGCGCCCGCGGCGCCGCTCAAGGCCGTGCCCGAGCGCGACGCCGGTGGACTTGCTCAGTTCCTGCCGAGCGGTCCCGACCAGACGGAGGACACGGCGCATGCCTTCCTGGTCGATGCCTGTTTCCATGCGCGCGAGCGCATGATCGCCGTCACGCCCTATTTCGTCCCCGACGCCACGCTCGAGACGGCCATGCGCCTTGCCGCGCGCCGCGGCGTGCATATCGAGCTGTACATCCCGCGCGCCTCGAATCACCGCCTCGCCGATTTCGCGCGCACCCGCTCGCTGCGCGCGCTGTGCGAGGCTGGGGTGCAGATCCACCTGCTGCACTCCATGAACCACGCCAAGGCCGTGATCTTCGATCACGATCTCGCGATGTGTGGATCACCCAATCTGGACTCGCGCAGTCTGCTGCTCAACTATGAATCGGCCGTCATCTTCTACGGCGAGCGCGAGATCGCGTGGCTCGAGCGGTGGATCCAGGCGTTGCGGCCGCAGACGCAGCGCTTCGAGTACCGCCCTCCGGGCCTGGTCCGGGATCTGGCCGAGGGTCTCCTCCTCAGCGTCGGCTATCAGCTGTGAGCGCCTTGCCGCGCCCATCGCGAAATGGGCCGCGGCCCGAGACCCGTTGCAGGGTAGGAGGCCGCCGACAGGGATTTTGCCGGCGCTGAGCGCCGCGCATAGTATTCTTCGGGCACGGAACGAGCGCCGCGCTTGCAGGGTGAATGAGTGGAATTCAAGGACTACTACAAGGTGATGGGCGTCGCGCGCGATGCCACGGAGGCGCAGATCAAGCAGGCCTACCGCAGGCTCGCGCGAAAGTACCACCCGGACGTGAGCAAGGAGAAGGATGCGGAGGCGCGCTTCAAGGAGCTCGGCGAAGCCTACGAGGTGCTGCGCAACCCCGAGAAGCGCGCCGCATATGATCAGCTCGGCAGCGGGCCGCGACCGGGCGAGGACTGGCGCCCGCCGCCCGACTGGGGCGCCGGCTTTGAATTCACCGAGGCCGGGCCGGGAGGCCCGCAGGCCGATTACAGCGATTTTTTCGAGACGCTGTTTGGCGCGGCTCGCGGCGGGGCCGGCCGGCGCGGTGGGCGGCGCGCCGCGGGCCGAGGCGAGGACCATCACGCGCGTGTCATGCTCGATCTCGACGCCTCGCTCGAGGGCGGCTCGCGCACCCTCACGCTGCGCATGCCCGAGCTCGATGCCGAAGGGCACCTCGTCATGAAAGAGCGCACGCTCGCCGTGCAAGTACCGAAAGGCATTCTGCCCGGCCAAACGATCCGGCTCGCCGGCCAGGGGAGCCGCGCCGGTGAATCACCCCCGGGAGACCTGTACATCGAGGTGGAGTTTCAGCCGCATCCCTTCTATCGGCTCGAGGGACGCGACCTGTATCTCGACCTGCCCGTGACTCCCTCCGAGGCGGCCCTGGGCGCGACCGTCAAATGTCCGACACCCGCCGGTGCGGTCGACCTCAAGATTCCCGCCGGCGCGCGCGCAGGCACCAAGCTGCGGCTGCGCGAGCGCGGCATGCCGTCACGCCCGCCGGGCGATCTGTACGCGGTGCCGGTCATCACGCTGCCGGAGCAGATCAACGAGCAGGCGCGTGCTGCGTTCCGCACGCTCGCCGAGGCGCAACCTTTCAATCCCAGAGCCCATCTCGGAGTATGACGTCATGGCTTCATCCGCAGAGCGATTCCTGGCCGGCGAGATCTTCGAGGAGAGCACCTCCTTGAGTGTCGCCGATCTGTGCCGCATCTGCGGGATCGATGAGCGGCAGATCGAGGAGCTGCTCGAGGAGGGCGTCATATCGGTGACCGCCATCGAGACGAGCGAGCGGCGCTTCAGCGGTGCGGCCGTGCGGCGCACGCGCATCGCGGTGCGGCTGCAGCGCGATCTCGGCATCAATCTGCCGGGAGCCGCTCTCGCGCTCGACCTGCTCGAGGAGATCGAGCAACTGCGCCGCAGGCGCCCTGTCTAGACGGTAGACCCCTCGGAGCAATCCCATGAGTCCCCTCGAATCCGATGCCTTCGTATTCTTCAGCGCCACCGGCGATCTCA